>Ga0209979_1004357_pt1 | contig 11781 bp, 9 predicted proteins | sample AnhtaG_FD_183114 | JGI IMG/M metagenome (GOLD analysis project Ga0209979, IMG submission 183114) | Deep subsurface microbial communities from Anholt, Denmark to uncover new lineages of life (NeLLi) - Anholt_01485 metaG (SPAdes) (version 2) | ecosystem: Environmental > Aquatic > Marine > Oceanic >...
AACATCTCAGCCGCCATAGCACCTTCCTTGTAAGTAGGCTCTTTGACGATAGTAAGAGACGGTTCAATATAGGAGGCAAATTGAGTATCGCCAAAACCAACTATAGCAATGTCCTTTGGTATTTGCAGTCCTTTCTCTTTTATTGCCTTTACCGCCCCTACTGCCATTTGGTCATTAGCGGTGAATACTGCGGTGGGAACCTTTGCTTTGTTCAATAGCTCACACATCGCCTCATATCCACCCTCCCGGGTCCAATTTCCTTTGGCTACCAGTTCACTATCGTATTCTAAACTACGCCTTTCCAAAGCCATCTTATATCCCTCAAAACGATCAACGCCGCCTATGAGATCAAAGGATCCACTAATGAATCCAATTTGCTTGTGCCCCAGACGGATAAGATGTTCTACCGCACTGCAAGCTCCTTGTTTGCTATCATATCCCACGTAGCTTACTTTTTCAAGCGGAAATCGACCTATCAAGATAAAAGGTAGAGACGCTCTCCTTAATTCTAGGATATATTGCTTGTCATCAAACCTAGGGCACACAAGTATCACACCATCAATATGTTTGCGTTTGAGTAGATTAGAATAGGCTTGCCGGTGTTCACTTTCACTATTACTCATAACCAAATGTAAATTAAGATTATGAAGATTAAGTACAGTGGTAATGCCTTTAATGAGCTCCGGAAAGAAGGGGTCAGAGAATACATATTCTATTCCGCGGGGAATAATTACCCCAACCACATTGGATTTTCTTATCCTCAATGCCCGAGCTATAGAATTCGGAGTATACCCCAATTCTCTCACTGCCCCAAGCACTCTTGCCTTGGTCTCAGGTTTTACGTTCGAGTTATCATTCATAACCCGAGAAACCGTTGTCTTCGAGACCTCGGCTAATCTGGCAACATCCTCGATAGTAAATGCCATCTGCTTTTTACTCCTTGGCTTCTTGTTATCGTTTTCATTTACACATCTATTATATAAGAAAATTTCCAGCTGTCAACCCGACCCCCCATTTTCCGAAAAATTAGGTTAGATTTGAGAGAGGAAAATGTTAGTTAAAGGTAAGTCCATAGCCAGAATCGCCAGAAACAACCCTCTGGCAGCAATTAAATTTAAAAATCCTAAGGCTCCTGTAATGACCCATAACAAATAACATAAGAGATAAGGGAAAGCTTTAACATTTAGGTCACTATTCCTTGAAGGCTAAGTTCTTTAGCAAAATGGCAGGATACATAGTGGCCAGGATTAATTTCCTCTAATTTGGGGCTCTCTTTCCTGCAAGGCTCCTTAGCGTATCTACAGCGAGGGTGAAAATAACAGCCAGAAGGAGGATTGGCTGGACTGGCTACCTCACCAGATAAGATAATTCGCTTCATTTTCAGGTGAGGATCAGGCTTGGGTACAGCAGATAAAAGAGCTTCAGTATAAGGGTGGGTAGGATTAAGGAACACTTCTTTTGTTTCAGCCATCTCCACAATCTTCCCTACATACATTACGGCCACCCTATCAGAGATATGCTCGATGGTCCTTAAATCATGGCCAATAAAAAGAGAGGTTAGGTTAAACTCTTTCTGTAGGTCCTGCAGAAGGTTGAGGATCTGAGCCTGGACAGAAACATCCAAGGCTGAGACTGGCTCATCGAGAACAATAAACTTTGGATTGGGAGCAAGAGCTCGGGCAATAGCAATTCTTTGTCTTTGCCCACCACTGAAGGCATGAGGATAACGGCCTAAATACTCAGGATTTAATTCTACTACCTCCATTAGGGACTTCACCTTTTTTTTCAGCTCTTCACCGCGAGCGATTTTGTTAACTACAAGAGGTTCTCCAATTATGTCTAAAACACTCATTCGGGGATCTAAGGATCCGTAAGGATCCTGAAAGACCATTTGAGCATATCTTCTCATCCCTCTCAAGGGTTCCTTATCCAGCTTGGTGAGGTCAATCACATCACCGTTTAACCGAAAGAGAATGTTTCCCTCGGTTGGCTCGATGGCTCTTAGAATGCATTTTCCTAAGGTTGTTTTACCACAGCCAGATTCTCCCACCAAACCTAAAGTCTCCCCCTCTCTGATATAAAAATTAAGGTTATCTACAGCCTTAATGTAGCCAGTTATCTTTTTCCAGAATCCTTTCTCAATAGGAAAATATTTCTTTAAAGATTTAACTTCGAGCACAATCTTATTACTATTTTCTTTTTTCATAGGAAAGCCTTCTTAGAAAATTATATTTTCAAGCATAAAGAAAACATCTGACTTTATGTCCTTTCTCCACTTCGATTGCAGGAGGACGTTCTTTATCACAAACCCCTTTTATAGCATCTGGACATCTTGGACGAAATCGACACCCTAGAGGGAGAGAATCAACCCAGGGCAGAGGTGGTATTCCTTTAATAAACCCGAGGCGCCTTTTACTGCCTAACTTTGGAAGAGATTTCAATAAGTTTACTGTATAAGGATGCTTGGGACGATGGAAAATATCTTCTGTACTCCCGTATTCTATGTCCTCCCCTAAATACATTATTACTAAATCCTCTACCATTTCAGCCATAACTCCCAAATCATGAGTAATAAAAAGAATGGACATACCAAATTTAGCCTGGAGTTCCTTCATCAAGTCCAAAATCTGAGCCTGTATGGTTACATCTAAGCCTGTAGTAGGTTCATCGGCAAGAAGGAGAGTAGGACGGCATACCAGGGCCATAGCAATCATTGCTCTTTGGCATAATCCTCCAGAGAGTTGCCAGGGATAGGCATCAATTTTCTTGGGAGGATCAGGGAATCCTACCCTTTCCAGCATATCAATGGCTATTTCTCGTGCTTCCTCTTTATCTGGGGTCCTATGAAGACAAATTGCTTCTATAATCTGATTACCAACGGTATGAAGGGGAGAAAAAGCTAACATGGGTTCCTGGACTATCATGGAGATTTCGTTACCCCTTATATCCCTTATCTCTTTTCCCTGCTCATCGAGTTTAACAAGGTTAATATTCTTTTTCTTATTTTCAATATTTTGGTGGTATAATATTTCCCCTTCTAATATTCTTGGAGGAGGATTAACTCTCAGTATAGCTGCGGCACTAACACTTTTACCGCATCCAGTTTCTCCTGCTAGGCCCAAAGTTTTGTTTTTCTTTATTTTAAAATTAAATCCATCCACTACCTGGAGCTCGCCTTCTGTCATAATAAAACGAAGTTTCAGGTTGTTCACTTCTAACAAGAAATCATTGTCTTCCATAGCAAACTCTTCTCATTTCCAGAGAGGCCAGCTTACTCTCTCTGGAAAATTAAAAGCTATATAATTATCCACCCTTCTATGAATTGACCCCGTTAGGAGGTCTCAACCGTGAAGCCAGTGATGAGAATGAATAGTTTTTTCTTGCCCTTTCTGTGCTCTTAATTTCTGGCCCTATTGGGGAGGCAAAAAATACCTCCCCCATAGGTTAACAAGAGATCCCTGCAGGAAAATCTGCCCATTACATTGTGTTATCGCCAACCTACTAGCTTGTAACCCAATCCATCAAGTTTTTCCAGAAGGTAGGGAACCCGTAGAATCCTTCTTCTTGATTCTCCCCTCCCGTGTCAAGGTTGTTAAATTCAAATCCACCCAAAACCAATGAACCTTTTCCATAAGAACCGGCAACCATTGTTGTGTTGCCTTCTAGATTCGTGGTAACGATATACTCCGTCCAACTGGGTAGGGGACCTACATACATATCCCCATTCCAAGGAGTGGGGTCAGGACCGTCACAAGAGTCGAGTATGCCCTCTTCTATTCCTTCGGCAAAAACGGGATCTACTACCAGGACAAGGTCTTGAATCATCCCTGTAGCCACATAAAACAAGCCAAAGAGCGTACAGAGACCACCTTCTTCAGCATCTCTGCCTGCGGTGGAGATAAGAGCACCGCCTGCTTTAACCCAAGCTTGTATGGTTTTGCCCTCCCCCTTTATCCAATCTTGTAACTCCACACTATCTTTTATACCATGGTAGCTAATGATGATAACATCATAGTCCGCCCTACTTTCCCACTCAAATACAAAATCTACAGGGTCGTTGACTTCTGTGACATTTGTATATCCAGCAGGTTCCAGCAGATGACCCGCAAGACTTTGTCCGGCTTGCGTCTTGTTATTTAAGTTCACAAGCAAAATCGCCGCATCTGGATTGGCTGCTAACACTGCCGCAGAGCAGAATATTGAAAGCAACAGTGTTAACGCTATAACTCCTACCATTCTCCTCATTTTAGATTCCTCCTATTATTGGGTTTCTCATTTTCTAGGGAAAGCCCAAAAGAGAAACTAATCCTTCAACTCTTTTCTCTTCAGAAAACTTTCCTCTATTTCTCAAGCTACCAGCTTACCTGCTTTTCACCTCCTTCTAGCTCTATTTTTAGCTTTTTCCAAGAAGTTCTTGTATCCGGATTTATCTTCTACTCAACTCACGGATGAAACGATAAGGATAACCCTCCTCAATTTGGCTAACTTCATCCAAAGCCTTAAGCTCTTCCTGAGTAAGTCTAAAACCAAGACAACCCATATTCTCTTCCAATTGCTCCACGGTACGTGCGCCAATAATTGGTGCTGTTATCCCGGGCTGAAGAGATATCCAGGCTAATGCTACCTGGGCACATTTTCTCCCTCGCTTCTTAGCAACTTCCTCAACTACTTTGAGGATACGGAGACTTCTCTTTGTAGCTCGGCGTTCCCAGCTATCGGTATCCTCCTTTTTTACTCGAACTAACCGGCCATCCTTAGATAAAGGTTCGTTGGAAGAATACTTACCAGAGAGAAAACCACCAGCAAGAGGAGCCCAGGTAACAATTCCCAGTCCCTCTTCACGACAGAGAGGCATTAACTCTCTTTCTATATCCCTCACTAGAAGGTTATATTGGGGTTGGAAACAGACAAATCTTTGCCATCCCCAGCGCTCACTTATTCCCAGGGCTTTCATTATCTGCCAAGCACTAAAGTTGGAAACACCTAGGTAACGTACTTTGCCTACCTTAACCAATTCGTTCAGTGTTGCCAAAGTCTCCTCCAGGGGAGTTACTGTATCCCAGCAATGAACGAAGTAAAAATCGAGGTAATCAGTCTGTAATCGACGCAGACTAGCCTCTATTGCCTGCATAATGTGAACTCGGGAAAGTGCTCTATCATTGGGACCAGGGCCAGTACCAAAACCCACCTTGGCAGTCAGAATTACCTTAGATCGTTTGTCCTTAAGTGCCCGTCCCACAATTTCTTCTGAGGCACCCCGAACAGCGCCGTAAATATCAGCGGTATCAATGAAGTTTCCTCCCTTATCTAAGAAGCGGGATATAATCTCCCCAGATATTTTTTCATCAGTTTCCCTTCCAAAAGTCATTGTCCCAAGACAAAGTTCGGAAACCTTAACTCCTGTGTTGCCTAATTGTTTATATTCCATACCTTCTGCCCCTTCCTAATTTCGTAATGGCCGTTATTTGATACTTGAATCTAAAGATGCAGCCATTTTCTGGTCATCTCCAGGCCTTCTATGGTGAATTCGTTCCACTCCGCAGGAACTTCAGGAGAATTTAGCCCTTCATCAAAAGCATGCCCCCTCATCTTCTTATAGCTTTGGAATGACTTTCCCATATCATCTACACTAACTATCCTTCCAAATGTCAATCAGCCCTCTTTCATTTAGGGCTTTCTATGAAAATATCTTTTGAGATTATCTCTATTATATTTTGATTCTTAAGGTCTTAATTTCGTACCCTCTAATCTTAAACTTGACACTGTTTCCTTCGCAAGCAAGCCTTCTTTCTCCCTCTTCAAGTAAGTTCACATCAAATGCTTCTTTTATAGGTTTAAAGAAATTTATTTTTGCTTCAACTTCTTTGCCTTCTGCCTCAAGACAACGAATAATTGTAGAATCATCTTCATAAGCTTTTTTCATAGCTGTGATCAATAAGTTTTCCGGCCATATCGAACAAAAACTCTTTTTTTGAGGAAGGCTACCTTTTCCCTCGTCAGCTTTGATTATTTTAGCCATGAGAGGGTTGTTAAAATTCCACCCTTGGTGATATGCCTTTCCTTTTTTCCAGTCACCTTGATGGATTAACAGTGGGAATTCCCACTCATGTTTACCGGCAGCAAGTTGCCAAAGCCTATGGTCACCGCAACTATATTGCGTCCGTAAAAGAACCGCTTGTACAATTTGGTTGTCAATCCAAAAACTTGGAGTTTTTGTAGCTATAGTTATTCCATAATCTTTATAATCAACATCTAACCATTTTATTACCAGGCGGAAATGTTTGCGGTCTTCGGGAAGCATCTCATCACGTATTTCAGTACCTCGCTCTAAGATATTTTCATCTTTAACTCCTTGCATCATCTCGGGCCATTTCATCACATAAAAGGGAACACCGTAATAAGTTTGTTGAAAATCTGTGGGTACGAAAGGGAGACATAGTCTAATATGTTCATTTTTCTTGCCCCACCAAAAAGTCCTTACCTTAAAGTCAATTCGGTTAATTGTATTATAAATAATGATTTCTTTCTCAAATTTTGCATTCAAAAATAATGTTTCTAAGGTAATCTTTGTAAAGACATTCCCCTTTTCTTCATTTTTTAACTTAAAATGAGTGTTTGAGTCCCGAGTTTGCTTCCCCGTAAAATTATGTCGGACGTCCACTCCTGGATCTTCATACGATATCAACTCTCCAAAAGACATCTCCTCATTGTTCTTATCTACTAGTTCTTTCCCCAATTTCTTATCATAAATACTTTCAATAATACCCCTATCCAAATCTATTTTAAGAACGAAGGAGTCATTTTCAACAGTTTTTTTCTTATTCTTCGTAGTGGCAGAAATTATTGAGTGGCTAACCTCAGATTGATTGTCGTTGGTTTTTTCCAGGTAGTAAGTCTTGTAGCCTATGGAGGGAAGACCGTTCGTTAAAAAGTATAAACCATTTTCAGTAACCTGATGAAGTATAGTTTTTCCCTCATCATCTTTAATCTTGATTTTTCCTAACTTCCCTAATAAAGAAATATCTACTTTTGCTATACCATTTCTTTCCCAGGACATAGGATTATAAATTATTATAGGAATACCCTTGTTCTCCGTCTTTATCCTTGCGGAAATATCCGTCAATAAGCTATCAAGAATATCATTGGCATAACCAAGAGCATATTTTTTCATTTCTCTTTTATCAAATTCAGATTGAGCACCATGCCAACCTCCATAATTATGGTCTTGAGTAAATAGCTCATAACGCCAAGTTTCCTCTAATTCCTTACCTTTTTCTATTTTATCACCATATATACGTTTATTTGGTATATATTGAGGACGGGTCGTGGCATTGAGAGTCAAATAGGTTTGAAGACCATAAATATCTTCATCAAGTGTAGACCAATAATCTGCTCCTTCAGATTTTTTCCTTTCTATAGGAAAAACTTTCAAACCCATTAATTTACCTATTGTAGAAAACTTCTCACAAGTCAAGAGTCCATTTTCAAGCTCTACGCTCATCTGAAATAAATCTACCTTACGAGTAGCTGCGCTTCCCCATCCATAGGGTATTTCTCCTTTAATTACCGGTAGGTCAATAGAAGCATACGAGCTTAACCCATTAGAAGGAGAAGAAATATTAAAGATAGTGTTTTTATGCTTTTTACGTAATATTTTAATCTGTTCTATAATCTCGGCGTTTGGCATTTCTAAATCACTATACCCACCTCTCACGATAATTCTGTTAAGGGAGAATCCATGGCTATGATCTAAACATCTCTCAATAGTTGCCTCATCTTTTGTTCCGTAATGAAATGGTAAATTACAATAAACAATATTTGAACCATCGGGGGCTTGCCACTTGCATATTGCTCCGTAAAAGAAAGGCCCTCTGGCTTGCAAATAGTACTTAATGCCTGTTTTTGAATATATCTGGGGTATCTGTGGAGATAAACCAGGTAGATCAGGATGCATTACCGATTTTGGAACTATTCCTAGACTATCCTTTAACCACTTTACACCATAAATTGCCTGACGAATGAGTGACTCCCCCCCATGAGTATGCTCTATTCTATCTACATAAACACCACCAATCTCAATTCTATCTTCTTTTATAAGCCGTAGCAGGAGTTCCTTATAATTTGGGTATTTTCTTAAGAAATAATCTGCAAATACTACCGTCTCTATGAAAAAACAGTATTCCTTATATTTTTTACAAAGCTCCAAAGCTTCCTTAATAATTTCAGCTCCTCTTTCTAAACATTCTCCATAGGTTCCCATCCAAAAAAGATCCAGGTGTGACCCCAAAATAAAATACACACTTTTCTGCCTCATAGTTCCCCTTCAATTTTATTGTTTAAGGCCGGTTAAGGATATTCCCTGAATAAATGTTCTCTGAGTAAAGAAAAAGAGAACTATTATAGGGAAAGTTATCATGGAGGAGGCAGCCATCAACAGATGCCATTCAGTAGCATTGACGGATTGATATTGCTGCAGCCCCAAGGATAAAGTAAACATATCTGGATCAGTTAAATAAACTAACGGTCCTAAAAAGTCTCTCCACATATAAATAAAATGAAATAAGGCTACCACTGCTAATGCTGGTTTAACTAAAGGAATAATTATTGTCGAAAAAATGCGAAGCTCAGAAGCTCCGTCTATTTTAGCCGCGTCAGATAAATCCCTGGGAATGGTCAAAAAGAATTGGCGGAGAAGAAAAATATTAAAGGCAGCGCCGAAGCAATGGGGAACCCAGAGCGGCTTAAAGCTTCCAATCCATCCTATACTTCTAAACAGCATATAAAGTGGAACCATAAGGACAGCAAATGGAATCATCAGAGTAGCAATAACTACAAAAAAAAGTATGTCCCTGCCTGGCCACTCTATACGGGAAAAGCCATAGGCGACTAAGGAGTTAGAAACAAGCGTCCCGACCAAACTTAAGACAACAAGGTAAAGTGTATTTAAAGTATATCTGGCAAAAGGGATCTCTGTTACCGCCTCTATATAGTTTGCCCACTGCACTGGACGAGGTATTAACTGGGGAGGGAAGACAAAAATTTGAGTTGGCACTTTAAGTGAAGTAGATACCATCCAGAGAAGAGGAAAGAGAAAAACAGCCGATCCAGCTATGAGAAGAAAATAGACAGGTATCTTCCCTATTAATTCCCGATAATACTTTCTTTGCCACCAATTAACTTCTTTGAACATAATTATTTGTTTCTCCTTATACATTAAGCTCCCTCGTAGTATACCTTTTTGGCTCCGAATTTAAATACCACCAATGTGACTGCGAAGATAATGATAAATAATATCCAGGCCATTGCTGATGCATATCCCATCTTCAAAAAATCAAAGGCATTCTCCCATAAGTAAGTAACATAAAATTCACTAGCGCGTCCCGGGCCGCCACCGGTCATAATATATGGTTGAGTAAACAGTATAAATGCCCCCATTACCCACCTTACCACGTTAAAAAATATAGCCGGAGATATTAGAGGAATGGTAATGTGATATATTCTTTGCCACCAATTAGCTCCATCTAAAAAAGAGGATTCATAAAGATTGACAGGCACACCTTGCAGCGCTGCTAAGTAAATAACCATTGGCTCCCCCATTCCCCAAAGGCTCATTAACACCAGCGAAGGTTTTACATACGCTGGATCATTAAGCCAGGTAATGCCCTTTATGCCAAATATACTTAATGCTGCATTTAATAGTCCGTACCTGGCGTTGAATACCCACGCCCATAATATAGCAGTTGCTACTATTGGCACCAGGCTTGGTAAATAGAAGAAAGTTCGGAACAGTGCCATCCCCCTCACCTTTGTATTTAAAAGCAAGGCAGCGGATAAAGCTACAATGAATATCAAAGGCACTTGCAAAGAGAAATAAAACAATGTATTATACAGAACAGTCCAGAATACCTTATCCTGAAAAAGCTCAAGGTAGTTGCTCCACCCTATCCATGAAGGGGGAGAAAGTAACGGAAATCTAGTAAAACTATAGTAAACTGACAAAAAAATTGGATATACAAGAAAAATAGAAATACCTATTAGCCAAGGTGAAATAAAAAGTAATCCATTCCTTAAATCTCTACGTGCTTTCCTCTTCAATTTTATTTACCTCCTTGCTCCCTATTCCCTCTCATAAAGAGGGGATAGGGCAAAGCCCTATCCCCTCTTTGACAGATCCATTGCCCTTAAAACATTCCCTTGTACTTATCTAACTCTTGTTGTACAGTTGTGGTGACTTCCTTCAATGCATCCGCGGGAGTGACCTCTCCTATGATAATGTTATCAAAAGCGACCTGCATATACTTGTCATAAAAGCTCCATATAGGTACCCTGGGAGCAATCTTAGCATTAGGACTCATAGCCTGCTCAAAGAAGAACTTAATATAAGGATTGGGGTGGTTGTTTATGAAGTCAGGATTATTGTAAGTAGCTAGAAGTGAAGTGAGCTTCTTCTGCGCAAGACAGAGCTTTTCCATTGCTGCTTGAGTTTGTACATACTTAATGAACTCAAATGCCTCATCGGGATGCTTAGCTCCTGTGGGAATGGCTAAGACATCAGCTTCGACCCAAGTAGTATCGGGTTTACCATTTGGTCCATAGGGGAAGGCAGCGACGCCCCAGTCCATATCGGAAGCATAGGTCTGGATGAAATTAGCCTCCCACACTCCTTGAAGTACGGCGGCAAGCTTTCCCGCTAGGAAGGGATTGGTAGGTGAGCCAAAACCTCCATATCCTGACTTAAAAGACATTAGATTTGTTCTTCCATATTTCTCAGCTAAAGCATTTATCCACTCATAAGCGGCAATATTATTGGGATCATCTGCCGTAATTGTCTGGGTTTCCGCATCATATAGCTCTCCTCCAAAAAACCATCCCCAGGGATATTTGAACCATCCAGGCCATCCGGGGTCAAAACCCATTTGGATAATATTACCCTCGGCATCCATCTGGGTTAACTTCTCGTTATATAGGTTTAACTCCGCAATAGTTAGGGGAGGTTTATCAGGATCCAACCCCGCATCTTGAAACATACCTTTATTATAGTGGTAGCCCATAGTAGCCGGGGTAGAGGGAAGTGCCCATACTTTTCCTTGGGCATACATCAAATCCCAGATGGAAGAAATATATGATTCTTCCTTTATACCCGCCTCCTTCATATAGTCATCTAGAGGGATAAGCGCATTGTTCATGGCAAAGGGAACTACACTGTAACTCCACAGTCCGACTACATCCGGAGGATTCCCTCCTGCTATGGCTGTCTTAGTTTTTACATCGATCCCAGCAACACTGAGAAACTTAACTTTAATCTCATTTTGACTGGCATTGAAATCATCCACGATCTCCCCCATTGCCTTTTTTTCAAAACCTGACCACTTCTCCCAATAGGTAACGGTTACTTTTGCCATAGCACTGGAGGCAAACAAACCTGCCACAAAAACAGCTAATCCTAGACAGACTAGCCACTTATTAACCTCACCTTTTGAAATATAAATCATTTTAACTATCTCCTTTCTTTGACATGTCCAATTCTCTGAAAGCCTCAAAAAGGGATATTATCTCTTCAATCCCTATTTTTGAAAAGCTTTCCCTTACTCTAGCTAGTGGCCTACTTACTTTCTCACCTCCCTCCTGGCCTTATTTTTAGCTTCTCGCTTCTGGCAAGAATCTACCTTCATCACTAGTTTCTAGTAAATTTTTTGCCGAGTAATCACTTTGCATGAGGTAAGCAACACGTAAGCGGTAAATTCTTTACTACGTTATTACGATAAAACTTTGATTTAGGTG
>Ga0209979_1004359_pt1 | contig 11775 bp, 7 predicted proteins | sample AnhtaG_FD_183114 | JGI IMG/M metagenome (GOLD analysis project Ga0209979, IMG submission 183114) | Deep subsurface microbial communities from Anholt, Denmark to uncover new lineages of life (NeLLi) - Anholt_01485 metaG (SPAdes) (version 2) | ecosystem: Environmental > Aquatic > Marine > Oceanic >...
CAGAACCTTACCACGGAAGGAAGAGCGAGAGCAAGCCTTCAGGTGGCCATTAGGAACTGCTTATTCGGATTTCGAAAGTTGCTGACGACCCACAGCACGTAGGGGCATACCTGAATCGCCGAACCTCGAGGTCGTGTATCTGTTCTGAGGATTGCGCTCGCCGTTGGTGTGGCGCCGCTACACTGACCGAATATCCCCGCACCGCGAGGTGGTGAGCCATTTCGTAGATCCAACGTCCCGAGAAGTCGTCGCCACCTTGGGAAGCTAGCGCTGATCATGCACATGCGCATCGCCAGCTCTCTCACCTACGCCCGCGGATTGGCGTCGGGCACCGAGGGCCAGTCACCGGTTCACCGTCCGGCAGCATGGCCAGGGGAGCGTCTGCTACCACCTGAACACTACCAAAATCGTAGCCACAGCGCTTGAACGCCTCAGAGTTGGCGAAGGGCCGTTTCTTGCCGCCTTCGACTACAAGAACGGTGCCGCTTCCTTTGCCCCGTAACGATCGAGCCGTCGCTCAGGCCCAGCGCCTCCACCACCGTGACTTGCTCTGGACAGGGCGCACCGGCAATCGGCTCGCCTATCGGTATGCTTGGCAAGAACTCATCCTCCACTCTGTAGATGCTATTGCGGTCATAGCCACACTCCTCCAACAGATCTCTGGCAACGTGACGCCTCTTGCCTTCTTCCATCATGAAAACCTCGGGCCCACTTCCTGCGATCAGCAAGCCGTCTCTCAGATCAAGCTCCTCACCCAAGCTCCTCCCCAAGCGCTCGGCCATATCACGCTCCGCTGCCAGCATTGGCTGGGGAGTGTTCGCCTGCTCTAGGACCAGGGCCAGGGCCGCCAGCTTAATCGCCCGCGGCGTAAGCGGGCTTGGCAGGTCCTCATAGGCCACGAACATGCTCAGCCCCACCCAACTCAGCCCCCGAGCTCCCGCGACGCGCTGGATCCTGCTGGGACTATTAAAGGCCAGAACTGTGTAGCGTTCTGCAGAAGGCGGGAATTCCGTTACCCACCACACGCGCATGCTCTTCGAGAGGGTCCGGGTCTCATCAAACAGCTTCTCGTCGTGCGCAAACTCTTCCAGCGTCATGCTCCGCGCGGCCAGATCATCGCCCAGGTAGTACCTGATAACCCAGTGAGCCTCTTGATGCATCGGCGCCAGAACTACAACATCTGAAGGTGTAACGTTTTCGCGCAGGAACTCCCCCACGCCCCTGAAGTTTGCCCTCTCGCTCTCGTAGTAGCTCAGCGTCGGAGGCACGCTCAGCCCGACGGCTAGCACCGTGGTCGCAACCAATACGGCACGGCCGACAACCCTAGCCATACGCTCCTTCTCCACACTGGCAATGAACCGCCACTGCTTCGCCAGGGAAGACACCCACTCCGCCAGGTATTGGATCCCCACCGCAGCAGCCACTGCAAACAGGGGCAGCAGGAAGACGATCCTCCTCGTAGGCAAGAAACTAACTATCATATGCGACAAGATCATGAGGATCGGCAGGAAGGCCAGGGCATAGCCTGTCAGTAGCCACGGTACGAGTTGCCGCTTCCTGATGGAGCCAATCAGAGCGATGGCTATTAGTGCGTACAACAGCCAGACCAAGGGGCTAGTCCCGGAACCGTTCGTAAACAACCAGTTTGCCGTCTCGTGGAAAAAGGCCGGATTCGGTGTTAGGTCGTATTCTATGGCTCCACGCCACCTCTCTCCCGACACTTCCTGAGTGAGCCGGTGGACGCCAAGGAACGCGACCCACGGCAGAAAGGCAGCGAAGGCGGCCCCGATGGCGACAAGCAGCCTGCGTAGCCTGTCCCATGATATGGGGAGAGTTTCCGCCTGCAAGCCGTACCTGGCCTTCACGAAGACCAGGACCAGGCCAAGGCCAGCTTGTACGGCCAGCACCACCGGCGTGGTAGGGTTCAGGTAAAGGCCCAGCATCAATACTATCGAGTAGGCCACCCATAGCCTGCTTTCATTCCGCTGTAGGGCCCAGACCAGCAGAACCAGCGATGCCAAGTGTACCGCCGAGAACTCGCTCCAGTAACGGACGTCCTGGGCGTAGCGGATGTCCGACGGGGCCACGGCCACGATGGCAGCAGCCATCAGGCCGACGGCGGGATTAAACAGACGCCTACCCAACAGATATACGAGCCCTACTCCCGCGATGCTGGTAAGGACGGAAGGCAGCCTTGCGACCCATTCGGACTCGCTAAGTAGAAGTGCGGGTTTCAATATCAAGTGGCTTAGAGGTGGCTCCAGATAGCTTTCCCGCACTAGCCCATTGAAAAACTCCGGCAGCTGAGGCCGAGCTCTGGTGACGTCCCAGTAGTCATCGAGATGGAAGCTTTCAGTGAGATCGCAGAACCGCAATACCGCTGCAGCAATTAGAACCAGGATGAAAGCACCCGTCTCAGGCTTCAGAAGACGCAGGCCACCAGTCATCGTATGGCCTGGACGTTGCCATAGGGTGGAACGACAGAAGATTTCCCTCAGGTTGCTCATGTTCTACCACGTGGCGAAGACATCTGTCCCATCGACACCCGTTGGGGAGACCTCGTCGCGATAGGTGGGCAGGTTGCTACTCGTTTGAGGCGCCTCCAGTAATAGCCAAAGGGCTTCGCGGGCTAGCCTCTCAGTCGACCTTTGGTAGGACGACCTCAAGGTCGCCCAGTGTCCCTTCGCTCCAGGCATCGGGCTGAGCGATGGTAGTCTCGTCGCACTCTTCGCAGCGAACATACCGTCCTTCAGCCAAGAGCAATTTCTCGCCCTCCCGCAGCGCGGTGAATCGCCGTTCCACAATGGTGCCAAAATGGCTGTCGTCATAGAATCTAGCAGAAACCGTCAAGACGCCCGAAGCAAGCGAGTCCTCCTCAGGGCTCGGCCGTGAGACCTCATATTCGGGCTCACCGACAAAGTAGGCTCCCTCGGCCGTCAGCTCCCACAGGCCACCGTACTCATATCCTCGGCCCGAATTGGAGTCGAGGCGGTAGGCTGTCATCTTGCCCTCATTCCACACGTAGACATCCACCAGAGGATAGTCTGTCGGGTTGCGGAGGTCGAGGCTAACCACCTGCCGCTCGCTCCAGGCGGCATCGGGCACCAGGACGGCCTCGAGGTCGCCGAGTGTCCCTTCGCTCCAGGCATCCGGCTGAGCGATGCTGGTCTCGTCGCACTCCTCGCAGCTAACACCTCGTCCGCCAGCCAGGATCAATTCGTCGCCGTCCCGCAGCACGGCGAATCGACGGTCCACAATAGTGCCAAAATGGCTGTCGTCATGGAATCTCGCAGAAACCGTCAAGACACCCGAAGCAAGCGAGTCCTCTCCCGGGCTCGGCCGTGAGACCTCATATTCGGGCTCACCGACAAAGTAGGCTCCCTCGGCCGTCAGCTCCCACAGACCACCGTACTCATATCCTCGGCCCGAATTGGAGTCGAGGCGGTAGGCTGTCATCTTGCCCTCATTCCACACGTAGATGTCCACCAGGGGGTAATCTGTGGGGTTGCGAAGGCCGAGGCTGACGACCTGCCGCTCGCTCCAGGCGGCATCCGGCACCAGGACGGCCTGGAAGTCGCCGAGAGTCCCTCCGCTCCAGGCATCGGGCTGAGCGATGCTGGTCTCGTCGCACTCCTCGCAGCGCATAGCCCGTCCTTCAGCCAGGATCAATTGGTCACCTTCCCGCAGGACGGCGAATCGACGGTCCACAATAGTGCCAAAGTGCCTATCGTCATGGAATCTCGCAGAAACTGTCAAGACACCCGAAGCAAGCGAGTCCTCTCCAGGGCTCGGCCGTGAGGCCTCATATTCGGGCTCACCGACGAAGTAGGCTCCCTCGGCCGTCAGCTCCCACAGGCCACCGTACTCATACCCTCGGCCCGAATTGGAGTCGAGGCGGTAGGCAGTTATCCTCCCCTCGTTCCACACGAAGATGTCCACCAGGGGATAGTCTGTCGGGTTGCGGAGGTCGAGGCTGACCACCTGCCGCTCGCTCCAGGCCGCATCGGTCACCAGGACGGCCTCGAGGTCGCCGAGTGCCTTTTCGCTCCAGGCATCGGGCTGAGCGAGCTCGCTCTCGTCACACTCTTCGCAGCTAACACCTCGTCCGCCGCCCAGGAGCAATTCGTCGCCCTTCCGTTCGACGCTAAAGCGACGTTCGACAGTAGTGCCAAAGTGGGCGTCGTCATAGAACCTCGCAGAAACCGTCAAGGTGCCTGAAACGGCCAAGTTTCTCGAAAGGGTTCGAAACAGGTTGTCGGGAGTTCGTACTGCCTCTCCTGCCCCGATGTCTGCGCTCACCCGGAGTGGCCGCGAGCGCTGATATTCGTAGTCGCCGACAAGGTTGGCTCCCTCGGCCGTCAACTCCCACAGGCCACCGTACTCAGAACCCCGACGGGAATTCGAGCCGAGGCGGTAGGCTGTTATCTTCCCCTCACTCCACACATAGACATCCACCAGGGGATAGTCTGTCGGGTTCCGGAAGTTGAAGCGAACCACGTGCTCCTTGCCCCGTACCACATCGACTCGTCGCCATGCCTCGAGCTCGTAGTACACGGTCTCCCACGTCCTGCCCGGGTACCAGAAGCGCGGCGCTGAGCTATCCCAAAGCATCGTTGCGTAGGTCGCGTCGTGAACAAGCGCCCACTCTGCGTGCCCAGTGAGAATGGGGTCCACAATACGGCGCACCGGCGGCTCGTAGATAGGGTGAATCAGCACAGCGTCGACTTCGTCGATCTCCCCGGCCACATCTGCTTCTTCCAGCCGCGTGGCCGTTGTGACGCGACTCCAGACAGGCATTTCTCCAGCGAACTGCTTGTCAGCAAGATAAGCGTAGAACACCCACGGCTCCCACAGAGTGTCAGTGTCCATGGCCCGCACATAGTCGGCGAACTCGAGTTGTGCTCCCAGGTTCGACTCAAAGGGGTACCAGCTACCTCCGATCGGTTGGATGAGCACCAGGAACACCAGGGGAGCCGAGACGGCGACTGCCAGCGGTCTAGCAAGGTTTCGCACGCGGGTGACTAGCCATCTCAGGGGCAGGACAGCCAGCAGGGCTAACCAGGGCAGGAGGGGCAGGTAGTACTGGCTATAGGCATTATTCACAATCCCGAAGTTCATCACCAAAGCAAGGAGCACGATAGCCACGCAGGCCCACAGGACGACGCGGCTCTCACTCGTCCCCAGTTCCCGAACACCCCTGAGTAGGACGATCACACCGCCGACAGTGGCCAGAGCATAGAGCCCGATATCCGGAGTGAGAATGTCGTTCAGGAAGAGTGACCAACGCTCCCCTAACGGAGCTGAGTAGTCTGTCAGATTCTCGCTGAGTGTATTGTCCCATAGCGCTCGAACATTCCACGCGGACGACAGCCAAATCCAGTGAACCGCGCCCCCAAGCAGGTAGAGGAGGAGAGATAGATCCTCCCGGAACCGGATAGCCCGATACAGCGCGATGACGCCCAGAACAACGGCGAGCGTGACGGATGTGTATTTGAATAACACGGCAGAGCCCACGAAGAAGCCAGTCGCAAACCACCATGCCGGTTGTTTGGAGCGGAGAGCCTGCCACATGCAGGCCATCGCCGCCACCAATACGGGGAGCATAAACGTATCCGGGATAACCATGATCCCGAAACGATTGAATAGAGGGCTAATCGCCATTAGGGCGACCGGCACGAGCCCCCACCGGCCCCCATACAGTCCGCGGGCAATGAAGTAAAGCAGCGCCAGAGCGACAACGCCAGCCACGGCAGCAGCCACTCGCTGAAGCTCCCACGTGCTGAGCGCCTGAAGAGGGGCCAGGACATAGGTCGTATAGGGGGGGTGCAGGTTGGGAAAGTCGACGTACATTTCCTTGCCGTCGAATAGCTGCTGAGAATACCAGAGGTTCTCCGGCTCATCGACCATGAACCCCGCCCGTTCAAGACCGTTCCAGAGCCGGAACGAGAGACTGGCGAGCAATACGGCAGCCAGACCGCCGGCAGCCAGACTACTGGCCCGCGGCTGAAGCAGAGTGCGTCTGTTCATCCCTGGACCTTCGGCATGCAACCTCCACGGCTGGACCCGTTCGGTCCCACGTCCGTACCGCCTTGCCCTCCGCCGGGAGCGCCCCCGACACCGCGTTCCACCGACGCGGCTATTGCCCCTGGCGCGCTACTCAATGAGCCTGTATTCCCAGAACCTCTCGCGGTCCTGCTGCCATGCCGCCTTGTTCCAGGTCAGGATGTGGCGCGCGGCGACCATGCCCATCTCAATAGCCTGATGAATATTGATGTAACTAAAGAGCCCGGGGCGCCCGTTGATCCAGAGATTCTCGACACTTGCAACGTAGTCCTCGACGGCCTTTAGGCGCTTTTCGAAGTGGCGATCCAACACTGGGTAAACATAGTCGAGACGGACGGTGAAGTACTCCTCCACTTCGTCGCGGCGCACCACCCTAGCCGCCTCGAGCTGAGGGATCACCCGTTCGAAGACCTGAGCGTCGTCGGCGGTCCAGATGTCATCATCCTCCCAGCAGGTGATCTCGGCACCAAAAACGCTGCGTTCGTCCGGCATCATTTCGCGGCTGAAGTTCCCCTGTTCCCAGGTGCGCCCGAAGATGAAATCGCCGCTGGGAAAGAAGGCGACGGTGTGCTCGTAGATCGGCACCCGCTCTACCACGAGGTAGAGCAGAATGAGCTTCCGGAAGCGAAGGTGGCCAGCGGCCTCCCGTACCTCTTCCAAGTAGGGGTCCTCCTCCACCGGCGTGAGCATCATCGGCAAGACCGTTGCTGGCAGGACCGAGACTACGGCGTCGGCAATCGTCGTATTGCGCCGGCCGTTCGAAGAATACTCAACGCTAGCCACATGCCTGTCGCGCAGATTGATCGCCTCCACCTGCGATTCCAGCCGGATAGTGCCGCCGTGACCGCGAATCTCCTCTGCCATGCGATCGGTAATGCTACCGAAACCCTTGCGGGGATAGAAGAACTTCCCCTCTGGGTAGTAACGAGAGCGGTAAAGCTCGCCGCGCGAGCCTGTAACCACTTGCCACACCGCCTGCCCCAGTCCGGAGACAGCCACCCGCTGTCGGGCCAGCCGCCAGGACAAGTCGCGGAGAGGCAATCCCCAGGTCTTCTCCACGATCGGGCGGAAGATGAGGTCGACCATTTTCCCTCCGAAGCGTGCTCGCATCCACTGCTCGTAGGATTCGTCTGAGTCGGCGCTACGTCGAAAGGCACCGCGCGCCGACTCCCAAAGCCAGCTCAGGCCTAGAGCAGCTGCCTCCCAGGGGGCCACGCGTCGTAGCAGTTGGCCGAGTTTAGGGGGGTAGTGAAGGTAGCCACCGAAGACATAGAAGGACACGCGCTCGTCGACGACCATCAGGTCGTCACCGCAGAGCTCCTTCACGAACCCGTACACTTCGTCTGTGTGGGGCGTGAAACGATGAGGGCCGAGATCCAGAGAGTAGGGGCCGTGCTGAAATGTCTTGCATAGCCCACCTGCCCAAGGAAGGCGCTCGAGGACTTCCACCTGCACACCTTCCTTGGCCAAAAGGTAAGCCGTGGTCAGACCTGTGGGCCCCGCTCCCAGAACCAGGACTTTCCCCGGCTTCATCGGCCTAATCTGAGCCTCAGCATGCTCATCACGTTGTCGAGGCCATCCCGCCAGACGCGGAGCTTCACCTCGCCCACGCGCGGCCGGTACTCGATGGGTACCTCGCGCCAGGCCTTGGCGAGACGTATCGCCTTGATCTTCAACTCCTGGGACAATGGCATGCCATCCGACTTTAACTCCAGGCGGTCCAGCAGGTCCTTCCGCACCAGCCACATGCCAGACTGAGAGTCGGCCAGCTTCACCCGAAAGAGCAACCGAACCATGATCGAGAGGAGCGTGTTCCCCACACGGTTGCGGAACGACATTGCCCCCTCTGCCATCGCCTTCAGGCGGTTGGCGCTGATGAACTCCAGCCCGTCCGACACCATCAGGGAGATCAGCTCTGGCAGTGTCTCCAAGGGGTAGGTAAGGTCAGCGTCGGCGGAGATGACGACGTCGCCAGTCGCATGGGCGAAGCCGGCCTTGTAGGCGCGGCCGTAGCCGCGGTTGGGCTCCAGCACCACCTCGGCGCCGGCAGCTCGGGCCAATTCGCCGGTCCGGTCGGTAGAGCCGTTGTCGACGACCAGCACCTGGGTCTCATAGCCCAACGAGGCAAGCTCATCGCGAGGCACAGAACGGACCACGCGCTCGATTGCCTGCTCCTCGTTGAGAGCAGGGATGACAATCGAGACGGAGCGTACCTGATACATCACACTCAGCTTCGCGCAACCGGTCCGGCCGGTCAAGAGCTAGGGCCGCAGTCGGGCAGTCCAGGTGAGGCGATGGTTGGCGCCGAAGTTCCAGATCGCAGCCACAGCAGCACCCCAAACGTTGGAAAAAATATAGTGAAATCCGCCATATTCCGTCAAGACGAAGAGGACGGCAACGTTGATGCCGATGCCGATGCCGTTGATGGCTTGGTACTTCCAGAAGCGGGTGCCAATCGAACCGGTGCGTCGATCCGCCCAGGTCCACCGTTCGTTCAGGGCGAAGGTGACGAACAGCGAGAGCTCGATAGCCAGGAACGAAGAGGCCACATAGAAGAGCCGCGCCCAATCCGTGAGCACGAAGAGTCCCAGCATGTTGACCGCGAAGCCAACAGTGCCGACGAGTATGAACTTCTGGAAGCGAATGACAAGGGAGATAAGCTCCCCGAAAAGGCCGACGCGGGCCGCTGGGGAAACCTCGTCACGAGAGGTGGGCAGGTTGTTACTCATCTGAAACGCCTCCGGTGATGGTCACGGGGTTCTCAAGGCTGATCACCATCGCTGGCCCTACTTCGCTCTCGACCCACTTTCGGTTTGTCCAACTGGTGTTGCGCCACTGTTGCGGCGGATCGGCGAAGACGATCTCTCCGTCCTCAACTCTCATCCAGTAGCGGTATTCCAGCCTCTCGCCACGCTCCCGCTCGGGCACATCGCTGAACGCAACAGCGAAGGTGACAACGCCTTCCTCGGCTGGGCCGTCCATCTCTGACAACTGGCGAAGGAAGTCGCCAACGAGATCCATACCCTCGGGAGCAACATTCCACGTTAGCTCGTAGGTTTCTCCGCGCCGTGAATCGTCGTCCACTAAGTACTCCTGGACGTTTCCCTCGTTCCACACGTAGACAAAGACGAAGGGCTTGCCGCTGTCATTGACGATGGTCGTACGCACATCGAACTCGTTCGCACGCTCTAGCCGCACCTCCTTGATCGAGGAGGATGCCCAGTCGCTGTAGGAGGCAGTGACGGCGCCCTGGATAGTGAACCGGTAGTAGCGGCGGCCGGGGTAGGCCTCCATCAGGCGCAGGTTCTTGGGGCCCAGGTCACGGGCGTACACTACGCTCCCGTCCAGATCAGGGTCGTTGATCAGATCATTAAGAGGCAGACCGATGAGGGTCACCGGCAGGAAGACCAGAGACTCATGCGAGCCCGAGGTCGCCGCCCAGATGGGCGCGTACAGCTCCTGGTCGCGGGTCGTATACCGATAGTTCAACTCGAGCTTGGACCCCAGGACACCGATCGAATAGATCACAACAAGCGCTGCTGCGACGGCTGTCAGCCCTCCAGCCATATCGCCGTGGAAGGCCGGCACCCACCTCGAAGCGCGACCCATCCAGGCCGGACGGGGAAGTTTACTAACCCACGAAGCAGCCACGCCGATGGACCCTACGAACAGGAGCGTATAAGGGACCAGCAGGTCGAAATGGTAGAAGGGCCCGAATATGTCGTGCGCACCCAGAGTCACCAAATGGGCGGTCCCCCAGAAGAAGACGTTCCCGACTACAACGGAACCGATGACAGCCAATAAGGCGATCTCGCCCCGGCGCAGGGGAGCAAAGTACAGGCGCAGCGCGATGAAAAGTGCTCCCAGCGCCCCGCCCGGGAGCCACATGCCCAGGCTCCTCAGCGCGGTCACTGTCGCTCGTACCCCCTTTTCGGGCGTGAAGTCGAAGAGCGGCGCTGACGGATGCGTCCGGCGGGCACCAAAGCCCAGAGTATCCAGCGGTTCGAGAGCCTGAAATGGGAAGAGCAGCGGGTTACCGGTGATGACCGTGTTGTAGGCCAAAGCCAGGGCGATAATCGACGTGGCTCCCGCCACCATGGCAGCCAGAGGCATAATTCTCTGATGGTCGCGAGCAACGAGGATCAGCGCCCAGACCGCGAAGGGTGCAGAGAAGAGAATCGCCGAGTACGGTCGGGCGAAAAACTCGATACCGATGGCCAGTCCGGCACCCAGCGCCCAGGCAGGTCGATTCGTCCGCTGCCACTTGAGAAACGCCAGCAGGAAGAGCGCGTTGAACAGCAGAGAAGATGTGTAGGAGAGGTACGTCGATGAGTGGATCAGGAACCAGGCCGAGAAGGCAAGCACTACCGCGGCGATGAGCCCCTCGCGGCGGCCGTAGAGCTCACGTCCCAGCAACCAGATCACGGCCAGATTTGCCGCTCCCAGAAGCCCTAACGAGAGGCGCGGGCTTCCTGCCACCATCTCGCCGATGGCCAGGATTGCCGCATGCACCGGACTGTACTTGGAGAAGATCTTGTCGCCGTCGTTGAAAAAGAAGAAGGGGCTGAAGAACTCGCTGTATTGGTTGGGCTCCATGAACAAGCGTCCCTGGGCCAGCAGTTTCGCCTGCACAAGGTACACGGTTTCATCGGGGTTGTTGCTGAGAACAGGGAAAATGAAGGCTGAAATGAGTATCGGAACAGCAAAGGCGAAACCGACAAGGAAGGCGATGAGCAGCCAGGCTGGACGTGCCCTCAAGGAAAGAACGAGTCTTCGCGGCCCGGCGATCACCGCCGTCTCACCCCCCGCCTCACCCATTTTGGCCGAATCTTTTGCTCTATCAGCTTCCTTCAGTCTCAGCCTCGGATAACGAAATGTTGTCAAACGTTCTTGCACCAAAGTGAAGGTCGGCCATGGTACCCCTTCGGTCACGAATCAGTAGAATAAGATAGAGACATCGAAGGTTCAATTCGTTCACCGTCAAGCGTCGATTCGAGCGGAATTATAGCGTGCGTCACAGTGTGCTGCAAGGTGAGTCGTCAGCGACCTTCGGAATCTGTGTAAGCAGTTCTTAGTGGCCACCTGAAGGCTTGCTCTCGCTTCCCAGGGGGCGGTAGGGTACCGCCCAGAGGAAAGGAGCGAGCAGTGCTGCAAGAGCGTTGCCCAGCGGAGGTCCGGGAGGAGGCCGGGGCCGCCGTCGATGATGACCAGTTGCAGAGCCCCAGACGGGCCATGCGGAGTCGGCTGGTACCGGCTTGGAACGAAAGTAGGCCGGCTCCTCGTCTAGGCTCGGCCATGAAGGGATCAATGAGCGGCCCGGGCTTTCTAGGAACATCAGTATTCATCAGGCTATTGAGATGGGCATGGTCGCCGCGCGCCACATCCTGACCTGGAACAAGGCAGCATGGCCTGCTATTCTACTCACAGGCTAACCCAACGCGTGGTCGCGCGTTTTAGATATTGGATGGAAACGAGCTCAACGAGGAGAGAGGCTCTAGAGAGCTAGGTCGGAGGGTGGAACATTGCTATGAGACTTCCTGAACGCATTGGGGGAATCCTGGGCACCGTCAGACAGGGGCTGAGTAAGATTCAGGCGAAGCTCCATTTCCCGAGGGGCGGATCGCCCAGGAGCAGGTTCATCGTCGCGGGGATAATGCTTTGCGGCGCAGTGGCTCTGATAGCCGTGGGAGTCTTCGGAATACTCAAAGCCCA
>Ga0209979_1004362_pt1 | contig 11765 bp, 6 predicted proteins | sample AnhtaG_FD_183114 | JGI IMG/M metagenome (GOLD analysis project Ga0209979, IMG submission 183114) | Deep subsurface microbial communities from Anholt, Denmark to uncover new lineages of life (NeLLi) - Anholt_01485 metaG (SPAdes) (version 2) | ecosystem: Environmental > Aquatic > Marine > Oceanic >...
ATCGCTTTTTGGACGTGGAGGCGGTTTTCGGCCTGGTCGAAGACCACTGAATGGGGTCCGTCCATCACCTCGTCGGTTATCTCCTCTCCGCGGTTGGCAGGAAGACAGTGCATAACGATACAATCCGACGCGGCCTTTGACAGCAATCGGTGGTTTACCTGATAGGATGAAAGCAGCTTCGCTCTCTCTTGGGCCAAATCCTTCTGACCCATGGAGGCCCAGACGTCGGTATAGACCACATCGGCATCGGCGACGGCAGTCTCTGGTTCGTAGTATATATTTATCTTTGACAGACCAGTGCTTCTGGCCCTTTCGAGAATCTCGGGATTGGGTTCGGTGCCCCGGGCGGTGCCAATTCGCAAATCCAGCGGGAATCGAGTGCAGGCATTCAGCCAGGAATTGCAGACATTGTTGCCGTCGCCCAGATAGGCGATTTTCATATCCTTCAGGCGACCTTTCTTCTCGAGGACCGTGAACATATCCCCCATCACCTGACAGGGATGCAATAGATCGGTCAATCCATTTATGACCGGCACCTCAGCATGTTTGCCCAATTGTTCAACGTCACTCTGTTCGAAGGTGCGAATCACGATCATCCCCACATAGCGGGAAAGCACCTTGGCGGCATCGTAAATCGATTCCCTGACTCCTAACTGGATCTCCTTCTCGGTGACGTAAAGGGAATTCCCGCCCAGCTGATGAATGCCAGTCTCAAATGAGATTCTGGTGCGCAGAGAGGGTTTGTGAAAAATGCAGGCGACCGTTGCCCCTTTGAGAACCTCGCTCCCTGTGGAGGGATTTGCCTTCAACCTACCAGTCAGAGAAAAGACCTCCTGGATCTCCTCGGTAGTGAAATCGGTGATTGCCAAGAAATCTCTCTTCATGCTCTCTCCCTAAAGAGGATGTCAAATCGGTTGGAAAGGTCAAAAGACTGTGGGTAGAATTTAGAGGATATACCTGCTCAAATCCTCGTCCTCCACAATTCCGGTCAGGCTCTTCGCCACCATCTCTTTTGTGATTCTGATCTTTTTCTTTTTGCTGTCGGGGGCCTCGAACATTATTTCCTCTAAGAGGGTGGTCATCACGGTGTGAAGTCTTCTGGCCCCGATGTTCTCGGCGCGCTCGTTGACAACGGTGGCAATTCTGGCGATCTCCCGAATGGCCTCCTTGGTGAAGGAGACCTCCACCCCATCCGTCTCCAGCATGGCGATATACTGTTTTATCAGGGCATTCTTCGGCTCGGTGAGGATTCTCACGAAATCCCCAGCAGTCAGGCTGTCCAGCTCCACCCGAATGGGAAAACGACCCTGCATCTCCGGAATCAGATCCGAAGGTTTGGAGATGTGGAAAGCGCCGGCGGCGATGAAAAGGATGTGGTCAGTTCTGACCAGACCGTATTTGGTCATCACATTGGACCCCTCCACGATCGGGAGTAAGTCCCTCTGGACTCCCTCCCGGGAGACGTCCGGTCCCATTTTGGATTTCTCCCCGGCGATCTTATCGAGCTCATCGATGAAGATGATCCCGGAGTCCTCCATTCTGGCGGTGGCATCCGAGATGACCGCCTCCATGTCGATCAACTTCTGGGTCTCCTGCTGGACGAAAATCTTTTTGGCATCCTTGACCGCCACCCGGCGTCTTTTGGTCTTTTGGGGCATCATCCCCGAGAACATCTCCTGGAAATTGACCCCCAACTCCTCCATCCCCATCGGGGAGAAGATCTCTATGATGGGGAAGCGGTCGTTGGGAACCTCGATCTCCATTGAGCGCTCGTCCAGAAGCCCGTCTTTCAACTGGGCTCTCAGCTTCTCCCGAGTTCGTCTCCAGCGCTCCTGGGCCTGCTTCTGCTCCACAGTGAGGACGTTGGTGCTAACCCCTTTTTTCCTCATAGATGGAGGTGGTGGCAGGAGAGCATCCAGGGTTCTCTCTTCGGCCAGGGCTTCAGCTTTGGTTTGAACTTCCTCGGCTTTCTCCTTTTTGACCCTGTTGATCGCCAGGTCGGTGAGGTCGCGGATCATCGATTCAACGTCCCGACCGACATACCCCACCTCGGTGAACTTGGAGGCTTCCACCTTCAGAAAAGGCGCCGCCGCGAGATTGGCCAGCCGGCGGGCGATCTCGGTCTTGCCCACCCCGGTGGGGCCGATCATAATGATGTTGTTGGGCATTATCTCATCTTTGAGATCGGAGGTGACATGTTGTCGCCGCCAGCGATTGCGCATTGCGATCGCCACCGACTTTTTAGCTTTGTCCTGCCCAATTATATATTTGTCGAGCTCGGTCACTATCTGTTTGGGGGTCAATTGTCTGTCTATCATGGCTGCTAAGCTTCCTTAAATTTCGTATAAGTTAACCATTAATTCTAAATTTACAACTAAAATATGTTCCCGAAGTTCAAGCGGAGATGAGGATGTCTCCGAAGCACTCCACAAGCCCTCCAGAAAAGCTGAGACACTCGCCAAAGCGCAACCAAAAGCTCTGAGGCCGGAAATCGGGGGAACATTTCTCTTGCCTTTTTATCAATTTGTGCTATCATTTAGATGAGTATTGATAGTGCTTAGAACTGTGAAGCCTTTCGGGGCTTTCGCTGCCGTCGGTGTCGGAGCGTCCTTTGGGTAGCGCATTTCTGGAGGCATAAAGACGATGTCGAACTACGATATTTTCAGGGCCCTTGGCATTGTGCTTCTATCTTTGGCCGCCGCTTCGGGGGTGGCGCTGTTTGCCAAAGCGGTAACCGGCACCAGCCGGATTCCGGAGAAGGGAGTCTCAACGCTGTGGGGACTGTTCATAATCGGGTTGGCGGTCGGCATAGTAATCATCGCCGCAGCGGGATAGCGGGCCCTTATCGGAATTCGACTGACTCCATAAGCTTCTGAGGTTTCACTCCTTTGAAGTGGCAATCGGAGAGACAGAAAAACTCACCTGAAAGCATCCTCTCACCTGCACTCATGAACCATCGTGAACTCCGTTCAAGAGGTTCACAGCTCAAACCTATGGGCGGGCAGGCCCCCGTTTTTGACACCTCTTGAAAGGGTTCCTTCGGAGCTTTCAGTCATTCTCCTTGCTGATCAGTCTTTCTGGGTAATCTTGTTTTCGGTTCATCCAAAGCTTATATTTTCAGAGCTATTGGCACCAGGTGGAAGAGAGCTAAATTGTCCGGTGTCGTTCTAACTAACATGTCTGAGAGCTGAAATGGGTTTTCGAGGGAATTCCGATGCTTGAGAAAAAAGGCAACTTCGGCCTCAGGGCTCATCTCCTTCACGGTTCGACCTTCTGGTTAGTCTCATCTATCTACATCACCATTTTGACCGTAATCAACTTTCATCTGAACATGTATTTCAGGAGCTTGGATGCCGCCGACCGCCTCTTGGCGGTTAGAATAGCAGTCTGGTATAATTTCTCTTTTTTCCTTATCATTGCGGTTGTAGTGACCCTCGCGCTCTCTCTTATCTTAAGTAATCTGAAGTTCTTGAAGGGTAAATTCTATTGGCTCTATTTGCTGGGATTTCTGTTTGTCTGCTTTGTTCTTCAGAGCAGTCAGCTTCTGGGGTTCAAAATTCTGGGCAAGCCTGGCAACCCCAAGTTCATAGCAATGATGGTCATCCTTTTGGGGATTGCTTACCTCTTTTTGTTTCTTTTATCCAAGCTAATACTCAGGATCTTCGCCTCCCTGGGAGTAATCTCGCTGGTGGTCTTTCTGGGCGGGAGCTTGATCACTTCACTTCTCGGGGGCAGCTCCGGCCTCGAGGCTCTCGATCACAAATACGACCGTCCCAACATTCTCATCATCAGCATCGACACCTTGAGGGGAGATCACTGTTCCTTCAACGGTTACTGGCGCCAGACCACTCCAAATCTCGACCGACTGGCAAAGGAGTCGGTGGTTTTCTCCAACGCCTTCTCCTGTTCTCCGATAACCTTACCCTCCCTATCCTCGATTATGACCGGAAAATATCCCCAAAGGCACGGGGTGAGAGATAACTTGAATTACCGCCTCGGCTCAAAGAATCTAACTCTGGCGGAGATTTTGAAAAAGGAGGGTTATTCCACCGGCGCGGTGGTTGCAAATCGGGTCACGCATTCTTCCCGAAAGCTCGATCAAGGTTTCGATTACTACGGGGAGAGTTTCGCCTACGATCACCTCTCCTATCTGATTCCGGGGCTGATAAGCTACAAGATCTTTGTAGAGAGAACTGGGCTTGAGAATCTATGGCACTGGAAGTGGGGAGCGGGTTACTGCACCGACTTAAGCCTGCGATGGTTGAAGGAGCACTACCGGGAGAGATTCTTACTCTGGGTCCATTACATGGACCCTCACTGTCCCTATGATCCCCCCAAGAAATTCGCAGACAGCTTCAAGGTCTCAAGTGAAACTTGGTTCAAAGGAAGATTCACTTACGACAGCTTTAACCGGATATACGAAAACCTGCCTCCCAAAGAGGAGGAGATCCAGGGAATACATCGCCTCTACGATGGAGAGATTCTCTATGCGGACTACGAAATCGGTCGGTTTTTGGAAACGGTAAAGAGGCTGGGCTTGTTCCAGAACACAATCGTGATTTTCACCTCCGACCACGGAGAGGGATTGGGCGACGAGCATTACTGGTACGGGGGCCATACGCATTTCATCTTCTCACAGGACATCAGTGTACCTCTCTTCATAAGATTTCCGGACCAGAGGTTCAAAGATGTTGTCAGCACCACCTTGAGCAACATCGATATATTCGCCACGGTCTTGGACATAGTCGGAATTCTGGATAAATATGCCCAGGGGATAGATGCGGTTTCCTTTCTCCCCCTGATAGAGCAGACTGGAAAGAATGACCCTCCGGCGATATTCGCCGAATCCGGAGAGCGTTTGGCCTTTGACCCCAGAAGGATCGAAGCCATAAAGGAGGGAGGAGAGAACCCCTATAAGCTCATTTCCAAGAAGAAACGGAGCCTCACCAAAGAGGTTGGTCTGGAGGTGCTCAACGAGAAGAAACTGAGGGCGGTAATTGACGGAGACTGGAAGTTAATCTACACTCCGGCTCATGAGGAAGCCGAGCACTTCGAGCTTTACAATTTAAGGGAGGACCCCGATGAGCTGGTCGACTTGTCTGGAGAAGACCCCGGGCAGTTCTCCCAGCTCAAGGGACTTCTCCTGTCGTGGATGAGCGCCGATACCTTGGCTGCTCATACTGAAACTTTAAAGATTAGTAAGCAGGAAATGGAGGCTCTGAAGGCGCTGGGATATTTCCGCTGAACTCATCAAAACCTAAAAGAGAGATTGCCCTGCACCTCGTGACCGAAAAACCTGTCGTAGCGGTGATAGATCCCCGGAGAGATGCCACTCCCAAGTTGACCGACAACCTCCCTGGCGGAGACTAAATCCCACTCCTCATCGAATTGCAGTTCAGATAGGATTGACAGCCCCACAGCTTTTCTGAAATAGAAGTTCACATAAGATGATAAGTAGTAGTAATATTGGTCAATGGACTTGCGTGCTGCGAAATCGCAGCCGAGTTGATTCTTTCCATAGTAGTAGAATCCCGCACCGAGGAGTGAAACCTCTCCTCGCTCGAAGAGATACGCCGCACGCCCGGAGGAGGAGATCCTCTCGGTGAAACCTTTGTTCAAGTGGATCTCCGATTCCCAGTCTTCGTCATCTTCGAGATGGCGGAGAGTTAAACCTCCATTGAGGGAATAGTCTCCCAACCATTCCGCGGCGAGGTTCTCGCCTCTGAGAAACCTTCCCTCTGAAGACCACTCAGAGCTCAGCTCGAAGTGCCAGCGATTTCGAGTCAAGTCTGTTCTGAAAAATCCATTTGTGGTTGAGGTTGAGTGGAACAGGTGCAGCTCCCCTCCCCAGGAGCTTCCCCTCCAGTTGAATCTGGAGGTTACGTTCTCTGAGTCAGAGAACTTCGCCTCCATAGATGTCCCCGAGGAGGGCCTTGCCAGAAAGCCACAGTTGACCTCAGACGAAGACCAGAAAAGCCACGGAGAGAAGCGCCTGGTGGTATACGATTGATAGAGAGATCTGAATCCTTCCCCCCGTGGCGATTTCCCGAAACTGATTCGATTCTTTGTCCTACCTTTTTGAAATAGGAGGTAATGCATCCTGCCCGGCCCCGGCCTCTGGATGTTGGTCTGAAAAGACAGGTTAAATCCCTCTCGCCAGGAGGCTCCGAAGCTGTAGTCTTTCTTCTCGCGGAAAGCCTCCCGCTGGATAAAGGCTCCATATCGCCCCGGAAAGTCAACGCCAAGAAATTCCGAATCGTGACCTTTGAAAAGAGAGTTCCGTCTGAAATTGAGGGTTGAGCTTTCTCCGATATTGTAATTCATCCACAATCTGCGGAGGTAGAGGCGTTCCTCCTTTATGAGCCCCTCTTCCACAATCTCCATCTCGTTGCCCTTAATTCTCCAGCTTCCAGATAGTTCTTGCGCCACTCCAACATTGGCGTGAGCGAATTGTCCCACAAAACCCGCCAGGGCGGTTCCCCAGCGACCGGCTTGAGGATTCTCGAAACCCTCCTTTACCATCCAGCCATCAAGTTCGCGGTTGAAAGCGGAAACTACTTCTTCTGCGATCTCCTCATTGGCCTGAGTCTGCATCTCCGGGGTGAGATGATCATAATGCCATCTCGGGTCGGGATGGTAGAGAAGCCTCCGGGTGACATTGGGACTCTCTCTGTATTTGTAAGGGACTGAAACCGGTTCGACCGGCCCGAGTGTCAAATAACCGCTGCCTGTAACCTCAAAGCTCACCGAACCAGCTTCATAGTCATAAGGGACAATCCTATCCGCAAAAATGACGCGACCGGGGTTAAAGCCGATATAGATCTCGATTTTGAGAGCTTCAACACCGCTTGAAAGGAAACCAGACCAGCCTCGCCAGTAACGTTGCAGAAAGACATCAACCCTCTTGGAACTACGGAATTCCAGGTCCTTTTCGTGTGCGAATTCGGAACAGCCGAAGGCGTAGAGGAACTCCATTCCGGCAGCACTCTTCTCGAAGAGACAGAACTTAGCGTCAGTGGTTATCCCTTCGTATTGGCAGCTTCCACTATCACAGGCCACGGCAACGTGTCTTCTTGCTTGAGGCGCAAAGGGCTGGATGATAAAGGCCGTCGCTCGTCGATTCTCCACCAGAGGTAGCTCGGTGATATCGACATCTTCTGGCAGAAGCAGAATCGGGCTGTTCAACTCCCTCTGTTTGAGATAGTTCACCTTTATCTGGTTTGAGACCTCCTCTAAGTTTGCGCTGGGTGAGAAAATCCCACTTCCGAAAGTCATACTGAAGTTCTCAAGGTCGCCCAGAGTGACCATCTTCAGCTTCTCGCCAGCTGCAGCTTCCAGAGTCAGCGACCTCGCCTCTGTGAACTGACACTCTGTTGGGGTATGAAAGAGCAGCGTGAAATCGGTCGTTTCCAGGGACTCTCCACAATCATACAGAACGAGATAATTGAAATCCGGGAAAAACAGGGTGCGTTTCAACTCCGCCCCCCGGTAAGAGGAGACCACCGAGGCGGCCGCCACCTTATCAGTATGGAAGAGATCCACCAGCTTCGAGCCGGCGTCATCGGTGGAGAGCGGATTTCGATTCGGACCCCGACCATTCACCAGAACTGTGTTTTCCGATTCCGGCAAGAGATAATAATCTCTGTTTGCAGAAGAGGTCCCCTCCGGACCGTATCCGGAGGCGACAAAGAAATCTTGTCCGTAAAGATTCAGCAAGATACTTCCGGGGTCGTAATGCTCGTGCCCGGTCGAGAATTCCTCTCCTGGTTCTCCCAAAAGAACTGCATAAGTTGCGCTCTTTTTCCCATTGTTTCTGAATATCGCCTGACCTCCATCGGGATAGAAGTTAACCTCCACATCCGGTGGTCTCTCTGGAGGGATGCGGTCGTCGAAGTTGGCAATGGAGGCCACCAGATTGTAACCTCGCTGACCCAAAAAGGGGTCGTTTGTGACCGCCCAGTTGACGCTACGGCTCTCGCGGAGATTTCCGGAGGCAAGCGGCAGACAGTTATACCTAGAGCGATGGGAATCATCAAAGACGACGATTTCCCCGCCGGGATTGCGTATATCCAAAAGGTATTTGCAGAATTTTCTTATTCGGATGTCCTCAAAGTAGTTCACTCCGGTGCAATTCTTTACGAAAAGAAAAAAGGCAAAGGTCTGTTGAGCGATGAAGGTGGCGTAGTATGGTCCCTCCTTATACGAACCGTCTTTCGAGATCTCCGACAGCCCCACCTCCAGGCCCTCGATTGCCCTCTCCATCCACCTATCTGGGGTGATTTCGTAATCCTGATGGGGACTCAAACAGAGCGCCGCCGCGCCCACTGCCGCCGCCATAACGGTCTTGTGATTGTTGGGGGTGGCGACCGGAAGGTAGTGATAAAGTTGAATGGCCTCCGCCGCCAGGCGATGACGGACAAATCTATCCTCCTGTCCGGTGAGTTCCGGAGCGATAATATCGTATGCCACCAGGTAGGGGAGCATCGTCTCCGAGGCGCTGACGAAATCTCCCCAGCCGTCACCAGGTTCGCCCCCCTCCAGGTTGACGACGTGTGGTGGAGGCGAGATGTGGAGCAGCGCCTCCTTGGCCTTCTGAAGATACCTCCCCTCTCCCTCGATGAAATAGACGAAAGCGCAGGCTTCGGCGTAGAGAGCCTTCTCCAGCTCTCCAAAATCTGGAGAGGACAAATCGACTAATAAAGCTGCCTGCGCTCGGCTTTTCAAGGTGTTCCACCAGATGCTGTATGGTCTCCGCCTGATTCTCGATTGAAGTTCGGCGCTCCGTTGTCGGGAGAAAAGCAGTCGCGGATGTTCGTTGCTCAAGGACAAGCCCACCTCCCCCAGGGAGAGATGAGACCTGAGAGGGTCAATTGGCAGGAAGCTGTCTTCCAGGTAGACCGGTCTGAAGTCTGCCTTTATGAATCCCTCCAATACATCGTCGATTCTGATTTGCCCAAAAGAAAAAGGAGAAAGAAGAAGTGTGACCGCTAATACCGCCCCGACGTTTCTTCTCAAGTGAAGCAGGCCTTTGGCAAAATCTCCCAAAGCGCACCCAGGGCAAAGCTCGATTCAATCTATGGGCGAAGCAATTCTAATCGTGCACTGTCCAATTGTCAATGGTGTTTCGGCTCTGTCCTCGTTTGCCGGGAGTTGAATCGAATCTCTGTTCCGCTCCTCAATTCGGCGTGCAAAACTTCGATTGACAAAGCCTCCATTTTTTTGTTATCATCCATAGAGTCGTCTACCTGACGAAAGGGAATTTTGGAGATAGAGGGTAACATGAAATTACCAGAAGCGAGACGAAAAGGGAAGCTATCCTTGGAGGAGGCCATTGTCGCCCGGCGCTCAATTAGGGAGTTCTCCGACCAATCCCTGACCCTTCAGGAGCTCTCCCAGATTCTGTGGGCTGCTCAAGGTGTCACCTCCCGGTGGGGCGGGAGAGCCGCCCCCTCAGCCGGTGCCCTTTTCCCGGTTGACACCTTTGTGGTGGTTGGCAACGTGGAGTCGCTGGAAGCCGGGGTTTACAAATACGGTGTCAAAGAGCACAGTCTGCAGAAGACATTCTCCGGCGATGTTCGCCAGGAGTTGGCAGAAGCCTCTTTGAACCAGGATTTCATCGCCACCGCCCCTGCCAGCGTAGTCTTAGCCGCCGTCTACAACCGCATCACCGTCAAATATGGAAAGAGAGGGCACCGTTACACCGACATCGAAATCGGCCACATCGGGCAGAATATCTATTTGCAGGTGGAGGCTCTGGGTCTGGGCACCGTCGCCATTGGTGCCTTCCACGACGAGGAAGTCAAAAGAGCGATCCACATCTCAGAGGCAGAGCCAATATACATAATGCCAGTTGGACACAAAGCCTAACGGCCAGTGTCAACCTCAGATAATCCTTACTCCTGACCGCCCCTGTGCAGCCGATTGACAAACTGACACCAGTTGTATATCCTTTCCGTCGGACAGATAACTCAAGAGGAACTCAACCGATGGGGAATAACCTGCTCATATCCGTTTCCGGCATAAGGGGGATTGTCGGGGCAAGGGATGGATTGACTCCGGAGTTTGTCTCTCGCTTTGCCTCTGCCTTCGGGAGCTGGTGCCGAGGAGGGAAAATCATCCTCGGGGGAGATTGTCGCACCTCGAGGGAGATGGTTCAGCATGCGGTGACCTCCGGGCTTATGGCAGTTGGAAGCGACGTTGTCGACATCGGTATCTGTCCCACTCCGACCGTGGAACTTGCGGTGAGGAAGCTTCGAGCCCGGGGTGGAATTGCCATCACCGCCAGCCACAACCCCATTCAGTGGAACGCCTTAAAACTCATTAATTCCCGAGGCATGTTCCTCAGCGCTGAAGAGGGGGATGAAGTAAGGGGAATCTTTGAATCGGGTCAGATCAATTATCGTCCGTATAACCGACTCGGCTCGCTCAGTCTGGACATGACCCTGCTCGATTATCACCTTGAGAAGATTCTCGATCTTGAGGTGGTGAATCTACGCCTCATCAGAAAAAGGAAATACAAGGTCGTCATCGACACTGTCAATGGTGCCGGCAGTGTGATCTCGCCGGTGCTCCTGGAGGAGTTAGGTTGCCGGGTTGTTGAACTCAACACCGAGCCGACCGGCTTCTTTGCTCACTCCCCGGAGCCGGTCCCAAAGAATCTCTCTCAGCTTCGCAAGATGGTCAAAGCAAAGGGGGCCGACATCGGCTTTGCCAACGACCCCGATGCCGATAGATTGGCAATTGTTACTGATAGAGGTCTTGCCCCCGGAGAGGAATATACTTTGGCTCTTGCCACCAAATTCATCCTGGCGAAGAAAAAAGGCCCGGTGGTCGTCAATCTTTCTACCTCCAGGATGATTGACGATGTTGCTCGAGAGTTCAAGCGCAAGGTCTATCGCACCAAGGTTGGTGAGATCAACGTCGCCTTGAAGATGAAAGAGGTGAGGGCTCCCATCGGGGGGGAGGGAAACGGGGGCGTCATTTATCCCAGACTTCACTATGGGCGTGATGCCTTGTTGGGAACCGCTTTGATTCTCTCCTATATGGCCGAATCCGGTGAAAGTATCTCGGAACTTATACGGGGTCTCCCGAAGTATTATATGATAAAGGACAGGATTTCAGCCGCTCCGAAGGAGATGAAGCCTGGGCTAAAGAGACTTAGGAAGCACTTCCAGGATGCTAAGTTTGACGAGACCGATGGATTAAAGATTGACTTGCCGGAGGGATGGTTGCATATTAGAGCATCGAATACCGAGCCGATCGTGAGGCTTCTGGCGGAAGGCAAAGCTAAGGTCTGGGCAAATGACATGATTGAAGTAGCAAAGAACATGATTGTTTGCGCTTAAGGACCCAACCAGGTTTCGTTGGCTATGACTCGTGCAACTGAACAAGAAGGTAGAAAACACAAAATAAAACCAGAAACTACCTTAGGGGGCGTTGACTTATCCTTTGCAGGGGTGCCAGAGTTCAAAAGAACGAAGCATGTTCATAGGTTACACCCTTACCTCGGCAAATTCATACCCCAGTTAGTCGAACTTTTCCTGAAAACGTATTTCAAGAAAGGCGATTGGATACTTGACCCGTTTGCTGGCTCAGGAACCACACTTGTGGAGGCAAACATTCTCGGAATTAATTCTGTCGGGATCGAGATTTCTGAATTCAATTGCCTAATCACCAATGTCAAGATAAGAGAGTATGATCTGGAAGAAGTAGAGAAAGAGATCAGGGATATACTTTACAAAACGAGGAAATTCAGTCGTTGGCTA
>Ga0209979_1004364_pt1 | contig 11762 bp, 11 predicted proteins | sample AnhtaG_FD_183114 | JGI IMG/M metagenome (GOLD analysis project Ga0209979, IMG submission 183114) | Deep subsurface microbial communities from Anholt, Denmark to uncover new lineages of life (NeLLi) - Anholt_01485 metaG (SPAdes) (version 2) | ecosystem: Environmental > Aquatic > Marine > Oceanic...
AAAAAATTAGTTGGGCTTGTAGAAACTAGTATTGGTAAAATGGTGCCAATAATGTCAAAAAAAGACATGGATGAAGATATATTGCAGATTTTTGCTGAATCATATAATAATCTAATCTTAGATAAAAAAGCTTTTAAAAATCCAACTATCTCTCCTTTTGTATATAATTTATATGATTCAATAAACTCACATTTTACACCAATTTATATTTTTAGTCTTTATTTATAAATTGCTAAAATATTTTCAATTGGTGTATCTGGCGTTATATAATGTGAAGGACCAAGAATTATTCCACCGTCATCATCAAACAATTTTTTTATTCTGCTTACTTCTTTTTGAACTTCATCAGGAGTCGCGAATGGTAAAAACTTTTGAACGTCAATTCCGCCATGGAAGCATATGTCTTTTCCAAACAGTCTCTTTAAATTGCTAATTTCCATATTTTTAGCAGATACCTGGACTGGATCCAATATATCCACACCCATCTCTATTAAGTCTGGGATTATATCTGTACAATTGCCACAGATATGAAAACAAACAAATAAGTTGTATTTTTTCGCTACTTCAATTATTTTCCTGTCCCAGGGTTTATAGTATTTGCGCCATATATCTGGTGGTATCATAAGCCCATTCTGCATAGCAAAATCATCCCAAATCCCATATAAATCTATATACTTACCAATACTTTCCAAATTTTTCTTACAAAATTTCAAACAAAACTCCCCAATACTATTAATTAATATCTCTGCATATTTTTTATTTGAAACCAGATCCATCAGCATTTTATCCATTCCCCTTAAATAAATAGATGTCATAAACAAACTATTCATACAGCTGGTGTTTAAAAAATGCATGTCGGATCGTTTGAAATCTGCTAATTTTATCTCATCCTGTTCATCTTCACTACTGCATATAAATGCTTCTGAATTATTTTTATATATACTAAAGTCAAACCATTCAAGTTTTGGATAATTGTAGTTTTTAATATCCTCTATGCTATCACAGTTATACAATGGCGGATTCTTTGAAAAAACAATTTCTCTTGTGCCTCCTGTGTAAATTTCTACTGGTTTTATACCCCAGATATTAAATCTGTTAATCTCAAAAATAGTGCCAAAATCAGGGCCAATATACTTTGGAAAATAAGTTGTGAAGGCTCCAAGAGTTTCTCCATCTGAAAAATTATCTGCGCCTATTAACTTTGTTAGCTCTGCCCAGTCATCTTTTATATTACCGAGGTTAAAATATTCTATTAGCCTGTTATTTATCTGAGGTTCCCCCCTATACATCATGGGGACCCTGCCTGTAGGATTATGATTAATAGAACCTGCAATCAATTTCTTTGTGTCCATATTAATACTTGATTTTTTTATATGCTACTTTGGACATGCCTCTATAGGGCTTGCAGTCAACTCATCTGCAATAAAAAATACAGTTTCCTTAGGATTTTCATTAAGCTGCAACAATGTAACAGGTCGATCAAGCGTTGGCGGATGCATACATGCAATTCTAAAAGTCGCAAGCTGCCAGTTTAAATCTCCGCCATCACAGTAAAGTTCTATTCTTTTTGCACTCATTATGGATTTCATTCCAATAGTTACCGCTTTCGGAGGAAGTCCATAACAATTTCCACCTATGCCGCATAAGCTGTTTATCACATAAGTATCAGAATTTAACTCAATAACCCTCGTTTTTGAATTTAAGAATTTTTCAATTGTCATCCTGCGATAATAAGTATTGTAGGGCTCATTAAATGCAACATGTCCGTGATACCCAATCCCGCCGTAGCATATGTCTATCCCGCCTAACTCTTTTATTTTATTATCATTATAATCTAAATCATATGGATTAGGCCATACCACTTGCTCAGGGTTTAACCCCAAGCTACTATCAAGCAAGCTAAATAAATTTTTATTCATATAACCAGCAAAACTCATTGGATGAGATTTCGGCACCATCCTGCCTTCCCAGTCCAGATACTCATCCATAAAAAATATCCATACATTCTTTAAACATATTTTTTCTCTATTACATATACCTGCCAGCACAGGATACTGTGGAGTTGGCCCTACAGGAATGATCATTTTTGTAAGCTTGCATTCCATGTTATTTTTAGTTATGAGACCGGCCATTGATTTAGCCATCTTGTCATATAAGGTGCATGCATCTTTAACTATCATCACCTTAACATTGCTATGGCTATCAATTTCTGCAGTAGGCACTGACATAATTTTTCTAAAATCCTCATCACTGACAGTCTGGTGAGTAGTTATTCCTTTAAATTTACTCATACTTCCTCCAAATTACAATATATCTATTTTTGCTCTTATTGTATTTCCTCCAATTATATTTCAATAGTTTTTCTCTCTTTTGCTGATTTAGTTGCTGCAAGCGCTAGTTCCAGAGCATTTCTGCCATCCTCTAAGGTAGCGATCTCAATATCCTTATTATTCTCAAGGCAATCAATAAAATATTTACATTCCAATAAATATCCGTCTTCCTGTTCTACTTTTGGTTCATCAATTGAACCATCAGATTTGTAAACAATTAGATTTGTCTTTTGAGATCTTTCTTCAATATTTTTGCCGGCTCTGAATATCCATTCAATAGAACCTTTCTCGCAAAGTATTCTTAAAACCATTGTAAATGGGAAGGAGCCGCTAAATCCCCATCCACCTTCAGCCAAACCAGATTTACCACTCTCAAATTCTATATTTGTAGCAATATGCACCAGCCCTCCAAGCTTTTCATTATATACACCTTGTGCTTTGACCAAAGCCGGTTTTCCAAACAGCCATATAAGATAATCCAGATCATGTATGTGCAGATCAACTGATGCTCCACCGCTATATTTCTCATTAAAACCCCAGTTTCCTTCATGCCAGTCAGGAGTGACAGCCAGTCTTTCACAAAAAGCATGCAGTGGTTCTCCGAGTTGTCTGCTGTCAACAATTTCTTTTGCTTTAGCGTATTCTGGCCAAAATCTTATAACATGGCCGACCATAGCTTTTACATTATTTTTCTTTACTGCTTCTATTACCCTGTTAGCCTCTTTTAAAGATAGTGCCAATGGTTTTTCACAGAATACATTTTTTCCGGCATTTGCTGCCTTTATTGCCATTTCCGGATGTAAAAATGTAGGAGCACAAATATCAATGCTATCCACATTTTCGCTCTCAATTAAATCATCTAGATTTTCATAAAAAGTAGCACCAAATTTTTTAGCAAATTTTTTACCTTTTTTCTCTACATTATCAACTATTGCTACAATATCAGCATTATCTATCTGCTTATAGCTATTGGCATGCGCTTCACCAATAAATCCCGCACCAATTATAGCAACTTTTATCATCTTTTCCCTCCTAATAAAATTAGTAAATAAACTAGTAACTATTTTTACATCTTTTAAAGGATTAACATTTATTCTCTGCTGGTCCTTGCTAATATAATTTCTCTTTTTTAAATATTTCTTCAAACTGTACTGATTGATAACCCATCTATTGCACATATCCAAAGCCCTTTAAAAAATCATATGATTTTTTTACTGCTTTATTGATCTCTTCTAAAGATCTTTCTTTACCATCGAATTCTATTTCAACACTGATAGGACCAGCGTAATCTTTTATTAGATTGAAAACTTTCTTAAAATCTATAATCCCTTCACCAAGAGCCGGAAAGTTCCAATCCTGAAACTTGCCGCTACCATTTTCTTTTAAATGCAAAAATGCCATATATGGCAGAGCATATTTTATATCCTCTTCTGGTTTTTTATTACCATAGAATATGACATTTCCTGTATCGTAATTAAGCCTTACGTTTGGATGATTTAGTGTTCTTATTATTTCAGCTCCTTTCTTTCCATTGTTACACCAATTTCCATGCATTTCCAAACACACCACTACATTCTTTGATTTAGCATAATCTGCTATCTCTCTTATATCAGTATAAAATTTTTCTTCATCCTCTTTTGTTTTAACTTCTCCGGTGTCAGTTGTCACATAATTAACCCCAGCCATTCCAGCAAAATCTAAAACCTTCTTAAAATTATCAACTCCATTTTCTTTCATAAGGCGGGTATGCCCCGCGACACAATACAAGGTAAGCCCATATTTGTTAACCAAATTTAGAACACCATCTACAGATTCCTTATCCACTCTCTCCTCAGGCCTTGGCAATATATGTTCAAAATAACTTGGAGCTGATGCCAGCTCTACATACGTAAAACCAGCTTTTGATATTCCTTCCAACGTTTCTTCAGCATTATAGTTTGGATAAGTAGATGTAACTACACCAACTTTATTTTTCATTTTCCTCTCCTCATATAATAAGATAATAAAATTTAGTAATTTTTAAAGTGCACATTTATCCTCAAAACAGCTAAGGTAATATTCTTTTAGTAAGGCCTTTAGAATACATCTTCTGTTGTGCAAAAGCTTCTGCAAATGGAACTCCAGCTTGAAAACCCCTATATTTTGCAACAGTCTTTATAAATTCCTCTGTATCAGTATTGTGCATTTCTTTTAAAAAGCCTAACTGTGACTCCATTTTTAACATCATGCTCACTTTATCGCCTATAGTCTCAGAAACATCAACATACTCATTGGGAATAAAATTAACTCCAGCTAAAGTATCCATATAGTATAGTACAGGAATTTTACTGGTGCTTGGATAATTAGTTTCCCATAACTTTATACATGCTAAATAGGTAGCTTCAAATACTAATTTGCTTATATTTATATGATCGGAATGATAATCACTTGGAGAATGGGTAATTATAAGATCGGGATCAGACTGCCTAATTATATCAATCACCTGTATTCTTGATTTAAGATCTACCACTACTTCTCCATCTGCAAATCCACCCCAGATTGACTTAGCACCTATTACTTCTGCTGATGCTATGGCTTCCTTTCTTCTAATTCTGACTATTTCTTCAGAAGAATACTCAAGACTGCCTTTGTTACCATTACACGCATGGCAAATAGTAACCTCATCACCTCTTTTTCTATACAAGGCCAGAGTTCCAGCACAGAGTAGTTCAATATCATCAGGATGTGCACCTATAGCCAGTACTTTCATTTTCAACGCTCCTTTTCAAATTTATATCCATAAATTAAATATTTTATTTATTCTCTTCTCATTCTTCCAATATTACTAATAACAGTAGCAATTACAATGACTGCTCCTAAAAATATGGTTTGCATATACGAAGAAACACCTACAATATTCATAGCATTGTACATAATACCCAAAAGTAATACACCAAAAAAAGCTCCAACCAAGCTTCCTCTGCCACCTTCAAATGTTATGCCTCCAATTATACAGGCAGCAAGTGCCTGCAGCTCGTAACCTGTCCCACTATCTGCGCGAACCATTCCTAACCTTGATGCAAGAACTAACCCACCTAATCCTGCCATCAACCCGCTTAATGTATAAATAGAAATAATGTGCAAATCAACATTTATACCAGAAAGAAAAGCAGCTTGGACATTACCTCCAATTGCATTAAGCCTCCTACCATATTTTGTATATTTTCTAAGTAAATACGCAAAAGCAAATATAAGTAAGTATATTATTATAGTAAATGGAACAGGTCCTATTTTTGCTCTACCTAAAAATTCAAAATTACCTCCTAACGCAAGAGGCCTGCCCCCTGATACGATAAGTGCAATACCATAGAAAACATACATCATACCTATAGTTATAATTAGTGGTGTAACTTTACTTTTAGAAATAATAAATCCGTTTACAAAACCCATAAAAGTAGAAATTGTAAGAACTACTGCTACAGACAGAGCAATGCTGTAACCTAAAAGTACCATTTTTACAAATACTATTCCAACAAGACCTGCCATATTACCGATTGATATATCCAAACCCCCGGATATCATTAGAAGAGCCATGCACATTGTCAAAATACCCAATACTGATATCTGCTGTGCAACATTGAAAAAATTCCTGACAGTTAAGAAATTTGGATTTAGTATTGTAGCTATTACTGACACAATAATAATAACCAGGATCAAATAACTAGTCTGGTTTTTAAAAACTCCAAGCTTCTTTCCAGTAGAATTTCCATTACTTATTTCCTTATTTATTTCTTTCTTTTCTAACACGTTCACTTACTCCCCATAAATCCCGATAGAATATTCTCTTCAGTAATTTCACTTTTTGATAAAACTCTGGAAATTTCAAAATTTCTAATAACAATAACCTTGTCACTTATTGAAATAATTTCCGGCATTTCAGAGGAAATCATAATAATAGATTTACCAGCAGCTGTAAGCTCGGTAAAAAGCCTGTATACTTCAACTTTTGCATTTACATCAATTCCATGAGTAGGTTCATCAACAATTAATAAATTTACTCCTGCAAAAAGCCACTTTGCCAGAACCACTTTTTGCTGATTTCCCCCACTTAAAAATCTTACTTCTTGATTAGGCGATGGCGTTTTAATATCCAACCTTTTAATATAATCATCAGCCAATCTTCTTTCTTTTCTTAAGCTGATAAAGAACTTTCCAATTTCATCCAAGCCGACTATTGTTATATTATGATCTACGGGCATACCCATAAAAAGGCCGTCAACTTTTTTATTTTCTGTCAGTAACGCTATGCCTTCTTTTACTGCTTTTATTGGGCTGTCAGGGGTTATGTCTTTTCCTTTATAAATTATTTTACCTTCATATTTATTCAGGGCACCAAAAATTGCTCTTACAATCTCTGTTCTGCCAGAACCTTTAAGGCCGGCAATACCAAGTATTTCGCCTTCTCTTACCTTGAAATTTATTTCTTTTGAAAACTGTTTTAGCTTTAATCCTCTTACCTCAAAAACATAATTACCAATAGCGCATTCTTTCTTTTTATAGAAAAGATTAACTGGGCGTCCCACCATTTCCTTTGCTAGATTCTCCGGATTCAAGGTCTCAGTTTTTTTATCATGTGTTTCAATTTTTTTGCCATCGCGCAAAACTGTTATTCTGTCTGCAACTTTTACGATCTCACCTAAATCATGCGCAATATATATTACACTTACTCCCTCGCTGCTTATTCTTTTTGCCATCTCTGTTATAAGGCCTGCATCTTTAACATTAAAAGCCTGGGTAGGTTCATCTAAAATTAAAACTTTTGGTTTGTGTGCTAAAGCCTTTAATATTTTTGTAAATTGCTGGTCAGCAGGACTTAATTTTTCATAAAGCTCTTCCACATTGGTATTTATTCCCAATTGGTTTGCAAGCTTTTTTGCATTTTCTATAATTTTTCTATAGCTTATAAAAAACTTTTGATCCTTATTCCCAAAACCTAAAAAGATATTCTCTGCAGCACTAATGTGAGGGACTAAAATATCTTCCTGGTAAACAGTCTGGATACCTATGCTTCTTGCTAAGTGTGGCGTAAGAAAATTATATTTATTTACATCTATAAATATGTCTCCTCCGTTAGGTTTAAGTGCCCCTGATAAAATTTTAATAAATGTTGATTTTCCTGCACCATTTTCTCCAATTAAACAATGGACCTCCCCTTTATAAAGATCAAAATTAAAATTTGAAAGCGCCTTAACCCCGGGAAATTCTTTATTTATATTTTTTGCATATAATATTTTTTCTTTTTCTAAATCATTTTTGTGCATATAACTTAATTTCCACTATTAATTTTGATTTTTAATATACTGTTTCTGCGGCCCTTTAAATGAAAATCACATAAAGGACCGCAAAGTTAGTTTTAGAGTTGAGTTTTACCACTCGTCCAGTCCACCAATCAATTCAATTAATTCATCGGAAGCTTCCCAAGGTATATTTTCATCTAAATTATCCATATTAATTGTTATAACTGGAATTGCAATAAACTTTTCTGGCGGTTCAATACCCTTTGTTGCATAAAGATACATAGCCTTAAACATATATAATCCCTGCAGTGAAACCGGACCAGCTACAGTTGCCTGGATAATACCATCTTTTAGCATTTGAACTCCTGTAGGTCCTCCACCTGTTGCAACTATAGGAATTTCGCCTGCCAGACCAGCATCTTCTAGTGCGCTATAACAACCTACTGCCATGGATTCATTATTAGCAAAAATGACATCAAATTCTTCACCAGATGCTATGACATCCTGGGTTGCATTGAGTGCTGTTTCGGTATCCCAGTTTGTATCCCTATATACCGCAAGTTCCACTGTTCCGAATTCTTTAAGAGCTTTTTCAACACCTACCATATACTCTTCAACAATTCCCATTCCAGGAAGACCCCTAACATAAAATAATTTGCTGCCAGGATAGGTCTGGCTGATATATTTAGCTGCTTGATACCCAAATTCACTATATTCACAAGCTACATTCATCACATAATCGCCTTCAACCTTGCCAGTTAATTTGGTGTTTTCAAAGGAAATTGGTATTCCAACCTCATTGGCTCTAATTATAAAGTCCTGTGCCTGCTCAGGTGTATAAACAAAAACACTTATATGGTCTACCTTTTTTGTTATCAGGTCTTCCAGATTACGTAGAGCTTTTTCTCCATCCCATTCAGAATCAAGAAAAATTACTTCAACACCTTTCTTTTCAGCAGCATATTTGAAGTTTTCTACACTAAACCCATTCCATTCATCCGACATAGCAACAGGAATATTACCAAAAACTAATTCTTCTGCTGCCTTGGTCCCTGTTTTACAGCCAGCCATAGGAACAACTGTGAACATCATTACGACTAACGCCAGTACCACCAACAATATTAATGGCTTCTTCATCTCTTTCACCTCCTTTTTTTAATAATCCTCATTTTTCTTAATTAGTTTTGTGAAGTCTGACTATAATTTAGCTAAGATGAATTCTTGGTTCTTGCTAAAAAAGCAAACCTCACATCGGTATTCACATATAGCCCCCTTTCACAGTCCTGCTTTTAAATTCTTCATTCATCATGCTCACCCAGCAATATACTTATCGATACTAAACTTTTCTATTCACAGAATATCTTTTTTCTTCCGGTTCCAAAATTTGCTTTCTTGCTTTTTGATTATTTGTTTCTGCTATTACATGTCTGTCTAAAAGTATATCTTACTTTCCGCAAGTTAAAATCCTATTTTTCCTGAATTAATTCCTGTTAATTATTGGGTGTAATTATCCCCAATATTGATTCTCATCCATATCTAAAAGATCAAGTATGATCTTCTGCGTAGAAGTCAGGGAGTCTTTAAACTCTTTTATAACTTTACCATCTTTTAAAATTTTATACGAAGAGATTCCATCAAAAGTTTGCGTCTCAAATTCGGTACCTAAGTAGATTCTTTACTTCTAAGCTAAATAACTCATCTATGATCTAAATAAACTATTTTTTCTACTTATACTATTTTTAACATTATTTTAAAAGAACAAAACTAAAAATTTACCTATAATATATACAGCATATATTTAAACTGTTATGCTATTAGGGTGAACCCCTACAGTTAGACACATTGTATACTAATATAGCATAGGATAGAATAGCTGATGAGACTAAAGAGATTAGAGATAGGAGGTCTCATCAGATGAGAATAAGAAGAAGCTTTAGTGATGATTTTAAGAAGCAGGTAGTAGAATCCATTGTATCGGGTTCAGCAACACAGGCAGAGATAGCCAGAGAGTATAAGATATCACCGGTAATAATCAACCGGTGGAAAAAGGACTACAAAGCCGGTAAGTTCTTTGAAAATGTAAGTTCGCATGATATGGCCAGGCTTGAGCTAAGGGTAAGGGAGCTTGAGAGGTTACTTGGTAAGCTCACCCTGGAAAATGAGATGCTAAAAAGGGCCAGGGATCTAGACACAAAGGAAAAAAAAGAAGATTTATCGATTGTAACCTCAAGAGACTGGGAACAGTCAAAAGAGGGTGCGAAATAGTAGGTATCTCTAGATCAACCTATTACTACAAACCCAAAGGTGGAAGACCTTCGGATGCAGATCTTGCTGACAGGATAGAGAGAATAGCCCTGGAGTATCCCTCCTATGGCTACAGAAGGATAACTGCAGAGCTCAGAAGGAAAGGCCTAAAGGTAAACCACAAGAGGGTCCTGCGGCTGATGAGGAGCCAAAACCTCTTGTGCAGGGCCAGAAAGGCTTTTAAGGCGACCACAAACTCGGCTCATAGCCTAAAGAGGTACCCCAACCTCATAGAAGACCTTGTACCGGCAAGAACCAACCAGATATGGCATGCTGATATCACCTATATAAGGATTGCTACCTCTTTTGTGTATCTGGCTGCTCTAATTGACGGATTTAGCCGCAGGATTGTGGGATACGGTCTGGGAAGGACTCTTTCAGCAGATCTTGCTATGGCAGCACTACTTGATGCCATATCCAAGAGAAATACAGAGGATCTTATCCACCATTCCGGCCAGGGCATCCAGTACTACCCACTGGATTATGTAGAGGTCCTAAAAGAGCATGGAATAGCCATATCCATGTCGGGAAAGGCCAACCCGTATGACAATGCCAAGATAGAGTCTTTCTTCAGAACGCTTAAGGTAGAAGAAGTCTATATGTTTGAATATGAGACATACAGGGAAGTGCTTGAAAGAATTCCATATTTTATTGAGGAAGTTTACAACAGGAAAAGATTGTATTCTTCCCTGGGGTATATGCCCCCGGAAGAATTTTGAAAATATAAATAATGAAAAAATGAAAGAAAATGAGTCCCATCAGCTGGTTCTGACTAGTTAATTGTGTGTCCAAAATTTGGGGTTCATATCATATAGCCTCAAAATAACTATCAAATTCACCATTTGCATACATAAGCCTAAATGCCATCAGGTTTCTGGCACCCTGGCAACTCCAGCTCATTCCTCTTCCTTTAAATCTCCTAGCTATATTTGTATCTATGTTTTTCTCTATTGCTTCAGACCCTACTACAAGCACTTCTTTTGGTACTTTTTCTGCTAACTTATCTATTACCCATATATCATCAATATTAGCTTCTATGTAGGATGTAAGCTCATCTGCAACTGTCTCTTCTATTGCTCCATTGATCTTAGATAGTCTTACAAACTCTGGAAGCTTATGTTCCTTCTTTATATGAATTAAATTTAGGGCTTTATCCAAAAGATCAGGATTACCACTATAAGTCTGCCTTAGTCTTTTCTTTAAGTGATAATGATCCAGCTGGTGAATTGAACCTGGCAGATATGATACCCGGTAGTTTTTTATCCATTTGTCTCCATCTGACAGAAGAAGTATATTTTCTGCACAAGAGGTAGAATATTTTTCTTCACCAAGATAGCTCATATTCTTACCAAACACGTCACTATCTACAATATCAGCATATACAGTCTTATTCTCTAAGGCATATCTTTTAAATTTTAGATGTTTCTGACTCTAGCTTCTTACCAGTATAGATTATTTCTATCTTTGCCTTCCTGTGATGATATTCCGGTTTCATCTGCCTCAATTACTACTATTTCTCTTACCCTTCTGTCACTTTTTGGAGGCTTTGCATAAGTGTAGAGGCTTTCAACTTCATCATCTCTTTTCTTTCTTAGTTTAATTCCTTTCTTTTGAATCAGCCTCCACAGAGAGCGGTGATCTACATTGCAGCCTAGCTCATATGATAGAATATCTCTTGCTTGTCTGTATGGGTACTGAACGCATAGATATACTACTCTTTTTTGGGCATTTGGGCTAAATGAACTGTTTTTCTCTATTCCAATTTGCCTGTCCAGTGGACAAGTATATTTCCCATCACCTCCTTTAGCTTTATAGCGGGAGTATCTGATTAGTCCAAAGTAAGTATAAAGGT
>Ga0209979_1004365_pt1 | contig 11762 bp, 12 predicted proteins | sample AnhtaG_FD_183114 | JGI IMG/M metagenome (GOLD analysis project Ga0209979, IMG submission 183114) | Deep subsurface microbial communities from Anholt, Denmark to uncover new lineages of life (NeLLi) - Anholt_01485 metaG (SPAdes) (version 2) | ecosystem: Environmental > Aquatic > Marine > Oceanic...
AAAAGAAGAAATAGAGACAATTGAAAATGAAGAGATAGTTCATTTCGCATTCAGGCCGTCAAATAAGGATATTTTTATGCTTGTGAAAACATGTCCAAAGCTGAAAGCTATCCATATACCAATTTCATACATGAAGACAATATCAAAATCTACTTTGATGTTCTTAGAAATGCAGGGCATTGAACTTCTGGAAGGCGATGTGTGGGGTCATAGAAAGGACATCAATGAGTACTATGAGATCAAGCCACGTATATTTGACAGAATTGAAGAGTTAAAGAATGAAGGCAAATCAAAGGAAGAGATAATATCTAAGTTGGGTTTAGAGACTCGGTTGAGTGATGATTTGATTAAGTTTCTAGTCTAATAATATTGAAAAACTTGAATTTCCAGACACAATTTTAATCAATGTGCCCTGAACACTCACTGAATATACAATTGTTGTAAATTAGTCCCACCAGACTAATCGGGGCGCATGATATCCCAGATAGATAATCCAACCTCTAATTAGAGTTTGTTTCCTGGTGCATCTCTAATTAATTTAGACTAAACATAATACTTTCACTGAGCTCTCACTAATTAGTTAATATAGCTTAAATTAAAGGGCTCCATTATGAAAAAAGAATTGAGACATGATAGACATACTGTTTACTTACCGATCACATGGTAATAACTCCAAAATATCGGGGTAAGATACTTGTTGGAGAAGTTGGCCTAGTAACGGAAGCCATTATCAGAAAAACATGTAAAGAAATGGATATCAAGATTATAGATATTTCTGTGAATATTGATCATGTCCATTTATTTATTCAATACCCACCAAAATATTCCGTTAGTTTTATTGCAAAGAAGATTAAAGGACGATCGAGCAGAATATTGAGACAACACTTTCCACATCTCAAAGAATGGTGCAAGGATCATCTATGGGCACCTGGGTGCTATCACGGATCAGTTGGACAGGGATGGGATGTAGTTGAGAAATATATTTCAACTCAAGACTGTACAACTAACAATAAATAACAACGTTTATATGCCAAAAAACGTTAACAAGCCCCGTATCCTTCAAGTACGGGGTATAGTGACTGAAGGCGATAGGTGTTGTGTGCATTCTTAGAATGCTTAAACCCGACAAAAAATTGGAAGGTAGTATATAGGCACGGATATATATTGACTTATACAGATGCCTTGTCTATTTTGGTATGAAAATGCCGTTTATTTTCATGCTCGTGGCCACCCACAAGGTTATGAATGTTTCTTATATTCAAAATATACTCAAGTAGATAAAATTCATGTGCAGTGCTCCTTATTCCACCATAACTCAAGATTACAATCTGAAAATCCTATTTCTTTCGCAAGCTCACTACCTGATATTCATGAATTTATTAGAAATATGTTAAAAAATTTAGACGGATTTCAAATTTATTCAACCCGTAGGAAACTGTAAATGTGTTTTTGCTTCTTGCATTCGAGATAGATAGATTTTATTGGCTTTCAATCTTGTTTATGATTAATTTAAAGCTCTTTCTGAAAGCATGTCTACCAATCTGGAGGTCTTTTCCCGTCTGGTTCAGGTTGAGGGATGGGGCCCAATTTTATCATTTGTTATACCTTCCTTCTTCTATATTCTGATTTACTTGTTTCTTAACTTCGTTACTTAACTTATCTGTGATCAAAATATCTGTGTTCTTGAATAGCGTCGCACCATATGTCCATTTATTTTCAAGATTGGTATATTCGGTTTTAATCTGATGATCATCATTAGATATATTCAGTAGCCTCCGAAACGATTCAATACTGCGTGCCAATTTTGAAGACTCGCCGCGGCGCTCTTCCCATTCTTTGATACGGTCGGGTACTTTCATAGTAGTATTTGCAGCTGAAACGATGGATACAACTACTGCAATTAGTGACCAAATATACTTTCCCTCAACAGTAGTCCAGAGAAACCAACCCGCAAATGCAGAGCCTGATATTGTTATAAGCGAGATAAATTTTGTTGCAGTATCGAACCGAGACCATTTCTTAATCAATGCTTCTGACAATAGTTCGTTAAAAGAGGCTTTCCAGTACAAAATATAGCTGTTCTCTTTGTAACTACTCATCTCTTTTTGATCCATGTATAAATCACCATTTTGTGTGTGTTATAATTAATTTATAGTTACTATTCAGCCATACAAATTATGGCTACTGTTAACGAAAGTACATTTTGTAGCTTTTTATGAAACATTCATAGCTAATGTCTTACGATATCGATTTATATAATTTCCATATTAAGGATAATTTATCACAGTTATGCCACTCCTTGAATATGAGTTTGAGTATCTATTATTAATAACATTCTCCTTATTGTCAATATACTTTTTGTTGGATCGAGACCGTTACAATTCATGTTGGTGAATGAAATTAACTAGATTTGCGGTATATGGCAACTAATTAGATTGCAGCATAAACGTTGAAGTTATAATGGGCAGCATTGCGATTTTCGCATCATTTACAATGGATAATCAATATCATTATTTGTCATGAAAGTGAAGTATACAAAGAAAAAAAATAGTACCAACACGTAATGTAACGGTCTCGTTGGATCCCGTGCCCCTTCTTATTGATAAAAGCTAAAACAACATATTAGCGATAGAGCCCTCATGCGCCCACTCTGATGCTCCGCACCTTCCAGTGCGGAGGCCGTTACGCGTGCCTTGAAGCATAAAAGAGAAAGAGAACAACCAAGACATTGGAGGAATTAAGAAACAAGTATGTCTAACACAGGGTTAAAATCCCTCCGTCCGGGTCTGCTCCTGGACGAAGAGAACGGGAAGTGCGGCATCGTGAGGTGCTGTGCGGCGTTCCTTAGTATCGGCAACCACAGCTCTAAGCGCAAGCGAACTGAAGGTGGCCTTAGCATGATGCGACACTCCGTCACTAGGTGGAAGCTAGAGCAGAATAATGATTGCTGGGGTGATTACAGTAGAGATGGTTGCGAATGCTCTCTTATGTGACCGAGGGAGGTCTCATAATGTGTGAATTTTGTACATTACATATTTAGACCATCAATAGAGGTATTTTTACACTGATAAAAACGTGTCCAAAATTATAAGCTCTCCATATTCCATTTCAGATTTTACAAACTCTCTGATAAATAACCATTCACAGGATTCAAAGCAACAAATCACTATTTTTAAGTATATGAAGACCTCGTACTGTTAGTACGAGGATAGTTATTGGGCACTGGGAATCGGCGAACATAATAATAAATATAGATTAAAGTATTAGTATACAAATAAAAAGGAATAAATATGAAAATTATTTCACTTTTCAATAATAAGGGTGGCGTAGGAAAGACTACATTAGCATTTCATCTTTCTTGTGCGTTAGCCGAAAAAAATCATAAAGTATTAATGATTGATTTAGATCCCCAGTGTAACTTGAGTTTATGTGCTATAGATGAAGAAAAATTAAAAGAAATATGGGAAATCGAAGATGATTTTATAGATGATTTTGATAATACTAAAAAGAAAATTGGTGAATTGGAGTTTAATCGAATTAATAACAATCCCAGAACCATACATTATTTATTAAAACCGACTGAAGAAGGTACTGGCGAACTTGTAAATTTACCACTCCCTTTGAATATTAGATATAATTTAGATTTGATTCCGGGAAGGTTGACTTTACATAAATATGAATATAAAATCTCAGAAAGGTGGGGTGGTGCTTATCAAGGAGATCCTTTAGCAATTAGAACTGTTACTAGAATTCGAACAATTGCATCAGAATATTCAGAAAAATATGGATATGAATATGTTATTGTTGACACATCTCCAAGTTTAGGAGCTCTAAATAAAATAATTATTTCTACCACAGATGGATTCATAATTCCCTGTTTACCCGATATGTTTTCTCTTTATGGAATAAGAAATATTGGTGAAGCTCTTAATCTGTGGAAAAAGGAACTAGATATTATTTATCATTTGATTTCTGATGAGAAAATGAAATCCTTTCCAAGTAAATTCATTCAATTTTTAGGTTATACAATTTATAATGCTAGAAGATATGAAGGAAAAACACGATGGAATCTTGCAGTCGCCCATGATAATTATGCACAACAAATCCCTCCAACAATTGAAAAATATATTTCAAAAGAATTGAGAGCTCATCTTAGTGATGATATGATAAAAGAGCCAATTGGAGGTACATCAGTTATGCATTCTCATAGTACTTTAGTAGCAATGTCGCAAAAATATAGATCTCCTATTTGGGAAATTCCTGGTTTACACTCATTAGATAAAGGGGATAAGTCTACTATTTTGGGAAACAGACGCCGATATGAAGACACAAAACAAGCTTATTTTGATTTTACAGAAGATGTAAAGAAAAGAATTGAGACTATTAAAGATTAAATATGACTAGAGAAGACAGAATTCAATCAGGCATAGACTCTTATAAGGACAATATATTTTCAATAGAACAATTTTTAAAAAGAATTTATAATTTTTTTTCAGATCATCCTGAATTAAATGAAGGACTTCTACCAATTATTCATTCAATAAAATATAGGTTGAAAAGTGAGGAACATTTAGTTGAAAAAATCAATAGAAAATGGGAAATGTACGATGGAATTGATAGTTTTAACATATTTGATGTAATAACTGACATAGCAGGAGTAAGGATTTTACATCTATATCAAGCCCAATTTCCTAAAATTCACCAAGAAATACTTAATCAAATCGATGAAAAGGAATGGTATTTTTTTGAATCCCCTAAGGCGTATACATGGGACCCTGAATCTAAAGCATTTTATCAAGGTCTAAATATTAATTGTGAGGTAAAAGATACTTTTTATACAAGTATTCATTATATTGTAAAGCCACGAGAAAATAGTCCCATTAAATGTGAAATACAAGTAAGAACACTATTTGAAGAAATATGGGGTGAAATTGACCATTTTTTAAATTATCCAAATCAAACTCAAAGTATTGCTTGCAGAGAACAATTACGAGTTTTAGCAAAATTATCATCAACTGGTACTAGATTGGCAGATTCAATTTTTTTAAGTCACGAAGAATATGAAAAATCTGGGTAATATCTATTATTCTGGTTATGCATAAATAGTGAATATGCATTCTGAATAATGTTAATACGAATGAAACCTGCGTCTCATTAGGATAAGTGCTAACAGAAATAACTTGAATGAAGCAAAATCCGGAGTCCGTGACTACAGTAGAGATGGTTGCGAATGCTCTCTTATGTGACTGAGGGAGGTCTGAAAGTGTTAAAAATGTATATTACATTTCACTTCAGCATACTGTAATAGGTTAGTAGCTGTGTTAGTAGTATCATCATCTTAACCGTAGGTACTACTGAAAATTCTACCACACCAATGCCACAGGTTTGAGCATCCGGTCATTTATGGCATCTACAGTGATACCAGTCCTTCGAATCTTCGATATGAACATTCCCACATTATCCATCTGTTCGTAGCTCAATTCATTACTGGCGTGACCTCTCACGGTGATTTCTGGATTTGTATCTGCCATCAATTCAAATGATTTCCGATTCCAGAACTTCGCACCAATAACTTTTCTACCCCATATAGAACCCCAAGACAAGAAGAATTCACTGCCTACAGGCTCTTCTACGGCGAATTCTCCACTCAATTCATCAGGATTAATTCCAGTGACAATAAAAACCAAGTCTTTGCGTTGTGCGACCCTCATAGCCCCTGTATTGCGCCTTTTAATGTTCGATAATGTAATATCCTTCCCTTTCAGTTCAAAGAACATATCAGCTATCTGCTGTTGATACCCTGCAATTTCCTGCTGTTGTGTAATTAATGCATTAGAATGCTCTTGCTCTTTGATTATAATCTTATCTACCGTCAGAAGTGCGGACTGTAACTGCTCAATGGTAACTTCCTGCTCACTGCCATCATCATTCAGAATGGTAATCTTCTCGGTCCTACCTGCCCGAACCCTGGGATTCCTAATGATAGGTGCTTTCTGCCGGATTACATTGAGCTTCGGTACTTGATTGGTGCGGACAAATTCACGTACTGCCTCTTCAAAAAGAGGATCGTCAAGTAATAATTTCTGCATTAAACGATATGCTTCGTCACTGATACGTTGCTCTCTATGTTGTTTTTTAATAAATGGGTTTTCAGCGTGTACGGTTCCCATTGCCGTGAGATAATAGAGGTATGGGCGTTTTTGCTCAATCCGCATAATGTTACCATATTCATCTCTATCGTACAATGATAAGTAGCCCACATTTTTTAAGTATGTAAGTGCTGATCTGATCCCTCTTTCATTAGAGTACCAATGCTCTGTACGGCTTCCATCTTCTTCCTGATAGTAGTAAGGTGTCTTGAATACGTGCTCTATGATTTCTGCACTTGAATGATTCCCAAGACCAACCCCACGTAGAATAAGTCCCTTCAGGTAGTTATCTGGGGTCAGTTTTGTAATTCTTCGGCTCACGTCGTGTAAGAACAACGTTCTGATTTAAGTATTTATGGGTAAAAATGGGATTTTATAAACAGTGTAATAATGATTGCAAAGAAGTCTTTAGAAGTTGTTCTTGTTGTTTATTTACGGATATATCCAGATATTAAATCGGATAATTACGGATATATGGCACATATCCGTGTATATATGGTGTTATTTCCAGATATTTTACGGATTTATGTCTAATGTACCTGTTTTCTGAGATTAAGAATATTATCATTGACCTGCTTCATATCTTCCCGTACAGCATATATCTTTGTTTCCATACTATCTTTAAACTTATTAAATGCCTTTTCCTGGTCTTCTATGAAGGTTAGAGTGATACTTCTCCACTTTTGTTCAGAATCGCAGGTACAGTTTACTGCTTGCGATATTTTTGGGCTGGATAGATTGGCTTTCAGATCATCTACTTCATTTTTTAGCAACTCGTTATCTCTTTGTATGTCATCAATTTTCAAATCCATAGCGTCTATTATTTGCAAAACGGCCAGTTCATCCATAAAAATCACTTCTTATATTTATCTTGTAAGTGTTTTAACCTTTCATCTGCAGTTGATTCTTCTACAATATCCGTAACTTCATCTCTCGGTGGTGTGGGACTTTCTATAACGGCAGGTACATTATTTTTTGAAATCATACCAGTTTCGAGTACAGATACCCTTGCTTCCAGAGATTTAACGAGCAGTGTCAGGTGTTTAATTTCAGCAGATTCTATCTCTTTGCCCTTTTCAATGACAAGAAATTTAGATTTTCGACACTTTGAACACTGCGGATATCTGGCGGTCACATTACTCTGGAAAATATGTCCACACTTGTCATTTAAGCATTTTAGAAAGCGGTACTCTGATATCATAATAGTGTTATATTACGGATATATCCTTATATACTTTGTTATTATCCGAAAATGCTCAAATTATCTAAATATATTTCCAGTTATTTGCAGGATATGTACGGATATTTCCAGTTATTTGCAGGATATGTACGGATATTTTCAGTTATTTGCAGGATATTGTATATCCGTATATATCCGTAAAAATACAGTTTAGGATATTTCCAGTTATTTCTTTAATCCCACTTCGGATATATGCGGATATATATCCAGTGTTTCGGATATTTACGGATATTCATCCGAGTTGAAAATATCAGGAAATATCCGTGATTCAGGGTTACAAATATCATTCCAGAAATGTTGTCATGTATTCATGTTGTCATCAGGCATCCACCCACATGAATCATTGAATTTAGTTCCGCAGTAAAAACGCCTATAAGAACTTTAAATCATATACGGTCAATAATATGCGACTTAAAAAGAATACCGGGGTCTTAAATTTAGTATTTATTAAATAAATTTCGTAAAATTACATATTTTTACAATCAAAGTTTGATAGACTTTTATTTAGTAAAAGTATTTAAATGATTGAAGCATAGCATAGTTTAATTATGAAAATTTGTTGATTTATTATTAAAATAAAGAAGGTGAAAGTTAATGGGTGTACCAACGTCCGTATTAAAAAATCTGTTTATCAGATCGAGGGCATACTGTGAAATTGGCGGTGAGGACTTTGCATTTTATCAGTCGAATATCCATCACATCGACAGAGACCACGAAAACAACGATATGAATAACCTCCTTTTGCTATGCCCAAACTGCCATAGCCAGGCGAGGAAACAAGATTCTGGTACGACACAACACTGTCAATATTAAAATTTTTTGTTTTAACTTACATTTATTTTCCTTTCATTTGTTCGATTCCAATCTGTATATTTTCAAATTTTGAAATAATTAAAATCATTTTTAATTTTTTAGGTATTTTCGGATTAAATTTGTAAACAAATTTGTCATTAAACTAAACATAATTCTGACGATATACGGCCTAATATATTCAAAATTATAAATAATATTCTTTTTGCCATAATATGCTTAACCGTATATTATTTAGCTAATTTAAGCCCTATCCGGCCTCTGTTGAAGAAATACTTATATACATACAAGAATATAATATATTATTACATGATTTCTCAAAACTCAGGGCATGTATACAAATTGATGATTCCAAATTCCAATTCAGAAAATAATTGGGCCAATCAAAGATTGTATAATGTGGATTAGTTTTGGGACATCTTGATAGGAGAATATAAAATGAAATCTAATGTGGGTTTGACCCTCGATAAGGAATTAATTTTGAAAATTGACCAAAATCGCAATCGTATAAGCCGTTCAAGTTTTGTGAACGAGATGCTGTGGGAAAATATCGAACGAAGCATTTGCCAAGCGAGTACAATGGGGTGATTTAAATGAAAAATAAAGAGAAAGTGGTGCCTCACTTCCGCCAAGAAGTGAAAAGCACCGGAATTTCAAGTCAGCAACGAACTAACTTTCAATTATTTATATTGTTCCCATATAATATAAATATAACGCACATTCTAAGTTCAACTGCATTTTCTGGGAGTGATTAAGATGGCGAAATCTGAATCCGTCAAGAATAATATTGTGACCGCTTTCATCACCAGAAAGCCCTCCGGGGTACCGCTGTGTTTGGAAATATTATTGAATCCTGATCAGATACCGATTCCGGCCACGATTGAAAGGATCGATTACCACTTCATTACAGAGAACGATGGAAAAACACTCATATTCCAGTTGCAGGGATGTGAGGAAAATGAGTGACAACGAAAATGAGGTGAACATCCTTGAATCTGTTGATGATATTGAAATTCCAGAAGAGAATAATATTCCACCCATAAATTTTGATGGGTTGCCAGAATATAATTTCAACAAACAATTTGTGAATTATGTTTCAAATCTTTCAGATACATATCCGGAATATTCATTTACAAATGGGTTGAGTTCTTTGGCCACAATCACTCGAAGACGAATCTATTTTAAGTTCAATGGCAGAAAGCATTATCCAAATCTTGTTATCCTAAATTTAGGCATTTCTGGATATGCAAGGAAATCAGTTCCAAAATCAATATTTGAATATATAATCAAGACTGCCGGAATTGAAGTTTTTCTTCCCGAGGATATCACACCTGAAGCTCTCATTGAAACGATGGCTGACTCAGGCGATGAAGTAGAGAATGGAGAATTTGATGTACCAACTGTTAAACCTATTAAAATGCCAAGATATATTGAACCCATAGTCAGACCAAAAATTCCACCTGCACAAAAAGCGATCTGGAAAGATGAAGCGGGTCAATTATATGCCCAAATGAATAAACCGCACATGCAATCGATGAAGGAACTGCTTTGCGTTCTTTACGATTGTCCGCCGAATTATATCAAGGAAAAGGTCAGCGCTGAAGCTCCGTTTATACTTACAAATCCTTGCCTGAACATGAATCTTGCCACGACACCAACATCATTTTTCAATAATACCACACAGTCGGATATTAATACAGGTTTCTTGGCACGGCATAATATTGTAAATCCATCGTATACAAAAGTACGAAAACCTTTGACCCAAGATGGTGAAAAAGATGAAAAAATATTAGATGCTTTAGTCAAAACAATGGATAATTTTGATCATATTCTTGGAGATAATGAACTTAAAATTGTTTTGAGCAGTGAATTCATGAACCTTCTTGATGAATGGGCAGAGCAGAGAGAAAATAAATTCAGAAAAGAACATAACGATGCGATGGGTTCATTCTTTGCCAGGTTCCAGATCAATGTGGTTAAGATTGCAATATTAATTGAACTGGGTAATCTTCCATACTATATTTCAAGGTATGTTGAAATGCACAATAATATCCTATCTGATGAGATAACAATTAATGCATCAAAGATGATGGAAGAATCGAGAGCTCGAGAAAATGATTTTTCCATGAATGATCTGCAAAGTTTTTCATATAGTGATGAGATAAAGCGGTTCAAACTCGAGAAGATGGATGTGTCTATCGAGAGTCTGCTCTATGCTATCAAATTGTATGACGAATTATTCATACAATATACATACGAAATCGTAACAAAGAGCAAAATAGACGTGTATCAAAACCATGTGAATATTGTCTACAATTTCATTCGCACCAAGAAGATTGCTGATTATTCTGAAGCTTTACGTGGATGTAATATGAAGGCAAAGGACTTTGGTGAAGTTATAGACACTTTAGTTTCAGCCGGTGCATTGAAAATATTCACTGTGAAGGGAAGAACTAAAAATAAAATATATTTGGTCTACATGCCGCAATATTTTAAGCAATATACCTTCAAACCATTAAGTACTATTAATCAGGTGGATGATGTGATAATCTCACTGAAAAAAAAGGAATATAAGTTGAGCTGAAATATCTACGAATTATTTATTTGGGGTTTTTTGCCCCCACTTCTTTTTTTTTGTTAGAGTGTGATATTGGGTTTTCAGTACCGGCAGAGAACATCTCTGATTTTCAAACTTGATTAATATCTAACCAAAGTAGATAATTCGTAAATTTCCATTTCCTATTCATAAATAAAAATTCACCTAAAATTAAGTGAATACGCATTTTTTATGAAGTGAGGGGGGTGTGACTAATGTATTTAACAAATATATTAATATATATTTTAAGTAATAAAATACTATTATTATTACATTTTTTCTACATAGGGCATTTGGGAATTTACGAATTATCTACATATGCAATATATAAATATTGTTGTGATTTTTCCATACTCTTAACCGGTACGATTTATCTTTATAAGTTATAAAAAAATTTTAGTGACTTTCGCTAAAAAAGGGTCAATAAATAATTCGTAGCAAAAATGATGAGATTTAAAATGCGATTTTTTTCGATTTAACTATTAGTAATGTTTGGGCTACCTTTTTCATGTTCTTCTCTTCATTCTCACAATCCTGGTGACCCACAACACTACATCAACATGACGAATGCAGAAGGAAATATCTTCTCGACTTTCAATCATATTGTTACTCCAATTTCATAAGTTCCTCTTGAGTAGGATAAGCTTTGCACTTAAAGTACGTTTTTGAGTTAATTTAGGTGCAGAAGATAAACATTATATAAGGGGGATTGAAGAAAGAGATTATGGCTTAACCATGAAAGTAACATTATCAAAAAACAGTAAACAAATAACTTCAATTGATTACAAAGCAACCGATCCCTTTACTGGAATAACTGTTCGTTCAGCACTCGCATGTCTTGAAAATCAATTTTCTAAAATACCTGACGCAGTGATTTATGCATTCATCCTTCAAGAAAGAAGACCCGAAAATAAATCAAATATAAAGTACATAGCTGATGTGAATAAAGATGTTTGGACAATATATA
>Ga0209979_1004366_pt1 | contig 11759 bp, 9 predicted proteins | sample AnhtaG_FD_183114 | JGI IMG/M metagenome (GOLD analysis project Ga0209979, IMG submission 183114) | Deep subsurface microbial communities from Anholt, Denmark to uncover new lineages of life (NeLLi) - Anholt_01485 metaG (SPAdes) (version 2) | ecosystem: Environmental > Aquatic > Marine > Oceanic >...
ATATATGCAGCGGGGAATTTCTGGGGGAGACAGCTATTGTTAATGAAAGACACCGGGTAAATGCCGTGGCCAGTGAGTTTGTAGAACTGCTCTTTTTAGAGCAGGAAAATCTTGAACTTCTGATTAAAGAAGATCCTAATCTGGGGAATAAAGTATTATTAATATTTTTGGAAAAATTATCCAAAAAATTGGATAAAACCAACCGTTTATTCCAGGCGAATTATATATTAGGCAGCTCCTCCCTTTCAGATATGGATTAATTATTTGTAATGTCATTGCGAGGTGAGCACTTAATATCACTTGAGTGCTCCCCGTGGCAATCTCTACTTCCAACGTAGGACAGGCGTCTCGCCTGTCTATTTTGTCTAAATTTCAAGAACCCACATTTGATTTTTATAAAAAGGAAATAAAAAATGTTTAAACCAAAATTTAAATATACTAATAAAATAGTGAAATTACTTACCAGAATCTCTGCCGCCAGAGAAACAATTCTCAATTCACCTTTAATCCCAAAATGGAATGTCACTTTAAGACAGGAAGCTATAATCCATAGTGCCCATTCATCTACCAGCATCGAAGGAAATAGATTATCCCTAAAACAAGTAAGTGAATTAGCCCGGGGAAGAGAAATAACAGCTACTCGAAGAGATAAACAAGAAGTTTTGAATTATCTTGATGTGCTAAAAAATATTAAAAATCTGATTAAAGATAATTTTATAACCGAAAAAGATATTTTAAATATCCATTGTATGGTAACTAAAAATACTTTGGATAATCCCGCTGACTCTGGGTTCTATCGCAACCGTTATGTAGTGGTGGGAAACAGATTTACCGGAGAAATATTTTTTAGGCCTCCTCAGAATCAGGAAGTGCCAGGATTAGTAAAAGATTTGCTTGAATGGATAAATTCGGAAGAATCGAAAGAACTTGATCCTGTCATTGAAACAGGAGTCGTCCATTATGAATTAGTCAGAATCCATCCCTTTGTTGATGGTAATGGTCGAACAGCAAGAGTCCTGGCTGCTTTAATCCTCTACTTACGTGGCTTTGATACCAATCAATTCTTTTGTCTTGATGATTATTATGATTTTGATAGGTTAGCATACTATAAAGCATTACAAAGCGTTAAAACAGATACTTTAGATTTGACCGATTGGTTAGAATATTTTGTCGAAGGAGTAAATATAAGTACTGAAGCAGTCAAAGAAAGAATAGTAAGACTCAGTAGCAAAAGACTGAGGAAAGCAAAAGGCAAACAGATCGCCTTAACCGAAAGACAAATGAGAATTATAGAATTTATAAATCAGAATGGAAAAATAAGCAATCGAGATGTAAGAGAAATGTTCAAGCTCTCCAATCGAGCTGCCTTAGATGAGATAAATAAGCTTGTCGAATTACAGGTATTGAAGTCTCAAGGCAAGGGTAGAGTTCTTCATTATATAATGTTATAATATTCATGATTATATTCACGATAAGGCTCATGATTTTTACATATTATTTGATAAAAAAATAGAGAAGGAGTAATGGCGAAAACAACTATTAAAGAACATATTATTAATTACACCAAAAATAAATATTATTTTAACATAGTTCTAACTAAATTATTATTTTTATTAAAAAGGAGGAATTTTGAAAATTTTATAGAATGTAAATTATATATATTTTTATAAATTATTTTTAATTAAACTTTAATCTCAAATATATTTATACAAATTATTAAAAGATGAATGGTTTGATATTAATGACTGATAATCGTAATCATTGGTTTACATGTAGGAAAGGGGAGAATTGAAAATAAATAATAGAAATTTTGGATCAGAATACCAAATACAGCAAAAAAAATTAATGAAAATTAATCTATTAAAAAACCAAGCAGGCCACAGGAAGAGATTGCGGGAGAAATTTATGAGGTCAGGTATTTCTGGATTTCATGATTATGAAATAGTTGAATTACTGTTAACCCTTGGGACTCCCCGAAAAGACTGCAAGCAACAGGCAAAAGAGGCTATAATAAAATTCGAAACTCTTCGAGGCGTTCTCGAAGCTCCAGTGGAAGATCTTCGGGAAATTAAGGGGATTGGGCCTCATAATATTTTTGGCATAAAACTTGTTCAGGAGGTAGCCAGAGAGTTTCTTAAAGAGAAGATTCTTGAAAAACCTATTTGCAAATCTTCAAAAGAAATTTTCGATTATCTTTATCACTCTATGCGCGATCTTAAAAGGGAAGTCTTTAAAGTCATCTTTTTAGATGGCCAGAATCAGATTATAGAGATTGAGGATCTCTTTGAAGGTACATTAAATACATCATCAATCTATCCTCGTGAAGTTATAAAAAGTGCTATCAAAAATAATTCCGTCAGTCTCATTTTTGCTCATAACCATCCTTCGGGAAATCCAGAGCCTTCTCAGAGCGATAAAGACATAACAGAGGATTTAGTTTTTGCTGGTAATCTTATGCAAATTAAAGTCTTGGATCATATTATCATAGGGGATAATAAATATTTCAGTTTTGCAGATGAGGCAATGATTGATGAATATAATTTAAATTTCTTGAGTATTAAGAAGGGAGTCAATAGATGAATAAGTTGAACAAAGAGGAAATTGAGTTTATCACAAAACGCTTAAAAGAAGGCAACTCTCTACCTGATAATTATAGATATATCATTCCTTTTGAGACAAAGAAGGAATATGAATTAACTTATGAAGGTAAAGAACGGGAGGAGGATATACTTGCCGATACTATGGCAGTTCCTCTCCAACCTGTAAAGACATTTGGTAATGGAAATGGTGGTTGGACTAACAAACTGATATTCGGTGATAATCTTCAAGTTCTTAAAGCCTTAATGGATGACCTCGAAGTTTATGATAAAAATACAGGAAGAGGAAAAGTGAGATTAATTTATATTGATCCACCTTTTGCTACAAAACAAGAATTCAGAGGGAGTCAGGATCAGAAGGCTTATCAGGACAAGATCGTAGGTGCACAATTCTTGGAATTTTTAAGGAAAAGACTTGTCTTTTTGAGAGAACTCTTAGCGGATGATGGAAGTATTTATGTGCATTTGGATTGGAAGAAAGGTCACTATGTAAAGACGCTGATGGATGAGGTGTTCGGAGAAAACCATTTTAGGAATGAAATCATTTGGTCCTACAGTACCCAAGGAAGGCCAATAAACAGATTCCCATTAAAGCACGATACCTTACTATCATACGGCAAAACAGTTAGCCCCCTCTTTAATGAAAAGGCTGCCCGTCTCCCTTATAGCGAGTCTTATATCAAATCTCATTTTACAGACAAGGATGATCAAGGAAGGATTTGTAGAAAACGATACGATGCAGGCAAATGGCGAATTTATTACCCTGATGAGGGTATGATTCCAAACGATGTGTGGGATATTCCTTACGAAAATCCAATGTCATTGGCAAGAACAGGTTTCCCTACTCAAAAGCCAGAGGCTTTACTTAACCGAATCGTTAAAGCCTCATCCAATTCTGATGATATTGTCCTCGATGCCTTTGCAGGGTCGGGAACTACTGGGGCAGTGGCAGAAAAACTTGGCAGAAAATGGATCATGATTGATTGTGGTAAACTTGCTATTTACACAATGCAAAAAAGGTTACTCAATCTTCGGAAAGAGATTGGGAATAAAGGGAAACCCTTAAAGTCTAAACCTTTTACCCTCTATAATGCTGGCTTATATGATTATAAAATGGTTAAAGACCTCCCTTGGGATAAATATAGAGAGTTCGTACTTAAACTCTTCCAATGTCGAGATGAAAAGCATAGATTTGCTGGCGTGGAATTGGACGGCTATCTTGGTCGAGATCCTGTGATGGTTTTTAACTACAACAAACACAAAGATGTGATTTTAGACAGAGGTTTTATCGATGACCTGCATAAAATAATTGGTGACAAAATTAGTTATAAATTCTTTATTATTGCTCCAGCCGCAAGCGTGATGTTCTTTGAAGATTACATTGAAAAGGGAAAGACAAAATATTTTGCCCTGAGGATTCCTTATTCAATAATTGATGAACTTCATCGTAAAGGATTTACCCATATCAAACAACCCATTAGAGAAGCGGACGTAAATGACACAATTGATGCTGTGGGATTTGATTTTATTCAGATTCCAGATGTAGAATGCGATTATTTTATTGAAGATAAAAAGGGGCAAACGGAATTAGGTAAGATAAATAAAGAATCAGTAATAAAAATAAGAAAATTCAAAAGCAATATTTTATCTAAAAAGCCTCTCAAATTTGAGAACAGAGAAACTTTTTCAATGGTAATGGTTGATTATGATTATAATGGAGAAGTCTTTGACTTTGACGATGTTTTTTATGCCGAGGATTTGGAAAAGAATAAATGGGAAGTCCGCTTTGATGCTGATAAGATAGATGGACAAATCATGATTATCTATATAGATATTTTTGGGAATGAGAAGAGGGAAGTTAAGAAACTAAAGGATTTTAAAAAATTATAGGAGAGTTTTATGGATAAGATTCAATCAGGTAAAGAGCTATGTGATCAATTTTTTGAAGCCTTAATAGATAAAGATGACATCGATCAAGAAATGGCGGTATTGCTTAAGGAATTTTATTTTGAAGGTAGATTGACAAAAGATAATATACTACAGGAATTAAAAATTCTACGAGAGAAAAAGAATGAATAAACGAATCAAACTTAAGAAATTAAGTGGACAGGGTTTCCGTGGGATCCTCAAAAGAGTCTGGCTTGACTTTGAGGATCAGTGTAAAAGTCTTGTCCTTTTTGGTAATAATGGAGATGGCAAAAGCAGTTTTACTGATGTTCTGGAATGGTTCTTCACAGATAAAATAGAGTACCTTCAGAGAGAGGGTTGTGGACGGGAAGACTATTTTAATGATTTCTTACCTAAAACTCAAGATGCAATCGTTGAAATTTTCTTCAATGAAAGTAACTTTGATAACGAGAAAATACTTCAACGGCGGGGTGGGCACAGGCATTCCAACAATACTGAAGATTTTAAGGAATATGTTCAGAACAGTTGTAAGGAATCATTTATTCTACGCTATCATACAATGCGTGCATTCGTAGATAAAACTAAGAAGGACAAACTTGAAGAAGTAGAAGAAATTATAGGATTTGAAATTGTTAAAGAGACACGAGAGGCTCTTCTTAGAGCACTAAATTCACTTAAAAGCGATACGCAATTATCCCAGCTTCGTGGGCAACAAAATGAGAGAGAGCATGATATTGTTGAGATACTTGGAACTACACCATTCAACGAGGCGGATATAATACATTTTGCGGATGAGTTAAGGAAGCTGGTTGGCCATAATAAGTCTATTATCGATGTAGTTACTCTGAAATCAGTCACAGAGGAATTAGATAAAAAGATTAAGATTACCGAAAAGGGTAAGCAGGTGGCTTGGCTGGAACGGATTTGTGAGAATGCTTCAAGGTCTAAAGAAATTCTTGGTCTTTTGAAAAATTTAAATCAAGTGGTGAACTCTCATAACGATCTTTCCACCCAACGAGAAAAAGTAGAAGCTTCCGCATTAGAGAAACTTTACAAAGCAGGAGCAGAAGCACTGAAAAAAGGCTGGGCGAAAGCTGGTGAATGCCCTCTTTGCAAACGACCGATAGATACGGATCAATTACTCGAATCCCTTAAAAAAGAACTAGAAGACATTCAGGATCTTCTTGAAGAAAGAAATCAGTATATTCAGCGAATTAAGTCATTAAAGAATAAAGGGCAACCGCTTAAGAATTCACTATCAGCATTATGCGAAGATAAAGTGAAAGAATCTCTTTTGGCACCAGGACATTTTGAAATATTGGAGAGATGGTCTATCCTATTTGGACAATGGGAAGAAATAATGAATAAAATGGAAGGTTCGGCTGAATCTGTAAGCTTTGGCTTGCCTTCTATAGATTCACAAAATGTACTGAAGACTACTCTAACCCAAATAGAAGGGGCTATCGAGAGTGAAAAAAGGCACTTAGTTGAAACAGAGGATGAAAAAAAATTTTATCAAAACATACAGAAATTAAATTCATTACGAGACGGTTATCTCAGACTTAGAGAAATTAAGGGTAAAATTCGGATGTACGAAGGGCAGATATCTTCCTTAAATAAGATTTATCAAGGGTTTGGAGAAAAAGAACGAGAGGGTTTGTCTGCGGTGTTAGAGGCTATTTCGAGAGATGTTAATGAATATTTCAAGTTTCTCCACCCTTGTGAGGATTTTGATCAAATAGAATTAGTGCCCACAGAGGAAAGGGGAATTGAATTTAGGCTGAAGTTCTATGGAAAAACCATCTCGCCGCCGATGAAAATTCTAAGTGAATCTCACTTGAATAGTCTTGGAATTTGTCTCTTCTTAGCTTCAGCCAAGCATTTCAACAAGATCAATAGTTTCCTTATCCTGGATGATGTAGTAAGTAGTTTCGATACAAATCACCGTAGACCCTTAGCCCGATTATTGAGAGATAAATTTCCAGATATTCAATTCTTACTCTTTACTCACGATGACCTTTGGTTTGAGTTACTTAAAAATGACTTGCCTCTAAATCGTTGGCTATTCAAAGAACTTGCTAAATGGTCTCGTGAAAATGGAGTTGAGGTGATCGAATCACCAATGTCATTAAGAGAGCGGATTCGACGTTGCTTGGATATCAATGATATCGATGGGGCAGCTAACAAGTGCCGCACATTTATCGAAGGCATACTTAAAGAAAAATGTTCAAACTTGGGTGTTCGTCTAGAATCTCAGTGGGGCGTAGAGAACGATCAACGTGAGGCACGTGAGCTCATCGATGGCCTTGCTTCGTACCTAAAAGAAAACCAATCTTTGAGGCAAAGAGAAAATAAGTTGCTATTCAAAGATATACGGGCTGATCAATTACTAACCAACATTGGATCGCATCATAGAAATTTAAGAACCACTTCACTTGCACGTGGTGACATCGAGGTAATACTGAGAGATGTTAAGGAATTTGAGGATCTTTTCATTTGTTCAAATTGCAAAAAACAAGCCCAAAAAAGTTATTCACCTCGTAATTCTAAATTGAAACAATGCAAGTGCGGTAAGCTCTGGATATGATTTGTCAAATGAGGAGTTAAGGTATGATAGAAGACAAAAGGATTTTCAAAAATCAGGATCTTGTTCTCAAGGTTTCTCCAAATATTGACCCTGAAAAATTTGATATAAATAAATATGAGGCATTTCTCGATGCCCTCTATGGAGAGAGGGAATATCAGAAAGAAGCTACAAGAATTACCTTGCGGTATCTTCTGGGAGGTCAATATAATGACCTTAAAGAATTAGCAGAGGAGAATTATCACCGAAATCCAGTTTTGGAGGAAAGATATGGAACATTGTCGGATTTTTATATACATCTACAGCTACCTGACAAACTTTCCTGCACAATAGATTTAGCCACTGCTACCGGTAAGAGCTATGTCCTTTATGGAATTGCTCGAATTATGCTTGCTGAGGGAGCAGTGGATCAGGCATTAATTCTTTGTCCCTCCAACACGATAGAAACCGGTCTTACGATAAAATTCCGCTCATTATCAGCCGACGGTACGTTAAAGGATTTACTACCAGATTATGCAAAGACTCTAAATCCAAGAATCATTAATGCTACTCAAACCATAAGAAAAGGTGATATTTGTATAGAGAATATTCATGCTACTTATGAGCGAACTAAATCCGCTATAGAAGATAGTCTTGTAGGTAAAGGTGAAAGAACGCTGGTGTTGAATGATGAGGTTCACCACATGGCTAATCCTCCTGCTCGAGATGTGGCTATAAAGAAGTGGAAAGAGTTTTTGTTGAATGACAAATACAGATTTAGATATATCGTTGGAGACTCAGGGACCTGCTATGTTAAAAATGATTATTTTGCCGATGTAATCTATCGTTTCTCTTTAAGAGACTCGATTGAGAAAAGGTTTATAAAAACGATTGATTATGTTGCCGAGGATGTTTCTCATTCAAAGGAAGAAAAGTTCCAGAAAATTTACGATAACCACATCCAGAATAAAACAGTGAAATATCGACTGATTAAGCCACTTACTATTTTAATTACTAAAGATATCAGTGCGTGTAAGAGGCTGAAAGAAGATTTAATTGAGTTTATTGCAGAAAAGGAGAACATAGGCAAAGAAGCGGCAGAGAGTAAAGTTTTGATTGTAACTTCTGCTAATGAGCATAAAGATAATATACCAAAATTAAAAAGTGTGGATGATAAGGATAATCCCAGTGAGTGGATTACATCGGTTAGTATGCTGTCTGAAGGATGGGATGTACAGAATGTATGTCAGATTGTTCCCCATGAAGAAAGGGCTTTTAATTCCAAACTGCTTATTGCACAGGTGCTTGGAAGAGGTTTAAGAATACCACCAGAATATAAAGGGGAACAACCTGTTGTGACTGTATTCAATCACGACAGCTGGTCAAGTAGTATCAAGCACCTAGTCAATGAAGTTCTTGAGATAGAGAAAAGGATTCATAGTTATGTTATACCTAAGGATAAGGATTACAATTTTAGACTTCACCATATAAAGTATGACAAGATACCGGAGGTCGTAGAAACACCAAAAGTTACTGAGTATGATTTTAATAAAGGGTTTATCTCACTGAGTACCCAGCGATCCAAAATAGAAGAAGAGACCATTTATGAGCGAGTAATTACAGAAGAAAGGCGGCCAAAAAAAACTCTAATTGAATTCAAAATGTATACAGCTGAAGATGTTGCTCAAGTTGTTTATAACAGATATAAAAGTTGGGATATGGATGAAGGTAGTAATTATGCAAAGAATTATTCCTTTGATAAAACCTTAACAATAATAAAAAATTCCCTTAAGAAAATAGGTGAAAAAAGGGATTTAATTAGCCAGGAAAACAAACAGAAAATATTACAGGCGTTTGGAGTGGTAAGAAGAAAGAGTAGTAAAAGCCTTAGATATAAAATCGAAGCTGAAAATCTTTTTTTGATTGATACAGCAGAGATTAAAAAAAATAGTTTAGGAATTGGAGCTTTGAGAAGAGATAGTAGTAGTATTTTTTACGATGATTACTCTTTGAAAATTGGGGAAGATGATGATAAGAAGTTATTGAAAGAGGTTATCGAGAGGTTCGAAGATGGACAATTATATAGTGCCTCGTTAATAAAAATCGGAAATACCTTCAATTTTAAGACACCTTTAAATATTGTTCTTGCTTCACACAAACCAGAAAGAAATTTTATTAAGAGATTGATTAGTGAAGAAAATGCAAAAAAAATAGGTGCATGGATAAAATCTCTTGATGTAGGATTCTACAGTGTAGAATATTCTTGGAGAAAAGGAGAGCATCCTAAGCAAGGCAGTTTCAATCCTGACTTTTTTATAAAAATTGGAATAGATATATTAGTAGTAGAGATAAAGGCGGATACTGATATATCTATTGAAAATAAAGCAAAACTCAAATATGCAAGGCAGCATTTTAACCGATTAAATAAACTACAGTCTGAATATAGGTATTATTTTAAATTTCTCTCCCCATCAAGTTATGATCTTTTTTTTCAAGAGTTAAGAGAAGGGAAATATAAAACTTTTAAATCTAAGATTGAAGCTGAAATAGAAGAGTCTGATTGAGCAGACTAATTTAATAATAAATGCATTTAATTTATCTAAAAAAGTTATTTATAACAAAATAATAGCAGAGAATTCTAATATACGATGAAAATAAAGGTGAGAGCCTGTAAGATTTGGAAAATCTGCTTGCACCGGATATTTTAATCAGAGAAATTGCTGGTAATCTAGAATCTGCTTTAGAGCAGTTTAATGGTATTTAAGAGAACTTGAAAGAAGAATAATTTTGATTTTAGATATATTTAGATTGGAGATTAGAATGGAGGATATTGAATCAAAAATAAAAGGAGCTTTTGAACTTTCTGATTTATTATATTCTCGTGAGCGAGATAGAATTCTTTCTGAGTTGAAGAAAGATTTGCCCGAAATATCAGAAGAATTTAATTTACATGGGACATTTTATTCAAGCATACATGTAAATAAAATTTTATATAGAAGATTAGAGGCATTAAAACAATTGGTTAATTTTAGAATGAAGCAAGATATGCAAGAAATTGGTAAATTATTTGATGTTGTAACAGCTGAGATTTGTGAAAAGATTTATGAAAGAGCGAAACAATTAATTGAGAGTCAAATAGATAATTTGAAATTTGAAATGGAAAAATTTTGTAGGCATTTCCCTGGTCCAGATAGTTACTTAGATTTGATTAATAGTCGTATAAAAGATGAGAAAAATAAATTAATTAGTTACGCGAAAAGAGAAGTTGATATTTTTCAGAAGCAATCTGAATCTAATGTACAAAGAGATGAAAAGAAAGAGAAAAAGTTAATTGTTTCTGAAATTATGGAAAAAATTGATTCTATAAATTTGTTAATGAAAAAAAATCATAAAGTAAAATTATTTGATATTCAGGAACAAAAAATTTGGAATAGTTTATTTGAGCCTTGTCAAGATAAAAAAGATTTTGTTTTGCATATTACCGTACTTTCAAGTCTTATTGATTGGATTAATATAAAGGGATTAAAAGATTTTTTAAAAATAGAATCTCTAAATGGATCGATAAATTACTTAGAAAAGTTTTTACAAGAAAAATATCCCAATTATGATTTAAATATAATTAAAAGATTTAGAAGAATCTTTAAGATAAGAAAAATGTTTCCGGTGCATAGAGATACTAATGAAAGTATCAAAGTTATAGAAGAATTAGGTGAGTCATATCCTAATACTAATTATAAAAGATTATGGAATAAAATATTATTAGATTTTTATGCGAGTCTTAGGCAGTTAGAAGAAATTTTATTATCTTGAATATAATATAGAGAAATATAAATTGAAAAAAGATAAGTTTGCAGAAAGAGTAAAAATAGCATATTTAAAAAACGTAGTTGATAGTGCAACAAGGCTGATCCATTTTGGCATTAAGGAACTAGAAGGCATTAATTTTATAAATAGTGACAATTATGATATTATATTTTTACTTTTGTCTAGAGGGTTTGAACTTTTAATGAAAAGCATGATATGTTTTAAGAGTTACAAAGATAACAAATCTTTTCCAACGAAGAAAGAGATGAAAGAAGTGGGGCATGATCTAGATAAGCTAAGAAAAGAAATAATTAAAAATTATGATAAAATTCCTGAGGATATTTTGAAAAAAATTAAAAAAGATATTATAAATGATCAAGAATTTATTTCAAATGATAATACATTGATTAAATTAATTAAACTTCTTAGTGAGTTTAGTAAAAGTGGTCGTTATTTTGAGTTAGATTTTATTACTAAAGAAGAAATATTTAAACAACTAAATAGCGGTAAACGAATAATAGATTATTCTAATGCTCCAATAATTAACATGAAAAGATTAATAGATAGTCATGTAGTTAAAGACAATCCATCTTTGATAAATTCAGATAACTTGGATGATCTGAATAATGCTTGGTCAAAAGAAAATAGATTACACATAATTCCCCCATTAAAGAAATTTACTGGAGCCTTAGCCCGTCAATTTAGTTTAGGAATTTTGGGAGATAAAGCTAAGGAATGTATCTCTAAAGATAGATATTCCTATTTAAATTTAAAAGATTACAAAGTTGAAGATAAAGATTTAGATAATTAAATAAGATTATTGAAAATTTTACAGAAAGATAAGCAATTCAATAATAAATAAAAAGGAGAAAAAGAGAGATGAGATG
>Ga0209979_1004367_pt1 | contig 11758 bp, 8 predicted proteins | sample AnhtaG_FD_183114 | JGI IMG/M metagenome (GOLD analysis project Ga0209979, IMG submission 183114) | Deep subsurface microbial communities from Anholt, Denmark to uncover new lineages of life (NeLLi) - Anholt_01485 metaG (SPAdes) (version 2) | ecosystem: Environmental > Aquatic > Marine > Oceanic >...
AGCACTTGCCTTAAGTGGTAGCTGGAGTGCTATCTGGCCAATATTTGGTTCCGCAAATCAGCTTCTGGCTGGTTTAGCCTTATTAGGAGCAACTGCCTGGTTAGCTCATATGGGTAAGAAATATACAGTAACACTTTACCCTATGATTTTTATGGTTACTGTTACAGTTGTTGCTCTGATTACTATGGTATTCCAGAACTTTGCTAAAGGTAATTATCTATTAGGCTGTGTATCGGTTGTTCTCTTGATATTGGCTGGATTTGTTGTAAATGAAGGGATTAAAGCGATAAGTAAATTTAAAGTAAAGGCAGCAACTAAATAATTATTGCGGTAAATTTGTTTAAGTTTTATGTCCCAGCAACTTATTTATATAGGTAATAAAATAAAAATAAGGCTAACAGATTTTTTGATTTTGTTAGCCTTATTTTGTTAAAAAACAATAATTAGTATCGCGTATCACGTATCGAGTATCGCGTGAAAGGGAAGAAATGAGGATAGGCTTCTCGCCTGTCTCTGAATTAAAGTAGGGACTCGATTTATCGAGCCCGCAAAACTCGGGTCGGATAAATCCGACCCCTACACCCAAAACAATGCTTTATTCGAAAAAAGTTTTAATTTTTTAACTTTAATTGGCTAAACTAAATAAATTTATATTTTAATATAAAGAAGGATTTTGATATATTATTATAGAGTAAATATATCATATAGAATTTTTTTATCCCTTTAATTTATGATATATTAATGTAGGGGATTGATTTATCAAGCCCGCTTATCCGGACAATTAAATTCAAATAGAAAGGATAAAATTGATGGAATGGCGATTAATAAAAGATAATTATAATACTGGATTTATGAACATGGCAATTGATGAGGCAATAATGACAGCTCATCGGGAAGATTCAGTCCCCCCTACCATCAGGTTTTACCAATGGTCTCCCCCGGCTGTATCTTTGGGTTATTTTCAGGATCTAAAGAAAGAGATTGATGTAGAAGCTTGTCAGGATTTGGGCATCGATATTGTCCGTCGGCCAACCGGGGGCAAGGCAGTTTTGCATGACAAAGAGTTAACTTATAGCTTTATAATTAGAGAAAACCATCCTTTGGTTAATAATTCTATATTAGAGACATATAAGAAGATTAGCGGGGGAATGATCAGAGGTCTTTCTTATTTGGGAATAACAGCTGAATTAGTACCTCTGAGAGAAAAATTAAAGAGCGATTCCTTACATAAGGGGGAAAAATCTGAAATTCGTCATTCTAATTTAAAATCAATCTGTTTTTCCGTTCCCTCCCAATACGAAGTGCAGGTCGAAGGTAAAAAGATTGTAGGTTCTGCTCAGGTTAGAAAGAGAGGAGTAGTTTTACAACACGGCTCTTTATTGATAGAATTAGAAAAAGATAAGCTATTCTCTGTATTTAATTTTCCTTCTGCTCAGATAAGAAAAAGGCTTAAAACAAGATTTGATGCCATCAGTTTGGAAGAGATTTTAAAGAAAAAGATAAATTTTTCAGAATTATCTGAAATTCTTCCCCGAGGTTTTGAAGAAGAGTTTGGGGTAAGATTGATTGAAGGTAAACTAACTGAACAGGAAGAAAAAATTTCGAAAGACCTTTTAGAAAACAAGTACTCGACTTATGAGTGGAATTATGAAAGGAAAAATAATCAATGAGGTCAGATTTATAAAAACCTGGCTTGCAAAAAGGAGAGAGGGAGTAGGATAAATGATTAAACTTAAAAGCAAATTTATTGCAGTTGAGGGTGCGATAGGAGCAGGAAAAACAAGTTTAGTTTTATTGCTAAGTAAAAGGTTTAATGCAAAACACAATTTAGAGGTAGTGGAAGAAAATCCTTTTTTATCTAAATTTTATAATGATATAGAAAGATACGCCTTCCAGACTCAAATATTTTTTTTGTTGAGCCGCTACAAACAACAATTAGAATTAGCCCAGCAAGATTTATTTAATCAGTTAATCCTTTCTGATTACTTATTTGCCAAGGATAGGGTATTTGCCCACCTCAATCTTTCCGGAAATGAACTTTCCATGTATGAACACCTCTATGAAATTATGGTTAAAGATATCCCTCGGCCAGATTTGATTGTTTACCTGCAAGCAAGCACCGAAATGTTAATGAAAAGGATAGCACTAAGAGATCGACCTTTTGAGCGAAAAATGTCTTTTGAATATATGAGAAGATTGAATTTGGCTTATGAAGAATTTTTTTCTTATCCCGATAATTATAAAAAGTCGACTTTAATTAAAATCGACACTAATAATCTTGATTTTGTAGGTAAAAGCAAAGACCTTGAATATATTATTAATGAAATTTATAAAGGTGATGATTTAAAATGAAAAAGTTTATTATTATATCAGGGAATATTGGTTGTGGTAAATCAAGTTTAACTGATCTCTTAAGCAAAAGATTAGGTTGGAAACCATATTATGAAGTAGTGGAAAACAACCCATATTTAGAGGATTTCTATAAAGATATGAAAAAGTGGAGTTTTCATCTCCAAATATTTTTCCTGTCTAAGAGATTTCGTCATCATCAGGAGATATTAAAAAACCCTGCCTCTGTAGTTCAGGATAGAAGTATTTATGAAGATGTGGATATATTTGCTAAAAATTTAAATCAGCAGGGATATATGGAGAGCCGCGATTATGAAAATTATCAGGAATTGTTTAAAATAATGACCCAATTTCTTACTCCTCCGGATTTAATCGTCTACCTTCAAGCTTCAGTTCCCACTCTTTTAAAAAGAATTTCTTCACGAGGAAGAGATTATGAGAAAGCTATCTCTGAGGAATATTTGAATCAGTTAAATGTTTTATATGAGGAATGGATAGAGAATTTTAATATTTGTCCTATCTTGAATGTACCGGCAGATGATTTGGACTTTGTTAAGAGACCCGAGCATCTAAAATTAATTACCAATAAGATATTGAATAAATTACAGGGAGTAGAAAAGGTAATATTTGATTAGGAGGGAATATTTTGAGAGCAGCATTAATTTATAGTGGAGAAAGTAAAAAATTAGAACTGTTTGTGAAAAGAATATCATCAGTTATCGAAAGAAAAGGGAATGAATTAAAGGTAATTAAAGCAGAGAGAGGAGCAACTGCCTGCAGTCTGTTACCTTATGAATTTGTCTTGGTGGGCTGCCCGGTTTCAAGTATGTTTAAAGGGAAATTACCTTCTAAATTAATCGATTATATTAAAAGATGTGCTGGATTGGAAAGAAAAAAGACTATTGCCTTTATCATCCCTAGATTAATTGGGAATGATAAAACACTGAAGAATTTAATGGGTTTATTAGAGAGTAAGGGCTCTTTTATAATAGATTTCAAGCAGATTAGGGATATAGATAAAGACAGTGAGCTATTAGCCTCCCGCATGAAATAATGAATCAGGGGACAGATTAACTTGCTCAGTGTGTCAAAGAACCGTCCCCTGTTCCCGTCTGTCACACTAAAGGAAATAAAGAATGGCGAATGATATATTAAAATATTTAAGAGAGAAGGAATACGTTTCCGGTGAAGTTTTAGCTCAAAAATTAGGCATCTCCCGGGTGGCGGTTTGGAAGCAGATACAAAGACTAAAGGATATGGGGTATGAGATAATAGCTGACCAAAATCTGGGCTATTGTCTGATTTCCCGCCCTGACCTTTTAATCCCTCAAGAAGTTCAAAAAGGATTATTCACAAAATATATCGGCAAAGAAATATACTATTTCCCCGAATTAAAATCTACCAATATAATGGCTAAAGAGAAAGCTTTGCATAGAGCAGAGGGAATAGACGAAGGCACTTTAATTATTGCTGAAAGGCAGAGCGCAGGGAAGGGGAGATTGGGTCGGGAATGGTTTTCACCTGCCGGAGGTATCTGGCTGTCCATAATATTATACCCTCAACTTTCTCCTTCTTATATATCTCGAATAACTTTGATGACTGCGGTAGCGGTAGTAAAGGCTATCAAGGTATGCACTCAGATTGAATCTCAAATAAAATGGCCCAATGATATATTAATAAATGAGAAAAAAGTATGTGGAATACTAACTGAAATGAGTGCCGAGCTAGATATAATAAACTGGGTAGTAGTGGGAATAGGTATAAATGTGAATATAGATCATCGGAAGTTTCCGGAAGATATTCAAGAAAATACGATATCTTTAAAAGAAGTTTCAGGCGAAGGGATTTTACGGGTTAAGATGGTACAAATTTTCTTACAGGAATTTGAAAAGTATTACGAAAGTTTAAAAAGGAAAGAATTTCCTTCTATCTTAAAGGAATGGAAATTATACTCCCACACTCTGGGGAAAAAGATAAGAGTAGATATGGGAGAGAGAATTATTACAGGAGAAGCGATAGATATAAACGAAGAAGGAGCTTTGATTTTAAAAAAAGAAGATGGTGAGTTGATTAAGATAATTTCCGGAACTATTTTAAAATAAATCAAAAGAAAAGAAAATTATTGCGGAGGATTTAAATAAATAAAAATGACACAAACAGAAATAAATACAAAACAGATATCAGCCCAGAAAAAAATTTTCTCGGCAGAACATAGATGGTTCTTAGAGCTCTCTTCTTCTTTCTTTGGGATTCATCAACGAACAAGAAATTTTTTAAATGAATTTTATTACTCCCCTCCTAACTTAAAGTTACTCAATGAACAGCTTAGGGAAATTGCCTTGAATGATATATGGTTTTATAAGTCCCACCAAGAAGCAAATATGGCTTTAAAGATTATAATTAACTTCTTTAAGGATTTTTTAAATAAAGGATTAGATTACCACAACAAAGAACGTGCCCTTAAGACTTTCTTGGAATTTGTACAACTGTTGTATGAGAATCAGAATGCAGAAATTGATTTTTCTTCCCTCATTACAGAAGCAATTAATATTTTAGAGAAAACTTTGAATGACGATGAGGAAATAATTATACACGCTTCGAACTTTTTAAAAATTCTTTCTACTCCACTTGCCGATGATAAAATTTATTCCATCAAACTGAAATTTTTACTCCGGAAATCTCTTCAAAAGAATCTAGATTTTTGGAAGGATAATTTGGGCTTCAAAGATTGGTTCGAGAAAGAAAATATAATTTTCGGCAAAGATTACCATATTGCTATTTCTAAAAAAGAAAATAATATTATTGAGGAAACACAAAAAATATTAAAGACAGCCAAAGAATGGGAAGAGCTAAAAAAAGTAATTGATTTTAAGGGTTTTACAGATAAATTGCGTGATTTTATTATGGAAACCAAGCCAGGATTAGAAAGAATTTATTTTATATTTTATTTACTTCAACTACCCATCGAGATCCATTTAAAAGATATTTTAATTATAGATTTAGCACAAGAATTTAAATCATTTTGTAAAGAAAAATTTATAGAGGTAGATACAGATACTCTTTTAACCAAGATATTTACCCTTTTTAAAGAATTAAAATCTAAACATATTGAAAAAATATTAGACTGTATATTAAATTTGGGGGAAAAGATATATCAAACGCAAGACAAACTTAAAATAGATATTTTTATTGATCATCTAATTGTGTTTGGATTTATTTTTCCTAAAGTTTTAGGCATTGATCAGGAATGGCAAACCCAGGTAGATCGAAATCATCTAAAAAATATTAGAGTGTGGCTTGAGCTTATTGAATGTTCACCTAAGTCAAGCAGAAAATTAATAGCCGCTTTAATTGTAAATTTAAAGATAGGCGGCATATTTATTCGCGATAATGATCTCTTTCAAAGAGATATTAGTAAATTGCTAAATAGTAATTTTAAACCTTGTTATATTTTAATAAAGCAACTTGCCTATCTTTTTCCAGTTTATTTTAATAACATCGGAGCAGATGATAAAATTAGAGAGATTACTACTTCTTTAGATAGCTTATCTTACCGCAATGATAGGCTGATACATTTTTTAAGAAAACAGACACACTCAGAAAGTAATAACACTCATATTGAACTGGTTAAAAGAATTCTCTCCTTTTGGCATGATGGTAATCCACAGCCTCTGTTAAAATATCTTCCTTTAGATGTTCAGAGTGAATTAAAGGCTTCCGGTAAGTGGTTTGACCCGGTACATACAATAGTACAAAAACTTTATGAAAAAATGCAAATTGGGCCAGAAGACTTGCTGGAAAAGGATATCAAAGAAATAGAGCTAAATATTAAGGAAATAAGCAAGATAGATGCTTCTGATACAAAACGGGTAATGTATCTTATCGAACTGCATGCTTTATTAAAACATAAATATACTCTGGACCCAAAAGACATTATTAATGATTTGAAAAAAGCATCCTTTCTTTCTTCTAAAGAAGTTGAACGTTTGGAAAAACATTTAAAAAAGGAAAGATATGCAACTTCAATAAAGCAGATTTTTACAATGATTTCTCATTTAAAGGGAATTATTCTGGATCCTAAGAAGAGCGAAGCCCATGAGGACATCTATTATAAACGTCATATTGCTGCCGGGATTCCTTCCATGTATGGCCAATATTCTGAACCAAAATTTGAATCTCTGGGGTTGATTTTTCGATTAGAAAGATTGGCAGATTTTCTTATCAACAGATTAATTAATCAAATAAATTTGGATTATATGACTATTGATGGTTTTCATCATGCTGCTAAGATATTAGAATTATTTAAAGAAGGATTAAAACTAAATGGTATTTCTAGTGAAAATTTCAACTCAAATTTAGCCATGCTTCATTACAGTTTTAAAACATCAACCTTTTCCATGAATCAATTTGTGAACATTTTTTCTTTTCTTACCTTAAATATTAAAGATATTATAGAAAATTATTATATAAGTCCTTTCAATTCATCATTAAAAATAGTTCTATCCCAAGATATCAAAGAGAAGAAAAAAGAAGATATTTCAATGACTAATCAAGACCATATTATCTATAAGAAGTCAGAAGAATTCTATCGAAATGTTATCTCTTCTGCTTTTTTGGTCCAACATTTAGATAATTATATTTCTCGGATATTGGTAACTTTGAGAGCCATGATGGAGAAATTAAAGCCGGAAGTTATTCATATGCTTCTGAACTATGACCCCAAACTGCTTATTACTTCTTTTCATCAATTAACTCCAAAAGTCGATAATCAAACATTTTTAGGCGCAAAGGCTTATTATCTTAAAAAACTTTATTCCTACAAATTTCCCGTTCCCCCAGGTTTTACCCTTACTACGGAGTGGTTTCGAGTTAGAATAGCTATAAAACAGTTTCCTGAAATGTATAAAGCAATATTAGGTATAATAAAAAATAAAGTAATAGAATTAGAAAAAATTACTAAAAAAAAGTATGGAGGTCTGCAAAATCCTTTGTTATTAGCGGTACGATCTGGAACAGTAATTTCCATGCCGGGCGCCATGGATTCAATTTTGAATATAGGGATGAATGATCAAATTGCCGAAAGCTTGAGTAAACAGCCTGGTTACGGATGGGCGGCATGGGATTCTTATCGAAGATTATTGCAAAATTGGGGGATGGCTCATGGAATTACCCGAGATGAATTTGATAAAATCATAGTAAATTTTAAAGAACTTTACAAAGTAAAAGAAAAGAAAACTTTTAGCAATGAACAAATGAAATCCATTGCATTATCTTATAAAGATCTGTTGTATAAGCATGGAGTAAAACTTGAAGAACGTCCTTTTGAACAATTGATACAGGCTATTATTTTTGTATTTCAATCCTGGTATAATAAAAGAGCTCAAATCTACCGAAAAAAACTTCAAATTGCCGAAGAATGGGGAACGGCAGCAATAGTGCAAGAAATGGTTTTTGGTAATATTAATTCTGAATCCGGGACCGGGGTGATTTTTACTAAGGTACCTTTTGAAAAAAGTTCTGAAATTGTGTTATATGGTGATTTTAATAGACGGAGTCAGGGAGAAGATATAGTATCCGGGTTAGTTCATACTCTGCCTGTTTCTGAATTTCAAAATAGAAAATCTCTTCGCTTAAGAGGAGATTCTTTAGAGGTGCAATTCCCAGAGATTTACCAGGAACTGCTCCGATTGGCTAAGGAATTAGTTTATAAAAGAGGATATGAACATCAAGAGATTGAATTTACCTTTAAATCAAAGTGTAAAAAAGATCTATATATCTTACAAACTAGAAATTATAATTTAGAAAATAAAGAGACGATACCGGTTTTTGCGGATCCGGCAATACATACATATTTAGCCGGCACAGGCATTGGAATTGGAAGAGGAGCCATGAATGGGATTGTTGCTTTTGACATGGAAGGTTTAAAAATACTTTCGGAAAAGTATCCTCAAAAAAATAAAATTTTAATTCGGCCGGATACAGTACCGGATGATATTGCTATGATTTTCAAATGTGACGGATTATTGACCGCTCGAGGGGGAGTTACTTCTCACGCCGCAGTTACAGCCGCTCAATTAGGAAAGACCTGTATAGTGAATTGCAGACAATTAATAGTAATTGAAAAGGAAAAAAGATGTGTTATCAACAAAACGGAATTTCGAACAGGTGATGAAATCGCTATAGATGCTCATCTGGGGAATATTTACAAAGGCAATTATCCTATCAGTTCAGAACAGATAAATTTATTTTAAAGAAAGGGGAATAATACAAAATGAGTATAAACCCTTACGGGAATTACTTGGGCATCAATGGCTTAGGTAGAATCGGTAAATTAACTTTATGGTATCATTTACAAGAAGACCATTTTGATGGATTTGTAATAAATGTGGGGCGTCAGATAGGAAATAGCTTAGAGGATATAGCGCATCTCTTGGGGACAGATTCAACTTATGGGGCAATTGAAAAATTTTTATTTGGCGTAAAAGCCCAGAAGGATATTAAAGTTATCAGTAAGAAGGATAATCTGTTAGAGATATTTGGTAAACCAGTAAAAATTCTTTGCAAAGCAAGAAATCCCAGAGATATCAAGTGGAGAGAAAATAAAATAAAGCTGGTAATAGACACTACCGGAGCTTTTAATGACCCTACTTATTTGGAAGATGATAAAAAAGGAAGTCTGCGAGGACATTTGGCTGCAGGAGCTCAAAAAGTATTAAATAGCGCTCCCTTTAAAATAAAAGATAAATCAAAAAAAGTCCCTGAAGATTGTGTTACTCTTATTTATGGAATTAATCATACCACTTTTAATCCTAACAACGATAATATTATATCTGCCGCATCTTGTACTACTACTGGTCTTGCTCATATGATAAAACCATTATTGGAAAAAGAAGAGACTAAAAATATTCTTACCGCCTCGTTGTCAACAATTCACGCAGCTACCAATAGCCAAAAAGTTTTAGATTCGGTCCCAGCAACGGGGACATCAGATTTACGCAAAAACCGAATGGTATTTAACAATATTATCCTTTCTACTACTGGAGCAGCTAATGTTTTAGAGAAGGTAATTCCAGAGATTGAGAGAGTAGGTTTTATGGCTGATTCTGTACGTGTTCCCATAGATACCGTGTCTCTTATAATTCTTAATCTCACTTTTCATAGTTGCTTAAACGAAAGAGGAGAGCCAATAATTAATAGAAAATTTTTAAATAATATTTATAAAGAAACATCACAGGGAGCACAAAAAAGCTTATTATACTACAGTGACAACCAAAATGTTTCATCTGATTTAAAGGGCAAATTAGCTGCGATAATTATTGAAGGACATGATACCCATACCCGAACTGGTTTTATTGATTTTAAACCCGAGATACTTAGAAAGATGGGGTTAAATACGGATAATGAATTGAATATTCCCGTAACTCACTCAACCTTATTTGGATGGTATGATAATGAATATGGTAGTTATGTCCATTGCTTAGGCAGGCTTGCTGTCTATATAGATAATGCTTTAAGATAGAAATTATCAAGGGGGAGAGACGAACAAACCAAATAGAGAAGCAACAAGTAAAAATTTTTTGACATAGACGTTAACTAGAGATATTATATTGGTTAACAATAATTTATCAGAAAATCGGAGGATTCAAGAGTGTCAAAAATAAATATTCGTCAAATGACTTTAATCTCTTTGTTTGCTGCCTTAACTGCAGTGGGAGCATTCATTTCGATTCCCCTTTATCCTGTCCCTCTTTCTTTACAGTCGTTATTTACTCTTCTTGCTGCTATGATCCTGGGTAGTGTTATGGGAGCGTCAAGTCAGATAATCTATGTGTTGTTGGGTGTAATAGGTCTACCAGTTTTTGCCGGTTTTAAAGCCGGAATAGGTATTTTATTTGGACCAACCGGCGGATTTTTATTGGGATTTATAATTTCCGCTTATATTATTGGGAAGATAGTAGAATTAAAAAAAGAAAAGAATATTTTTTACTATTTTCTGGCAGGTATAATAGGAACTATAATTTTATATATTATAGGCATAACCCAACTATCTTTAGTCACAGGGATAGGAATAAAAAAAGCGATAGCAGTCGGTATGCTGCCTTTTTTACCAGGTGATATTTTAAAAATAATTGCCGCTTCCTTCATTGCCAGTAAATTAAAATTAGTAATTAAATAAAATAACTATACTAAATAAAAACAAAATGAAAATTCACTATAAACTTTAGCGGGGTGCTTAGACGAAAAGTTATGCTTGAGTCTTTTCTCTAATTATCCTTAGTTTATTTTCTTTCTCTTTCTTAACGCGATACTCAATACGAATAAATTAGTAGCCCCGAATAGATGGTTATGATATAATTCAATAGTGATAGTGAAAGATAATTAATCGTATATCGTACATTTTTCGGGGCGTAGCGCAGTTTGGTAAGCGCGCTTGGTTCGGGACCAAGAGGTCGGAGGTTCAAATCCTCTCGCCCCGACCATCTGAAAAAATGCTCTATAACGCACGAAAAAATCCAAAAAATAGTACAAACGGGGTCAGGCCTACACTTGACACTTATTTGAAATTCCTAAGTTTTTAAGTGTCAAGTGTAGGCCTGACCCCTCAATATATTAGAGCATATTGATTATCTTTTAAAACTACAAGGAAGAACTTCTCCCTACGGTTATGCCGCCTACTCAGTCTCACAAATAAAAGATCCTTTATCATCTTTGAAGAGAGAATTGAGAAGAATAAACGGAGTAGGAAAAGTAACCGAAAGCATTATCTTGGAAATACTCGAAACCAAAAGTTCATCTTATTATAAGAAATTGTTAACTGAGTAAATATAGTAAATTACCTGCCTATATTATATATTTGATCTTTTTTCGGGACACAGAAAAAAATAAATAAAAACTATAGGCAGGCAATTTAGTTTTAAAAGAAATGACGCGTTCTTTTACAAACCGAAACAAGCATTAACATTACAGGGACTTCAATTAAAACTCCTACCACCGTTGCTAAGGCAGCACCCGAAGATATACCAAAAACCATTATTGCAGTTGCTATGGCTACCTCGAAATGATTGCTTGCTCCAATTAGCGCAGAAGGAGCAGCATCTTCATAATTAAGTTTTAATAGTTTTGCTAATCCATAGGTGAGGAAAAAAATAAAATTAGTTTGAATAAAAAGTGGAATAGCTATCCATAGTATAGTTAAAGGTTTGGTTAAAATAATTTCACCTTTAAAGGAAAAAAGTAAGATTAGAGTAAATAATAGAGCAACAATAGATACCGGAGTAAGCAGATGTAAAAAATTCTCTTTAAACCATTTTTCGCCCTTTGCCTTTATTATCCATTTTCTGGAAAAATAACCTGCCACTAAGGGTAAGGCAACATAAATGCTTATAGAAAGTAGTAGTGCTTGCCAGGG
>Ga0209979_1004368_pt1 | contig 11757 bp, 14 predicted proteins | sample AnhtaG_FD_183114 | JGI IMG/M metagenome (GOLD analysis project Ga0209979, IMG submission 183114) | Deep subsurface microbial communities from Anholt, Denmark to uncover new lineages of life (NeLLi) - Anholt_01485 metaG (SPAdes) (version 2) | ecosystem: Environmental > Aquatic > Marine > Oceanic...
ACACCGCCGTCATCACGACCACCCTTGAGATCAGCAGTATTGTCCAGTTGAGCCGCGTTCTGGCCAAGATTGAGCAACTGCCCAATGTCTTCGAGGCCCGGCGCAAGGCGAGTTAGGGCACGGCCAAACACAGGAGGCCAGGCAAGTTATGCCTGGACTATTCTTGCCCATCAGCGTCCTGCCTCTGTATCAGGAGGCACTTTGGCCAGAGACGGATAACGCTTTACTGCTTCCGACTGTCGCTGTTCTTCGAGCCAGTCCTCGAAGGCCTGGGTTTTCCGTTGCTCCAGGATCTGAGGTGCTAGCTCCCGCTCCTCGTGTCCCAAGACTTCGATAATGTGATAGCCGATAGTATTTGAGATCGGTTTGCTTATCTCCCCCACCGCTAAGCTGAAAGCTGCCTCCTCGAACTCGGGTGTCATCTCCCCTGTGGGGAACCAATCTAGGTCGCCGCCTTTATCCTTGCTTCTCCAATCCTCGGAGAAGTTCCCAGCCAGGAGGGCAAAGGGGTCATCGTCCTCCCGCAACCGGGGCAAAAGCTCCTGGGCCTCCTCTTCCCTTGCTCTAGCCTTGGCCACCTCGGCCTCGATAAGAACACCCAGAGCGGACAAAGCGGTCTCGTCATCAATGCCCTCCTCCAAGAGGGTCAAAATAGCCTGGGCTTGTTCCTCGGTATCCACTAGTATGTGGCTGGCTCGCACCTGGGGCTCTGGCTCCTCTGCCGTTTCCTGAACGAAGATGACATGCCAGCCGAATTGGGTTTCCACTGGCCCGCTGATCTCACCTGCCGGGGTGCTGAAGGCCACCGCCTCAAACTCTGGCACCATCCTGCCCTTCGAGATCCACCCCAGGTCGCCGCCTTCATCCTTGTTGCCGGTGTCTTTGGAGAAGTTCTGAGCTAGTAGGGCGAAGGGGTCCTCGCTCTCTGTCAGTTGGGCTAGGAGCTCCTGGGGATCTTTCTCGGCTCTGATCTCTTCCTCGGTCTTTAATTCCTCCGTATCGGCCAGAAGGACAAGGAGTGCATCTAAGATGCTCGCCTCATCAGCGCCTTCCCCAAGCAGGGTCAGGATCGCCTGTGCTTGCTCCTCGTTCTCCACCTGTATCTGGCGGGCGTGGACCTGATCGGCGATGGTGGGCACTTCCTGACCCATCGCCTCCTGCAGCTTCTGTCTCAAAAGCATGGCCTCAAAGATATGGCGCAAATCCGCTTCGGAGAAGCCAGCCCCTTCGCCCAATGCTTTCAGGGTGGTGGCGTACAGCTCTTGGAATCTGTCCAGCGTTATGGGCGCTACGGTAGGGGTAGGCGTTATGGTCAGGGTAGTTGTGATGGGCGTAGGTGTGGGGGTAGGGGGATTCCTTTCATAGCCGAATTGGGTCTCTATCTCGAGTTGCACTTCCTCGGGTGTGACCACTATCCCTCGCCTGACTGCCTCCTGGCGGATCAATTCGTCGTCAATCAGGTCATCCAGCACTTGTAGGCCAAGCGTTTGCGAGTCCCCCAACTGACTCTGCAGTTGTTCAATCTGCTGCTGATAGTACTGGGCGATAAATTCGGTGCTCTGGTCGTTTGGATCCAGGCGGGTTAGTTGGTCTTGCAACACGGCCAACTGATTCTTGAGGTTAGAGCGATAGTAACGCACTATCTTCTGATAGGTATCCGTGCGGATAGGCACTTCGCCCACCGTTGCCACAGCCCCCCTTGGCTTGACTATGTATTCTTGATAGGAGCCAAAGGCGAGCAAAACCACTATAACAACGGTAACAATGGCTACACCAACAAGGATCATCCACCTTTGTCGTTGGGCTTTCTTGCCGAGCCTTATTTCCTTTTTCGTCAGTTCCTTAGCCTTCTTCTTCTTGGCCATCCTTATTCCATCTGCTCAATTGGCAAGCATAACTACTCACGTCAGGTGTTATGACGAGCATCCCGAGTCCGTCGAAGGATGCGGGTCTCGCAAAGTCGCACCCTTTGACAAGCCTTCGGCCCGAGCGCTTCGGCTGAGCGCTCAGCGTCGCAGCCTCAGGCCGAGGGCTCAGGATGCTCAAGTGGTCCCACCTCCGCGCAGGTTGGGTGTCCAACCCGTGCTCCAGAATCGCCCCTAAACAAAGGGCATAGGAACGAGCCATCCTATGCCCTGTCAACTGCTCTTATCTACGCCTTAGCTGTAGCGCCGAAGGTGTTCAGCAACGTAGGGCAGAAGGGCCAAGTGCCTGGCCCGCTTGATAGCTACGGCTAAACGCCGCTGGTGCTTGGCACAGGTTCCTGTCCGGCGGCGAGGCTTGATCTTGCCTCGATCGGAGAGAAAGCGGCGCAGAAGTTCGGGCCGCTTGTAATCTATGACATCAACCTTGCCTGTGCAAAAGGCGCATACCTTGCGACGAGGGATGAACCTCCGTCTCTGGGCACGACGGGGCCTCTGTCCCCTGGCCCTCTGGGTACTTCCCCTGTCGTTCCTGGTCTCTTCGTTCGCCAAAGTTACCTCCCAATGTACAATTAGCTTGCCCCCCAGCGAGGGCCAACCGATGATGGCCGGTTAGAAAGGAAACTCGCTGCTTTCGGATTGAGCTTCACCTTCCCGCGTCTCTTCAGTGGCCTCGGCGCTTTTGCGCTCTCCCAGCATGATCATCTCATTAGCGACCAATTCGGTGCGGTAATGCTTCTTCCCGCTCTGATCCTCCCAACCACGGGTCTGCAAGCGGCCTTCAACATAGACCTGTTGGTCTTTGGTTAGATATTGTTTGCATATTTCGGCCAAGTTGCCCCAGGCTACGACGTTGAACCACTCGGCGTCCTCGCGCCGCTCGCCTTCGGCGTTCACCCAACTGCGGTTCGTAGCCACACTGAAAGAGGTTACCGGCCTACCACTCGGCGTATAGCGCATCTCTGGGCTGCGCTCCAGCCTGCCTATGATCATCACCTTGTTCAAACCCCTGGCCATCTTTTCCCCCCTCCTCAAGTTGAAGGCTTGGGCAAGTTTTTGGAGCACCTCTTTCTAGTCCTCAACTCGCACCAGCAAATAGCGGATGACTTCCTCTGTGAGTTTCAAGTTCCGCTCGAGTGCGTTGATAGACTCGGGATCCAGTTGAACTTGCATCAACACATAATATCCTTCCTTCTGCTTCTGGATCGGATACGCCAGGCGGCGCCTGCCCCAATGGTCTACATTGGTCACCTGGCCGCCGCCATCGGCGATGAACTGGCTGACCTTCTCCGTGACATCCGTTATCCCCTCATCTTCGACATCGGGGTGGACGATGAAGGTAAACTCATAACTGCGCATGTCGGCGATGATGTGCCTCCTTTCTTAAGAAAAGCTCTCTATCCACTACCCTCGCTTGACGACGGGTATAACTATAGCACAAAGCGGCGGTTTTGGCAAGCGACTAAATGCTAAATCTGAAGTGGATGACATCACCGTCCTCCACTACGTATTCCTTGCCCTCCAAACGCAGAAGGCCCCTCCCTTTGGCTGCGGCGAAGGAGCCGCTAGCCATTAAATCCTGGTAGGAAATGACCTCGGCGCGGATGAAGCCTCGCTCCATGTCGCTGTGGACCTTGCCAGCAGCCTGGGGGGCCAAAGTACCCCTTAGAAGCGTCCAGGCTCGCACCTCTCTTCCCCCGGTAGTGGTGAAGAAAGTCATCAAATTCAGCAGACGATAGCCAGCCTCGACCAGCTTTTGCAGCCCCGGTTCCCCTGAGCCGGCCTCGGCACGGTAGGCTGCTGCTTCTTCAGGAGGCCAGTCAGCTAACTCCATCTCCAGTTGGGCGCAAATAGAGACCACTTCTGCCCCTTCGACGGCCGCCATCTCGGCTACTGCCGCCGCTAACTCCCCGCCTCTGGGCAGATCCTCCTCCCCTACGTTGGCCACGTAGAGCCGCGGCTTGGCTGTCAAAAGATTTAACTCCCTCAGCATACCCGCCTCTTTGTCCTTCACTGTCAAGTCACCAGCCTTTTCCCCCGCCTCAAGGTGGTGGTGCAACTCTTCCAAGAAATCCAGCTCGGCGGCGTAATCCTTTGGTCGTCGCTTGGCTGCCGAGCGGACCTTCTCCAGTCGCCGCTCAACGGTGGCTAGGTCAGCCAGGACTAGCTCTAGGTCCACGACCTGGATATCGTCCCGAGGGTTGGGTTCGGCCGTAACGTGGGGGATCTGGGGATCGCGGAAGCAGCGCACCACCATGGCTACGGCGTCCACATTGCGAATGTAGCCCAGGAATTGGTTGCCTAACCCCTCGCCGTGGCTAGCGCCCTTCACCAGCCCGGCGAGGTCCACGAGTTCGATGGTCGTGGGGACGACGCGTTCCGGATCCACCATGGCGGCGATGTCCGACAGCCGTTGATCGGGCACCTCGGCCACGCCTACGTTGCGCTCGATGGTGGTGAAGGGGTAGCTGGCGACAGCGGCGTTGGCCTTGGTCAAGGCGTTAAAAAGGGTCGACTTGCCCACGTTGGGCAACCCCACGATACCGATTTGCAGGCCCATCCTCTTGCCCCCTTTTCGATAATCAGCTTTGCTATTATAGCATCGAACGCCCCTCTCCGCAACAATGAAACACTAACGCTTGACAAGCGTGAGGTTTGCCCTATACTTAAAAAGACAGGGTTGGAAGGGGGATTTGGTTTGAAGTGGGAGTTCATAGCTGAGGCGAAGCGGATACTGAAGCGAGAGCAGGGGACAATCTACAAGGATTGGGGAGGCAAGCTGCCCATCGCTCTGGCCTACCCTAACACCTATCAGGTGGGCATGTCCAACCTGGGCCTGCAGACGGTGTACCGTCTCTTCAACGAGCGGGCCGACGTGGTCTGCGAGCGGGTTTTCTATAGGCAGGGAGCGGGGAGCAGGCCACTGATTTCGCTAGAATCGCAGCGGGACGTCAAGGATTTCGCCGTTTTGGCTTTCTCCATCTCCTTCGAGATGGACTATTTCAACGTGGTGGAGATGCTGCGCCAGGCGGACATCCCTCCACTGGCCGAGGAGCGAGCTGAGGACTACCCCTTGCTTCTGGCCGGTGGCCCTGCTGTAACTGCCAACCCCCAGCCCCTGGCTACTATCTTCGATGCCTTCGCTATCGGCGAGGGAGAGGTCATTGTCCCTCCTTTGGTTGAGGCCTTGCAAGTTGGTGTCGGCGAAAGCCGATATGAGCTTCTCTCAGCATTGGCTCACATACCTGGCATCTACGTCCCGAGCCAGCATCAAACATCCAGCATCCAGCATCCAGTAGAACGCCAATGGGTGCCTGACCTCGATGGTTGTCCTGCCACCTCTGTCGTTCTCACCCCCGACACGGAGTTCGGCGATATGTACTTAATAGAGATCGCCCGCGGCTGTGGGCGAGGCTGCCGCTTTTGCCTGGCTGGTTACACCTATCGTCCCGTGCGGGAACGGAGCCCGGCGGTCCTGCTGGAGCAAGCTGAGAAGGGGCTGCGCTATCGTGACAGGATCGGCTTGGTGAGCGCCGCCGTCTCCGACTACTCGCACATCGAGGAGCTGGCCACGCGCCTGTGGGGAATGGGAGCCAAGCTCTCCGTCTCCTCCCTGCGAGTCGCCCCCCTCCCCGAGGCCTTGGTTCGTGCTCTGGCTGAGAGCGGAGTCCAAACCTTGACCATTGCCCCCGAGGCCGGATCTCAACGCCTGCGCACTTTGATCAACAAGAACGTGTCCGAAGATGACCTGATGCGAGCTGTGGAGTTGACTGCCCGTTACGGCCTCGCGCAGCTCAAGCTCTACTTCATGCTCGGCCTACCTACTGAAACCGAGGAGGATGTCCAAGCTCTCATTGACCTGGTACTGGCTGTCCGGGGGCGCTTTCCGCGTCGGATCACGGTGAATATCACCCCCTTCGTGCCCAAGGCCCACACTCCATTCCAGTGGGTAGCCATGGCTCCGGTCGAGGGCTTGAAAGAAGGGCTGAACCGCATTGAGCGGGCTCTACGACCTAGAGGCATTGCTGTCAAAGCCGAGAGCCCTGCCTGGGCAGCGGTGCAGGGCGTCTTATCCCGGGGCGATAGCCGGGTGGGCCAGGCTTTGGTCAGGGTGAAGAGGAGGTCCCTCGCAGCCTGGCGGCGAACTCTACGGGAATGCCAGCTCGATGCCGTCGAATACCAAAGAGAACGCTCATTGGACGAGCCCTTACCCTGGTCCGTGGTGGACAGCGGCGTCAGCCGTGATTACCTATGGCGGGAGATGTGCCGAGGATTAGAAATCCCCGTCTGAAATTGAAAAGCGCCCGTTCGGCTGAGCTCACGACGAAGCCTCAGGCGCTGGAATTAGGCCCTGAGGGGCCTTCTCAGGTTCAGACGCCGAATTTTATTCGGTGGTCTAAAAGTCTTCACGATTCCACGGCGTTATTTGAGGAAAGGTAAGACGATCTTTGCCACGACATCAGATCAACGGTCTCGTCTACTACCGCTTCGCTAATTTGGCCTTACATGATGAAGTCTTCCATGGCATATTCACGCGGCTGGGTGGGGTGAGCTCCTCCCCATACGATTCCCTCAATGTGGGCCACTTCATCGGCGACGACCACCAGGCAGTGGAAGCCAACCACGCCCTCATCTGCCGAGCCCTGGGCATCTCTCGAGGGGATGTCGCCACCGCCCACCAGGTCCACGGGAGCCGGGTGGCCTTGGTTGGGCCTGAGGATCGCGGTCGAGTGATCCCTGCCACCGATGCCTTAGTCACCGACACCCCCGGCGTTGCCCTTATGCTCCGCTTCGCCGATTGTCTGCCCGTTCTTCTCTATGACCCCGTCCGCCGGGCCATTGGCCTGGCCCACGCCGGCTGGAAGGGCACTATTGACGGGACTGCTATGAAGACGGTCTCGGCTATGATGGAAGCCTACGGCAGCCACCCCGCCGACATCATGGCCGGCCTCGGCCCATGCATCGGTCCCTGTTGCTACCGGGTCGGGACCAAGGTGATAGAATTGGTGAAAGCAAATTTCAATCATTGGCAGGAGCTCCTTCGGCCCCAGGGGGATAGCTCCTTTCACTTCGACCTCTGGGAGGCCAACCGGAGTCAGTTGGTCGAGCTTGGCGTGGAGGAGATCGCGGTGATTCAACTTTGCACCGCCTGTCGGACCAACGAGTTCTTCTCTCACCGGGCGGAGGGAGGCCGTACGGGGCGGTTCGCGGTAGTACTGCGAATGCGAGGTTAAGTTATGGTTGATATCGAGGCCAATCTGCGGGATGTACAGCGGAGGATAGCCGAGGCGGCGGGTCGGGCCGGGCGCGACCCAGCAGAGATCACCCTGGTAGCCGTGACCAAAATGTTTACTGTGGCCCACATCCAAGCCGCCTATGAGCTGGGGGTGCGCCACTTCGGCGAAAACCGAGTGCGCGAGGCAGAGGAGAAGATCCCGATCGTTAACCAATGGGTTGAGGAGAAGCACACTCTCTCGCCTCTCACCTGGCACATGGTCGGCCACCTGCAGAGCCGCAAAGCTAAAGATGCCATCCAGTTGTTCGATATCATCCATTCGGTGGACACTCTGAAGCTGGCTAAGCGCCTGGATCGCCTCTGTCGGCGCGAGGACAGGATCATGCCCATTTTGCTGGAGGCCAACGTCTCGGGCGAGGAGAGCAAATACGGGTTTGCCTTGGAACGATGGGCAGAGGATGAAAAGCAGAGGGGGCGCTTTTTCGCCATCGTGGAGGAGATACTTGCCCTGCCCCAGGTGGAGGTACAGGGCCTGATGACCATGGCTCCCATCGTGGCCGACCCTGAGGAGGCGCGGCCCTACTTTCGGCGCCTGCGGCGGCTGCGGGATGCTTTGACCGAGAGGTTCCCGGGAGAATATTGGCGGCACGTCTCCATGGGCATGACCGACGATTTCGAGGTAGCTATCGAAGAGGGAGCTACCATAGTGCGCATTGGCCGGGCCATCTTTGGGGAGCGAAGGGTATGAGGTTGGGCCCTTCACCTTAGCCTAGAACGCACGTGTTTACCGGCGCGCAACTTTCCGACTAACCACTAAGCCACAAAGACACGAAGGATATATTGATGAACTATGCTCCTATCTCCGACAAAGCGGTGCCCTGAGCCTGCCGAAGGGAAGAACGTATCGCCAAAGCGATTGTAGCGGCTGCCTACGCTGTTCACAGTGCCCTTGGCCCCGGCCTGCTAGAGAATGTCTATGAAGTTTGCTTCTGTCATGAACTGACCAAACGGGGGCTCTCCTTTCGCCGACAAGTTGTTGTGCCGATTGTCTACGACGGCATAGCGTTCGATGAGGGGCTGCGACTGGATGTGCTGGTTGAAGAACTGGTCATTTGTGAGTTGAAGGCGGTGGAGACGATGCACCCTGTTTTCCTGGCTCAACTCTTGACCCAGCGGTGTCCTGAGCCCTTCGACGAGCTCAGGACGGCGCTTGTCGAAGGGTTCAAGTTGACCGGGAAGCGGCTTGGTTTTCTGATCAATTCCAAAGTGCCGTTGATCAAGCGAGGCATAAAGCGAGTAGTTTTGTAATCGTTCGACTGAGCTCACGACGAAGTCTTGGTGCCTTGGTGTCTTCGTGGTAGGATTAAAGGTGCGGTAAACAAGTACTACAGGAGGTCAAGAATGAACTTACTGCTCTACTTCATTGATCTTTTCTTCACCCTGCTCAGTTTGGCCATCTTGGCCAGAGTGTTACTATCCTGGATCAGGGTCAGCCCCTATCATCCTGCCGTAGACTTCCTCTATCGGATCACCGAGCCCATCCTGGCTCCTTTGCGCAGGGCCATCCCTTCCACCGGCATGGTTGACATCAGTCCCGTCATCGCCCTGATCCTACTGCAGCTCATCCGGCGGGTCCTGGTGGGCATCATAGTTGGCAGTTTCTAAAACATTCGTACTGGCGACAGAGGAGTGGAGATGAGCCAGCTCAAGATCACCGAGGCCGGGGGCGGCGTAGCCTTCGCCGTGCGGGTCGTCCCCCGGGCCAGCAGGAACGAGATCGTGGGGGTTCACGGTGATGCCCTCAAGGTTCGACTCACTGCTCCACCTGTTGAGGGGAGGGCCAACGAAGCCCTCACAGCTTTCCTGGCTCAATGGCTAGGTGTGCGTAAGAGCCAGGTGGAGATCGTGGCAGGGGCCACCTCCCGCCGGAAGATGATCCGCGTCATTGGTTTGTTAGCTCAGGAGGTGGAGGAGCGCCTGTTGGGATAGTTAAGCCCCTATCGCTCCGCGTAGAGGATGCGCTCGCAGCTACCGCAGAGGGTCAATACTTCTCCTTGACGGGCCTGTTGCACCTTGCTGGTGGGCAGGGTCACCCCGCAGCCCTGACAGAGTTCGCCTTTGAGGAGAGCTACCGCTCGCCCACCCTTGCGGCGCCGCAAATCCTCGTACAAAGCGAGGGCGCCCGCCTCAATTGTCCTGTGTAGCTCAGCCCGTTCCGCCTTCAGTTGGCTCAGCCTGTTTATTAGTTCCCTTTGTTCGGCGGAAAGCCGGGCTTGAGCCGCCTGCCAGTCGTCCTTCAGTCGGGCCAGCCTCTCCCGCTGCTCCGTCACGCTGGTCTCGCTCTCCTCAACCTCGATCATAGCTTCCAATACCTGGTCTTCGAGCTCACCCTTCCTGCGCTTCAGGTACTGAACCTCTCCCTGAAGGTTGGCTAATTCCTTCGGGTTTTTGATGCGGCCGCTGTAGAGCCGATCTTCCACTGAAGCAATCTTGTTGGTCAGTCTTCGCATCTCCAGTTCCCGGTCGCGCAGATTCGTTCGCTGTCGGCTTAGCTTCTTCTCTCCGTCTTGCAGGGCCTGCCGCACTCGGCGCAACTCCTCATTCCCTTCTAAGCTGGCTTTCACTTCTTCCAGGCGGCGGTTCCTCTCGTCAATCTCCAGGTCAACGGTCTGCAAGCGACAAAGTGTCTCGGCCTTACTCATGATAGCAACCTCCCTCAACAGTGTAGCGTCAGCTATCGGCCATAAGCTGGAACAAAAAGAGCCCAATGCCCGAAAGCATTAGGCTCTAAGCGTAATCAACGCCCTCACGCTCACCCAGTCCACCGAAAGCGACGGGTCCAAAGCACACCAATCGTGTTTGGCAGTTGGCTTGTTCCGTATCAGGTACATCTCTCGCTTCCCAAGAGGAATTATAGGGCAGGATGCCCATACTGTCAAGTGCGAATCGCTGCAAAGCTGTGGGTTTTTGCCTTTTGCCAGCTAGTAACGTATAATGGCTTAGTGGATCTTGCTGGGCATGTCTACAAAAGCGAGGTAATTGCAGTTTGCATATCTTAGTCACCAACGACGATGGCGTTGATGCGCCGGGGCTGTTGATCCTTCAGAAGGTCCTCCAGGAAGTCGGCGAGGTCACGGTTTTCGCCCCCGATCACAATTGGTCGGCGGCAGGCCACACAAAGACCATGCACAAGCCCCTACGAGTGAACCAAACGACCCTGCCCGATGGTACATTGGCCTACACCAGCACCGGAGCTCCATCGGATTGTGTGGCCTTGGCTATCCTGGGCATTCTGAAGCATCGAATCGATCTGGTCGTCTCAGGAATCAACCAGGGGGCTAACGTGGGCCACGATATCACCTACTCGGGCACGGTGGCCGCAGCCATGGAGGCGGTCATCTTTGGCATCCCTGCCCTGGCGGTGTCTCTGGACTCCTACCAGAGTCAGGACTCCGCCTACGGCGCTCGGTTCGCCGCCCGGCTGGTTGAATTCGTTCTGGAGCATGGCTTGCCCCCCAACACCTTCCTCAATGTCAACGTGCCTGCTGTGCCTCATGAAGAGATAGCAGGCGTCAAAATCACCCGGCTGGGCAAGCGTGTCTACAGCGACAAGCTGGTGGAGCGCCAAGACCCTCGGGGACGGAACTATTATTGGATCGGCGGCGAGCCACCGGGCGGTGTACCCGAGGAGGGAACAGATATCTGGGCCTTAGCTAACAACTATGTCTCCGTTACTCCCCTCCATCTCGACATGACCGAGTACCAAATGATGGAGGAGTTGAGGCGATGGGGATTGGAAGCGTGAGATCGACAGGTCGGGATACCTGGATCAAGGAGTTTGAGACGATGGATTTTTGGCGAGTGATCGAGGAAAGGCGCAGCGTGCGGAATTTCGATGCAGGGCGCGATGTCCCGCCCGAAATGGTGCAGAGGATCCTGGGAGCGGCCATCTGGGCCCCCTCGGCCGGCAACTGCCAGCCCTGGCACTTCGTGGTCATCCGCAGCGAACAGACCAAGGGTCTGCTCGCCGAGGCTGCTTACGGCCAATGGTTTATCGCCGATGCGCCCGTGGTCATCGTCGTTTGCGCTGACCCTGCTCGTTCGGCCTGGCGCTACGGAAGCCGAGGGGTGCAGTTGTACTGCTTGCAAGACACCGCTGCCGCCACCGAGCACATCCTACTGGCTGCCACGGCCGTGGGTTTGGGCGCTTGTTGGGTAGGCGCATTTGACGAACGAGCAGCCTCCAGGGCCCTCGGCCTGCCAACTAGCCTCCGTCCTGTGGCTATTGTCCCTATTGGCTATCCCGCCGCTCACCCTTACCGAACTTCACGCCGAAGTCTGAAAGAGGTAGTTACCTTCGGTGAATGAGTTCCTTGACAGGAAGAGGGAGCATGGATATAATTCAATCGCCAGCGCCGAGGGAGTCACGGCGTTAGAATGCCAAAGGAGGTAATGAAGTGCCTAAGTACGCGTTTTTCGGAGGCGAGTTTGTGCCCATCGAGAAGGCCAAGGTCAGCATCATGACCCATGCCTTCAACTACGGCACCGGTTGCTTCGAGGGCATCCGCGCCTACTGGAATGAGGAAGAGGAACAGCTTT
>Ga0209979_1004371_pt1 | contig 11748 bp, 12 predicted proteins | sample AnhtaG_FD_183114 | JGI IMG/M metagenome (GOLD analysis project Ga0209979, IMG submission 183114) | Deep subsurface microbial communities from Anholt, Denmark to uncover new lineages of life (NeLLi) - Anholt_01485 metaG (SPAdes) (version 2) | ecosystem: Environmental > Aquatic > Marine > Oceanic...
CCTCGCTCCTTTTGGAACAGAGGAGAAAAGAGATCGGCATCCGTAAGATCCTGGGAGCTTCTGTGCCGGGAGTTGTGTTCCTGCTATCGCGGAAGTTCCTCAAGATCATTCTGATAGCCAATCTGATCGCTGTTCCCGCGGCCTATTTTGCCGCTAGGATGTTCCTGAATCTTTTCGTATCCCGGACAAAGTTGGATGCGGGAGGGATTGTGGTGACGGTGGCGTTTACTTTTGTTGTGGCGCTGATTACGATAAGCTATCAGGTCATCAAGACCGCCAGGGCCGTCCCGGTCGATTCACTGAGGTATGAATAAGCAGAGCTGGGGATGACCTTTTAGAGCAATTTTATATTCAATTGGATTCCACCATTTTCCATTATTTTCAATCCTAATATGGCACAAGAAAAGTAGAAATTTAGAGCATCGGATTGTGGATCCGAAGGTGAGATGAGCGAGGGATCTCGAATCCTCTTTTTTAACAGAGGTATTTTATTTTTCTCGGGATAAGCCGTTAGTAATCGTAGCCATAAGTAGGCGATAGTAAGCAAACTTAGTGACAAATGGTGACAAAAGGGAGAGGTCTGTTCTATTCTCGTTTGACATCAAATTTTTCCTGTGGTATAAATTTTTTAGATGGGAATTATATAGAAAACTTAATAAATTAAGTAGTGCGATGAAGAAAATTACTCTAATTATTCTCGCTCTCATTCTTGCAATTATAGGTTTAATTCAGCGTGAAACTGTGCCTCTTTTTCTTACTATTGCTGTTGTTTTTCTGCTTGTATTATACGCAGTAATTCAAATAATAATAGAGCAAAAACAATCTAAAGACGAAGCAAAATCAAAATACTTCGGGGTTTTGAAACCAAAATCTAAAATCCTGCTTTCATCCAAGAAAAATACTTATCCAAAGTTTGAATTTGGAGATTCAGGAGCGATTCTTGTATTTGCTGGTAAGCAGGGGGAACCGCTAATCTCAATCTTTGAAGACAATTCTATTACTATTGTAATTGAAGATGGACAAGTCAAAGTATCAACGATTATTAGGGATAGAAGTGGAGCCATTATCGCTGAACTCATAAAGAACAAATGGAAAGTGAACCTGAACAGCTCTTTTGACAGAAACTATTCAAAAAATGCTCTCGAGGTTAAGGATTCGAGTGGAGATGTCGTTTTGCAACTTAGATTAGTCGAAGATAGAGTTCAATTTCAGGGCAAGTTCTATGACTCAAGAGGCAATGGAGTTGCATTTGGAAAAGTTCGGGACGCTAGTGGGACGATAGGTGGTGGTATTGAAAGAACTGGAACAGCTAATCCGAATCTCACTTTGCATATTGAGCCAATTTTCAAGTATCCTAGCGAGTTACATTTAGGAGAATTACGAAACGAGCATTGAATATCATAATTTTTATTCCTAGCCCAACGCTGTAGGTCACCACTCCATATTTGCTAGTGCAGAATTATATTAGAATCATGTGTGTAGGACTGAGCATGATCGTTTACACAATGAGCCTTACCTTTTCTCTGAATTTTTCATAAGGTGTCATTCCCTTATGAGCCGCATGAGGTCTGTTGTAATTATAGAAGTCCTCCCATTCTCTTAATTTCTCATTGAATAGATCAGCATCGTCAATGACTATGCCATTCATCATTCTGTAAAATTCCTCTTCGTCGATCCTATGACTACGCTCTACTTTCCCATTTAGTCTGGGTCTTCTTGGCCTAATATACACATGATTTATTCCCTTGTCCAAGATGTGCCAATGGAATTGGCCCTGAAATTCCGATCCATTGTCAGTCTGAATTACTTCCGCCTGGAATGGTAACCTGGAGAGAACATAATCAACGAACTGAATGGAAGATCTCTGATTACATCTCTCATATATTTTTAAGACCCGCAACCTTGTGCAATCATCAATCGCAGTATATTGATAGTATCGTCTTCTTGTGCCAGGAATCTTCTCTAAGAACTTCACGTCAACCTGGATTCTATGACCTGGTTCTGGCTTTTCATATCTTTTCCAGCGCTCTTTATGTCTCTTATAGCGCTGATTATAAGGTAAACAGTTCATATTAAGCCTTTTCAATATCCTCCAGACTCCTGAACGACTGACACTAATGTCATGATATCGCTGCAGATACATTTGAATCTTCCAAGGGCCAAAGTGGTAGGTCTGTCTCAAATATATGATCTTTGCGATAATCTCTGGATTAGTTGCATGAGGACTATGAAGAGGCCGGCAAGAGCGGTCTTTTAACCCTTCTACTCCATAGTTTTGGTATCTTTCATACCATTTGTAAAATGCTGTTCTACTTATGCCAAAATACCGACAGGTCTTGGCAACATTATGAGTCACTTCTTCTGCATGGCGAATGATTCCTAAACGCCATCTCTGCTTTCTTGAAATCTCTTTCTCTGTCATAAAGCGCCTCCTTATTTAACGAAACATCTAATCTATAGAAGTACGCTCTATGTGTAAACAATCTCTGTCAGTTTTACACTAAATTGACAACAACCTAAGCCTATGTTAGCTTTGTCTAGAGAGACAGAGGAGGTTGTGATGGCAAAGCCGAGGAACAGCTGCAAAATACAAGTTTAGGGGGGGAACAAAATCGTGTATGAAGGCATAACTAATGACTTAGAGCGAAGAGAACAATAACATTGGCAGTGATGGCCTAAGGACCACATTAAACAGGTTGGACGCAGCACTGCAGAAGAAGCTGCCAGAGAATGGGAAAAGAAGCGGGGTGCTCGCTGGTTGTTCTCTCACTTTTAAATACAGTTTGAGAGCAAAAAAATGACCAATAATCCCAAGTCGTGGCCTAAAAAAGGTGAACAACTATTCAGGTCAAACATTGATTGGTGGCATAATGCATGTTTGAATTACTGCCCTGATCCATACGATATGTATGCATTAGGTTATAAGCGTGCAGGAGATTTTTTAGCTCAACATGTTATGAAAACGAGAAGATACCAAGATGTTCTTGTCTATCCTTTGGTTTTCCTTTATAGGCAATATTTAGAACTCCGATTGAAAGAACTCATTAAAGCTGGAAGTTTACTTATTGACAAACCACAAAGGTTTCCTAAACATCACAGAATTGACAGATTATGGAACCAATGCAGGAGAATTCTTGAAGAGGCATACCCTGAAGATTGCTCAGAGGATTTTAATGCTGTAGAGGGATACATTAAACAGTTCTCAGAAAAAGACCCTATTTCAATTGCTTTCCGATACCCTACAGATAAGAAAGGTAAAAAATCACTGCCAGGCGTGACCCATATAAACCTTAGAAGCTTTTCAGAAATTATGGATAATCTGGCCTCTCTACTTGAAGCAGCGAGCACAGGAATCTCTTACTATCTAGACCTGAAATGGGATATGGAAAGTAGTATCTAGCTAAGAGAGCTAAAATGGCTTTGACTCTATCCCAGACTCAAGCCCTAAATAATCTTGCTAACCTTCTTTACTCTTTTTTACCTGGAAGGGCCCATCCTTTTGCAGACCAAAGTATCTCTTTTGAAGGAATTGCTACATCGCTAGAACTTGGTCAATTTTGGCCTGGTGGGAGCAAATTACCAGCGATAATGAAATTACTCACTGAAACACTTCAACATCAAGATAGCAGTTTCTGCCCTCTTATACTGGAGATTGTTCGAAGAGGCATGTCGTATCGACAAAACAAAGGCTCACCTATCATTCGCGAGGAAATTGATATTCTTAATGAAATAGTTGCAGAAGTGGGTTTTAAGGTTTCTGAGCTTCACGATAGAAAATTTCTCAGGGACTTGCCCAGAAAATCTCAAGAGAGTTTAGAAATTGAAGATTTGCCTGATTCATTTTTTCAAGAGCTAATAGAAAAACTGATAAATCTAAATTCGCTTCCTCCACAGAAAAGAGGATTTGAGTTTGAAAAATTCGTCAAGGATTTGTTTGAAGCTTTTAAACTTGCTCCAAGACATTCATTTAGACTTGTTGGAGAACAAATAGATGGCAGTTTCCAATTCCAGGATGAAACCTATCTTGTTGAAGCTACATGGCAAAATGAAAAAGTAGGTGAGGGAAAGCTTTTGACTTTTTATGGCAAGGTTGGTGGCAAGGCTCAATGGTCAAGAGGCTTACTTATTAGTGTTTCAGGATTCAGCATTGACGGATTAGAAGCATTCGCCAGAGGTAAGCCTACAAACATCATTTGCATGGATGGTTTAGATTTGCATTCTATACTCAAGAACAGGCTTAATCTTTGTATAGTGCTAGAGCGGAAAGTAAGGAGGGCTGCTGAAACTAATCAAGCTTTTATTCCTGTTAGAAATTTGTTTCCGAATGTTACATAGTTCTGCTTCTCTTGCAGAGCAATAAGGAGATTTTTCTACAATGATTCGTTGGTACGCGGACAACTCAGAGCTCCAAGGAGTATGGGAAGCTGAAATTCCAGATATCCTGCTCTTTGGAGGAATTGCTGTGACTGAGCATACTAAGAATGAACTCTATTCCATCATCAGAAACGTAAAGTCAATTTATAAGTCTGAAGCTGATTTCCCCATTAAGTGGAATTTTCGAAACCTTCAAAAGTACTATCAAGACCATGGACTAATGAACCTATATCACAAACTTTTAAAGGATTCAGATAGGTGGCGTTCCGTGATTTTTCAAGAGACTTCCAGAGTTGATTTTACAATCATATCCTCTTTGATTAAATGTCTTGGAAAAGACCGTGCGGTCCTTAAAAACACGAGGGAAACTGTAACACAATTCGCCTTTTCAAACGCATTAATGCGAGTCGGGCTTTTTGTCAGAGAACTCAATCCAAACGAAGCTGAACTGGTCCTGGATTGGCCTAGTGAAGGACAGAGAGACATTTTTAATGAGGAATACAAGAGTGCATATCAATATGGCATTACAAGTAACAAAATGGTGGATTATTATTGCGGTCCAATGAAAAATCTGGGATTTTCAGATTCCGCTTTTTTCGCAAGCATGATTGAGTGTTCACTATTACAGTTCAGCGACTTGATAGTGGGAGCTACTCAAGAGATGGTAGAAGTTGCCCTAGGAAGGAAAAAAGACTCTCTTGGCCTTTCTTTATTAAAGAAAGTAAGGCATAGGTTGCTAGGGGCTCCAAACGAAGTGATTGGCAGAGGAATAGTAATTTCTCCAATTAAGGGAGAATTGTATGATAAGGCCCGTGTAACAATCTCTAGTCTCTATGATTAAACAACTCAATATTATTCGGGAATTGTAATAATATGGAAAGATATCCAGTTTTACATGCAGGAATTCATGACTTCTTTGAAGAACAAGAATTGGTTATAGATAAAGTTCAGTTCGAGTATCTTGAGGGCAAATATACGGGGAAAGGCATTTTGACTTGGAATCCCGATAAAGGTTTTAATTTGCAGTCTTTTGTTACTCGTCATGGTCCCTCAATGCTGTCAGAGTCGTTTGGTGGCCCCAGAATGATCCGTAAAAGTGACCTTAAGACAATTAGAATGATACCTAGAAGGTATAAAAGATGGATCATAGCACCAAATATAAAGCTGTTTGAACGCTGGGACATCAGAATGGAAGACAGACTCTCTATCAATATCAACACTGTGATTTTTTCAAGCCCAAGCAAGGAAAAACCAGAAAAATATACAGGAAGAGGATTGTATTATGGAATTGGAAAAAACATAGTACTACCTGATTCCGTAGAGAAAGCGATTATCCTTGGAAATTGGTCAATGGGGGAAAGTGCCATGGAAGGAATAGTACTTGATGAACCAGAATATCAGCTTGTGAGCGGAAGGCGGATTAGAGATAAATATCTGGAGCTCATCTGGGGTCTTGATGCATCATATTGGAAACGTTCCCATTCATGGATTTGGCCCCAAGCAGCCGCTTACGCCCTCTCTATTCTTACGGGTGAATCTGTCCAGCTCCTTTGCAGAGAAGTAAATCGAGGATCACGTATTTATGTTGAAATGAGGCGTCCGAGAGAGATTAGCTCTTTAGGCATACTATCTCCATTTAAAGCGACTTATCCTTTAGATAAAATTCGATTTGCAAACCTGGTTGAGTTCTTTACTAAAAATTCTATCGAAGCTAAGGTTTGTCGACACATTTTTTATCAAATGTTAGAAGCTTCCTCTCAAAAAAGTTGGCAAGCTTGTGAACTATTACTCTCTAGCATCTTAGAGGCAACTTTACGTACTTTACAAAAGAAACCTTATCATCCATGGAAAAGAAAGGGTAGAAGAATTGACATTAAGCAAAACTTGAGAAAATTCTGCCAGCAATACCATACAAGCCAATTGGTTCCATTTTGTAATAAGGCTCACGAAGTTTGGGAACGCATCCGCCATCGAAATGCTCATCCAGATTGGCTATATTTGGAAACAGAGCCTATATCAGATGAATGGAAATCCGAATCGCTTAAAGACATGGTATTTCTTTCCAGGTTTTATGGGTATATGATACTTACCCTTTCTGGACAGAGGGATTTTACTCCAGATTTTCCTCAAAAGCCTTTCCGGTAACAATCTTTTTGCAAATAAGGAGAATCTACTTTTTAAAAAAGCAGATGGATGCTTGAAAACTTGAGACGATGGTTTCACATGATAAAAAGACTTCCAAGATAACTGAACCAAAACGACTGAAAGGAGGCAAAAAGTTCCATGGGAAATTACAGAATGATTGGCATAAAACCGCAAATGGTGAAGTAAAACACGAGCAGAGTATAGTCAAGCCAAGTGGACGAAAGGGAAGAATAGATATTTTTGTCGATGCTGATGAGAATTTAGTTGCTGTCGTTGAAATCAAGGCTTCAGACTGGGATTCTATGACTTTAACTGCTTTACGCAAAAATGTCAGACGCTATGCAAGCCAAATCTGGGATTATATCGAATCGCAGCTTGAACAGGGAAAAGATGTGTCACCTGGTATCATCTTCCCAAAAAGACCAAAAAACACTGAACGCATGAAATTAATAGAACAACTATTTGATGAACATGGAATTCCTGTAGTGTGGGAGGACGAATCTATTAAAGAAAGGAAAGCGCGGTCATAAAGATAATGTATTGTTTATTTGATTTTATGTTCTTAGCTGTTTCCAAAATGCTGAAATTTCTGTAGAAAATGGAGGATTTGAGGCAACTGAAAGCCAAATCCCTTAACCCTTGGTTTCCCTGGATTTAAAAAGACATCTCTTAAATGTCTTGTTTAACCAATGAAGCCAAGCCTCATTCCTGGATAATCAATCCTCCCAGCTTCCCCTATCCCCAGGCATAAGATTGCGTCGAATAAGAACTATTATGTTAACTCTTTATACGGGGTAAGCTCTTTGAATCAGGTTCATCCCTTATTATTGGCAATCCACTGCCATATCGCTTCTATGTTATTTTCATGAATGTTGCCACTTCTCGTTTCGATTATTTTATCCTTGAAATAGGGGAAATCATCCCCTATGGTGTATTTCTTCTTTGCGTCTACAATTTTCAGTCCTTGCTGATGCATCTCCGACAAACCATGCCACAGAGTGTGAAAATATCTGTACTGCTCTTTAAACGTTTCAACAGAAAGATGCATATCCGAGTGGGCCATATGCGTATGTTTAATATCCCATTTGCTTTCAACAATTCGGCCCCAGTGCTCCAGCGTGACCGAAAAGTCAGAAGCAAGTTCCTTTCTAATGGAAGGTAGCATTCGATCCGGCGCCATGTCTCCAACTGCTACCAGGCCTTCTTCCGGTACGAAAATTACAACGTCGCTGTCAGTGTGCATGCCCCCGAAGGAATATAGCTGCAATGTCATATCTCCCATGTCGATGGTCAGGCTTTTTTCAAAAAGCACCGATGGATATGCGGGAATAAATCCGCTCTTGTAGTCCTCGACCGCCATCTTAAGATAGGCTATTCTCTCGCATCCATACTTATATTGGTCGGATTGGGGTTCTACGTGTGTCAGTGCTTCCTCAAAGCTTTTAACACGAGCCTCATACTTATCAACAAGGTTGGACAATCCGTCCCCGGCAAATCCCTCTTTCATCCCTTCCAGGAGGTTTTTGTGACCAATAATCGTTGCATCGGAGTAGATCTGATTGCCGCTCGTGTGATCACTGTGATAATGGGTGTTTATAAGATATTTAAAGTCGCTTCTTCCCAATTCTTTTTCGATCACCCGCTTGATCCTGGCGTCGTTTGATCGACTTAAACTCGTATCGATCACAGCTATCCCTTTTTTCGTGGCAATGGCTACTACGGAAATAGTCTGCATGTAGTCGCCGGTCCAAACCTCAATAACTTTTTCGCTTAGCCTTTTTAGGTGTAATGGCAAGGATGATTCCACCTGCGAATGCACTGGCAAGACGGTAATCAACACAATGGAAGCCATGATTTTAATTATCGAGTGCATTAAATTCCCTCCTCATTGATTAAAATTTGGGCAAACATATTCTGAATCCAGATTTTATATTTATAATTTTAACCTTTGGGTGTGTCTTCATCAAGATAAAATACCTCTTCAAACGGAACTTCAAACACTTTGGCGATTTTTAAAGCAAGAATTGTTGATGGCACCCAGCGCCCCCGCTCAACAAAATTAATCGTGGTTCGGGTTACTCCGACTAATTCAGCAAGTTGCTCTTGAGTTAAGTCTTTTTTGGCTCGTTGGACTTTTATAGTATTTCTGAGGATATTTTCAGCCATCTTTAGCCTCTCTGTTGTAATAGAGAAACGCTCCGACTAGGGATATTATAGAGCCAAACATAATGAGCCATGGGATATGGGGGAGAACCAATCTCATTTTCAAAAGAGAACTTACAAAAGTAATTTCAACTATTTTCCAGACAACTGTGATGATAATTAACATATAAAAAGCAAAGCGGTAGGCCCTTAGCCAGTTTAATTTGATCCTTTCGTCGTTGACCCCTGCACGCAAGGATGGGTCTTTTCTTAGTTTCTTCTTATACAGCAAGTACCTTGTTATGAAGATTAGTAACACGAGAAGCCATAGAATGAGTGCACCTTCGAAATAGCGTTTAGACCATCGGTATCTACCATTAACGAAGATAGAGAAGAAAGTCGGGTACATAAACAAACCAAACGAGATTATAGAGCCTATTAAAACACCTCTTAAGATATTCTTCCGCATCCTGTGCATCTTTTCGATTTGACCCGTCATATTGACCTCCTTTAGGTTGAAATATCTTTTATGATTAGTTAGCTATACAAAATATATAGTAAACTTAACTAAATGTCAAGTAAAATAAGCATTATTTATAAAAAAATATGTGGAATTGACGATTTTTACGGAGTCTGTTATAAGCACGATTCGAAAGATTAGAGGATGCTAAAAAGAGATTAGTGGAGCTGAGTATTCATTAATTTTTTTATGGTTTGATTAAGAAACGTGACTTCGAATCCGAAGGTCGGGGGTACATATCGCTCCGGGGGGCCAGCTTACTATCAAGCATCTATATTCACGGCAGTTCACTTCCTGTTAACAATATATGGTTCCGCATGATTTCTTGGTAAAAAGGCTCATTTTCTTTTTTTATTTTTTGCCACTTTGATAGGTTAAATACTTCAAAATTTACTTCTTTGTTTAAATATTTTTCAATATTCTGATTGAGATTTAAAAAATGTGCCTTAGATCTGGAGGAAATTAGTAACAAGTCAATATCACTTTTTTCATCAAAGTTTCCTGATGCATAACTTCCATAGACAGCTAAAGAAATCAAATCTTCATCTTGGTCTTTGAATTTTTCCTCTATTTTCCATTCTTCTATTTTAGCTAAAAAGTAAGAGACTTTGAGAAATTTTACAAAAGGGAGCTCATTATTGAGAAAGTAATAATGAGCCTTCCCTTTTTCTTCCTTGAATAGAACTTTCGACTTTGCTAATAATTTTAAGGTTCGATTTGTTCCTGAAGGACTAATTTTAAGTTCTCTCGCTAACTGCTTGACATAAATAGAGGTACTCGGATGAGACAAAAAATATGTTAAGACTTTCCACAATACTGTTTCTTGATATAATTCAAGCATTTTATCGTTCTATAGAAAGCACTATCGTTCTTTGTATAGTACCATCGTATTATATATAGAACGACAATAATGTGTCAAGCGAAAATTGTCGATTTCGTTTTTGACCATTGTATGCTCAAAATCCATAATTCTTATCTTGCGCGGTATCCATTATTATGACGGACCAATTTTTTATCTTTTCTCATTAAAATTTCGATTTTTTACAAACAGCGATTGAATTTAGAAAAAAACAATTTTCATGTTTTAATAGGTTAGATATTTCTTGTAGTAAATCAAGAGTTAGGCTTAAGATCCGAAGATCGGGGATTCAGCTCTCTCCGGGCGTGCCAGCTTTTTTCTTTATTTTCTGCCAGTTAACCTGATTTATATTTTTAGGCTTAAGATTGTGTAGTCTTGGCGAGATTATGACAACTCTTATTTAAATATTCTTTTAATATAAGAATTTTTCTAAATCTTTTGGATCAATTGGTTCTTTTTGTTGTTTTTCAAGAACTGCATCAATGTTCTTTTGGTCTAATGAATACCATGCGCCTGTTGCAGCATCAATGACGACAGGGACTAAACCCAACACGATATCTAAAATGACCCATCCCGCTCCGACTTTGTTATTAATTTGAACTGATTTTGGTTTATAGCCTTCTATTTTAAACTCAATTGCATATGTTTGTTTAGTTACAAGCCTTAAGGTAAGTGGTGTTTCGCCCATACGCACTCCATTCACATAGACTTCCGCCCTTTGTGGATCACTTCTAAAGCTTACCTCTTCCTTGGTTCCTTTGAAGACTAATGCACAGCTTGATAGATAAATACAAATCAAGGCAATAGATAAGATTTTGATTTTCATGTCAATCTCCTTTTGTGTTCCTTTAATTCAGTATCAAAAGTTTAAATAAAATTCGATTGGGAATTTAAATTCTTTATAATTTTAATCCTTTGGTTTATCTTTATCAAGATAAAAAACTTCTTCAAACGGAACTTCAAACACTTTAACGATTTTTAGGGAGTCTGTTATAAGCACGATTCGAAATATTTGAGGATGTTAAGAAGAGATTGGTGGAGCTGAGAATTTCTTTCTTTTTCGTATAAATAAGGCTATAATTCGCTGCTCATCTCGCTCCAGAGATGAGGCCGCAAAGAAATCCAAGCCTGGCGGCATCTAGCCCGAACCAGGGCATAGACACTTAAACATGAGTTCATCTAAAGAAATAAAGATGAGAAAATGAGAAAGAGAAAAGATTCAAGAATTTTGAACTTCCTTTTTGGCATGCAGAATCCCGTAAAAATTATCCCTGGGCTTGCTCTTACAGTCGCAATTGCCATAATCGGGATCCAGCTTACAAAATGGATAAAAGTGCTTCTCGACCTCAAACAAAGCCCGGTGAGTGCCATCATGATGGCTATTGTTTTAGGCATAATAGTCAAGAACACAATCGATGTTCCCCGAAGTTTCCAGCCCGGGGTCGGTTTCGGTCTTAAGAAGCTCCTGAGGCTCGGCATTATACTCATGGGAATACGACTCAGCATCTTTAACGTGCTCCAGATAGGAGCCTTGAGTGTGGGTATAGTCGTTGCCTGCATTTCAACAGGAATTTTTTTGACTCTTTTTGTCACAAGAAAACTCGGTCTTTCGGAAAGACTCGGTACATTGATTGGAGTCGGCACAGGAATCTGTGGGGCGAGTGCGATTGTGGCCACGGGTCCAGCTATCGAAGCCGAGGAGGATGAA
>Ga0209979_1004373_pt1 | contig 11746 bp, 9 predicted proteins | sample AnhtaG_FD_183114 | JGI IMG/M metagenome (GOLD analysis project Ga0209979, IMG submission 183114) | Deep subsurface microbial communities from Anholt, Denmark to uncover new lineages of life (NeLLi) - Anholt_01485 metaG (SPAdes) (version 2) | ecosystem: Environmental > Aquatic > Marine > Oceanic >...
TTCATTGTTCGTTGTTCATAGACAACAGAAAACAGACATCAGACTTCAGATAACAGACATCAGGGGGTTACCCAAATTGACATCGTTTTACAAAACGCCGGAAAATAGGGCTTTTTTGTCATATCAGTCCGAAATAGCGGAGAAATAGAGAGTGTGTTTCACTATCAATTATGCAAAACAAACCCAATTTCCTCAAAGACCAAATGAATGTAAGCTTAAATACAACAAGGGATTATGAAAATAAATCCAATTGGACACTTGGTGAAAACAAACCCAATTCAAACCCAATCAAAGCCAATTTCCGAAATGCCAAAATGAACGCAAACGTCTTTGTCACAAAGGATTATGAAAATGAAACCGCCTTCAGGCCCCAAAAAAACAAACCCAATTCAAACCCAATTTCCGAAAAGCCCAAAATGAACGTAAACTTATATGTTATAAAGGAATATGAAAATGAAACCGCCTTCAGGCTCCAAAAATACAAACCCAAACAAACCCAATTCTCCCCCAATTTTAAAAATTTCAGTTCTCAATTTTGTTAAGTTGCATAAAATACTAACGACCTATGAAATCTCTTTCTGAAAATTCAAATTTGGTTACTCTTTTTCGTGCCTGTCGGCCAAAGTTCCTCGTTGCAAGTGCAGCACCCATCCTGGTTGGCTCTTTTCTCGCTTACGCAACCACCGGCTCTTTTAACCTCGGATTATTTATCCTGGCGCTGCTGGCGATAATGGCCCTGCAAGCCGGGGCCAATATGGCCAATGACTACTTCGACCATATTTCCGGCAACGATTGGGCAAACAAGAATCCTACTCCGTTTTCAGGAGGCCGCCGTTTTATCCAGCAAGGTATTCTTTCGGCCAGGGCGACACTGCTTACAGCACTGTTTTTTCTAACTTTGGGTTCGGCAATCGGACTGGTCATTGTCCTGCTGACAAAGAGTCTCTTTATTTTAATCCTCGGCATTATCGGATTGCTCGGCGGCTTCTTCTACACCGCTCCGCCTATCAAGCTTGGATACCGTTATGTCGGCGAGTTTGTCATCGCCCTGCTGTTCGGCTTGTTTCCGGTATATGCCTCCTACTATTTGCAGACGGAAACTATTGATACTGTCCCACTCTTACCTGCTGCCATAGTTGCCATACTGATTTTTTTAGTGATTTTAATAAATGAATTTCCCGATGTTTCTGCCGACGCCGCGGTAAACAAAAAAACACTTATCGTTCATTTCGGCGTGCCGGCTTCGGTTTGGATTTACAGAGCTGCGCTGATTGGGAGTTTTATTATTGCAGCGGCTATGTTGATTTACTCCTCAATGTTCTTTGCAGGATTGTTTTATCTGATTACACTGCCGATTGCGGCGTTCGCAATAAAATCCGCAAATAAAAAAGACCTTGTTAAGCCCGGCCAATACCGCGCCAGCCAAATCACGGTCCTCTTACACACAATTGGCTCCTTAGCCCTTACTATCGGCTTTATCATTACCGGCTTGCGCAACACAGCGATATACAATATGTAACCCTTGTTTTTACATCTGCTAATTTTTTATCAGTTCCGTAGGGTGGTGCTTGCCCCACCATTTCTATCGGGTTCGTATTGAAAGAGATGTTGGTGGGGTAAACCCCACCCTACAAAGGCTATCTAATTTTTTATCAGCTTTATAATCGCATCGAGGTCGTTCGGTGCCTCTATAGGCGTATTGCTGAATTGGCCCTGTTTTTCTTTGTGGTAGTTGACCGTTACGTTGGGGTCCTTTAACGGATGGCCTGTCAAAACGCACGCAACCCGCTCGTCGCCGCCGATTATATTCTCAGCTCTAAGGTGTTTTAAGCCGGCTATTGTCGCCGCCGAAGCCGGCTCACAGCCCAATCCATATTTACCGATAATCGCTTTCGCATCGACAATCTCTTCGTCCGGGACCGCACGCACGACGCCATCACATATATCGATTGACCGAAGGCATTTTTTCAGATTAACGGGCCGCGATATTTCTATCGCCGAGGCGCAGGTATGCGGCGAAAAGTTGCGAGCCGTCAAATCGGCGTAATATTCGTCAATAATTGTCTGGTCAACCTTACCGTCATTCCAGGTCAGCTTTCTATTATTAACTAAGTCGGTCAATGTCTCGGCGCCGGTAGCGTTAATAACCGCCATTTGCGGTATTTGCTCAATCAAGCCGAGCTGTTTCAATTCGTAAAAGGCCTTGCCGAAAGCGCTGGAATTACCTAAATTTCCGCCGGGCACCACAATCCAGTCCGGGGTAGTCCATCCTAAGCCTTCGATGATGCGATACATTATGGCCTTTTGCCCTTCGAGTCGGAATGGATTTAGTGAATTGAGCAGGTACAGTCCCAGCTTTGTGCAGACATCCTGAACCTGGCGCATGCAGTCATCGAAGTCGCCGTGTATTTGAATCGTTTGCGCACCGTAATCCATCGACTGGCTGAGTTTGCCGAAGGCGATTCGGCCTGAGCCGATAAACACCGTGCATTTCACGCCGCAGCTATGTGCATACAAAGCCACCGATGCAGAGGTATTACCTGTCGATGCGCACGCGCTCGAAGTTGCGCCGACCATTTTGGCATGACTGAATGCCGCCGACATCCCGTTATCTTTGAACGAGCCCGAAGGATTCAGCCCTTCATATTGTAGATACAGGCAGCCCGGCTGCATATCGACATATTCAGCTACAGCATCATTTTGCTGCAGGGTAGTTTGCCCTTCGCCGATGGTTACTTTATATTTATCTTCACAAAAGCTCAACAGCTCGCGGAACCGCCATACGCCGGAAAAATCCAGCAGATTATCTCTGGTTGCCCAGCGTTTGGAAAATTCGCTTAATTTACCGGGAACCTCAATCTTGTCCCAATTATAGCGTATATCCAGAAGCTCACCACATTGGGGGCATTTAAACATCGCCTGGGCGCAGTCGAACTCGGCCCCGCAATCTGGATTAATACACTTCTGATAAGCCGTATCAGTCATATTCTCGTGTCTCGTGTCTGGTATCTCGTATCTCGTCATTCGACTCATGATTCATGGGCGAGGAGCGACGAATTTATGTATCGGCTCTTCTTGCACAGTCCTGGAATTATAAACAATAAACGGAGCCAATGGTACAGAAATTGGCTTTGATTGGGTTTGTTTTTTCGGAGCCTTAAGGTGGTTCATTTTCATAATCCTTTGTGATAAAGATAGTTGCGTTCATTTTGGGCTTTTCGAAAATTGGGTTTGAATTGGGTTTGTTTTTTTGGACTGCGAAAGCGTCGTTTTTTCTGTAATCCTTTGTTATAAGTGAGTTTACATTCATTTTGGCTTTTCGGCAATTGGGTTTGATTGGGTTTGAATTGGGTTTGTTTTCACTAAGTGTCCAATTGGATTTATTTTCATAATCCTTTTGTGAAAAGATACTTACGTTCATTTGACTTTTCGGAAATTGGGTTTGTTTTGCATAAAAAGTAGCTGATTTGTAGAGGGTTCTCGACAGATGTAGAGGGCCGAGGACAGTTGACAGACACCAGTTGGCGTTTTGTAAAACGATGGCAATTTGGGAGAGCCTCATGATTTGCTATACCCGCTTTCAGGGGCAAAGGTTTACGGTTTGCTATAATCTACGAACAACGAACTATGAACCACCCATAGTTAAATGCATTATACCATATTTCAAGTTGAATTTCAAGTAGATTTGAAAAAAATCTCCGAGAGTCCCCACTGGTCGTTAGTGAGGAGTGAGCTAAAGTGAACTAAAGTGCCTAAAGTGAGCTAAAGTTGGATGCTGGATTCTGGACGCTCGAATATGCGGACAGCTTTAATATTCCCCGCATGGGCAAGCGAGGGCTTCGATTGACTTTGCCGACGGGACATCTAAAATAATAATAAAACACATTTTTTTCGCGCTTATTTTAAGCGTATAATCAGACAATATAATGAATGCTGAATCAGCAATATAAAATTTGGAGGTTAACCTTCAGAACGTGCCGGACAAATCAGAAACAAGATTAGTTGAAGCTGCTTTTAACGGTGATATCGACAGCTTTGGTAAATTGTGCCAGCGGTATTACGGCCCTATGGTGGCAATTGCATATTCGGTCGTGAGCGATCATCAATTAGCTGAGGATGCCGCCCAGGAAAGCTTCGCCCGGGCGCTTGTAAGCCTGAGAAAGCTGAAGAACCAAACGAGATTTGCCCCGTGGCTGGCCGCGATTTGCAGGAACGTTGCTAAAGATATGGTTGCAACCAAAGTCAGGCAAATCAGTACCAAAGACTTCTCACAAGCAGCCCGGAACAATACCGACGAGAACGCCCCGGTGATTCGACGGGCCATTGAGCAGTTGCCCGTCTCTGCAAAAGAGTTGGTGGTCTTGCGCTACTACAACGGCTTGTCTTATGAACAAATCAGTTCGGTATTGGGAATATCGCAGGCGGCGATAAACGGCCGACTAACAAGAGCAAAGCGAAAAATGGCGAAATACTTAAAACATAATGGTTTTCCGGAGAACCGGTTATGAATGCAGATAGAAACAATAAAAAGTTAGACGAACTTATCTTCAAGACTGTTGGCCGTGAGAAACCAACATTCGATTTTGATAAATGGAAACAGGCACACAAGGAAGAAATCCAAATTTATAAATCACAAACTTCCGACGAAAAAACTTCCCGTTCTGTTCGGATATTTAAGATAGGAAGAACGATTATGAAAAGTCCCATCACAAAGACTGCCGCCGCAGCAGTTATCATTATTGCCGTGATAATGATATTACATAACGGCTCAGTTGATATTGCAAGTGTCACTTGGGGGGATGTACAGGAAGCATTTTTAGCTCAATCTTGGGTACATGTCATATATGATAATGGTCGTGAAGAATGGATGAACATTCAGGAAGGTAAGCATTTCTATATAAGTGAGTTTGGCTGGCGTTTCTTTGACGATCGTACCTCACACACACGTTTTGATTATTCACCCAAAAGCAACAAAATTTTAGAAGTGAAATCCAAGTCTTACCCAGAGGGGGAAGTGCCACCCTGGGAACCGAGAATCGCATGGGAAGTTATACTTGGTTTCCTTGGGGAAGGAGAAAGTAGAGCCATGGGCCTGTACACCGACATCGAGAGACATTTTGACACTGTTGACGGTCGGAACGCAATGCGTTTTGATATCTATTACGTTGGCGCACTTGGCAATAGAGATCTTGCTTCACAGATCTTGGCCGATCCAGAGACAAGACTTCCTATTCGTATTCGCAGCAGGCTTACCTTGGGGATAAGAGAGAGGTACGGCGTCGAATATATTACTGGAGAATACGACTTTCCTGATACCGGTCCAGAATCGATTTTTGACCTTGGCGCACCATCTAATCTCAAGATAGTCAGTCGAGTTGAATCTGTTGATACCATCTCCGCCGAAGTTCAGCAAATCCTCCAGGCAGGAGAAAAAGCAGCACAAGAGTTCCCGAAACGATATAGGGCTATCGTCTGGCAAGGTCAAGAGCACGGGACAATACAAGTTAAATATCGTAACAAAGACAGTTTGCATTCCTTGAACTATTTCAACCTCGATGGTCAGAAATACCCGGACTGTCATATAGATATTCCAGCTACAACAGCGGCGATTTTGGCTTGGACGACGAACCAGATGCCGGTTGGAGTTGGAGTCTACAATGATGGCATCATTTACCGCAGATATAATGTACATCCATATCATGATGTTAATAAGCAAACAAAGGTTGAAGTTCATCGAGCCTCGACCTATCCTATACCTGGTTTTTTCTGTTTAGATGATGATTTTTGGCCATACTTCTACAGTAAGAATAAATCTTTGAAAATCATTACATATCATTCTGAGACGCCACCGGGATGTGTTGCACTCTCCAATAGGAATGCCTACTATTTCGTAGATCCTCTCAAGGATTATATTTCTGTCAAAACAATATACATAAGAAATGTTGATGGCCAAGAAATCAAAAATTCAGAAACTTCACTCTCCAATTTTATACAACTGCCCACTGGTCATTGGTACCCACAGAAACGTTCTATCCATTTTTATGATAACCACCTATTCAGGAGAGAGCTACCACCTGAATTACCTGAGAACATTGACATTCAATTGCTCCAGGAGGATGAATTCCCAATAGATACATTCAACGGAGAGAAACTATTGGAAGGCGCCAAGATAGAAACGTATTAGGAGATCTTGGCTACCAACGGGGTCACCCTACGAATGAATTCCGGCGTTGATTTTTTCTATGAGGTCCGGCAGTTCGGAGAGTTGATTTATTTTCCAGGCCCCTTCGGGGATTTTCTTTCCGGCATTGGTGTAAGCGTTTTTAAGCACTGCCTGCATACCGCTTCTTATAGCAGGTCTGATGTCTTTATCAATCCGGTCTCCTACGTACAATATATTTTTCGAAACCTCGCCGATTTTCTCAGCGGCCGCTTTGAAAATTCGAGTGTCCGGTTTACGAAAATCAAATTCGTACGAATAGACCCTGACCGGAAATAAGTCCAATATGCCTACTTGCTTGAGGTGTTTCTCCAAAGAAGAGCCGTTCACAAAAGTATTGGAAACTATACCGAGCTTAAGTCCGGAATTTTTAAGTGCGGTTAAAGTCTCTTTTATATCCGGCTCGGCCGTGGCGACTTTACTCAAAGGTTCATACCAAAGCCATGCAAAATGCCGCCATTTTTGCCCGTCAAGCTTGATACCTTTTTTTACACCGATCCCCCTTAACAAAGCCAGAGAATTAAAATCGTTTTTCGTTATATTGGAAAGCAAGTATCGGACACGCATTGCTATCAGGTTTCGCCAACAGTAATATTGGAAATTGCCGACCGGCTGGTCGCAGCTTTTGAGAAAATCGTACGATAATTTGGCCCCCTCCAGAAAGAGCCTACCCGTATTGACTTTACCAAAGTTCAGCAGGGTCTCGCCGAGGTCGAACAGTACTGCCTTGATTTTTTTATCCGGCATAATTGATGTAAATGCCTCGATACATTTATGCACAAAATGAATTTACTCATCCACCCATCCCCTCATCCACCCATCCCCTCATCTACTCATCCACTTATTCTCTCAGCGGCGGCACATCACCACCAAAAGCCTCCCGCACCCACGCGAACATTTCGTCGTCTGATATCGTCGATACCCTGTTAGCTGCATACTCAGCATCGATTTTGTCTTTGATTTTGGTTATGCGGGGGTCATGCTTGGGGATTTGAATCTCATACGTGGCCTCTACCCAGTGTTTGATACCCGCCGCACCGGCCTTATCGGTAATCGCCACACCCACAGGGCGGTTGAGTAACTTTTGGGTATCGAAGCAGTTGTATATTTCCTCATTTTTTAACAAACCGTCTGCGTGAATACCCGCCCGCGTAATATTGAAATCCTTTCCAACTAACGGATAGTTCCGTGGAATCTCAAGACCTAATTCTTTTCCGGCGTACTCAGCTAATTCAGTTATCGCCGCATAATTAACACCCTCTGTCATTCCTTTCAACTGGGCGTGTTCAACAACCAATGCTTCAAGCGGCGGATTGCCCGTTCGCTCACCGCAGCCGAATATCGCAGCGTTGGCGGCACTGCAGCCATACAGCCACGCCGTCACAGCGTTCACTTGAACCTTATGCAAATCGTTATGACCGTGCCATTCGAGACGTTCGGGTTGAACCCCGATTTGCCGAAGCCCGTGGACGAGTTTCGGAACGCTCCGCGGCAGAGAAACCCCCGCCCACGGCAGACCAAAACCAAGCGTATCACAAAGACGTATCTTGACCAGCTTGTTATATTCTTTGGAAAGTTTCATCAATGCAGCGGCAAACGGCAGAACAAAACCTTTATAATCTGCTCGCGTTACGTCCTCAAAGTGGCAACGCGGAGTAACACCGCTGTCTAACGCCGCTTTGACAATATCAAGATATGAGCTCATCGCCTGGGCCCGCGTCTTTCGCAGCTTCAGGAATATATGATAGTCGCTTGCCGAGGTCAGAATGCCCGTCTCGCTGAGTCCCATTTGTGAAACTAACTTAAAGTCGGCTGCTACTGCCCTTATCCAGCCTGTTATCTCGGGAAACTTGTAACCTCGCTCTTTGCACAGCTCTATCGCTTCTCTGTCGCGATTTGAATACAAAAAGAACTCACATTGGCGAATCAGCCCGGCCCCACCATCTATCTCGTGCAATAAGTCGTAAATCTTAAGGATTTGCTCCGGCTTATAGGGTGGCCGGGCCTGCTGACCGTCACGGAACGTCGTATCGGTTATCCATATCTTCTCCGGCATATCATACTCAACTTTTTGGTCATCGAAGATTACCTTGGGAAGTTCAGTATATGGAAACGTCTGACGATACAGATTGGGTTTTTCTACATTTACAAGTTTACGGTTCTTGTTCACCATTATTTATCTCCAGCAGAAGTTCGAAGTGCCTAAAGTGCAGTTTTTATTTAAGGTTGTCGATGCTCGTATCGATGCTTGTCATAGAAGCTTGACCCGCCAACGGCGGGTTTCAATTGGAACCCAGCGTTGCTGGGTCGCTTTTCTTCGAGCATCCAACGTCGAGCTTCCAGTTCCGATACCAGCTTCGACACCGACAAACAAGCTTCTACAACTGGGCAACTTTTGCTCACTTTAGTCACTTTAGCTCACTTTAGTCACTTTAACTCACTTTAATCACTTTAGCTCACTTTTATTTCCTTCGTACCTTAGCACGAGATACCATAATAGCCGAGGTGGGATTCGAACCCACACGCCCATTACGGGCAGGGGATTTTAAGTCCCCAGCGTCTGCCATTCCGCCACTCGGCCGGACGAAATAGACTAATGTATTTGGCGACAATTTGCAAATAAAGATGAGGGCGAAAAAATTAGTGAGGAACTTTTTTGAAGACCGATTGAATCCTGAATCGACAAAGAAAATCCGATATTCGGCGCCGTACCTGGGCCAGATGAATTCGTCGGCCAAGTGCTTTTAGCTGTGGGTCGTCACCTGCTAATGAACATGCCTTCTCAATGCTTTTCGCGGCGTCAGCCAATCTGCCCATTGCCAGGTAAACAAAAGCTGAATCTCTTAAAGTGGGAATATGCTCACCTCTGATATCGAGCGCATGGGCAAAAAATTCCGCAGCATCCCCGAACGCCCCTTTCATGGCCCTGACAATCCCAAGGTAGTAATAGGCATCCGCATTAGCACAATCGATATCAACAGCCCGCAGCAAACAATGCATTGCATAATCGAGCTCACCAATTCTCAAAAACATCGACCCCAAAGAAACCAGGATTTCTGCATCCTCTGGATAAGTTTCCAGCTCCGAAGCCAGATAAGCTCTTGCTTTTGTCTTTTGCTCTCTCATCAACGCATACTGGGCCAGCCTGTAGCACGGCCCTGCAAGTGTATTGTCCTTTTGAAGTGCCTGATTGAATAGTTCTACCGCCCGCTCATAATCGCCGTTGCTAAAAGCAATCTCTCCAAGATAAAACAAGGCGGCTGCAAAATCCGGCTCAAGCTCATGTATTCTGTTGAATTTTTCCTTTGCCGATTCGATATCGCCGGTCTCGAGCAGAAACAATCCGAAATCGAAAATAACATCGATATCGCCCGGGTTGATACGAAGCTCCGCCAGGAAATACTCCCGGCTGTGTTCAGCCTCGCCGTCCGACCAGTAAGCCTGAGCGATTCGGTAGTTGATTTGTGGATGACTCGGCTCAAGTTCAGCCGTTCGCAGCCAGCACCGAATAGCTTTTTTATACTGGCGCCGTGCAAAAAGACTGTTGCCGATATTATAATAGCACAAACCACAGTACGGTTTTATCTGCTGAGCCAGGTAAAACATCTGCTCAGCCAAATCGTGCAGACCCATTTCGGTATAGGTTATTATCCGATTGCAGTAGCACGGCTCAAACCCGGGGTCAAGTTCCTGGATACGCTCAAAAGTATCAATAGCCAGGTCATATCTGCACGTTCGGGTATAATCGACCGCCAGTGAATTTAATATCTCCAAATCGTTAGGGTTCAACTGCAAAGCAATTTCGTATTCGCCTATCGCATCCTCAAACCGATTTATAGAATCCAGCGTCAGCGCCTTGTTGAAATGCCACGAACTATTGGAAGGGTTTATCTCAAGCGCCGTCTCCAGCTCATCGAGGGCCTGGGGCATTTTGCCGTCTTCATAAAGCTCGAAAGCCCTCCGCGCCTTTCGCTCGGCTTTGTCATAGGAGCCAAATCCCATACTTTCAAAAAGCATAATTGCACCTTACCCTGTTTATCCCCCGATAGTTAAATGGATTACCAATCACCAATGGCTCAGCCAGCGTGGTTATCGCCCACAAAATACACTCAGGTTAGCGGTTTTTTGTCGGCTTAAGACCTTTTTGTCTTCAGTAAAATTTTGCTGGAAATTCGGCATATAAGCCCTTATAATTGGGTAGGTTAGCTTCTGAGGCCAAAATGGTATAAGCCGCAGCTCTTCTGGTGTTGAGTTGTTTTTCTGGAAACCAGCCGACGAGAGTCTTATAATGTATAGCTGCCAGGGTTCCCGCTTTGCGGGGTTGCCAGGCGGGCCGTAACTACACGTGAATCGAGTCACGTACCACAGATATAATTTGGAGAAGTGAAATTATGATTAAAGAAATAAAAGGCCGGGTAACAGCCGGCAAGGGCAATTACGCTATTGTAGTCAGCAGGTTCAATGAGTTCATAACCTCAAAACTGCTTGCCGGCGCGATAGACTGTCTCCAGCGTCATGGTGCCGCTGACGAACAGATATCCGTGGTCTGGGTGCCGGGTGCCTGTGAAATTACTCAGGCTTCCAAAAAACTTGCCAACAGCGGCAAATACGTTGCGGTCCTCTGCCTCGGCGCGGTCATACGAGGCCAAACCGCCCATTATGATTATATCTGTCAGCAGGTAGCCCGCGGTATCGGACAAATCAACTACGATTCACCCACCCCCACCGTATTTGGCGTCCTGACCTGCGATACACTCGAACAGGCCGTCGAAAGAGCCGGGACAAAAATGGGCAACGCCGGGGCAGACGCAGCACGAACAGCTATGGAAATGGTCAACGTGATGGAGCAGGTAAGTGGTGAGTAGTGAGTAGTAACTGGTGAGTGGTTAGTGGTGAACATTCAACTCACCAATTAACCATTTAACTACTCACCAATTAACCACGAGCTATGAATATGGACAGAAGAACAAGGGCCAGAGAGTTGACAATGCAGGCGTTGTATCAGCTCGATGTGCAGGGCCCGGACCTATTCGAGCTTTTAGACCGGTTCTTCACGGAAGCTGATGAAGACGATTTTGTACGAAAACTTGCCTCGGATTGGACAAAAGGAGCATGGGAAAATTTGGAACAGTGCGATGAGCCGATAATTGCCTCGACTATAAAGTGGCAATTCACGAGACTCTCGCCTGTTGACAAAAGCATCTTGAGATTGGCGGTTTATCAGTTGAAATTCTGTCCTGATATCCCACCTAAAGTTGTAATAAATGAGGCCATCGAGCTTGCCAAAAAGTTCAGTACCGATAAGTCACCGGCCTTTGTTAACGGCGTGCTCGATGCCATCCTGAAGAAACTAAAGTGACTAAAATTTGGAGTGCCTAAAAGTGCAGTTTTCGTTTAAGGTTGTCGATGCTCGTATCGATGCTTGTCATAGAAGCTTGACCCGCCAACGGCGGGTTTCAATTGGAACCCAGCGTTGCTGGGTCGCTTTTCCTCGAGCATCCAACGTCGAGCTTCCAGTCCGATACC
>Ga0209979_1004374_pt1 | contig 11744 bp, 11 predicted proteins | sample AnhtaG_FD_183114 | JGI IMG/M metagenome (GOLD analysis project Ga0209979, IMG submission 183114) | Deep subsurface microbial communities from Anholt, Denmark to uncover new lineages of life (NeLLi) - Anholt_01485 metaG (SPAdes) (version 2) | ecosystem: Environmental > Aquatic > Marine > Oceanic...
TTTATGGCGATGAGGCAATTGATTATTGGAAAAAAAACGAATATAATGTGGGAATTTGTTTTCCAATTAATCGTAGAAGGTCTGCTGAAGTATGTGTTACAGAAAGAGATAAAAAAGGCAATTTTGTTGTAGATGCAATTAGTAGTGATGCGGGAGCAATTCCGAGAAATTGCATTCTTACCCATGGTTTATCATTAGTGAGATTTTGTGCTTTAACTTTAAGTGAACTGGTTCAAAAAATAAGTTTAACCCCTTCAAGAATGTTGGGGTTAGAAAATAAAGGTCATTTATCTATCGGAGCAGATGCTGATATTACCATTTTTGATCCGGATAGTGCTAAGGTTGAAATTGTATTAATTAAAGGGCAGGTTTGTATGGTTTCCGGAATTATATTTAATAATCCTGGCAGATTGATTGTCACTGAGAGAGGAGCAAATAAATTAAAAAAACAAGAAATACCTCTGGAGGTGATCAATTTAGAAGATAGTTTATATTTCAAAGGCAAGGGAGATAGGGATAAATAATTAGAAATAGAACCAATTTTCCTTAAAAAATAAGGGTTTATAAGGATAAGGAGCGGGGAACCCCTTGTAATACAGGGTTTTAGAGACAGGATGCGTATTTTCGATTATACGGGCAAAATTTGCCTTAACTTATACTTTTACCCTCGCAAAATGGGGTGTTTTTTGGCCCATTTTTACTCCTTCAGAAAATTAAAAGGGGTCAATTATAGACCCCTATCCTTTTACCCACAAGGTTTAATTTATGTTTTCTGATAGTATCCGGAGTTATTATATCACCCTTAGGGCTCTGAAAATATAAAGCATCAAAGGGGCATTGTACTATACAAGCTCCACATTGGACACACCAAGCTGAACTGGGCATAGTGGTAATCTGCCGTTTTTTATCTATTTTAAAGCAATTTCGGGGACAGACTTGCTCACAAAAACCAATTCCTTTACATTTTTTCTTATCCAGAATAACTTTTAATAACCTATCTTTATGTAAGCTACTCTTATATAATGGAGTACTTCCCATTAAATCAATGCTTAAAATGAGAATAATAATTAGGAAAATAAAGCTCCAGCGAAGGATAAATCCCCAGGAAAAATCTCCATAAGACAGGTGGTAAAAAGTAAGAATGAATATAAAGACAGCCCATAAGATTAATTGAAATCCTCCTCTCCCAAAATCAAAGAAGATAAAACCAATCCGTTTTCCTTTAGAGCTTAACAGGTGTTGGTAGATAGGGAAAGAGATAAAGATTAAAAAGGATAATATCCATATTAAGGAAACTATAGAGAAGATGTCTTTGGGCCAGAATGGAATCATAATGAGAGAGAATATGATGGAAATGGGAAAGGCCCAGGCAATAGCCACTTCGATACGCTGTAACCAGGGAAACTCGACTTCCCGTATTGGAGAGGTTTTTTTGAAATTATTATCTATGAAGAGGGGGATATCTTTTGCATAGACCGGTCCCCAGATTATCTCCCAACCAGTTTTATTTTTAATAGTTTTAGCTTCAATACCACTGGCGGCAAGTTGAGGTAATATTACTTTTCTGTGTTCCACAAGTTTTTCGATACCGCTGGCCTTAAGAATAGAGATAACATTATGATTAGTAAAATGTCCTCCCGTAGCAGCACACCACACATTAATTCCCCTGCTATTAGCTATAAGAAGATAACAATCAGTTTCCCTTAATGCTCTTTTTACTCTTTCTACAGTTAGATGGAAATTACAGGTTAGAAAAACAGGAGAATTTTGATTTGGATTTCCAATTTTAATTAAACCTGGTTTGCAAGGAAATGGTAACATTCTTAATAAAGTTTCAATAATATTGATGATGATATAATTAAATATATTCATTTTTATTTTATTCCTCTATCTTTGCTTTTTGCTTTGGGTTTTTTGCCACTAATTCTATAAAATTTTCTATACTATTTAATTTTACCGATTCTATTAATAAGCCGCTTTCTTTAATCTTTTCCGGTAAGTTCTCTATTGAGTGTATACTAGTTTGGGTAATAAGATATGTAATTATTAGCAGAGGAAATCTCGATATTTCATTTAAGATTTTCTTTAAAATATTTTTAGGTCTTACTTCATCTACAACAAGAAGGAGTCCACCTGGTTTTAATATTCTTTTTACTTCTTTTAAAGTATTAATTAATTCATTTTTAGTTAACTCTGAAAAGCAAAGACCACTCATTACCATATCATAACTTTCTGATTCTTCTCTTTCTAACTCTGCAACTCCCATTTCGTATAATTCTATGTTTTGGTTAACATTTAATTTCTTTGCCTTCTTTTGGGCGATTTCTAACATTTGAGGATTAATATCGATTCCTTTTACTTTTGCACCTTTCTGAGCAGCCCTTAAAGTTAATGCTCCAGTTCCACAGCCCAGGTCAAGGACCTTGAGACCTTTTTTTAGGTGGGATGTTAGACGATCATAGACCTTATCTAATTTTCCCAGGGTAAGAATATAAATGCCCTGATCATACCTGTTCGGGACAGATTCAAGTATTTTCATTAAAATATATGTACTCATTTGAGTGACCTTTTTTTCGTTTTCCTTAACTTTGGAATAAACATCGAAACTCTTTTTTTATATTTGGAATAGTCTTTGCCAAGGCGGTTTTCAAGTTCTGGTTCTTCAATTGTCTTTAACTCGAGAAAATTAAGTAAAATAAAAAGCGGAGTAAATATAAAAACCAGAGAAATTGATCTAAACAAGATACCAAGTCCAAACATTAAAATAAAGACACCACTAAGCATGGGATTTCTTACATAAGCATAAGGACCAGTAGTGACTAATTTTGGTGGTGGGTTAAATGGTACCGGTGTTCCTTTTACTTTTATAAAATGTAAAATTGACCATAGCATTAATAATAAACCTAAAGCGAGAATAAGTGAAGATACAATGATGTTTGATGGATAGGAGATAAATTTAGGAAAATGCAGGAGTTTATCAGTCCAAAGAGATACTATAATAAATAGTCCAATAAGACTGAAAAAGAAGATTATTCCAACGGGAGTAAGAAGATTTCGAATTTTCTTACTCCCGGTAGCTGTTTTATAAAAAAGATTAATTACTTTGTTTTGGAAACTCGTAATATTGGCCCCTTTTCTTATTTCTTAGTTTTTGAAAAATCTTTCAAAATCTTTGTTGCAATAATTATTGGATTACGTATTCAAACAATCAATTACTGTTTTTAAATAAATGGTCATAAGTCCTTTATTTTCATCTCTTATCAGACAACCTTCCTCGGTTTCTTCTATTAATGCTTCGATCACATATTTTAAGACTTCCGGTTGAGGATAATTATTAATTAAATTCTCTGCAGCATTTGCAAAATCAGTATCTGATTTGCCTTTTAGATATTCAATCATCTTCATATTTAATTTTTCAGTTTTATCTAAAGTCTTTTCTTTAATTTTAGGTAAAGGAGTGGAACCTTGGGACATTATTTGCCAGACTACCATTCCTATATAAAATAATAATTCTCGTTCATCTTGATTAAAAATATCACTGCCAATCGCCATTAGATAAGCAAGGATAATTGGTTGTTTTTTACTCATAAGATTAACTAATCTCTGTGTTTCTTGAAGGGATGATACCCTTGCCATTTTTTTCCAGGTCTTTTCCACAATATCTGGAGATATCGGTTTCATTATAACTTCCCTATTTATGATTTTTTTAAAAATTCGAGAATTTCTTTTATAATCTTCTTGAGTCTTTTATACTATAAAATACGATTCATCTTCTGCTTCTGCCAAAGGCATTTTTAAAACGTTCAGCCGGGTCATCAAAAATAACTTCCTTTGGATCAAAATATTCTGAGTCAAATTCGCCACCAATCCACTCTATCATTTCTTCATGTTGTTCATCATCGGGGTCCCCTATAATTTTTAAAAAATCTTCATATCCATATGATCCGCCACAATCTTCCGGAGGGCAAGCTCTTTCTCCTTTAATACATAGGGGATAAGTAACGTTATTTTCTTTGGGGAGTATCTTTTCCAAAATTATTTCATGTTCCCAATTATCGCCAAAATCATATATGTAATTTGCTGATTGATTTTCCTTTGAAAAGTAGTCCGATATTTTTTGTTTCCAACCAGGAAGAACTTTATAATCTGCGAACTCTTCCTCTGGAATTCCTATCAGTGTTTTTAGTCCAGTTAGTGGATTATTTATCTCAAATTCATGAAGATGACCATCAAACCAGCCCATAGAATCTTGGATGGCTACATGAAAATCCCAAAAGGTATAGGTTTTTGGGACTTGTATCCTTCGCCAAATGAGTGGCTTAATATCCTTTAAGGTAATCTTAAATTGATATACTTGATCAAATTTCTTTTTCATAATTTTCCCCTCTTTTATAATTTAGCATTTTTATCAATAACCTTTTTTGAAAGCTTTATATAAATAATATTTTATAGGAAAGATTAGAAAGTGTAAACATCACTTAAAAATAATACAATTAATAAAAAGATTAATTAAATTTTCTTTACCTCAAAATGAATTAGTAACCAAAATATTTTATTTAGTATAATCCACAATTTATGATTTTAATAAAATTCACTGAACTCATCAGAAAAACGTTTATGCCAAATTTCACCTTTTAGTAGTTCGTAAACATTAAATACAATTGGGCAAACAGAACAATTACCGATTACACCCATTAATCGGGAAGTAAAATCCTTTTTAAGGAGATAAGGGTAGGATACACAATCTTTAGGACGATAATTGATAGGTATAGAACATAAATTATTTTTTAGTAAGGGACAAGGTCTTTTCTTAAATGTAAATTTTTTGGAATCCAAATCCGTATCTTTTGTCAGATACTGATCTTTTAATTGGTCAATAGAAATTTCTAAATATTTAGATAATTTTGTTAAGTCCTCTTGATCTAAAACTGCATTAAGTTCTTTACAACAATTTGCACAAGACTCACAATCAATTTTTGAAGCTACCTGGTGATACAATCTATGAACTATTGAATCCATTTTTTTCGAAGGAATATTACATACTTTTAAGAAAGATCTAAATTTCCAATTTTCATCTTCTTTCTCTTCTGACAATTTTTTAATTCTATTTAAATCTGTTTCCATAATTAATCACCACCTTTTACAAAAATATTTATTCTCTTTCGCCTGACTTTTTAATTAACCAGATTTTTACTTTTATAACAGTCGTTCTTTGATTTAGTGGTAAAAATTTAGTCAAATCTTTTTTAATTTCCCAATCTGGCATCTTTTTGATAATATTTATCATTCTTTTAAAAATGGTTTTATGTATTCGGCTTTTTGTATTTTATATATATTTCATCTCATCCAGAAAAGCAGGTCTTTTTGCATATTTGGTCTTGAGTAAATTCACCAATTGGTTGAAATCGTCTTCAAAGCCTTTTATTCTTTTCATCCGGCTTAGATAGTTGACAATATTTCTATAGTGTGATCTCCCCATCTTGATATCAGTAAAGGGAATAAGTAGCTCCCTGTAAGCCTTAAAGTATCCTTCGGGGAATTTTATTGATAAATCTTTATAGTATGTATCAAGAGTAAAAAGACTTTTTTTCGCAAGAACTTGTTCAAGTGCTTCTTCAAACATTTCTTCTTTTAGGTAGATATCAATGATTGTATCACTGCTAAATCTGTCTCTATCTTTTGGGAGATTGTTAATAATTATTGAAAGTAATTTTTCTTTCCACTCTTCTTTAGAACTGATTTCTTTCAGTTTTTCGTAATCACTCCAGTCTCTATTTTGAATAAAAAGTTTTATAAGGTTCTGTTTATATTTCTCCGGAGATTGCTTTTTATAGAATCTATTTAAAAATCGGCGTATTTTTGTGAGCATATGCTCAGGAAAAAGATTAAGACCTTCTTCAGCGATTTTAATAGCTTCTTTGCATCTGTTGTCTTTTTCTAAACGTTCAATATAAGAAAGACAAAATTCTTCCTCTTGGCGGTAATATTTTTTTACTAATTCATAGAATTCTTTTTCATTATTAAGTGAATCCAGGAGGTAAAGCTGTGTTAGTAGGAGCTCCTTTGCTTGATAATATTCACTCCATTGCTCACTATCCGGAAGATTCTTAGGAAGGTGGGGTTTGAGCAGTTTTTTCCAATATTCCAAATCATCTTTTGAGACACATATTTCGCTTAAAGCGCCATCATAGTTTTCTCGAAAATAGTCTGGGTCATTTTCAATATATTTACCAAAAAAATAGTCAATATACTTCTTTTTTTCTATATGGCTTAGTTCTGCTTCATTTATACAGTTTGCAAAATATTCTATAGCCAAACAAAATTCGTCTCTATAGTATCCATCAGAATCATCCACCTCTTCCATATTTTCAGCAATAACCTCAGATAGTGCCTGATAGATAGTCGCAGCTTCAAGGAAATTTCCCGCATCAGTATATCGGTCAGCCAAATCACGAATATATGAAAAATCGACTTCTGTCCCATATTCAATATACCCATCGAGGTCGCTTATCTCACGGTAAGACAGATTGATCTCTTTTTTATAGCCATTGAGGCTTTTTCCTTTTGAGCTTTTCCCTGAAAAGTAAATTGTAAAGTGGTTTCTTAAGGGAGGATTGTTTTCAAGTTCAGATATTAGAAAATCTTTCAATTCATCAAAAGAGAGATTATTTAAAATTTTCTTAATTTTTTTCTCTTTTTTATCTTTATCCTTTTTAATTTCTGGATAATTTTCTGATAGGGCGATAAGTGTAGCCACAATATGTTTACAATAACCTCCCCAATCGTAAGGACAAGTGCAGGTAGCTGTAATAGTTTTTTTATCTGTACGGATTGTTACCATATAATCCCTTGTGCCCTCTACCGTAGCAGTGATTTTATTTCCAAATTGCTCTAAGTCAGTGACATTACCCATCTGGAAATATTCCAAGCCACGTACATAAGAAGTTTCAGTACATAATTTTTTTATATCTTTCATTGATAATATCATTATTTTTCATCCCTTAATTTCTTGAAAGATTTTTTAATTTTCTGGTGTTTTCACAAATAGAAGAGGGAATACAATATCACTCAGGCAGCAGGGGATCCAAACAGAGAGAAATAAAAAAATAAAAATACCAATATAGGTAAACCAGTTTAAGGTTTGCCCTAAAGCCATAATAATATGGAAGAGCGATGCCCAGGTGCTAAGAAGAACATGGCCAAAATGAGGGAATTTTGTAGAGGGCTTTAGATAAGCTATTCCAATTCCGAATAAGGCTAAAGGGTTGACCAGCCACCATTTTTCAATAAAACCCAAATGAATTTCTCGATGGGGCATATTGAGCAAAATTTCACCCAGATAAGGGATTAGCGAATCACTTAATGTAGCTATTCCGATAGAACCCACATAACCGATGAAGATTAAAACTCCCAGGTTACATTTTTTCTTACCCGTCCCACATTTATATAAATTATACATAGAGGCAGTAACCAGTGCACTTAAAAAAACATGGAGAGGGTGAAGGGTATAAAAAATATTATAGGAAAATTTGGAGGGTAATTTTTGAAAAAATATTATCAGAATTATTCCGGTAGTAGCCCCGAAAGCAGTAAAAGGCATATGTTCTTTTAATTCTTTAAGGATTTGTTTATACATTTCTTTCCCCTATTTCTTAACCAAAATATTTTTTAGTCGGGTAGTGCATAAGGGTAATAATTGTTTAATTAGATTATAGTAATATGTTATACTTATAAAAGTAGAGAAGTCAATAAAATTTCTCAATAATCTCTAATTTTTATAATAAAAATTAAATAACCGAAGAAGAAAAGAGGAAACAGAGATTGAAGATTGGATGCCATGTTTCTATCGCGGGAGGAATAGATAATTCTGTTGTTCGGGCTGGGGAATTAGGCTGTAATACTATGCAGATATTTTCTAAAAATGCATCTACCTGGCGGGAGAAGATTTTAAAAAAGGACGAAGTAGAAAGTTTTAGAGAGAATTTAAAAAATTCTAATATTAACCCCGTTTTTATTCACACCTCTTATCTCATTAATTTAGCTTCTCCCTCAGATGAACTTTATTTCAAATCAATTAATGCTTTTTTAGAAGAGATGAAAAGAGCAGATCTTTTATTACCTGACCCTTATCTAATTATTCATCCGGGGGCTCATACCGGAGCAGGAGAAGAATATGGAATTCAGAGGATAATCAGAGCTCTTAATATTATTTTAGGGAGGAGCGCAGATTTAAATTTAAAGACGATGATATTATTAGAAGATACTGCTGGTTCGGGTACGCATTTGGGTTATACTTTTTACCAGTTAAAGAGGATGGTAGAAGGGGCGAAAGATAGAAAGAAGATAGGAATATGTTTTGATACCTGTCATGCCTTTACAGCAGGATATGACCTTTCACATCAAGAAGGTGTTGAACAGACTTTAGAGAAAATTGATAAATACGTGGGTTTAGAGCGATTAAAGGTTATACATATTAATGATTCAAAATACCCTTTGGGTTCGCGAAAAGATAGGCATATGCATATTGGTAAAGGATATATAGGGTTGGAAGGTTTTAAGTTGTTAGTGAATCATAGATATCTAAAGAACCTGCCTTTTATTCTGGAGACTCCCAAGAATGACGAAAAAGATGATCTAAAAAATATTGATTTAGTAAAGAGTTTAATTGCACCAGGGGACGGTTCTCTGTGTTAATTTGGTTTAAAATTTAAAATTATTATTAATACAGAGAACCGTCCCCTGTATCAAAGTTGAGGGTTCAAGTAAATGCCGGTAGAAAGAATCTTAAATGAATTAAAAAAATATAATAAGATAAGTTCTCGTTTTACTGCCTGGAGGCATATTCCGGCTAAATCTGGAATTTATGAGGAATTTCCGGAGTGGATAGAGGATAGACTGGTAAGGATTTTAAAAGAGAAAGGCGTCAGTAAACTTTATTCTCATCAGGCTTCTGCTTTAGAATTTATAAGGAACAAGAAGAATGTGGTAGTAGAGACTCCTACCGCTTCTGGCAAAACTCTTTGTTATAATTTACCAGTTTTAGATTCTATTTTAAAAGATGAAAATAGCCGGGCTCTTTATCTGTTTCCCACTAAAGCTTTATCTCAAGACCAATTGACTGAATTGTATCAATTAGTGTTAGCTTTAGATGAGGGGATTAAGACCTATACCTATGATGGAGATACCCCGTCTTCAGCTCGGCAGGCGATTCGTAAAAAAGGGCATATTGTGGTAACTAATCCGGATATGCTGCATTTAGGGATATTGCCTCATCATACCAAATGGATGGATTTTTTTGGAAATTTGAAATATGTGGTAATCGATGAGATTCATATTTATCGGGGGGTGTTCGGGAGCCATTTGGCAAATGTAATCAGGAGATTGAAGAGAATCTGCCGATTTTATGGTTCGAGCCCTCAATTCATCTGCTGTTCGGCGACTATCGCTAATCCTCGGGAGCTTTCTCAGAAGATTGTAGGAGAGGATTTTGTTCTGGTTGATAATAATGGCGCCCCCCAGGGCGAGAAACATTTTTTATTTTATAATCCTCCGGTAATTAATAAAGAATTGGGAATCAGGAAAAGTTTAATTAAAGAAGTAGCTCGTTTTGTTGCCTATTTTTTAAATTATGATATTCAGACCATAATCTTTGCGCGGAGCCGTCTGACTACCGAAGTTCTGACCAGTTATTTAAAAGATTTTTTAGCTAGAACGGGGAGGCCCAAGGATATTGTTAGAGGTTATAGGGGAGGTTATTTACCTGACCTAAGGCGCGAAATAGAAAAAGGATTGAAGGAAGGGGAAATAAAAGGAGTGGTAAGTACCAATGCCTTGGAGCTGGGCATAGATATCGGCCAGCTTGACGCCTGTTTTATGGCCGGATATCCCGGAACTATATCCAGTAGCTGGCAGCAGGCCGGAAGAGCGGGACGCCGATCTAATAGTTCAATAGCTATCTTAGTTGCCTCTAGCAATCCCTTAGACCAGTTTGTAATAAATCATCCTGATTATTTCTTCGGAGAATCACCGGAGAGTGCAGTTATCGACCCGGATAATTTGAGTATTTTGGTCAGTCATATCAGGTGTGCTTCTTTTGAATTACCCTTCGAAGAAAGAGAAGATTTTGGAACCAAAAAACTTCGGGATGTTCTGGAGTATTTAGAGAAGGAAGGCGTACTTCATTGTGTGGAAAAGAAATGGTATTGGATGAGCGAGATTTATCCCACTGAAGAGATAAGTCTGCGCAGCGCCTCGGTGGATAATTTTGTAATTATTGATACTACTGAACAGCAGGAACAGGTTATCGGAGAAGTGGATAAGGCCAGTGTGCCCACCCTTATTTACGAAGGAGCTATTTATCTTCATGAAGGCGAACAATATGCTATTCACAGGTTGGATTATCAGAATCAGAAGGCCTATGCTGAAAAAGTTAAAGTTAATTATTATACCGATGCCCAGACCGAAACTAATATTAAGATTTTAGATGTATTTGAGAAGGGTGAAGAATCAAATATGGAACATGCCTTTGGGGAAGTGGCTATTACTACCGTTTCTACCTGTTATAAAAAGATAAAATTTTATACTCACGAGAATATCGGTTTTGGGGAAATATCTTTGCCGCCGGAAGAGATGCACACCACTGCTTATTGGCTTGCTTTGACTGATGATAGTAGAGAGCTATTGAAGCGCCTGGAAAGTGAAGACACATATTTTAATTTAAGCAGCGGGCTTTTAGCTCTATCCAATGTCCTTATTAATGTTGTTCCTTTATATGTAATGTGTGATCCCCAGGATGTAAGAGCAGTTTCGGAAGTTCGTTCCCCTTTTACCGGAAAGCCGACCATTTATATCTACGATAATTATCCCGGGGGAGTAGGATTTAGTGAGAAAATGTTTGAACTGCGCCGGCCTTTATTGCAGGCAGCTCAGGAATTAATTCTTGGCTGTGGATGTGAAAAAGGCTGTCCCTCCTGTGTGGGGCCTATTGACGAAGTAGGTATAAAGGGCAAGGAGAGTGCTCTTTTAATTTTAAGGGAGGCTTTGAGCTGATTATGGACCTAAAGAGTCGACTGGAAAAGATTGCCCAGTTAAAGAAGAATATAGATAAAATCAATCGGTCACAAAAAGAGAAAAGTATACGTATCGTAAACCAAGAAGTAAAAATAGAAGAAGTATTATCGGGAAAATTTATCTCTACTCCTTTTGGGGATAGTTTTGTTTGGGAAAATTATTTTCCCCGAGATTATAGGTGTGGGGAGGTTGAACTTTTTCACATTTTTCAATCTTCTGCCAAAACTATTTCCAGTTTAGCCAGAGATGATAGATTAAAAGGAATAGATATTAGCAAGACCGTTTTTTTAGATACCGAGACTACCGGATTGGCCGGAGGAGCAGGGACTTATATTTTTCTGGTGGGAGTAGGATATTTTGAAGGAGACCAATTTTGCGTTCGGCAATATTTTATGCGGGATTACAATGAAGAACGAGCCCTATTATCAGCGCTAAATGATCTGCTCTCTAATTTTAAGGCAGTAGTTACTTATAATGGCAAGACCTTTGACCTTCCTTTAATGGAAAGCCGTTATATTATGTCCGGGATGAAAATGAGTTTAAAAGACCCTTACCATTTCGACCTTCTTTACCCCGCCCGCCGCCTGTGGAAGAGAAGGCTGGAGAGTTGTTCCTTATCTACAGTAGAAAGAGAGATACTGAAAGTTATCAGGGATGATGATGTGCCGGGGTAT
>Ga0209979_1004375_pt1 | contig 11743 bp, 10 predicted proteins | sample AnhtaG_FD_183114 | JGI IMG/M metagenome (GOLD analysis project Ga0209979, IMG submission 183114) | Deep subsurface microbial communities from Anholt, Denmark to uncover new lineages of life (NeLLi) - Anholt_01485 metaG (SPAdes) (version 2) | ecosystem: Environmental > Aquatic > Marine > Oceanic...
TTCACCTTCCAGCATCTGGGATACCGGGATACCGGTCCAACTGGAGATTAGCTGAGCGATGTCCTCCTCGTCTACTACCTCGTCAATCTTCTCCTGCTGGAGCCAGTTGCTCTTAGCCTGTTTATATTCCTCTTCGAGGCGTAGCCGCTCACTCTTAAGTTGGGCGGCATGCTCATACTCCTGCCGTTGCGAAGCCGCCTCTTCCTCATTAGTTAGTTGCTTGAGGCGCTGCTCTAAGGACTTAACCTCAGGTGGCGCACTCTGGGTATCAATCCTGATCTTGCTGGCTGCCTCGTCAATAAGGTCAATAGCCTTGTCTGGCAAGTACCTGTCTGAAATATAGCGTTGGCTTAATCGAGCCGCTGCCTCCAGAGCCTCATCGCTGATTTTAATCTTATGGTGGGCTTCGTACCTGGGTCGGAGTCCACGAAGCATCTCAATAGTAGCCTCAACGCTGGGCTCACCGATGAATACCGGCTGGAGACGCCGTTCTAGGGCTTTATCCTTCTCAATAAACTTACGGTACTCATCAAGAGTGGTGGCACCTACACACTGCAACTCACCATGGGCCAGAGCTGGTTTAAGCATATTGCTGGCATCAATTGCACCCTCAGCCGCTCCAGCTCCAACTACAGTATGAATCTCATCAATGAATAATATAATTTCCCCTTCTGACTGGCGAACCTCGTCCATCACCGCCTTAAGCCGTTCTTCAAATTCCCCTCGGAATTTGCTCCCAGCCACCAGCGCCCCCATATCCAGAGCCACTACCTTTCGCCCCTTAAGAGAATCGGGGACATCATCAGTGGCAATCTTCTGAGCTAGTCCCTCAGCGATAGCTGTTTTGCCTACCCCAGCATCGCCAACAATCACCGGGTTATTCTTGGTACGCCGAGTGAGTATTTGCATCACCCGCTTAATTTCACTATCACGACCAATAACCGGGTCAAGCTTACCCTGATGGGCAAACTCAGTCAGGTCTCTACCATACTTTGCCAGGGAGCGATATTTGCTCTCTGCTCTGGTATCGGTAACCCGGTGTCCACCCCGAATATCCTGAAGGGCGCGGTATACCTTTTCCTGGTCAATACCAAAGCGGTGCAGGATATCAACCGCCTCTCCCTTTTGCTCTCCAGCTATAGCAATCAGTAGGTGTTCGGTGCTGATAAACTCGTCTTTAAGCCTGTCAGCTTCAGCTGCGACTGTCTGCAATAGCCATTGAATTCGTGGGGTGGCATAAATCTGTCCCGTCTCATATGTAACTTTAGGTATTTTCTCCAGGGTAGCTCCTACTTGCTGTTTCACTGCCTCAATATCAATACCAAGCTCACTCAATATGTCACTAACTAAGCCTTTCTCCTGCTGGAGCAGGGCCAGCAGGATATGCTCCACATCCCACTGGTTATGGTGGTAGTGGCGAACCAGCTCTTGAGATAAGGCTAGTGCCTCTTGTGCTTGCTCAGTAAATCTCTCCTGCCTCATGGACTATCTACTCCTTCAATTCTAATCTACTTATTTTTGATTCCAATTCTTCTATATGGTGTTGCAACTCAGATATGCGCTGTGCCATACGCAAAACAACCCCTGCTCCGGCCAGGTTGATTCCCAAGTCATCCATCAGGGTCTTCGCCCGGCGAAGCTGAGCTAAATCGCTCTCGGAATATAGACGGATATTGCCGCGAGACCGGGACGGCTCTATTATGCCTATCTTTTCATAATAGCGCAAGGTGTAAGTTTGGATGCCAAGTATTCTGGCAGCTATACTTATCACATAGCGTGGTTCACTCTCATCTCGATTCACAATCACCTCACATCTTGGTTTAACTGGGTCGAAGCTCTTTAAGCTGTTTGAATAACTCCTTCTCCTTTGGTGACAGCTTGGTTGGCAGTACTACCTTCACCTTGGCTAGCAGGTCGCCACGGGAAGAATTGCCCAGATGGGGCATACCCTGTCCTGCCAGACGAAAAGTGCGCCCATTCTGAGTCTCTGGTGGAATCTTAAGCGCCAGCTTGCCCTTAGGACTAGGTACCTGAACCTCGCCTCCCAGCACTGCTACTGTCAACGGAACTGCCACCTCTACGTATAAATTATCGTCTCTGCGTTCAAACAACTTATGTGGCTTAACCGATACCACCAGATAAAGGTCACCACTGGCCCCTCCAGCATAGCCTGGTTGTCCCTTACCAGCTACGCGCACCCGAGACCCGGTCTTAACCCCGGGCGGTATTTTTACCTCAAGACGCTTTGTCCGAGATACTACCCCTGCCCCACGGCATACCGAACAGGGCACGTTTTGCATCCGACCAGTGCCCTGGCAGGTAGGGCAGGACTCCTCACCCTGGAGGGTGATATTCCGCTTGGTCCCATGGTACGCTTCCTCTAGAGTTACCCCAATTGAGTACTCAATATCGTGTCCACGTCGGGGTCTAACCCGCCGACGCCTAAACTCACCTCCGAACAGGTCACCAAACAGACTGTCTAAATCAACTTCCTCAAAGCGGAATCCTTGAGCACCGCCAGCTCGGCTGAAGTCCCAGGCAGATGCCTGCTGTGCCTGAGCGAACTGTTCAGCATACTGCCACTTATCGCCAAACTGGTCATATTTCTTCCGTTTTTCCTTGTCAGACAGAACCTCATAGGCCTCGTTCATCTCTTTAAACTTGGCTTCGGCTGACTTGTCCCCGGGATTAACATCTGGATGATACTCGCGAGCCAAACGGCGGTAGGCCTGCTTTATCTCCCGCTCACTGGCGTTCCGGCTAACCCCTAAAATACTATAGTAGTCTTTGCCTGCCATATTACACCTCAGTAAATCACAAGTAAATTATATAACAATTATGATAGGAATGTCAATATCCCATTACAAGGAAAGTTAATATATTATTATAAAATATCTTGACAAATTATATTAATATATGTTATCCTATACGATGAGAGAGCGGCAACAAGCCGCTAAAAATTGGGAAAGGAGGACGACAATGACAGTAAGCTTGGTTCGATACCGACCCTTTACTGGCAGCCTGAGATGGGCCATGGATAGGGTGTTCGATGAGAGGTTCTTTGCTCCCTATCGATTCCTCACCTTTGGGACGGGTGAGGTTACCCCTCTTGACATGTATCACACTGAGAAAGAGGTAGTGGTTAGAGCTGCCCTACCCGGGGTCAAGCCGGAAGAGGTTGATATTAGCATCACCGGTGACACCCTGACCATTAAGGGTGAAACCAAGGCAGAGGAAAAGATAGAGCGAGAAGACTACCTCTACCAGGAGCACCAATACGGAGCCTTCTGCCGTTCCGTAGCTCTTCCTAGCAAGCTGCAGACCGATAAAGCCGAGGCAAGCTTCGAGAATGGTATTCTGACCTTAACCATCCCTAAGTCCGAAGAAGCTAAGCCCAGCCACTCAAGGTAATGTCATTACCCCAAATTAGCTAGTAATTTAACTGCCCTTTTCCCCTTCGCAAATCTGGATTTAGGTAACAGTATCACACTATCGAAAGTAACCTCGCGTAAACGGGAACCTGCACTCGTTTTACAAAGAGGCTCCCTTTAGTGTATAATATATATAATTTGGTTCTAGTTTAGGTTATTACAAGCTTTTTCAAATCACTTCAGACTACTTAAGTATTGGGTGACCGAACTCTAACTAAAATACAGAAGAGAGGAGGTCATCCAATGAGTTTTCAGGACAAGTCTCTCCAGTGTTCCGATTGTGGGACTACCTTCACTTTCAGCGCTGAGGACCAAGAGTTTTTCCAGAAAAAAGGATTTACTAATGAGCCAAAGCGCTGCACCTCATGCCGCCAGGCAAAGAAGTCAGAGCGCTACGGAAGTAGCAGTTATGGAACCCCACGCCAGATGTTTCCCGTAACATGCGCCGATTGTGGCAAAGATACCGAAGTACCTTTTGAACCACGCGGTGATAAGCCGGTTTACTGTAGTGATTGCTACCGAAAAAACAGACCGGCCAGATAAGCTGGTTTGATACCGTGGACATACATGGGCTGAGTATAATTGGCCCGTGTATGTCCCTAGAATGTGTTGGTGTGTTATATCTTTGTAAGTCTCGATACGTGAAGGTGAATCCCAAGATTCCCTGTTGAGGCGTTTTCAAAGGATGGTTCAGATGAACGGCAGCTTGCGCGAGGCGAAAGCTCATCGCCACTTCGTATCTAAGAGAGATGCTGTCCAAATGAAAGTAAAAAGTAACGCCAAGCGTAGACGACGTCAGGGTAATACCAAAGCGCACTAGAAAGTAAATAATGGGTCACTGCTTATACTGGCGACAAACAAGCAGTAAGATTGAGTAATTTAACAAGGAGGTTCTAATATGAAAATCTATGTGGGTAACTTATCCTTTGAGGTAACTGAGGCAGAATTACGGCAAGAATTTGAGGCTTTTGGAGAAGTGATGTCTGTCGACATTATAACAGACAAGTATAGTGGGCGACCTAGGGGATTTGGCTTTGTTGAAATGAAATCAAAGTCTGAGGGCAAAGCTGCCATCGCAGACCTTAACGGGAAAACACTAAAGGAACGGATGTTAAGTGTTAATGAGGCTCGACCTCGCTCTGATAACAGAGGTGGTTCGTCTTACGGTGATAGGAGAGGCGGCGGGTTTAGCGGAGAACGCCAGAGAAGATATTAAACTCCCTCTCATTCATTTTTGCCTAACACACAACATATATTCATTAGTCCGGAGGGCTATTGGCAAAGTGTAGATCATGGATAACCCCATTGCCGAGGAAAGGGGGCAACATGAATATCTATTTGGGTAACTTATCTCTCGAAGTGACTGAGGAGGAACTGCGACGAGAATTCATGGCTTTCGGAGAAGTGATATCTGTAACCATTATGAACGATAAGTATATTGGCAGCGGCCAATCCAGGGGGTATGGATTTGTTGAAATGGCCTCAAAGTCTGAAGGCGAAGCCGCAATTAGCAGCCTCAAGGGGAAAACACTGAGGGGCCGGGTGATTGATATTATTGAGGCCCTCCCCCTTTCTGACAAAAGAGGCAATGGCTCTTATATTGACAAGAGATGTGGCTGGCCCAGTAGCAAAGTAAGACAGAGAAGAAGCTAAACCGTTAGTCACGATCTATGTGCCCTAGATGTATAACAATCAAATTGTCAATCTGAACTTCAAGTTGCTTGACGAACACGCCTGGATATAATAAACTCATACTGCTGGTCGCGGATAAGATACGACTAGCTCCTGCAGTGCCGGAATGAGTTGCTTTTTCTCGAATGAAAGTTCGGGAACTGTCCAGAGTGGCCAAGCAGATAAAGGTCAAGGCTAAAGCTAGGGGTGCTGCTCGAGGCAAAAAGTAATGTTAGGTAGCTGGGGCCGTAAGACCAGCCCCAGCGCTTCTTATTTCTTGACACGGTCAAAAATATCCAGAAACTGGTTTAATATTCTAGCCGTGGCTCCATGGATTATTCTACCCTGATAGTAGTACAGAGGTGAGGTGACTATTTTGCCGCCAATAGTTTCAGTTTCCTGACGCAGGCATCCTTTATCCGAAAGCGTTGAGATTGGAATCTCAATTATCTCTTCTGCCTCTTCTGCGTTGAGTGTAAATTGATATGGGGAAGGTATGAAGGCAACAAAAGGAGAGATGATATAGTTGGAAGAGGTGGTAATGGTATCATCCAGTTCCCCTAATATCTCAACATCACCAGCCGTCAAGCCTATTTCCTCAGAACACTCTCGCAGGGCGGTGTTAGCCAGCGTTTCGTCCCCTTCTTGGTAGGCTCCGCCGGGAAATGATATATCACCTTTGTGCTCCCTCACCAACTCCGTACGTTTAGTAAACAGGATATAATACTGGCCCTGTTTATAGTAAACAGGCACTAGAACCGCTGATGGCACCCGACTGGCATCAACAACATGCTGCTTATGTCTTTGGGAGAGGGCCTGCCTCAGGTTTTGCTTTATGGTTCTCATAACAACAAGTGCTCCTGCACCGCCAATGTATTATATGGTTAAGGTTGTTTCTCTGCCTCTTTTAAGCAGCCAGAGAAAGCTTTGATTTATTATAGCATTTGCCCTGTCCTCTAGAAATGGCGAGAGAGTCTGAGGTTTGAAGGGGCGAGCTCCTTTGAAATAATCCTTCTCCTTGCTTGTGGTGTGAAAAGGACAGATTTTAGAAATACTTGACAAAATAATATTTGCCTAATTATAATGAATGTAACCGATTAGTTTGAAGTTAAACTTCAATCCTCTGAGAAGCAAGTTTTTGGATCAAAGCCTTACTTAGTGTGTTCCTACGCAAAATAGATACTTCTCTGTTATTTTGAGGCGTGGTTATCCATATATGTCAAAATATATCTTTATTACGGGTGGTGTTGTTAGTTCGGTTGGGAAGGGTATCACTGCCGCTTCTATTGGTACTATTCTAAAAAGCTGTCAAATCACTGTCTCTGCACAGAAGCTTGACCCTTATCTCAATGTTGATCCAGGAACGATGTCACCTTATCAGCACGGCGAGGTATTTGTGACTCAGGATGGTGCTGAGACCGATCTTGATTTAGGCAACTATGAACGTTTCATCGATGTTAATCTCACTGCTGATTCTAATGTTACTTCAGGCCAAATCTACAGCGCCGTTATTGCTAAGGAGAGACGGGGGGATTTCCTGGGTGGCACCATTCAGGTAGTGCCTCATGTCACCACGGAGATAAAGGACAGATTTAAGCAGCTAGCCGGTAAATCTCAGGCGGAGGTAGTTATTATAGAGGTGGGTGGCACGGTGGGTGATATTGAAGGGCAGCCCTTTCTTGAAGCTATCAGGCAGATGCGGAATGATGTCGGGCGGGAGAATGTACTTTACGTCCATGTCACCTACCTCCCCTATCTCACCTCTACTCAGGAGCTAAAAACCAAACCCACCCAGCATAGCGTTAATGAGCTGCGCCGTATTGGTATACAGCCCGATATTATTGTATGCCGTAGTGACTACCCTATCTCGGAAGGGATAAGGGACAAGATATCCCTGTTCTGCGATGTTGACCGGCAGGCTGTCATCCCCTTACCTACGGTATCTACTATTTATGAGGTGCCGCTGGTCTTGCAGGAGGAAGGATTAGGGCAATTAGTTGTGGATAAGCTCAAGCTTAAGGCGGAACAGCCCGACCTGAGCCGGTGGCAGGAATTGGTCGAACACCTCAAAACACCCCATGAGCCGGTTAGTATTGCTCTGGTGGGCAAATATGTGGAATTACAAGATTCTTATTTCTCGGTTCGTGAAGCGCTCCATCACGCTGCTCTGTATCATGACCGAGATATCAATCTGCTCTGGGTCCCGTCCGAGGCTTTGGAAAGCGGCGATGTTGACAGCCTACTGCGCTCAGCTCAGGGAATCATAGTACCAGGGGGCTTTGGCGTCAGAGGCATAGAAGGTGCGATAAAGGCAGCAACTTATGCCCGAGAGAACAATATTCCCTACCTTGGTCTATGTCTCGGGATGCATGTTATGGTAATTGAGTTTGCTCGTTATGCCCTGGACTCAACTGAACCAAACTCTACCGAGTTTAACGATTCAACCCGCTATCCGGTGATTGACCTTCTCCCGGAACAAAAGGCAGTAAAAGCCAAGGGAGGCACCATGCGCCTGGGTGATTATCCCTGTCAACCGGTTCCCGGCAGTCGTGCTGCCGATGCCTACAGACAGGGTATGGTTAATGAGCGCCACAGACACCGTTTTGAATTTAATAACCAATTTCGTGATATACTGGAGAAAGCGGGAATGGTTTGTAGTGGGCTATCCCCTGATGGAAAATTAGTCGAGGTCTGCGAGCTAGCCAGCCACCCGTGGATGGTAAGCTGCCAGTTTCACCCCGAATTTGGCTCTCGTCCCGGTCGTCCCCATCCTTTGTTCCGTGATTTTATCGGCACAGCCAAGGATACACTACGTGAAGGGGCTCAACCTGCGTTGCCCCTTTCATTATAGAATACTGCCGCCTGACAAACGAGGTAAGACGATAAAGCCTCTAAAAGCGGGAAAAGCCCTAGCGTGGTTCCTGGGTGATGGAAATTTTGACTTTTTCGAAGTGAGCATAATCCAGATGAGGAGGCTTGCTGGAATGTAGAGGCTTCTGTCCGGGAAGTCCCACAGTTCCTTAATTGAAAGGAAGTGGGTATAGGGTTCAAAGTAATAATAGCGGTGAGGTAAAAAAATGAACATTACTCAACTAGAAAGCAAAAACAGAGACGAGTTGCTTGATATGGCCAAGGAGATGGGTATCTCCAATTATAGTGGTCTCAAGAAACAGGGCATCATTATGCGCTTGCTACAGGCTCATACTGAGCAACAGGGCAACATTTTTTGTGGTGGCACTCTGGAGATTATGAGTGACGGTTATGGCTTTCTCCGGCAGGATACCCTGTTGCCCAGTTTAGCCGATGTCTATGTCTCCCAATCTCAGATACGTCGCTTTGGTCTGCGCACCGGTGATTTGGTTATCGGTCAGGGCAGACCACCCAAGAACGGTGAGAAGTACATCAGCCTGCTCCGGGTGGAGGCAATTAATAACCTCGACCCTGAACTGGCTAAAAAAAGACCTTCCTTTGGCTCGCTTACCCCCACCTTCCCTGACAAATTAATAGACCTGGAGACCTCACCCGATAACTTATCTACCCGCCTGCTGAATCTTATTGCTCCTATTGGCCGAGGGCAACGAGGTCTGATAGTATCACCACCCAAAGCCGGTAAAACGTTATTACTTAAAGCCATAGCCAATGTCGTCACTGCTAATTACCATGACATCCACGTAATGGTGTGTCTTATTGGCGAGCGACCGGAGGAGGTTACTGATATGAAGCGCTCGGCCGGGGGTGAGGTGATAAGCGCTACCTTTGACGAGCCGGTAGAGAATCAAACCCGGGTTGCCGAGCTGGCACTGGAGAGAGCCAAGCGGATAGTGGAAGCTGGCAAGGATGTGCTCATTCTCCTTGATGGTATCACTCGTCTCACTCGAGCCTATAACCTGGCAATCCCATCTAGCGGTCGCACCCTTTCCGGGGGTATTGACCCGGGGGCTCTTTATCCACCCAAACGCTTCTTTGGTGCTGCCCGTAATACAGATGAGGGTGGTAGCTTGACCATTATCGCCACCTGCCTCATTGATACCAACAGCCGTATGGATGAGCTTATCTATGAGGAGTTCAAGGGAACAGGCAACATGGAGCTTCACCTTGACCGCCGATTATCCGAGCGCCGCATCTTTCCAGCTATGGATATTGAGCGCAGTGGCACCAGGCGGGAAGAATTACTATTGGGTGAAGATACGGTAAAGCAGGTTTGGCTGCTCCGGCGGATGGTGTCCATGATTTCGGCTGATTCCGTCAATTTCTCTGAGGCCACGGAGCGAGTCCTGGACCGTTTGCGCCGGACCAAATCCAATGCCGAGTTCCTGGCTACCTTGACCAAGGAAACATAAACCTTAAGTCGCTTCGCTCCAAATCCTAAATCATAAGCACCAAATACTAAACAATGTCAAAACTCAAAGATAAAAGAGCAAAATTACAAATCAAAGTTCAAAATCAAGGTTGGACACCCATTTTTGAATTTTACCTTGTCACTTTTACTTTTGCATTTTGATATTTGAATTTGTTTAGAGTTTAGAGATTAGTATTTAGTATTTTATAAAAGGATTGCTTCGTCGCCAGGCTCCTCGCAATGACGGCTCTTTGTCATTGCGAGCGAAGCGAAGCAATCCCCCTTTGAAGCAGGCGGGCACATAAGCAATTTTATACCGCTTGATAGGTTAAAACTAACCAAATCCACAATAATACGTTAATATTATAAAGGAGAGGAAAACCCCTTTGGAGATTGCTTCGTCGCTACGCTCCTCGCAAAGACGGCTCTTTGTCATTGCGAGCGGAGCGAAGCAATCCCCTCTTTGCAGACCCAATTACAAGTCAGGTTTTCCCTCTTGACAACTGTGATATTAGTAGTTATTATTATGTAGAATAAATAATGGTAATTAAATTCGTAAGAGAATTTCAAATTGGGTATTGACAAAGTGTAGTATAATATATTAAATTAGGTAATAGGTTTTATAGAAAGGAGGTGATGCCATGGTGAGACCCGCAAGGGGAGATGAAAGTAGAAAACCGGAAAACTAGAAGCAACCTTGTCTCCATAAAAGAAGGGGTATAGGTTAATGTCTTTTTGTGTATGGAGATAATGGATATACTCTAAAAGGAGGAAAAATAAAAGTCGATGAAAACGAAACTAACCAAAATTTGGGGCGTAGGCCTGGTCGTGGGTCTGCTGGTGATGCTGATTGGAGCCGCTATTCCGGTATCAGCAGCCACGTTGGCGTGGTCAACGGTGGGCACTCCCAACCCGATAACTAACCAGCTACAGGACGATACCGATGTTAACGCCCTGGCGATTGCTCCTGATGGCGTGACCATGTTCGCCTACGATAACACCGACCACAAGCTGTATAAGTCAGCTAACGCCGGGCAAACGTGGACGAGCACCGGTATCGGGACTGGGCTTGAAGACGACGTTGATGGTTCACTTACCGAGGATACCGGTGATGATGTGGTAGCGCTGGCTGTCTCGCCGGACTATGCCACTGACAGCACCGTTGTCGGTGCTATCAACGACAAGGTTTTCCGCTCCATAAACGGCGGCAAGAGCTTCGGCGAGGTGGGAACTAATGTCGGAGGCTTAATAGCCGCAATCACCCCGGGCATTACCTCCCTAGACGTATCACCCCACTATCTGGGCGGTACGGCTATACTGGTGGGTGACAGCAACGCCGCGCAAGGTGGCGGCGTCACCCTGTTTACCACCAGCAGCCTTGCCTGGACGGACATGGCAGTCGGCTCCTATGACGCGATGGCAGTTGCCTTCTCGCCCAACCACAAGACCGACGCTCAGTACCTGGCAGTAGTTAATGGCGCTGCTGATACCTTGATCCGCACCAGGTTCGGCACCGATGCCTGGGCGGCGGGCATCCTTGACTCCACAATTTCAACCACCAATGAGCCAACATCAGCGGTCATCGCCTTTGCCGATGACTACGAATGGTCGTCAAACAACCGCGTCTTTGTCGGCACGGAAGGTGGGGCTAAGGATGATGTCTACCGGGTGCACGGAGCACTGCCCGGCGGTGCGTCACTTAACTACGACCTCAATGTTGGCGGCACGGGCACCGAGACTGAGGTCTACAGCGTCGCCGTCAATGGCAATGTTGCCGAGGCTGATGTCCTGGTTGGGCAGAAAGCTGCGAATTCAGTTAAACGCTGCCATGACCCGACCACCAGCACCATCACCTGGCGCGGCAGCACCAAGTCGCCAACCGGAGCCGCCAATGTTATTGTAGCGTGGTCGCCTACCGGTGACGATGCTTATGCCGTCTCCACTGGTGATGGCAGCGCCTACTCCCGCAGCACCGATGGCGGGGTAACCTGGAACCAGCTGGGTCTGATGGATGTCAGCGCTGTGTCGACTAATTTGTCCATTGTTGCCAGCGCTGTGGTTGACGCCAATACCATGTACATAATAATGGCTGACAGCGGTGACACAGAGAACCTGTTCAAGACCACCGATGGCGGCTCCTCCTGGGAGCGAATATGGTATCAGGCAGACATGGCATCACTGGCGCTTTCGCCCAACTACGCTACCGATGAGACACTCTTCGTTGCCGTGACGGGTAGCACCAGGATATGGAAGACCACCAACGGCGGCGAGACCTTCATCGGGTTAACCTCGCCGGCAGCTG
>Ga0209979_1004376_pt1 | contig 11742 bp, 7 predicted proteins | sample AnhtaG_FD_183114 | JGI IMG/M metagenome (GOLD analysis project Ga0209979, IMG submission 183114) | Deep subsurface microbial communities from Anholt, Denmark to uncover new lineages of life (NeLLi) - Anholt_01485 metaG (SPAdes) (version 2) | ecosystem: Environmental > Aquatic > Marine > Oceanic >...
TTGTCACATGTGGGGCGGCAATCCCCACGAAGTCTGTCCGGCCTACCTGCCGTTGTGCATGCTGCTGATCGCACTGTCCTGCCGGGGACGAAGAGCAGTTCTCTTTGTATTGCCCTTGCTGCTTTACACCATGCTCTCCAGCGGGAAGCAGGCCTTCTTCATGGCCGTGTTCTACCTGGGCGTGCTCTGTCTTCTGGACGCGCTGCCGATGTTCAGCACGTTGACTCCCGATGTGCCGGCCAGGATGTTTGATGTTCGAGCGTTGAAGGTGCTCGTCCTGGTGTTGGGCGTGGCCTTCTTCGTGGGAATGGTGCGGATTCTCCCGGCCCTGGAGTTCATCAACGCCAAGGGCGGACTGACCCATATGGAGCTATACACGCACGCCAAGATCGACGATGCCTATGGCCCCAATTGCCGGGAGTTGGTGGAATTCGCATTTAGCATCCGGGGCCAACGGAGCTTCGTGACGGTCGGATGGCTTCCGATTCTCTTGCTCGCGATCGCTTCGTGCTGTGTCTGGAAAAGGTCATTGCCCTGGCTCATCACCCTCGTACTATGCAGTTGGCTGGCCCTTGGCAATAAGGCGCCGTTTGATCTGTTTGGGCTCCTGCAAGGCTTACCGATATTCAGCACGATCACCTTGCCCTACAAGTTTTTCTCCTTCCAAATCGTCCTCTCGATCGCAATGGGAGCCGGGCAGTTCTTCTGGCTGCTGCGGAAGCTGCGAGGGCCATGGCTAGAGCACGTCTGTGCCATGGGCTTGATCGTCGCCGGAGTGAGCTTCCTCTATCCCAAGACAACACAGGTCCAACGCCAGACGCACGTGCTCGAAATGCCGTCCGATGCTCTCAGGCAACAGGAGTTCTTCAACGTTCAGGGATTGAATCTGCCGCGAAACCGAGCGCAACCGCCCCGCGCCGTAGCCTATGTGAACTTGCGCGAGAACGTGGGCACCGTTGACTGGAACGTGGCCATACCCATTGCTGAGAACGCCATCCCGAAGTACTTCGTGGACGCCAGCAACAAGCTCATCCGGAATCCGGAGTATCGCGGCGAGGCCTTCTTCGTTGGAGAAGCTGGGCCGTCGGCAGAGACGCCGTCGTCGATGGCGCAGCCGAGCTTTCGGCCGAATTCCATCCTCGTCGAGGTAACCGTTGCGAAACCCGGCGTTCTCCTAATCAACCAGAACTACCACGCGGCCTGGAGGACTGATCGAGGAGAGTTATTCGATGGAAAGGGCCTCATTGCGCTGCGACTGTGGGAGACGGGCTCGTATACGATCCATCTGCGGTATCTGCCACGGAGCTTCGTGGCAGGGCTGGCCGTCAGTGTCCTGAGCCTGGCCGGCTGGATGCTGGCGTGCTGGACGTTCCTGGGGAGACGGTTGCAGCGTTGGGGCAAAGGCGACATGTCCCGGGCCCCGCTATCGACAAAGGCACAGTGAACCTGATTCTGCTGCCCCCTTTGTCCGCGTGAATGGAGCGCAGGTACGATGGGCGATGAGCGCACAACGGAGGGCCATCCCCAACCCAGCCGGACGGCCCGTGCAGACAGGCCAATCACTGCCGATAACCGGCAACTCGACTTTGTCGCGTTTGGCGTCGTGGCACTCGTCATCACGGCGTTCTGGCTTCCCACGCTCACCTCAGGAGATAGGCTGAATCCAAACGAAGATTTCTTCCTCCAAGCTTCTCGATATGAGGCGGTTCGGAAAAGCCTTCTCGAGCACCGCACCTTCCCTCTGCGGTCTCATTGGTTCGGCGGCGGCTTTCCGACGCTGGGCGAGCCGGAAGACCCGGCTCTCAATCCTCTTGTACTGCTCTCGGTCCTGTTCGGTTCGGTGATGGGGCTGAAGCTCATCGGCTTTCTCGCGGCCCTCGCCAGCGGACTCGGGACCTACGCGCTGGGGCGCTACGTTCTCGGCTACACGCGTTGGGGAGCGCTCTTCTCGGCGCTGATAGTGGGCACAAGCCTCTTCGTGCCTGGTCACATGTGGGGCGGCAATCCGTGTGAAACCTGCGCGGCTTACTTGCCGTTGTGCATGCTCCTCATCGCACTGTCCTGTCGAGGACGAAGGGCTGCCCTCTTTGTATTGCCCTTGCTGCTTTACACCATGCTCTCCAGCGGGAAGCAGGCCTTCTTCATGGCCGTGTTGTACTTGGGCGTGCTCTGTCTTCTGGACGCGCTGCCGATGTTCAGCACGTTGACTCCCGATGCGCCGGCCAGGATGTTTGATGTTCGAGCGTTGAAGGTGCTCGTCCTGGTGTTGGGCGTGGCCTTCTTCGTGGGAATGGTGCGGATTCTCCCGGCCCTGGAGTTCATCAACGCCAGGGGCGGACTGACCCATATGGAGCTATACACGCACGCCAAGATGGCCGATGTCTCCAGCCCCGATTTCCGGGAGTTCGTGGAATACGCGTTTGGCATCCGGGACCAACCGAGCTTCGTGACGATCGGATGGCTTCCGATCCTCCTGTTCGGGGTTGCCTCCTGCTGTTTCTGGAAGAGGTCGTTGCCGTGGGTCATCACCCTCGTACTATGCACCTGGCTGGTGCTTGCCGACAAGGCTCCGCTTGATCTGTTTGGGGTGCTGCAAGGGTTGCCGATATTCGGCACGATCGCGAACCCTCGCAAGTATTTCAGCTTTCAGATCGTCCTGTCGATCGGACTGGGGGCCGGGCAGTTCTTCTGGCTGCTGCGGAAGCTGCGACGGCCATGGCTGGAGCACGTCTGTGCCGTCGCCTTGATCGTCGCCGGAATGAGCTTCCTCTATCCCAGGACAACGCACGGCCAGCGCCAGACATACAGGCTCGAAATGCCGTCCGATGCTCTGAAGCAACAGGAGTTCTTCAACGTTCAGGGATTGAATCTGCCGCGAAACCGGGCCTGGCCGCCGCGGTCGCTTGCCTACGTGAACCTGCGCGAGAACGTTGGCACCATCGATTGGTATGTGGCCATCACGTTGCCTGAGAACGCCGTCCCGAAGTACTTCGTGGACGCCCGCAACAGACTGATCCCGAATCCGGCGTATCGCGGCGAAGCCTTCTTCGTGACGGAAGCCGGGGCGTCGGGAGAGACGCCGTCGTCGGTGGCGGAGCCGACCTTTCGACCCAATTCCATCATCGTCGAGGTAACCGTTCCGAAACCGGGCGTCCTGGTGATCAACCAGAACTACCACGCGGCCTGGAGGACTGATCGAGGAGAGTTATTCGATGGAAAGGGCCTCATTGCGCTGCGACTGTGGGAGACGGGCTCGTATACGATCCATCTGCGCTACCTGCCGCGCAGCTTCGTGGCAGGGCTTGCCGTCAGTGTCCTGAGCCTGGCCGGATGGGTGCTGGCGTGCTGGACGTTTGGGAGGAGACGCCGGGGGAGCTGAGCTTTGCCGGCACACGCCTGGAATGGCGGTCGAGGAGGAGTCGTTTGGCAGAGTGGCAGTGCGCGCCGCAGCCCGGAGCGTGGCCGTTTCAGAACCTGGCGTACACGTCCACGTTGAGGTAACGGTCATCCCAGCGGAGCTGGCGCTTGAGGGTGCCCTCTTTCTCGAAGCCGGCGGCCTGGAGGGCGTCGGCCTTCGCCGTCGCCTCCGCATCCACGAAGCACTGCACCTTCTCCTCGCGCTCCGGGAGCGCGCCCAGGAGGGCCTGCGCCTGATCGTAGAAGTTCCGGTGAACGAAAAAGTCCAGCAGGAGCGTGTCAAAGTGCCATTGCGGCTGGCGCGTCAAGGTGGCGAAACCGACAACGGCCCCGCTCTGTGCCTCGAGGCAGGGCGCCGCCACTATGCGCTCCTGCTCCAGCCTCTGCTGCAGCTCGAGGTACTGCTGCTCGAACCCCTCGAATCCGTACGCCTGGAACTCGATGCTGCGCAGGATCCATCCGTCACGAACCACCGTCAGTGCGTGCGTGAGCGGCCAGTCTCCCCACGTCAGCTCACGCACTCGCGCAGGCGATGGTGCAAAGAAGGTAATCTCGAAATCGGGCTCCGGGAACCACTGCATCCACCCAGTCTCCCCCAGCCCCTCGAAGCCGAAGCTTCGATAGATATGATAGGGGGACGTGTCGTACCCGGTGCCCAGGTAGAGCGCCCGCCCGCCTCGCGCGGTGAAGTCCTCCGTACAGGCGCGCATCAGAGCCGTGCAGATCCCCTTGCGACGCTGCTCCGGCGGCGTAAAGACATGCTGCAGGATCCCCACCGGCCGGTTCAGCTTCTCCACGTGCGTGATGTTGCCAACGACCGTATCGCCCAGTAGGCCCAGATAGAAGTGGGTGGCGAGATCCCCAAAGGCCGGATCGCCATCCAGCGCATCCCGCATCGGCCGCTCCCACGGCTGGCCCTTATGGCCAAGGAATGGCAGAATCCGCTCCTTGAACTCCTCGTCCGGCGCCGTGACCCGGACCATCCGCATGCCCTCGCGGGACTTCAGCGTCACCACGTGGAGCTGCTCGTGCATCGATGGACTCCCTCCGATGGGATGACGGCTCGGCAAGCACCCGGAAGCTTCCATTGGAGGCCCGGGTTCGGAACACACTGGGCGGAGGTTCCACCCGCTCACGGGCATTCCTCGTCGTGGGTGCGGCAGCGGCCTTCGTCGGCACCGGGAGGTTCTGAGCGAGTGGGCCGCGAACGGGGGCACGATGCCCGCATTGGCGAAGGAGGGCGGAACGGTGCCGCAGAGCAGTCAACTCCAGGACATCGACGACATCACGCAGTTGACCTACGATCAACTGCGGCACGCCCTGCAACTAATCCCGGGCGACAAAATGGCGTTCAAGGCAACGCCCTTGGCGACGACGCCCACCCAGATCGTGATCCACGCGTGCAACGCGGACCTGCACTACCTGAACGTCATTGATGGCGGGTCCCGCAGTGGGCCCATTCGCCCGGAGGATGAGCCGGCAAAGGCGGCACTGCTCCGGCTCATTGCTGACACACAGCAGGTCGTGGCCGGCGTGCTAGCCGGACTCGATGACGAGGAGCTCAGCGCGCATCGAGATGTGCGCTGGCGCACGGAACCGAAGACAGTGCGCTGGATCCTCCTGCACATGCTGCGGCACAAACACTACCACGCCGGCCAGCTCAACTATATCCACTTCCTGCTGGGCATTGATGAGCGCTAGGAGCTGCCTCAGCCACCGCGCCCGCGGCGTGCGGCGAAGCTGGAGGACAGAGCAGCGCCGAGAGGATACAGCAGGAGCGCCGTGTCGGACGCTCTTCTCGTTGGGCGCGGTTTTGTCTTGATGTGCTCCGCGAGTCCCCAGAGCCAATTGCCGACGAGCGCCAGCAAGGCGACGAAGCCTGCCAACATGAGCATGCCGCCCATGGCCGCGGTCTCGTCGTCGTTACTGAGCTTGAACACGAGACCCATTATGAGGCCCACAGGTGGGCAGATGATGGCGAAAAGCAGCAAGCCCGCCTTGGTGGCCATACTGATGCCCACCGGCACCGGCTTCTCACCATCTGCCACGGCTCGGATCGATTGGCCGGCCCGCAAGCCTCGCCAGCTTTGCCCGACCACGCATAGGAATGCCGACAACGTTGCCAACGTCAGCCACATTCCCGTCACCGCAGCATCGGCCAAGGCGGCCCAGCCAAGGTGTCGGATGCCCGCGGGGGTCACCTGTTCGAACGCAGCCGGGCCGCCGGCTGCGTCGATCTGCTGTTTCCCTATGAATGCCACAACGCCACAGATGATGAGCGCGATGCCGGCGCTGGCGTACGCCGCTTGCCGTTCGCCGACCAGTTTCTCCGCCAGTTGCTGGTCGAAGATGCGCAGGCGCGTCTCGTCCGCCGACTCGCCAACCTCGCCTCGCCCCGTGGCTGCTGCCGTCCGAGGCGGAGCTGCCGCCGCGACGGGCAGTCGGGCCGTCTCTATCAGCGTCCGCTCCGCTTTGCGCCGCGCCTCGAGCAAGTCCGCCCCACAGTCCATGCACTGCGTGTCTGTTGGCTGCACTCCCGCGCCGCACTTAGGGCATTTCTCTGCGGCCATGCGGTCCTCCCCCCACGAGGTACTTGGAGCGATGAACACAATACGATTCTATGAACGCATTCCGTTCCTGTCAAGTGCCGGGGAGGCGAGTATGCGGTGCAACCGGGGGCCGCTTCGTACGGTCCGCAACTGGTTGTTAATAAAGGCGACCTTGTTCTGCACCTGGGTGCGGGAGCTGCAATAGTGGTAAGAATACAGTACAGGGCCGCACTCTCGGGGTCGTTCGGAGGCTAACCCGATGGCCAGCAGGGCACAGAAAAGCCCGGCCACGCCGCGGGGGCATGTGCTTGCGTGTGTTGGTGCGCTCGTGCTGACCCTCGCGGGCGGGGCTCGACCCGCGGGCGCGGCTCTCCAGATGTTCAGCGATCCGCCGCGCACCCAGGCCCGGTCCGACTTCGTCATCGGCGAGACGATGTATAGCAAGGGGACAGGGTCCTACACCCCGGGGCAGCAATACCAGATCGCTTACTACGATGGTAACCGCGATCTCAAAGAAGTGGACGTCGTCATCGCTGACGGAACGGGTACCATCGCCAGCGATTGGCGGGCCGCCGGCGCGGCAGGCCAAGGGCGCGTTGCCACCTACGATATGTCCGCGCCACCGCCCCCGAGATTCAACCCAGCCGGAGCCATCGACAAGATCAATATCACCCTCCTGGACGGCGCGGCGACGACGTACGAGGACGCTGACCGGAAAACCGCGAGAACCTGGTTCCCGATCGGTCAGCCCGTCTACGCGCTGCTGAGTGGCTACGCCTCCAGTGCCACATATCAGGTGGCATACTACGATGCACTGGGCAATCTCGCTGAGGTAGATGTTGTCGTCGCAATGGCCAGCGGGCGCAATGAGGACAGCGACTGGACGAGCACGGGCCCCGTCGGCGCCGGCCATCTCGTCACGTACGGCCAGTTTGATACTGTGCCGGCAACGTACAGCACTGGCGATCCGGCGATCCTGGACGATATGGAGTTCGCCATCGTCATACCCACGTGCGTGGTGCTGGCTGAGCTGTCGGCGGAGCGGCACGACGGCACCTTAATGGTGCGATGGCGCACCGCGACCGAGGTGGGAATTGCCGGATACAACGTGGTCCAGATCGCGGGCAAGAAAACTCGCCGCCTCAATCGTAACCTCATACCTGCAGCGCGGATGGGGTTGGACGGGGCACGCTATGCATTCACCTGGCAGTCGCGCAACCGGGGCGCACAGATATGCGTGGAAGCCGTCGGAATTGACGGCACGTTCCGGGGTAGGTGGCGCTGCAGCGCCGCCAAACTCGTGGCCATTCGCTCAAGCGCGGAAGCCCCGGGCGGCTAGCTGCACTCCGAGTAGCCGCACACGAGGCACGATTCACACCCACCCTCATGCTCGATGGGGCCCCCGCAATCGGGGCATCGGCCGAGGCTCTGTGTCACGGGCTCGAAATAGAACTGCTGCTGGCCGGTTGCATCATCTTCCAGACCCCGCTCGATAGCCTTGGCGATTGCGTCGGCGCAGGAGAGCACCTTCTGCCCTTTCTCCCACGCCGGTCGGTGGCAGCTAATGCCTCGGAGCTGCTCCATGATGGCCTCCGGACTGACGTTGGACCGGAGCGCCAGCGAGGTGAGACGGGCGATAGCCTCGTTTTGTGAGGCGCCGCAGCCGCCGGCCTTGCCCATGGCGGCGAACACCTCGAACATCCCCCTCTCATCCTGGTTAATCGTTACGTACAGGTTGCCGCATCCGGTGATCATCTTACGCGTTTGGCCCGTTGTCACCTGCGGCCGCCCGCGCGGGACAATCCGGCCCCGCTCATCCACTGCCTCCTGCTGCTGCTCGCCAAAGCTGATGACCTGCTCATCGCGGCTGCGATCGCGGTAGATCGTCACACCCTTGCAACCCAACTCATAGGCGAGTCGGTAGACCTTCGCGACGTCTGCCTTGGTGGCGTCGTGAGGGAAGTTCACCGTCTTGCTCACGGCATTGTCGGTGTACTTCTGGAAGGCCGCCTGCATACGCACATGCCAATCCGGCGACACGTCATGGGCCGTGACGAAAACCCGCCGCACGTCCTCGGGGATGTTATACAGCTCCTGGATCGAGCCGTGCTCGGCAATGTCGTCCATCAATTCGGTCGAGTGAAAGCCGCGCTCCTTCGCCACAGCCTCAAAGATCGGGTTCACCTCAATGAGCCGCTCGGTATCAAATGCCACACGGCTGTAGCAGACGGCAAAGAGCGGCTCGATGCCGCTGGAGCAACCGGCGATGAGGCTGATGGTGCCCGTCGGCGCAATGGTCGTCGTCGTGGCATTGCGGAGCTGCTGCCCATTAGGCCCATCGTGGGCGCTCCCGCTGAAGTTGGGAAATGCGCCGCGCTCCTTCACCAGCTCCGCCGAGGCAGCACGCGCATTGTCGCGGATGAATTTCATCACCTTCTCAGCAAGCTCGAGCGCCTCTTCCGTGTCGTATGGGATGCCGAGCAGGATGAGCACGTCCGCCCAGCCCATCACGCCGAGGCCGATCTTGCGATTCGCCTCGGTCATCTTCTTGATCTCGGGCAGGGGGAAGTTGTTCATGTCGATGACGTTGTCCAGGAAGCGAACGGCGGTGAAGACCGTCTGGCGCAGCTCGTCCCACGCGATGGCCGGGCGCCCGTTTTCGCGTCGTACGAATTTGGCCAGGTTGATGGAGCCCAGATTGCACGACTCGTACGGCAGGAGCGGCTGTTCACCACAGGGATTCGTGCTTTCGATCGCGCCCATGTGAGGCGTCGGATTGTCGGCGTTGATGCGATCCAGGAAGATGATCCCCGGGTCGCCGTACCTCCACGCCAGCGACACCATTTCGCTGAATATGGCTCCGGCGTTCTTCGTCGCCACCGGCTCCCCGGTTCGCGGGTTGATCAGTTCGTACGTGTCGTCGGATTCAGCGGCCTCCATAAAGCCGTCGCTTACGGCAACGGAGATATTGAAGTTGTTGAGCAGGTCCTGCTGCTCTTTCGCGTGAACGAAGGCTTCGATGTCGGGATGATCGACGGCAAGCACGGCCATGTTGGCGCCGCGACGCGTCCCGCCTTGCTTGATGGCCTCGGTGGCCGCATCGAACACGTGCATGAAGGAGATCGGCCCGCTCGAAATGCCCTTCGTGGACTGCACCACATCCTTGGCCGGCCGTAGCCGTGAGAAGGAGAAACCCGTGCCGCCGCCGCTCTTGTGAATCAGCGCCGTGTTCTTGATGGCCTCGAAGATGCTGTACATATCGTCTTCGACCGGAAGCACGAAGCACGCCGAGAGCTGCTGTAGCTCCCGCCCGGCATTCATGAGTGTGGGAGAGTTGGGCACGAACTTCAGCGACGCCAGCAGCTCATAGAATTCGGCCGTGTCAGCCTCGACATCTGCCCCCGGGTATCGCCTGTCGGCGGACGCGATATTGCGCGCCACCCGCATGAGCATGTCCGCCGGCGTCTCGATAGGCTTTCCGTCGTCGTCCTTCTTCAGGTAGCGCCGCTCGAGAACCGTAATGGCGTTCTCTGTGAATTTGGGCGTCAGCGCATCTGTCTCTGACTCGGAGGCTGCCACTGATACGGCGTTCGCTGCCGTCAATATGAACCCACCTGTTCTGCCATTCGAAGGCGAACCTTTGTAGAACTTTGCCCCGCAGAACCTATAAAGACGCTAACTCATCCGAGCTATCGACGGTCAACGCGAGGCTTCCTGCATCCCCTCCGCAGTGGGCGATTATATCACTCTCGCGCCGCCATAGCAAGCTCCAATATTGGCGCAGGCCGACCCGTGATTCGACCTGTTATCAACGGCGAAGAAGGCCCTCAAACCCGCTTGGTTATCGCGTTCCTGGGCGGCTTCGCTGGCGAAAGTATGCCCGTTTCGGCAGGCTGCGCCGGCGAAAAAAGTTGACTCTTATTTATTCGTCAGGGTATATTTCCGCTGAATATGCGGCCCCCATGCAGCCACCACAACAACTGGATTACCGGATCACGTTGGACCTCGAGGCTGGCTGATGACCGTCCTCATGAAGGCGGCTAGGGGAAGTCTCTGCCCCCGACGCCGTTGTGGGTGTAGTTGAAATCGCAGCCGCCTGTCGGGATGGCGTAGGGAGAGTTCGTCGCGAGACCGTCGGCGGGTCGAACGAGCTTCACATGCCCGTCTCCGAAGGCTGCGACGAGGCCGCCTGCTCCTCGGCCCTCGGAGACATACCACGGATCAGGCGGCGGATGGTGGAAATAGCAACTCTCGAATAGGACCACCTTCTGCGCCGGCCACTTCATCTCGCTCCTGCAGTGCTGTTGCATATTCGTCGGATTCCTGCCCGCATTGATATCGGCCGTGTCCGAGTACAGACAGTAGGAGTACATGTACGAATAGGGCAATTCCGGCCGCGCGTCCGCCGGACAGACGGCAACACGCTCCTCCCGAACGTAGGGATCCAGCACCACGGCTATGTACGCCCAGAGCTGCTTGTCATGCTCGCCGATCACCATGTCGGCCGTCGTGCCGGCGGGGAACGTCTCGTCGTAGTCGTCCGTGTACAATTGGAGGGCCATGCCGAGTTGCCTGATGTTGCTCTGGCACGTCGTCATCAGCGCCCGGCCGCGCACCTTCGAGTACACTGGGAAGAGAATCGCCGCCAGCACGGCTATGATGGCGATAACGACGAGCAGCTCAATCAACGTGAAGCCGCGGCACAGCATGGGCTCGCCTGTGTCAAGGGAGCGTGTCTGCCCCGCCCGGCATCGGTACATCCGGCTCCTCCTCTTCCCTATCGCTCGACTTGCCCGTGACGTGCGGCGCTGGTGCATTTCCGCTGCCAGGCTGGCTTTCCTCTGCCTCGGCAGAGCTGTCGCATCACCGGCGCGGAATCGCTTCTATCGGCGGCGTCAGCGTTTTGTAATCTCGTGCGGCAGGAGCGCAAAGCGGGCCTCGCGAATCAGGATATAGCAGGAGGACAAATGCCGCCGGGATGTATCGCTGGTGATGCGCATGCGCGTCGTGTTGATGACAGGCAAGGGAGGCGTCGGCAAGACAAGCGTCGCCGCGGCCACCGCACTGGCGTGCGCCGAGCGCGGGCGGCGAACGCTGGTCGTGAGCACCGATGCTGCCCACAGCCTGGCGGATTCCTTTGGCCGACCCCTGAGCGCCGACGTCGTGCAGATGGCCGACCGCCTCTTTGCCCAGGAGATAGACGTGCATGTGGAGCTGCAGCGCAGCTTCGGCAAGGCGAGGGATTACTGGCGGCATCTGTTCGCCTCGCAGGGCGTGACGAAGGTCGTGGCCGAGGAGATGGCCGTGCTGCCGGGCGCGGAGGAGCTCTCCTTCCTGTTGCGCATTAAGGAGCACATTGACGCCGGCGAGTACGAGGTGCTCATCGTGGATTGCGCGCCAACCGGCGCGACGCTGCGACTGCTGAGCTTCCCGGAAGTCCTCCGTTGGTTCATGCGCAAGCTCTTCCACCTCGAGCGCGCGGCTGTCCGCATTGCCAGGCCCGTCCTGAAGCACGTCATCGATGTTCCGCTGCCCAGCGACGACGTGTACGCCTCGCTGCTGGATTTGTACCATCGCATCGATGGCATCAAGGAGCTCCTGTCGGATCCTCAGAATTGCTCCGTCCGGCTCGTGTGCAATCCGGAGAAGATGGCCATCGAGGAGACGAAACGGGCCTTCACCCATCTGTGCCTGTATGGCTTGCCCACGGATGCCGTGATCGTCAATCGCGCCCTGCCCCCCAAGGTGACCGATCCGTTCTTCGCCACGTGGAAAA
>Ga0209979_1004377_pt1 | contig 11738 bp, 15 predicted proteins | sample AnhtaG_FD_183114 | JGI IMG/M metagenome (GOLD analysis project Ga0209979, IMG submission 183114) | Deep subsurface microbial communities from Anholt, Denmark to uncover new lineages of life (NeLLi) - Anholt_01485 metaG (SPAdes) (version 2) | ecosystem: Environmental > Aquatic > Marine > Oceanic...
TGCTCTGGATGAAGGGCCTATTGTCCCGGTGGTAAGAAATGCCGACCAGAAATCCCCTGTGGAAATAAGCCAGACAGTAAAGGCGTTAACCGAGAAGGCAAGAGCTGGAAAATTGACCGCTGATGATATTACCGGGGGCACATTTACCTTAACCAACTTGGGCGCCCTCGGTGGCGGCTGGACCTTTGAGACCGCCATTATAAATCAGCCAGAGTCGGCAATACTGAGAGTTGGGGGCATCACCGAGAGGGCTGTGGTCAGGAATGGACAAATTGTCATCAGGCCCATCATGACCTATAGTTTGACTTACGACCACCGGGTAGTCGACGGCGCGGTGGCTGCCAAATTTATGTCAAGTCTCATTAATGCCCTGGAAAACCCGACCCTTTTATTAACCTGAATATGTAGTCACACACCAAAAAGAGAGTTGGAGGCCAAAATGGAAAATACCAAGGATGTAATCAAGGAATTTGATTCCAGCGTGGCAAGATTTCAGAAAGAATGGCCCAAGCAGAGGGCAGCCTTCGCGGCTCTATCGGAAGCGATGAAATCACCGGGCGCACTGGACTCAAAATACAAGTATCTTATTGCGGTAGGTATCGCCGTTAACGCTCATTGTCACTGGTGCATCGCCGCCAACGTTAAAAGTGCTCTGGCTCACGGAGCAAACAAAGAAGAAGTCATGGAAGCTGGCTGGGTCGCGGTGCAAATGGGTGGTGGGCCATCGCTAGCCTACCTGCAATTGGTGCAAAAAGCACTGGACGATTTATTACCGCAAAGCTAAGTAAGTCTATATTAACCTGGCTTGTTAAGGGAGGAACACCGTGGAAGAAAGAGACATCGTAATTATTGGTGGTGGGCCGGCCGGCTATGTGGCCGCGATAAGGGCTTCACAGCTTGGCGGTAAGGTCACCCTGATTGAAAATGATGCCCTGGGGGGGACTTGCCTCAATCGGGGGTGCATCCCCTCAAAATCCCTGCTCCATAGCGTGGAACTATACCAGTCAATGAAAAATGCGGCGCAATATGGCATCAACGCGCCGAATGTCAGCATTGACCTGGCTAAAATGCAGTCCCATAAGAGCAAGGCAATATCAACGCTTGTCGCCGGCGTTCAGAGCCTTCTAACTGGGAATAAAGTTGAAGTTATCAAAGGGCAGGCTAAGCTTTCCTCTTCAAGGCAGGTAGAAATAGATACTGGACAAGGAAAGCAGACCATTACGGCAAAAAAGACCATTCTGGCTACGGGTGGTAAACCAATGATACTGCCGATTCCCGGGGCTGACAGCACCTCAGGAATAATTAATGCGGAGAGCATCCTCGACCTGGATTATATCCCAAAGAGTCTATTGATGATAGGTGGCGGTGTCATCGGGGTAGAAATGGCCACCATTCTGGCTAAGCTGGGCGGCAAAGTAACTATCGTGGAGATGTTGCCCCATATTTTACCCCTGGAAGACGCCGAGCTAACTTCAATCCTGGCGCGTGCCCTCAAGGAGGATGGGATTCAGCTATACGAGGGGGCGAAGGTCAGTAAAATTGAGGACAGTGAGGGAGGAAAAACAGTCACCGTCTCGGCTGGTGAAGTTGAAAAGAAACTGGAAGTAGAGGTTGTCGCCATTGCCGTTGGCTACAGTCCAAACGTAGAAGGTCTTGGTCTTGATGAAGCTGGAATAGCGGTAAGTAAAGGTGGAATTCAAGTGAATGAGCATATGGAGACCAGTGTGCCCGGTATTTATGCTGCCGGCGATGTCATTGGCGGCATGATGCTCGCCTATGTTGCCATGGAAGAGGGCGTAATCGCTGCCGAGAATGCTCTGGGCAGAAATTCAACCATTAATTATCAGGCAGTCCCGCGATGCACCTTTACTCTGCCCGAATTAGCCAGCGTGGGCCTCACCGAGGCAGAGGCAACCACTCAGGGATACCAGATACAAGTGGGCAGGTTTCCCTTCTCCGCCAGTGGCATGGCCACCATCCTGGGCGAGAGGAGAGGCCTGGTAAAGATAATCACCGAGCAGAAGTACGGCCAGATATTAGGCGTTCATATCATTGGTCCCCGGGCTACCGAGCTCATCGCCGAAGCCACTCTGGCGATGAAGTTGGAAGCTAGCCCGCAGGAGATTGTCGCCACCATCCATGCCCACCCTACCCTCTCTGAGGCACTTCGTGAGGCAGCGCTGGATGTTACCGGTGAGACAATACACTTTCTATCTAAAAATAGGTAGCAAGGTTGGAGAAAGGGATGCGTTGTGTTGTTTACCAGCTTGGACTAGTTGAGTATAGTGATGCTTACCATCTGCAGCGAAAGCTCCTTGGTGAGAGATTGGACGGCGGGATAGCTGATACCCTTCTTCTCCTGGAGCATCCGGCCACCATCACCATTGGCAAATCGGGTAAGCTGGAAAATGTCCTTGCCTCTCCGACACAACTAGCCAAGGAAGGGGTATCTCTGGTCTTTACCGACCGGGGAGGCGATGTCACCTACCACGGCCCCGGTCAAATCGTTGGCTACCCCATTTTTGACCTGAGGGAGCGGGGAAGAGATGCCCACCAGTACGTGCGCAACATTGAAGAAGCGCTCATCAGAACTCTAAACGACTTTTCCATAAAGTCCGGCCGGGACAAGAATCATGCTGGTGTCTGGGTAGGAGATGAGGAAATTGTTGCCATCGGGCTCAGCATCCGAAAATGGATAACCATGCACGGATTTGCCCTCAATGTAAACACAGATTTGGCCCAATTCGCACTGATAAACCCGTGTGGCTTTGCCAATAGAAAAGCGACTTCGATGTTACGCCTGCTTGGCCAAGAGATACCAGTGGCAACAGTAACGGAAAGGTTATTGGCTCATTTTTCGGAAGTTTTTAATGCTCACCTTGAATTAGGAACAGATATACTGGCAAGAAGTTATGATGAGAGGAAGACTCCCACCCTGGTTTAAACAGAAGCCCGCCGACCCAAAGATTATGTCAACCATGACCAGGCTTCTAAATGGACTGAGCCTAGATACCATCTGTGAAAGTGCCCATTGCCCAAATATCGGAAGGTGCTTCTCCAAAGGCACTGCCACCTTTCTCATCCTTGGCGATGTATGTACCAGACACTGTACCTTCTGTGCGGTAAAAAAGGGGTGGCCAACCCCGGTCGATGAGAAGGAACCTCAACACTTACTTGAAGCCGTGGAGAGGCTGGGCCTAAATTACATCGTGATCACCTCGGTCACCAGAGATGACCTTCCTGACGGCGGCGCCTCCCAGTTTGCCAGGACAATCAAACTACTTCGTGAAAACAGGAGAGATGCTATCGTTGAGGTTCTCATACCAGATTTCCTTGGTTCGGCGGAAGCAATCAAGACGGTAGTCGAAGCCCGTCCCCAGGTCATCAACCATAATGTGGAAACAGTTCCCCGCCTTTACCCGGAAGTCAGGCCGCAGGCTGATTACACCCGTTCGCTTGAACTTCTCTTTATGGTGAAAAACCTGGACCGGGCAATAGTTACCAAGTCTGGTCTAATGCTGGGATTAGGCGAAACCAAGGCCGAAGTAATTGAGGTTATGAGTGACCTAAGAGAAGCCGACTGCGACCTGCTTACCCTCGGTCAATACCTGCAGCCTTCGCCCAAGCATCATCCTGTGGTCAGGTTTGTTTCCCCCGAGGAGTTTAACGAATATGAAGCTATAGGTAAGGACATGGGATTTGCTGAGGTCGCTTCGGCGCCTCTGGTAAGAAGTTCCTTTAAGGCGGCTGAACTCTATGCCAAAGCGAAAAATAGTTTAAGAATAATCTAGGACGATGAGAGACTTGAATGAAAAAGAACCGATAGCTGGCATCTATTGACAACTAATTTCTATTTGTGGTAAACTTTAACTTTAGTATTTGGTATTCAGCCGTAGCTGATAGATTGAAAAATATTATTCAATCTGTCATGATTTTAATGGATGGGCCAAGGCTCATCCATTAAAATTGTAGGGACAGGAGGAGATAAGTTGCCGACTATTAACCAGCTTATACGTAAAGGGCGCAAGAAGGTCACCAAGAAGACCAAATCGCCGGCGTTGCGCTTTACCTTCAACGCTCTGAAGAACAGGCTGATGGAGGGAAAGGGCTCGCCGCAGAAGAGGGGAGTTTGTACTCAGGTTAGGACGACCACCCCGAAAAAGCCCAATTCGGCACTGCGCAAAATTGCCAGAGTGCGACTGACTAACGGCATGGAAGTAACCGCTTATATCCCCGGTGAGGGACATGAGTTGCAGGAACACTCCGTAGTCCTGATTCGCGGCGGGAGGGTAAAAGATTTACCCGGTGTCCGCTACCATATTGTCCGAGGCGCCTTGGACACAAGTGGTGTCGTTAACCGCCGCCAGGGTCGTAGTAAGTACGGAAGCAAACTAGCCAAAGAAAAGGCTGAGATTGTATAAATACAGGAGCCAAAAATGTCAAGGCGAGCCCGAGCGATAAAAAGAGAAATACTCCCTGATGCGAAGTACCATAACCTAACCGTAGCCAATTTGGTGAATAAAGTAATGAAGTGCGGTAAAAAGAGGACAGCAGAGGGAATTGTCTATGGCGCGCTAGAACTGCTGGAAGGGAGGGTGTCGAAAGACCCGGTTACTGCTTTGGAACAGGCGGTAAAAAATGCCACCCCCCTGCTTGAGGTCAAGCCCCGCCGTGTTGGCGGTGCTACCTATCAAGTACCAGTGGAAGTTCGGCCTGACCGCGGTCTCTTCCTGGCATTAATCTGGCTACTGAAATCAGCCCGGGCCAGAAAAGGTAAATCGATGGCCGAGAGGCTGGCGGCTGAACTCTCTGACGCCTTGCATGGAGAAGGCACCACTATTAAGAAGCGTGAGGACACTCATAAAATGGCTGAGGCCAATAGGGCCTTTGCCCACTATCGATGGTGAGAGGTTATCCATTATTAATTCTAATGTTACACTAAAAAACCCAATATCAGTAAAGGCCAGAACTATGCCTAGAAGTTTTCCATTAGAAAAAATCCGAAATATAGGTATTATCGCTCACATTGATGCCGGTAAAACCACCGTCACGGAAAGGATACTCTATTATACTAAGCGTACCTATAAGATTGGTGAGGTAGATACCGGTACCGCCGTGATGGACTGGATGGAGCAGGAGCGAGAACGTGGCATCACCATCACCGCGGCGGCTACCACCTGTTACTGGCAGGACCACCGCATCAACATTATTGATACGCCGGGGCATGTTGATTTTACCGCAGAGGTCGAGCGCAGCCTTAGAGTATTGGATGGAGGGGTGGTCGTTTTTGATGGCGTGGCTGGAGTTGAGGCACAATCAGAAACGGTATGGCGACAGGCTAACCGGTATCGTGTGCCCAGGATCTGCTTCATCAACAAGATGGACCGAATCGGTGCCAATTTTAACCGGACTTTATCTATGATTGAACAACGATTGAAAGCTAGACCTCTTCCAGTACAGCTTCCTTTAGGCGATGGAGACTCATATGAAGGAATTATTGACCTGCTGGAGAAAAAGGCGTGGTACTTTGACGGTGAACCTGACTCAGAGCCACGGGAGGTAGCTATTCCGGAGTCGAAACAGGCAATATGTGCTGAATTGCATCAGGCACTAATTGAAAAGTTGGCGGAGCATGATGACCGGATTTTGGAAGCTTATCTGGAGGGTAGTAATATTACTCCTCTCGAGCTAAGACAGGCCCTGAGGCGGGTAACTTTAGCCAATAATGGGGTACCCATTCTTTGCGGCAGCGTGCTGAGGAACAAAGGTATCCAGCCGCTTCTTGATGCCATAATCAATTATCTGCCCTCTCCACTAGATATGCCACCAGTACGGGCTATTGATACCCGGTTAGGAACTGAAGTCACCCGCCAGGCCAGTGATGAAGCCCCCTTTTCCGCACTGGCCTTTAAAGTGGTTTCTGACCCCTTTGTCGGCCGACTGGTCTATTTTCGAGTGTATTCCGGCAGAGTGGAGGTAGGCGGGCAAGTATTTAATGCAACTCGAGGCAAGCGGGAGCGCATCGGGCGGCTACTACTGATGCACGCCAATCGCCGTGAAGAAGTAAACGAGGCTGATACCGGAAGTATTGCTGCCACATTAGGTCTCAAAAATACGTTTACCGGCGATACTCTTTGCGACTCCCCCCAACCGGTGCTCCTTGAATCTATTCGTTTCCCTGAGCCAGTGCTCGCCATTTCCATCGAGCCCAGAACACGAGCCGACCAAGACAAAATGGGGGAAGCCCTCCAAAAACTAACCGAAGAAGACCCTACCTTCAAGGTGACTTATAATGAGGAGACAGGACAAACGGTTATCTCGGGTATGGGTGAGCTTCATCTGGAGGTCATCGTCAACAGGTTAATTAGCGAATTTGGAGTGGGTGCCAAGGTAGGCAAACCACGGGTTGCTTATAAGGAGACGATCACGGCGCCGGTGCAGGCTGAAGGAAAATTTGTTCGGCAAACCGGAGGGCATGGCCAATATGGGCATGTCTGGCTCAAGCTTGAGCCTATGAAGCGTGGCAGTGGCTTTCAATTTATCGACCATATTAAAGGTACCACCATACCGAAGCAATATATCCCCGCCGTCGAGCTTGGTATTAAAGAAGCTATAGAAACCGGGGTAGTGGCTGGCTATCCCGTAGTTGATATTAAAGCCACCCTTTATGATGGTAGTTATCACGAGGTTGACTCCTCAGAACCTGCCTTCAAGATGGCTGGCTCAATGGCACTGAGGAAAGGCGTCATGAAAGCCAAACCCGCTCTTCTGGAGCCTATTATGAAGCTGGAAGTGGCTACACCAGAACAATTCCTGGGTGATATCATTGGTGACCTTAATTCCAAAAGGGGACACATCGAGAATATCGAAACTCAGGGCGAAATGTATATTATCCATTGCTTTGTACCCTTAGCTGAGACTTTTGGCTATGCCACCAGGCTCAGGTCGCTCACTCAGGGTAGAGCGACCCATTCCATGGAATTCTCTCAATATAAGGAACTACCAGCGGAATTGACCGACGAAATTACAGAACAAGCGGTGGGTAAAAGATATGGCTAAGCAGAAAATTCGTATCAAACTAAAGGGTTTTGACCATAAGGTAGTTGACCTATCGGCCGAGCAGATTGTTGAAGCCGTTGAGCGTACCGGGGCGGTGGTGGTTGGTCCCGTACCACTGCCCACGCATATTCAGAAGTTCAGCGTTATTCGCTCCCCGTTTATCGATAAAGACTCACAGGAGCAGTTTGAGGTTCGAACCTATAAGCGTATCATTGATATTATTGAGACGACTTCTAAAACCATAGACGCCTTAACTAAACTGAATTTACCCTCCGGGGTAGAAATAGATATTAAGTTATAAGGACAGATTACTCTCAGAGAGCTAAAGATATGACACAGGAGATTATTGGCAAAAAACTGGGCATGTCCCAAGTATTCGAGGACGATGGCAAAGTGGCCGCAGTAACCGCCATCGAGGCCGGGCCATGCACGGTGACTCAGGTGAAAACCGCAGCTAAAGACGGCTACAATGCCGTTCAGCTCGGCTTTGGTCAAGCTAAGCGACTTAAGTCCCCGCAGCAGAGTCACCTCAAGGGAGCGAGAGAATTTAAGTATCTACGAGAATTCAGAGCCGGCGATACGAAAGCCTTCAAAGTGGGACAAAAGGTTGATGCTAGCCTGTTTAAGGCCGGTGACATGGTTGATATTACCGGGGTATCCAAGGGCAAGGGCTTTGCCGGGGTAGTAAAACGCTACCACTTTGCCGGTGGCCCCAAAACACATGGACAGTCTGACCGACACCGTGCCCGAGGTTCCATCGGCGCTGGTACCTCTCCCGGCAGGGTATTCAAAGGAACGCGTATGGCTGGACATATGGGGAACAGGCAGGTGACCGCACGCAATCTAGAGGTATTTGAAGCCGACCCCACCCGCAACCTATTGCTGGTCAAGGGAGCGGTACCCGGGAGCAGGAATGGCTTACTACTGATAAAGAAATCAGGCAGGGGGAAGTAAAGAAGTGCAAGTTCCAGTCTATAGCCTTACTGGAGAAGTGGTTGAGCACATTGAAATAAACGACCAGGTTTTTGCCGTACCTTTTAATGAGGGGGTAGTACACCAAGCAATGGTAAGGCAGCAGGCAAACGCTCGCCAGGGAACGGCTTCGACCAAAACCAGGGGCGAAGTTTCTGGCAGCAGTCGAAAATTGTTTCGCCAGAAGGGCACCGGCAATGCTCGCGCAGGCAGCCGTCGGTCTCCACTGCGCCGTGGAGGTGGTATTATTTTTGGTCCTCACCCGAGAAGCTATCGGCAAGCCATGCCAAAAAAGATGCGCCAATTAGCCTTAAGATGCGCCCTCTCAGCTAAGGTGAGAGATGAAGAGTTAAAAGTTATCGCCGAACTTAAATTGGAACCAAAGACGAAGCAGATGGTACAGATTCTGGCCGCCCTTGGCGTGGATTCCTCAACTCTGGTTATTACTCCTGAGCCAGAGGCCAATGTAATTAAATCAGCTCGCAATCTGAAAAAGGTCAAGACAATGCCAGCTAATCTACTCAATGTGCTTGACGTCCTCTCCTATAAGATGCTATTGATGACAGTATCTGCGGTACGCAAAGTGGAACAGCTATGGGGGGAGAGATTGGCTCAAGAGGTGAAGCATGCACCTCTATGATGTATTGCGCCGTCCGTTTGTGACGGAGAAGAATACCATTCTGCAAGCTCAAAATAAATATGCTTTTGAGGTAGCTAAAGAAGCCAATAAACCGCAGATTAAACAGGCTGTGGAAAAAGCGTTTAAGGTCAAGGTGACCACGGTTAATGTAACCAAGGTACCGGGTAAGATGCGAAGGGTAGGCAGACGACTGGTGTTAACTCGACCCTGGAAAAAGGCTATTGTTACCCTCAGACCAGGGGATAAGATAGAATTCTTTGAAGGTGTTTAGACTTTATGAAGGGGGAAACTGAGTGGCATTAAAGATATACCGTCCAACCTCTCCCGGCAGGCGGGGGATGAGTGGCTCAACATTTGAAGAAATAACCAAAGATAAGCCAGAGAAATCGCTGCTCGCCCCGCTAAAGAAGCGAGGAGGACGTAACAGCCGGGGGAAAATAACGGTTCGCCACCGAGGTGGCGGCGCCAAACGAAGGCTCCGTGTCATTGACTTCAAGCGGGATAAAGTGGGCGTTCCGGGCAGAGTGGCAGCGATTGAATATGACCCTAACCGCTCGGCACGCATCGCGCTCATTTACTATGCCGACGGAGAAAAGCGATATATCCTTGCCCCGGTAGGACTCAATATCGGGAATACCATAATGGCAGGCAGTGAGGCTGAAGTAAAGCCGGGAAACGCTCTGCCCTTGAAGCTAATCCCGAGTGGCACTCTGATACATAATATTGAGTTGGAGAAGGGGAGAGGTGGACAACTGGTGCGCAGTGCCGGGACCGCCGCTCAGCTAATGGTCAAGGAAGGTGACTACGCTTTGGTTCGCCTAGCTTCTGGTGAGATGCGGCGTATTCGTGGCGATTGCCTGGCGACTATCGGACAGGTAGGCAATGTTGACCATCAAAGCATTGAGCTGGGCAAGGCAGGTCGTAAACGATTGTTGGGCTGGCGACCCACGGTGAGGGGCTCAGCCATGACGCCGCGCGACCATCCTCACGGTGGTGGCGAAGGTAGAAGTCCGATAGGCCTGCCCGGACCGAAAACACCGTGGGGCAAACCAGCACTGGGTTATCGGACCCGCAAACCAAAAGCTTCAGATAAGCTGATTGTTAAGCGGAGAAAAGGCAAATAGAGGTGAGAAATGTCAAGGTCAATCAAGAAAGGCCCATTCATTGAGGCCAAACTGCTCAAAAAAGTAGATGCCGTTATCCGCTCTGGTCAAAAGGCGGTGATAAAAACCTGGTCACGCTCATCTACCATTTTGCCCCAGATGGCAGGGCTTACTATTGGCGTGCATGATGGTAGGAGACATCTACCTATCTTTATCACCGAAAATATGGTGGGGCACAAACTAGGTGAGTTTGCTTTAACCCGAACTTTTAGAGGACACGTCTCCAAATCAGAGAGAACTACTCAGGTAAGGAAAAAGTAGGTTGCTTATTTTAGGCAGGACGTATAAATGAAAGTAAGAGCCGTAGCTAAGGATACAGGTATATCAGCCAGTAAGGTGCGCCCGCTGGTAGATATGGTGCGCGGTAGGAAGGTTGACGAAGCATTGACCTTGCTCAGATTTGCCCCGACACCGAATGCCCGGCTCGTCGCCAAGGTGGTGAAATCTGCGGCGGCTAATGCTGAGAATAATTACCAGATGTTACCTTCGGATTTGAAGATTGTTAGCATCTTTGCTGATGAAGCTCAAACGTTGAAGAGGCACCGCCCACGGGCACGAGGGCGAACCAGCGCCATAAATAAACATTCCAGCCACATTACGGTTATTGTCGCCGATAAGGAGTAGTAATTGGGTCATAAAGTTCATCCTATAGGCTTTAGAATTGGTGTCATACGGGACTGGCAAGCAAAGTGGTACGCCGATGCCCATTATGCCGAGACCTTGCAAGAAGACCTGAAATTGCGGCGGGCGATTCAGTCCAAGTATGCTGACGCGGCCATTTCTCTGGTAGAGATTGCCCGCCAGGCGAAAGAGGTGTCCGTAACTATCCATACTGCCCGACCTGGTATTGTCATCGGGCGGGGAGGACAGCGAGTTGACGAATTGAGTACCCACCTTCAGCAACTTATCGGGAAGAGAGTTCGATTGAATATTCAGGAGATTCGACAGCCCGAACTTGATGCTAATTTGGTCGCTAAAACGATAGCGGAACAGATTCAGCGCCGTATTGCTTACCGGAGGGCAATGAAACAGGCAATTTTTCGCACCATTCAGGCCGGTGCTAAGGGAATAAGAGTCAGTTGTGCCGGCAGATTGGGCGATGCTGAGATAGCACGCCGTCAGACAATGCATGAGGGGCAAGTACCCCTGCATACACTGCGGGCTGATATTGACTATGGTTTTACTGAGGCACACACCACCCTAGGCCGAATTGGGGTAAAAGTCTGGATATATAAGGGTGAAATCCTTCCTGAACCTAAAGAACTGGAAGTCGAGGAGATACCTGCTGAGCTGGCCGTCAGTGCCGGCGCGGAAGCCAAGCTCCCCACTGCTGCCGAAAAAGTCGAAGAACTGGCTGAGCCTGTACCCGTGGAAACTGCCGGGCCGGTAGCTGAAGTAAAAGCAGAAGAAAAACCAGTAACAAGAAGAAGAGCCAAGAAAGTCGTTCCCACAGAAGAGATACCGACTGAGCCGGCAGCCGAAATAAAGGCAGAAGAGAAGCCAGTAACAAGAAAAAGAGCCAAGAAAGTCGTCGTCACAGAAGAGACGCCGGCTGAGCCAGTAGCTGAAGTAAAAGCAGAAGAGAAGCCAGTAACAAGAAGAAGGGCCAAGAAAGTCGTCGCCACAGAGGAGACGCCGGCTGAACCGGTAGCTGAAGTAAAAGCAGAAGAGAAGCCAGCCAAGCCAGCGAGGAAAAGAAGCAAAAAGGCAACAACTGCCAAAGAAGAAGCCTCCACCCTGACGGAAAAAGAGGAGAAGGATGCTGCAACCTAAGCGGGTAAAATATCGCAAGACCCACAAAGGACATCGCCGGGGTAGCGCTCAGGCGGGTAATACAACTCTCTTTGGCGATTATGGTTTGCAAGCACTAGAGTCCGCCTGGATTACTAGTGAACAAATTGAAG
>Ga0209979_1004378_pt1 | contig 11736 bp, 8 predicted proteins | sample AnhtaG_FD_183114 | JGI IMG/M metagenome (GOLD analysis project Ga0209979, IMG submission 183114) | Deep subsurface microbial communities from Anholt, Denmark to uncover new lineages of life (NeLLi) - Anholt_01485 metaG (SPAdes) (version 2) | ecosystem: Environmental > Aquatic > Marine > Oceanic >...
AAGACAATGCCTTTGTAGAAAGATCACACAGAACAGATGATGAAGAATTTTATATCCCTTATCTACTTACCATAAAGAACGAAAAAGATTTCATAAAAAGAGGTATTTGGTGGCAGAGGATCTATAACTTAGACCGTCCCCACCAGGGATTAGATAACTTGACTCCTTATGAGAAATTAAAATCCTTAAGTTACACAACAGGTGAGGAAATATGCCTATTTCCTCCTCTTATTTTAGATTCTGTTTCTTATCTAGATCCATTCAAAATTAAGAGAAAAAGTGTGCAGGATCAATTTGACTATTACCAAAATTTCAGAGAGCAATAGATAATGGGCATTTTTTGGTGATGATATTTTTTGTAACCGCTCATTTTGTCAGTTATATTGTGGTTTTAGGGTTAATACAACATCTCCGTTAAAGAATGCTCTTCAAGACTTTGGCAAAAAGTTAAGCAAAAATAGGCTCTTTGACGCATAAATACTGGCGAAATACGTTATAAGGATAAGAATCCTTTACGAAATATATAGTGATTCTTTAGCCATCTCAAGAAGTAAAGGAAATTGATTTTTCTAAAAGCCTTGAGGAGATCCCCAACAGTATTTAGATTAGCTTTGAGTATTCTTTGAAAGGATCCTTTTAGTTTGCTACACATCAAAAAGCTATGAGCAATAAAGACTGAATACCAGTGTTTCTTAATGGCTTTTAGACTCCTCAGTTAATACTGTCTAAAGGTTAAATTATCCTTAGCATCTCTGTTGAAATCTTCTGTTCTCCATCGCTGGCTAAAGTGATAAACAATCTCCTTATCCTTAAGGGAAAGATTATTAGTTATATAGACATCGATTCTTTTCATATCCTTAGTATAAGGATCTTCTCTTGTGAGATAACGATCCTCTGGGTACCTCCAAGAGACTGAACTCTAAAATTTGCTCCCCAGATGTATCTTTTTTCCTCCTTGCCATCTTTATAGACCTTTGTCATTTCCTGAAAACAGCTTGGTGGGAGGGAATTGACTAACTTCTCTACAGTAAATTCCCTCTTTCTCTTCTTCGTTCGGTGTTTCTTCTTTTTTCTTATTCGATGCCTCTTGTTTAGACGATAAATGACATCATCTTTCTTTAAAGTGGAGATACAAAATCAGAGCAGAGATCCCAGTTATCGATGAGGCCTTCTTTAAACTGGATACCTTTTTTAATGGCATCCAGGACTAGTTTTTTCCCAAGCTCGATTTTGGTAAAGAAATCTGGAGAATCTTCTCCTTCTTCAAATTCATCAGCTGGCACATAAGGTTCGAGATTAACAGGAAAATCTCTTATCTTATCTACATAATAAGAGGTAACAGCTACGTTGCAGTTAACAAGACCTTTCTCACTGCCAGCGTACTGTACCTTAGCTGCTTCGATCTTTGTAGCTGATTTTGATTTCTTACAGGCAACATCATCGATTACTAGGGCTCCATGAGGACGAGATCTTGTTCGATTATCCCTCTGGATTATCTCTATTCTTCGGTTGTTTACCTTCTCTTCATCCCAGGGAGAGTTGGTTAAGAAATGGTGTAGTGAATCGTAGTTACTCTTTGGTCTACACTCGCTGATGGTTTGGATGTTGGTCCTCTTCAACTCAAGCTGAAGACCGAAGGGGTAAACCTTGAAGTTTTTAAACTGAGGTTCGATGAAAAGATCCTTAAATTCTCCCAAAAACTTCTCTAAAGATGGTGGTATGATAGAGATAACATTCAGCATTTTAGCCTCCCTTACAATACTTGAATATTTAAATTCTCGTATTATAAGGGATTAGAGCCATTTTATCAAAGATCCTTTGCTAAAGCCTTATAGAGCCGTAACGTTCTAAGCCTTTACTAATAAGGCTTTGAGGTCAATTCAGGACTAATTTTTGCCAAAGTCTTGGCTTTTATCTTTGTGAAAGAGAAATCTTATCTAAAAATTCCCCTCTAAAAGCTCCTTTGCTTTATCCACAGCCGAGGCTGCATCAGGAGCATAACCATCAGCCCCAATCTCATCAGCATAACTTTGCGTAACTGGTGCGCCACCAATCATCACCTTAACCTTGTTATCCAGATTTGCCTCTTGCACAGCTTTGACAACATCCTTCATAGAAACCATGGTAGTAGTAAGAAGAGCAGAGACTCCTATAAGATGAGCTTTTTTCTCTTTAGCTGTCTCGATAAACTTCTCTGGAGAAACATCAATGCCTAAGTCAACTATCTCAAACCCAGCTCCTTCCAACATCATCCCCACTAAATTTTTCCCAATATCATGTAAATCTCCTCTTGCTGTTCCTAAAATTACTGTTCCTATAGTTTCTATACCCTTTTCAGTTAAAAGGGGCCTTAAAATCTGCATTCCTTGTTTCATGGCTCTTGCAGCAATAAGCATCTCAGGAATATAAAATTCGTTTCTCTCAAATTTTTCTCCCACTATACCCATTCCTGAGATGAGCCCCTGATTAAGAACTTCCTCTACATCCTGGCCCTCATCAATAGCTTTTTGGACAAGATCCTTTACCTGAGGTGCCTTCCCCTGAACTACATCATCCCTAATCTCCTCTAAATTTACCATTTTTACCTCCTTGATTTTCATAAAATTTTTGACAGTACCTTTCATAAAGTATTGTCAAAAGCTAGCTATGTCATGTGGCAAGTTGGGGGTTATCATAGTGTTTTTATAAGTGCCTATAAGCAAAAGAGCCAATTTTTGGTTAGCTCTTTACCAAGGCTTTGTAAACATTAGATGGATCTCGCTTTGCCGATGTTCTTTACTCCCAAAGACCAGCTCCTTAAACGTCAATTATGACTTTAAGGATTTTGTCTCTATTGTTAATTACGTATTCAAATGCTTTCTGTAGCTCACATAATTTAAAGTGTTTGGAAATTAATGGCTTTAACTCTATCTTACCTTCTGATACAAGAGATAACGCTCGCGGATACATATTAGCATATCTAAAAATCGTGCTTATCCTTATCTCTTTAGATATCATTCGATTTATATTCAAAGCAACCTCGTCTTGAGAAGGCATGCCAACAAGGATTATTTTCCCTCCGCGTTTGACAAGATTTACTGTATTGTGAGTAGTAACTCGACTTCCTGCTGTCTCAAAGACGACATCAAACCTATTATTATATTGTTCAAAGACATTTTTCTCTTTAGCGTCAACGATTGACTTAGCACCTATTCTTTGGGCAACATTTAACCTAAAAGGTATTACATCAAAAACTGTTACATCTATTACTCCACTCCCAATAATGCCTTGAAGCGTCATTATGTCTATTGTTCCTGCGCCGAGTATGGCAACCTTATCCTCCGGTTTTAAGTCTGCTTTTTCCGCTGCCCACAAGCCCACAGATAATGGTTCAAACATTGCTCCTTCGTCATAAGAGACAGAGGAAGGAAGTTTGAAACAAAAATCAGCCGGATGCCCGACATATTCTGTAAAAGCTCCATCTATTAGTGGAGTCGCCATAAATTTAATATTGGGGCAAAGGTTATATCTTCCTGCCTTGCAGAATTTACATTTTCTGCAAGGCACTCCAGGCTCCAGAGCCACTCTGTCCCCTACCTTGAGTTCTTCTACGCCTTCCGCTATTTCTACAATTTCACCAGCGGATTCATGACCAAGTATAAGTGGTTCCTTAACAACAAAATCTCCTATCTTTCCTGTTTTATAGTAGTGAGCATCAGAACCACACACACCCACCGCCTTGATTCTGACAAGCACTTCCCCCTCTCTGGGAATAGGAACTTTTATTTCTTTTTCGACAATCTTTCCTGGCTTTACTAAATACATAGCTTTCATCAACATCACCTCGTCAAAATACTTGAAGGATCCACTTCTTGAGCAATAACTTCCTCTATTGCCATATTTATCGCTGGATTAAAATTATCTATATTCTTCAAAAGGTACCATTTCTCCATAGCTTGTCTTTGGGCTCTCTCCTATATGATCTTTTTCCACTCTGTCCACTCCCTTCCGTGAGCTTCGGCCACTGGCTTACAGATTATCTTGCCTTTCGCAAGGTTTAATCCCTCAGCAAGACCCTGATCCTCAATAAAGGCTTGACAGTACCCTATATCAGCTATCTTAATAATGTAAGGTAAAGTAGCATTGGTTAGAGCCAGGGTAGAGGTTCTGGCATAAACTCCTGGTATATTGGTCACACAGTAATGAATTACACCGTCTACAGTAAAGGTTGGATTATCGTGGGTGGTGGGACGGGTAGTTTCGATACAGCCCCCTTGATCTACAGCTACATCCACAATCACCGAACCTTCTCGCATTAAGGATAGCATATCCCGGCTTACAAGATGGGGAGTTTTAGCTCCACGAATAAGCACTGCCCCAATAAGAAGATCCACGGAGGGCAGAATTTTTTGGATGGCATAACTGCTGAAATAATAGGTAGAAACATTAGGAGAAAGAACATCATCCAAATAGCGCATCCGGTATGGGTCTATATCCATCACGACAACTCTGGCACCTAACCCAGCAGCCATTTTAGCTGCATTAGCTCCTACTGTTCCTCCTCCCAGGATAAGAACCCGGGCCGGAAGAACACCGGGAACCCCACCTATAAGGATACCTGATCCTCCTTTGTGTTTAGTAAGAAAATAAGCCCCGATAAGAACTGCACTTCTTCCTGCTACCTCGCTCATAGGAGCTAAAAGAGGAAGCTTTTTTTGATAGTCCTCTACTGTTTCATACGCTATTCCCACTATACCCTTTTTTAAAAGAGCCAGGGTGAGATTTTTATCCGCCGCAAGATGAAGGTAAGTAAAAAGAATCTGCTCCTCATGGAAAAGGTCAAACTCGGAGGGCAGGGGCTCTTTTACCTTGAGGATAAGCTCTGCCTCATCGAAGAGCTTCCTCTTATCTTCAATAATTTCAGCTCCTGATTTTTTAAACTCCTTATCAGAAAAGCCGTTTCCCTCACCTGCTCTCTTCTCTATAAAAACTTTATGTGCTGCCTCATGTAGAACCTTCACTCCTGCAGGAGTGAGCGCGACTCTGAATTCTCCTTTTTTTATCTCTTTGGGTACACCTATACGCATTTTGATCTCCAAAATTAATAGTGAATGAAAACTGCACAACCTTTTCTTGTAAAGGCTTTGACTGTTGCAGTACCGATGTCCCGCTGTGCACCTGTCACCAACACAACTTTATCTTTTAAATCAATATTAACCATATTCGTACTCCTTTTAAAGAGTTGCAATCTACGTTGATGGAGAATTATCCTAAAGCTATCAAAATAGGAGTATCAGACTGCATTATTTATTATTCCATTCAATAGAGAGCAGCTTTATATCATCGTCAGTAATATTCTCCACGGTAACTTCTTTTACCTCTCTAGGAAAAAGGTCAAAATAATTGTCCGAGAAGAGCGCATGATTATTAATAGCAAGGCGTAGAAACCAGGCGAATTTATCGCTTGTTAGTTTAATTTGGTATCTTCTCTCACCTTGCCTTACAACCTCATACTCCACTCTGGCTGGTGGAAGATCAAGATTCCCAAAGGTTGTGAAAAAGTGCCTATCTTTTGCCTTAAGCCTCCCTTCCTCCCATAAGCTCACCCAGTAGAACACACTTCTTTTCTCCTCCTCTTTGAGGTGAGAGAACCTTACTTCAGTGAACTTCTCTGAGGTATTGGCAGGTATTATGATAGACTTCCCATGTTCCTCTCGTCTTTTTCCGCTAAAACTGGAGAGACCCCACTCAAGATACCCTGTAAAATCGTCCAATGTGTCGTTGAGCCCGTAAATTGACAGGCCCCCTTTTAGCTCTTTGAAGGAAACATTAATAGAGGAAAAAGACCTTTTCACGAAGTAGAAACTGGGCTTTCTTCTAAGGTAGTAGTCCACTATTGTCCAGCTGCCTGTTGCTCCCCAGCAGTCATTGTACATCCAGAAAAGAGAACCTGAGGTGAAAAATTTCCTTCTTCTCCAGTGATCAAGAGCATACTTTAAGGCCTCTGCCTGAATGAGCATGCTGAATTTAAGATACTCCTCAAAAGATAAAGATTCAGGATCCCTGTAGTATTTTTGGAGCATATTCCTGATATTACCTCCCTCAAACCTGTTGTTGTGAAATTTCTGAATGGGAGAATCGATGGAAAGCTCCTCCTCTGGGGTAAACCCTTGAAGACTTTTTTTGTCTATGCAGGATAGGATGCCAAATTCGGTGATAAATTTCCCTTTATCTTTGCTGTAGAGCTTATAATCCAGTTTATCTACCTCTTCTCTTCCAAGACTTATTGTCCAGGCATGACGATTTCCTTCCATCTCGGAGCATGGGTCCTCTCCCCCGTAAGGTGAGGAGAACCAGTAGGGACGAGTAGGATCAAGACTGGCGCAGAGACGAGGGATTATCTCATGGTAAATAGAAAAATCAATGAACTCCAATGTGGGGTCTTCTTTCAGGTTCCTCTGATGAAGCCACTGCAGTTCATTGTTCCCACACCAAATGATGATACTGGTGTAATTTCTGAGGCGCTTTAAAACCGTCTCTATTTCTTTTTCAGCCTCCTGGAGGAACTCCGGATCATTGGGATAGTAGGCACAGGCGAACATAAAATCCTGCCATACCATGATGCCGTTTCGGGCACACAGTTCATAGAAGTAAGGGGCCTCGTATATTCCCCCTCCCCATATCCTGAGCATATTAAAATTGGCCTCCTTTGCCATTCCAATAAGTTTCTCATATTTCTCTTTGTCAACACGGGCAATAATAGAATCTGCAGGAACCCAGTCTGCTCCCTTACAGAAGACCCTCACTCCATTTACCTGGATGGTAAAAGAGGTTCCTTCATCCTCCGGTAAAAGTTCCTGGAGGAGAGAAATTTCCCTTATCCCAACGGGAAGAGAAAACTCATCTAGAAGGTGGTCTTCCTCGCTTGCTCTCAGGCAAAAATCATACATAAATGGATCTCCAAGATGTTGGGGCCACCAAAGATGAGGATTATCTATCTGAAAACTCATCTTTATCTTATTCAGTCCAGGGAAAATAGTGTAAGGGGAAGTATAGGAGCTGCCGCCCGCCCTGCTCTTCAGCATTGCTTCCATGTCTATGGTAAACTCTTTGCCGGTGAAGTTCTCCAGGAGGCCGGATACATGAAGGGTAGCCCTCTTATAATCCGAGGAAAGTTCTGGATAGATAAAAACATCCCTTAAAGCTACCTTCTCATAGGATACAACTTCTACACTCCTCCATATCCCACAATTGAGGAGCCGAGGAGCCCAATCCCATCCATAGGTAAATTGAGCTTTTCTGGTCCATACCCTCCGGTAGTCCTGGCTTTCTCTTCCTGGATAAGGCTGGATAGATTTTCCTTCAGTGGATTTAATTCCACAATCTACCCTTACCACCAGAGTATTCTCCTCTTCTAACTTCTCCGTCACATCAATAACGCAAGGGGTGTGCATATTATGATGCTCTGCAATCTTTTCCCTATTTAGATAAATGTCACTGTTAAGGTCCAGGCCGTGGAAGACAAGCTCTATCCTCTCTCCTTCCAGCTCAGGAGAAAAAGTGAACTTTCTCTTGTACCAGAATTCCTTATCTTCTATCCACGCCTGCTTTTTAGCATTTTCCCTGTCAAGAGGTTCCTTGATTATCCCTGCCCTCATAAGGTCAAAATGCACCTCTCCGGGTACGTGGGCTTCAACGGGATTCTGGGGTTCATAGTCTGCCCGGTGAAATCTTTTTTTTACTCCCTCCCCATAATCGAGGCATTCAAGTTGCCATACACCATCTAGGGATAATTTTTGCATGAGCACTCCCTCCTTTATCTGGAAGAAATATCGAGAATAACTTTTAAAGTGTTATCTTTGTGAAAACGACACAAATCAAGACCCTCCTCAACCTTCTCCAGAGGAATTCTATGAGTTACTAGGGGTTCAAGTCGCACCAAACCTTTAGTAACCCAATCTATGCAGTACTTTACCGCTACTTTAGCTTGATCAAGTCCGCTATTGTGAAAAATAATTCCTTTATTGCGTAAAGCTTCCAATTTATCTTCCCAATTAAAAGGTGGTATCCCAAAAGGCACGAGAAACATTCCTGGACGGCTCAAAGATAATATCTCTTCTACTATATCACTTCCTGTCGTATCAACCAGGACATCAGGTGTATCTATGTATTTTTTTATCTCTCTTGCCCCTTTTATTTTTTTCTCGTCCAGAACAATGTTTGCTCCCAAATGAGAAGCTGTATCAAGTCTCAATTTTCTTCTGCCTACAGCAACTATTTTCCCAGCCCCAAGAGCCCTTGCTACTTGGATAAAAATTAAACCTGCAGGACCTAAACCGTAAACAACTGCATTAGCTCCTCTTTCAACTATGGTTGTTCCATCAGAGTTAAACAAATACCCCGAGCATCCGATAACCATTTCCATAATGGGAGCAGTAGAAGGAGAAATTTTACCATCTACCTTCCCAATTGCTACCTCGTTTACAGGGACAGAAATATATTCAGCAAATCCTTCTCCCGGGATTGTCCACAAAACTACCTCATTCCCTATCTCAAACCCTTCCACATCTGAACCAACCTCTACTACTTTGCCAAAACACTCATGCCCAAGTATAAAGGGGTGTTTTTTAAAAGGCCACAGGGTTGTAGGATCCTCTGCAGTAAACAGTTTAGTATCAGTAGCGTTACAAATGCTGGCCGTTTGTACTTTTATGATGATGTGTTCGGGTGATAATTGTGGTTTTGGAACTTCCAATATCTGAATTTTTCCGGGAGCACTTACAATCGCTACTTTCATACATTTTCTCCTATTATCTCCTGATAGAACCTTCAGGTAGATTCTTTTATTTCATCCCATAAATCCTCCGTTCTTTTGAAGTTCCTCTTAAGATTTTTTCTTGGATTTATGGCAAAACGTGCTATAGAGCGCTCTTAGATACGACAAGAACAGGAATTGATTACTCCCACAATTATTCATCAAGATCCTTAGTGAAGGTCAAACCTCACATTCGGTCTCTAACCCATCTTTTATTCGGTTTTAGGGTTCCATCCCACGCTCCACCTCTTTAATACCGTCACTAATCACGTTAATTATCTTATCTACATCTTTATTTTCAATTGTTAGAGGAGGCCTAATACCTAGTAAATTAGTTTCTCTTTCTGGTGGGAAAAAGACTCCTTTCTGGAATGCAAAAGAGTGGAATTTCTTTAGACCCTCAGAAAATGGCTCCTTTGTTTCTTTGTCCTTTACAAATTCAAGGCCGATATATAAGCCCCGGCCAGCAACCCGGCCGATTATTTTACTCTCTTTCTGAATTTTTGTGATCTCTTCTATCATATGCTTACCCAGTTTCTCAGCCCTGAGTAATAAATTGTTTTTTTTAATATATCTTATCACTGCTATACCAGCTGCAGCAAGTAAAGGATCATATACATGGGTCGTATAAATTGTGGATTTATCTTTCCCTTTTTTAAAAATTTCTTCATTTAGTATGGTAACTCCAATAGGTAATCCATTCCCAATTCCTTTTCCTGTACAAATTATGTCTGCTGGAATATCATAAAGTTGGCTAGCAAACCACGTTCCAAGTCTACCCACTCCTCCATAGTGAGCCTCATCTACAATGAGATAAATGCCATGAGCTTTACAAATCTTACCTATAATCTGAAAATACTCTTTAGAAGGAGGAAAACTAAAATTAGCTTGTTGGATAGGTTCCATGATCAAAGCAGCAATAGGGTGGGGACTGTATTTTATAATATCTTCTAGAGCATATGCACAACGATAACCGCAACTAGGGTACTCCAATCCAAAGGGACATCTGTAACAATAACAGTTAGGCATAAGGGCGGTATAGTAAGGTGAAGAAGGATAATTAATCTTGCGATGAGGTCTATCCCTACTAGTAGTATTTTTAACATTTAGTGTCATTCCATGATAAGCTTGTCTGACTGCGATCATTCCCCATTTTCCAGTTACCTCCCAGCAGAGTCGCATAGCAGCTTCATTGGCATGAGAAGGACAAGTAACCAGAAAACTTTTATCAAAACCTTTTGGAGTTATGGAAGCTATTTCCCTAGAAAACTCCGTTGCTATATCCGAGACAAAAACAGTATGGACTAGTTTTTTTGCTTGTTTAGATAGTGCGTTGAGATAGTATGGATTAGAATAGCCAATAGCTACTGGTCCCCAACAACCAGAATTTGCATCAATTACTGGCCTTTCTTTTTGCCCATCATGAATCCATATGGTACTATTTTCACCTCTTAAGGCTACTATTCCTTTCAGAAAATCTGGTTCCCTCATCCCTCCATAAAAATACTTTTGTCGGTCCTCCATCATTTTGCTATATTCTGCCTTTGTCATGATTTTTATACTCCTGGTATAATATTCACTGTAGTGAATATGTATTTGCCTTTATGTTCTTATTAGCTAAGGTAAAGCAAAAACCATTTGTCCGATAGGATGGGAAAAGGGCTCGTCTCCCTCCTCATGACCTCTTAAATGAGGATCGTTTGCGGATAAACTGCCCCTTCCTTTCCCTCTCAACTCAAAACATTCATCGAGTACGCTCCGAGCCTATTATATAGGCATCGTTTACCCAAGCACCCCAGGCTATGTAGTTGGGAGAGGTAAAGGAACCACCCTTGGAGCAGCAAAAAAAGAAGGTTCACAATTTACTGCGTAAGTATTATTATAATTATAGATTACCTTTTATCACAGCAGAAGCTCTTCCTCTGCTCGGTGAACAACATCTCTAACGGCCTTGATAGTAGAACTTTCCCTCTGAGGAGGTTTGTATGTTTGTAAAGCTTTGTGCCATCTTTTTTCTGCTTTCTCTAAAAGCTCTTTGTCAGCATTTACTTCGGACGTATGACCCCTCCAGATAGTCCTGTCCAATAGTTTAGGAGTCCAGATGCTTTTCCTGAAATGCTTTAGGGTGTGCTCAGATTCCAAAAAAGTTGAATTAGCATCTATGACTTTTTTTATCTCAGGTACTGGCATTATTTCCTCAGCTACCTGAATATTTCTGAAGGTAGATTCCAACATGTTGTTAATCTCGTAATCTATGACCGCTTGGGTAGGGCAAAAAGAAAGGCCTCCCTCCAGCAGTCCGTAATGAAAGCTAGGGATAGCAATAGATCCCAAGGTTAATTGGTTGAAACACTTTTCCCAAACGGCTTGAATCCCCGGTGTTTTGGCATCAACCCAAGCGGAACTTATACTTACGATTCTAGGTGCGCCGTAAATCTCCTCAAATAACTGATTAACACCAGCGTCCTGGATTACAGTTTCTGGTGTACAGAAGCATATTTTCCCCGTAGACATATCCATAGTGCCAGAGGTAATATTACCCCACACTTTTACCTTTCTGTCAATTGCCTTTGCGATAATCCAACCTCCCAAAATTTCAGCTGCTCCGAAAGTAACTGTTCCTACAATAGTTGCAGGAGCGGTCACTCCCGTCACTGCCACAGACCCTATGGATATGTCTGGTATTCCGAGTTTAGATCCCTCGAATAGAGAGGTAGTTGTTTTTTCACCCAGAGTAAGAGGGCTTATAACATATCCTCCAGGTGTATCTCCGCGAAAGTGCTGGCCGATTATATCTACCAACTCCAGAATGTATTTAAGTTGATTAGCATAATAGTATTCGGCACTGACCGGCTTGGAGGTATTTTCAATAAGAAGAGCCAGAGCCTTTACGCGCTCAATCCGGGGATCAACATCGGACATTATTAAAGGAGCTCCGATAA
>Ga0209979_1004379_pt1 | contig 11733 bp, 10 predicted proteins | sample AnhtaG_FD_183114 | JGI IMG/M metagenome (GOLD analysis project Ga0209979, IMG submission 183114) | Deep subsurface microbial communities from Anholt, Denmark to uncover new lineages of life (NeLLi) - Anholt_01485 metaG (SPAdes) (version 2) | ecosystem: Environmental > Aquatic > Marine > Oceanic...
AGCAAAACATCACCACTCCTCAAGCTCTCTACCGACTTCTCCACTTCGGCACCGATACAATTGATGGCAACTCCCACCTGGTGGCCTAAGATTTGTGAAAGGCGCTGGGCAACGACAGCCATTCGTAGTTCATCAACCACCTTTCCCTTAGGTCGACCTAAATGGGAAATCAGGATAACCCTTGCCCCCCTCTCAGTAAGATATTTAATAGTAGGTAATGTAGCCCGGATGCGACTGTCGTCAGTTATTTCCCCTGTTTTCTCATCTAGAGGAACATTGAAGTCAACCCTAACCAACACCCTCCTGCCCTTAACTTCAATATCCCTGAGCGTTAGCTTATCCATTCGCTCCCTCTAGATTTGACCTTTAACCAAGAATTAGGGTCAAGGTTAGGGAATAAGGTTAAGACCTGTTGGGCTATTCCTTTAGCATCAAGACCATACTTTGAGCGGAGAATAGCTTGGGCACCTTGCTTTATAAACTCATCAGGGAGACCAATGCTCTTTACCTGGACATCGCTTATGCCTGATTTCTGGAGAAGGTCGACTACGCAGTTACCAAAGCCACCACTGAGAGCATTCTCCTCAACCGTAACCATGCGTTTAATACGATTAGCCAGTCCTAGTATCAGTTCAGAGTCCAGTGGCTTAGCAAAGCGAGCATTAACTACAGCGGACTCGATGCCCTTTGCGGCTAGCTCCTGGGCAGCTTCAAAAGCAGGGGCTACCATAGCCCCTATGGCTAATATAGCTACATCCTCCCCATCCCTCACTATCTCCCCTCTACCTATAGGAATCGTGTGCAGCTCTGTGTCTAGTTCCACTCCTAACCCAGAATTACGTGGGTATCGTATAGCCATAGGATGGTCTGATTTTACTGCCGTGTAAAGCAAGTGTTGAAGCTCGTTTTCATCCTTAGGTGCAGCCACAATCAGATTGGGAATCAATGTTAGATACGAGATATCAAACGCTCCCTGATGGGTCTCGCCATCTTCGCCGACAATGCCACCACGGTCGATAGCAAAAATAACTGGTAAATCTTGGAGACAGACATCATGTATAACCTGGTCAAGAGCCCGCTGCAAAAAGGTAGAATATATGGCCACAATAGGTATAAAACCCTGGGTAGTTAATCCAGCAGCAAAGGTAACAGCATGCTGTTCACAGATTCCGACATCAAACACACGCTGTGGGAACTCAGTCTCAACGATACTCAAGCAATTTCCCTCGGGCATAGCTGGAGTAATCGCCACCAGTTTAGGATTTTCACGGGCTAAGCGAAGCACAGTCTGGGCAAATACCTCACTGTAGGTTGGTATTTCCTTAGTGCTTTTGTTTTTAGGTGGTACACCATGGAAGTAAACGGCATCGCCTTCGGCAGGAAGATAGCCCTTACCCTTGGTAGTGATAACATGGACAAAGGTTGGCTTCAAACGATAATCCCGCGCCCAGGTAAGAGCCATTTCGAGTTCACGAATGTTGTGCCCATCAATAGGTCCCATGTAGGTAAAGCCAAGTTCTTCCCAGATCATCGTTGGCATAACTAGGCCTTTTAGTCTGCTTCTGGCTTGTTGGCTTGTTCGCCACAGCCTACTGCCCAATGGCAGAGCAGTAAGTAACCGCTCGCTTTTCTCCTTTGCCTGACGGTAACGGCGGTCAAATCGCACTTTGTTCAGCAACCTAGCCAAAGCACCAACGGTGGGTGAAATTGACATCCCGTTATCGTTCAGAACCAAGATGAGCCTGGAACCCAAGTGCCCTACTTGATTAAGCGCCTCGAAAGCCATGCCTCCGGTTATGGCCCCGTCGCCGATAACGGCAACTACATGGTAGTCATCGCCGGAAAGGTCACGGGCAACAGCCATACCCAGGGCAGCAGAAACTGAAGTGCTGGCGTGACCAGCACCGAATGGGTCATGCTCACTCTCACTGCGACTGGTAAAGCCAGATAATCCTCCATACTGGCGAAGAGAGGCGAAACGGCATCTCCTGCCAGTGAGCAGTTTATGAACATAGCTTTGATGCCCCACATCCCATACAATCTTATCTCGCGGGCTATCAAATATCCGATGCAAAGCTAAGCTAAGCTCAACCACACCCAGGTTAGAGGCTAGATGACCCCCGGTAACCGAAACTGTTGCCACCAGTTCTTGTCTAATCTCAGAGGCTAGTTGCTTAAGCTCCTGTGGTGTCAACCCTTTCAAATCTGCGGGGCTATCTATTTTATCTAGTAATCTCGACATTACCAGTCTACCCACCAATTCAACAGCCGCCCTAATACTAGCAATGTGGGCAAGTTACTGTCAAGCTGATGCCTTTATTGAATGTTTACCACCTGTTGCTACAGAATCTTTAGCTTGATGTCATAGTGCTCATTTGCTACACTCCAAGGTGTTATGTTGGAACAAGCGTTATTATATTTTATAAGTGATATTTACACTTCAATGCACTGGCCAGGAGTAGTGGTACTTATGGCTATAGAGAGTGCCTGCATTCCCTTACCTAGTGAGCTAATTATGCCTCTCGCCGGTTGGATGCTTATTGAAAATCAGTCTCTACCAGTTACCTATACGCTATTGGCTGGTATATACGGGGCTCTAGGCTGCGTTATCGGTTCGGTTATCGCCTACGGGATAGGTATGTGGGGAGGTCGTCCCTTTCTAGAGAAATATGGGAAATATATCCTCGTATCCGTTGGTGACCTTAACTTGGCTGACCGATGGTTTGAAAAGAGGGGGGACTGGGTAATTTTCATCTCTCGGCTGCTACCGGTAGTGCGCACCTTTATCAGTCTCCCTGCCGGGATAGCCAGGATGCACTTTGCTAAGTTTTTAATCTATACCTTTCTCGGCTCCTTAATCTGGTGCGCTGGATTAGCCTATGGAGGTTACCAACTAGGGAATCACTGGGAGCAAATACGAACTGTCATGCGCCCTTTTGACCCACTCATTGGCGCAATAATTATTGGCCTTATTGCCTTCTACATTTATCGGCACATAAAACACTCCAGTCCAGCAAAATGAGCCTGGATAGGAGTCATTGTCTTGACCTATGCTTGCACCCCGTGCTACATTTGAATAGTAGACAATGGTCCCTGTAGCTCAGTTGGACAGAGCGGCTGCCTTCTAAGCAGCGGGTCGTGGGTTCGAATCCCGCCAGGGACGCCACCAAGCTAAATAGAGCCACTGCTTTTCGTGCGCGCAATGTAGCACAACGTTGTAGAAACGCCACCACCGAGCCCATAAACTACCAGTGTGGGGAATTTGAAGTGATGACGCTTCAGGACGCACTGGTAGCTTATAAGACTTATGCTAGAGCTGAAGGCAAAAGCCCGAAGACTATCCGCTGGATTATGTCAAGTATCACCTACTTTGCCGACTTCCTCGGTCCGGAGCGTCAGGATATAGCCAGCATCACTGGTAATGACTTGCGCCGATTCATCATTGCCCTTCAGGAGAAACGGAAGTTCAGCCACCACCCCTATAACAAGCCACAACAGGCCAACTTGTCACCACAGTCTGTCGAGACCTATTGCCGGGCAATAAGGGCGTTTTTTGGCTTTCTTTACCGTGAGGGGTTTATTGACACCAATCCGATGGAAAGGGTGAAGATGCCCAAGGTTCCTGAAACAGTAGTGCCCACTTTTACCCAAAGGGAAATCGAGAAATTGCTGGCTCAGCCAAATAAGCATAGCAATCAAAGCTTTCGGGACTACGCCATTTTGTTAACCTTCATTGACACTGGGACCAGGCTTTCTGAACTTGCCGAGCTCAAGATAGGTGATATCGACTATGAGCAAAACCACTTTAGGGTTATGGGCAAAGGTCAGAAGGAACGCTATGTTCCCTTTGGACGACGAGTTGCCAAAGCGCTGATGAAATATCAGCTAAAACACCGCCCAGAGCCCATAGGCACGGATAACTTTTGGCTCAGACGCGATGGGCAACCATTGCTATCCGAGCGAATAGAGAAGATTGTCCGCATGTATGGTAAGAAGGCAGGACTCAAACGCTGTTATGCGCATAAGTTACGACACACAAGCTCGGTACTGTACCTTCGCAACGGTGGCGATGTCTTCAGCCTACAGCGGAAGCTAGGGCATAAGTCGCTGCTTATGACCCGGCGTTACTCAAATCTGGCTGACGCCGATGTTCGTGACCAGCACTTACGCTATGGAGTTGCCGACCGGTTAAAGCTTTAGTCTTAGTAACTGCATTTCGTTGAGCTTCTCCTCAACAAAGGAGGCTATAGCAGCAAAGAATTGGTCGACATATCTATCCGGGTCTCGTCTGAGCCTTTCCTTTTGCTCCTCCCTCTCTCTTGGCGTTTTTCGCCGTGGAAGTGGTGTAATTTGACACTCTAGCAGATCTCGCATATCGCTAGGGGTGAGTACTGGGCCAAGACCGAAGATTGCATTGAGCCTCATGCAGTTCAGAGCACCGTTGCAGATGTCCGTAAGTTGTTTTTCCAGCTCTTTCCTGTGCTCCAGAGGGGTCAAGAAAACTCTCCACTCTTTGCCTGGCTTATGAGCTTCGGTGATGCCGTAATAGCGCCAAGGGTATTTTTCAGGGTGCTCCAAGACGCGCCGGACGTGACCCGGATGTCTGTTAAGCTGTATCGCCGCCTGTTTGACGGTCAGTGGTATGTTCACCGGTTCCAAATGCCGGTCCAGTGTACGTTCCAGCTTTTCCTGGCATCTGGGGCAAACCTCCGCTTGCCCGTAACCTTTAAGACGCCGATGGCACCATTCGCACTTTCGCATGGTTCTCATTTATTCTCTCTTTTCCGTGCGCGCAATGTTGCAAGAAACCTATTTAAACACCGAACATTGTTGCTTTATCATTATTAATTATAGATATACAGGGGGTCACTATGCAAGAGATTGAGAAAAGCAGAGAGGAGCCAGTTGCTGCCATGGAAGACGTGTGCGATAAAGAGCACGCCTTACGGACTATGCGTCTGCTCGAAAGGGGGGCTCGCCAAGCCTTCTTGGATGGTGAGTTGGGTATCGAAGACACCAAGCTAATCCTGGATCGAGTAAAGGAAGCCAAGCAGCGTTGTGAGGCCGGTGATGTTAATTCTTGCCTAGTCCTTAACGAGCTTGTAACTGGGCTAACGGAAGGACGTGAAGAGTAAGCAAACCAAAGGCAGAGCATACCAGAAGCCTTTGCGACTTCGCGGCTGGGAAGCTGCTGCTGTCGGTTGCCGCACATTGGCAAGCGTACGAACATATGGCTGCATTTACACGAACAATGCTTGTAAGGTTAATACCCAAAACCCGTTCGCATGACCATTTTCCCTGATATTGATTCTGAAGCGATGTCTACAACAAAAAGGCACTATGCCATTGGAAAGAAAGCTAAGTTATTCATGCTTTTTAATGAGGGCAAACGTCCATCCGATATTGACCACGCTCCTGTGACCCGCAAGACCCTTTACCAGTATTTCTCGGAATGGAGGAGGGAGAGGGGGATAGACGCTAAGAAGACTGGGTTTGCCATTAAGAAGTTTAGCAGAAAGGCATATCTTGAGGCTAAAGAAGAAGAGAGGGCGACGAAAGAAAGGGAAGGTATCACCAAGCTTGTAAAGGATTGGGAGGCTACATTGGAAGCCTTAAAGAGGTGGGATGGGAACCTTGAACATACTGGCGAGCGGATCTATTTGCCGGGAAGCCGGAACTATAGGTGGCTTAGACACGTCTTGAGGCTGAAAAGGGACCAGCGGGGAAAGAGCTTTTACGCGACGCGGGAAGAAAATTTGATCTTGTACCAGTGCTGGGTGGAGCTCGGCAAGAAGGCTCAGGATAAGGCTGATTTTAAGAGACTCTGCCGTGAGCACGGAGTAGGGTTACCGTCCGAAGTTGACGATATTAAGGTAGTTTGAGGAGTAGCTTTACAAATGTGGGCTCGACAGTTCAGCTCAGTTATTGTAATGAACCGACACGAGGTGAACCTTGGCGAGCTGCGTAACTGTCACTCAACAATTCGCTAAATCGTGCAATCAGGTAACAAAGTACTATTTTGTTACCTTCGAACAAACATCGGGATGTTTGATTTCCTGTACGTACGATTATTCCTCCGTTGAAGAGTCCTTAAGTACTTTACCCGTGAGAGATGCTAACATGTTTTAATCACTATTGAATGAGGACAGGTATGGAAAGACTATCTGATTAAAATTGATTTTAGAGCTGAAAAAAGCTTAAAATTAATGAGGTGAATAAAGCCAAATAAAAGACTTATCTTCGAGGTAAATTTGAAAAAGCTAATAGTACTCCTACTCCTTACCATTATTTTATTATCGGGCTGTTCTGCCCCGGCTACTCCGGCAGTATCCCTAGAATTACAGCAGAAACTTGACCTTCTGGTGGAACAGCTTGAACAGCAGCGCCAGACGTTACACGTACCCGGCATGGCCCTCGCGGTGGTTAAGAACGATGAAGTAGTCCTTACTCATGGCTTCGGGGTTGCCAATGTCGAGAAGGAAACACCAGTGACACCCGAGACCATTTTTGCTATTGGTTCATCTACTAAAGCTTTCACCTCTACCCTAGTCGGTATGCTTGTCGATGAAGGCAAGATGGACTGGGATGACCCGGTAACCAAATACCTCCCGTACTTTCAGCTTGATATAAAAAGCGATAATGAAAGCGCCGAAGTCACGCTGCGTGATGTACTTTCACACCGTACCGGCTTTACCCGTATGGGTCTCCTGTTTGCTAGCGGACAAATCCCACGAGAAGAAGTGCTGCTTGATTCTACTAAAGCCGAGCCATACGTGGAGTTTCGTGAGAAATTCTATTACAGCAATGTGATGTATATGTCCGCCGGCGTAGCGGCCGGCAAAGCGTCTGGTACGGACTGGGATACACTACTTAAAGAACGTATCTTTAAGCCGCTGGATATGGACAGTACAACTACGTCTATAAACCAGGCTGAAAAGGATTCTCGCCTTTCATCAGGCTATCTGTGGGATGAGGATTTACAGACCTATGAATATAAACCCATGCGTAATGTGGATAACATCGGTCCAGCCGGGGCTATCAACTCAAACGTGCTTGACATGGCACAATGGCTACGCCTCCAGCTCGGCCGTGGGGAATACGAAGGCCGCCGCCTCATCAGCGAGGAGAACCTCCGTGAAACCTGGACGACACAGATTGAAATTACCGAAAGTGTGAGCTACGGCATGGGCTGGATGATACGGGAATGGGAAGGCCAACCGGTAATCGAGCACGGCGGTAATGTGGATGGCTTCTCGGCACAGGTAGCTATGCTGCCCGAGTCCGACATCGGCTTCGTCTTACTCACCAATGCTTCCGCCAGTCCTCTGCCGCCGCAGGCTATAAACCTGGCCTGGGATATTCTGGTCGGGGAGGAGCCAGCGGCTGCCGGGAAAACCGAGGAATATGAACCGTATCTCGGCGAGTATATCGCTAATTTCGGCCAGTTTCAGGACACGGTATTTACGGTACTTGTACAGAATGATCGTCTTGCCGTTGATGTGCCGGGCCAACAGATATTCGAGCTAAAAGAGCCTGACGAAGAAGGTAAGTGGTACTTTGCTATCACCAATGAAGTTGCCATATCTTTTGACCGCGATGAAGCTGACAATGTCATCGGCATGAAGATGTACCAAGCGGGTATGATCTTCGATTTACCAAAGGAAGGTGTCGAGATTGCGCCGGAGATTCCCCTGGACGAATTACAGAAGTATCTCGGCAGCTATCGCTCCGAAGAGCTGGAAATGACCGTCGAGGTCCTGATACAAAATAACCGACTTGCTGTCAATGTGCCCGGACAGATGGTATATGAACTGTATCCCCCCGATGAGGATGGCATCTGGGTCTTTCGTGTCACACCGGATATAAGCGTGAGATTCAACGAAACACCCACTGGACAGGTAGATTCGTTAACCATGTACCAGGCTGGCATGGAGTATATCATGCCGCAGATTGAAAGTAAGAGACTGCCGACAGTTGCCGAAATCATGGCTCTGCGCGATGCCGAAGGCAACGAGGCAGCCCTGGAAGCTATGGGCAACTATAGAATTGACAGCACTATTTACAGCGCTCAGTCGGGAGTTAGAGGTACACTCTCCATATATGTAGCCGGTCCCGATAAATATCGTGTTGATGCCGACTATGGCAAGTACGGCTATAGCCATACGGTGTTAAACGGCGACCGTGCCTGGGTCGAATCAAGATTCGGGCCGTTTAAAGAACTACGCGGTCAGTTACTGGCGCAGGCAAAGAGGGGACATCCTTATGTCATGACCACTGATTGGCGTGACTACTTTGACTCCATAAAAGTGATTCGAGCCGATATTCTTGATGATAAAGAAGTCTATGTAGTGGAGCTGAAAGGCGGTGATCTGCCGACAATGACTGTATTCGTTGATGCCGTAACGGGTGATGTGCTCCTTTCTAAAATAATCTCAATTCAGGAGGGAGGCATAGGTATTCCGGTAACCACCCGGTCTGAAGACTTTCGGGAGGTGTATGGCATTCGTGCCCCTTCCCGCTCAATCGCAAGTAATGAGCAAACAGGCCGGACCATTGTTGAGGACGAAACAATCGAGACCAACATACAGCTAGACGATGACTTTTTTATCCTGACACCCCCGGAAGAATAATGTGCTGTTTAGTTAGTAATTAATAAGAATAGAAGCGTTTCCTATCCGGTATATAAGCGGCCTGCTTCATAGAAATTGACGTGGCAACAATGCGGACTGCCAATTTGATTGGGGCGATCACAGCAAACGTATACATGTTGCTGGTCATCGCCGTGTTCATAGCACGCATGTTAGGGCAGCTCGAAATCGGACAGTGGATCGGCCTAGCCTCGACTCTTGCGCTCATTCCTTTAGCTTACCTATTCGTGGCCGGACTCCACACAAACCGACGTAAGATCTACTTCATGTGGCTTGTCCTAATGATCCTATTTTTACTCTTCGAGTTAATCGGCGATCACATCCTCAAGCTTGACTTCCGTAGCGTACAGTGGGCCGTAGTGCCCTACGTAATCTTCTTCTTCGGCACCACTGGAGGCATGATCGGCGTAGCAGCGCAGGCAGGCAGACCGTGGGCCATTGTAACTACACTTACATTCCTCATCATGGCGGCACTGGCCTTCATCCAGCGCTCAATGACAGGCCTCTAGTCCTTCCGAACTAATAGAACCGGGTTGTTCTTGAGGGGAACAATCTAGCAATAAAAAGGATGATTCTAAACTAGAAGTACCAACAGTGTGACGCGAATACACGAACCGCAGTCTGAAAATCTGTCTTCTGGCGCCATAGGGAGTCAATTGTTCAATCGAATCGGGCACATTGAAGAGTATTATATGCAACAGAATGGACAATTGTTACTTAGTGTCCATTTGCAGGCTGGGCCAAAGATGTAGAAAACATTGCTAATCACCAACATGAGTAATGAAGCTATGTCCCGGGGTTAATTCTCCTGAGAATTTCATAAAAAGTCCTCTAGTTACGACTTCTTCGGCACATGCCAAAGGTTGGTGAAGTCTCTCGACGCGTCATTTGGATGGAGTGATTAATTCGGACGTAACCGCCACTGCGCCCAAGACGGGCATGGCGGTTCCGTCCACTCACCACCTGTTACAGTTTCAGACCTCCAGCTACAGCTCTTCCCAACTCTTTGTTAGCTTTGGTCAGGTTCTCGATTACCCGCAGCTGGATCGTTTTGTCAATGTGCATAAGATCTGCGATGAGGTTATCCACCAGATGTTCTTGATCCATCTTACTCAATGAAAGATATCTCTCCCCAGCCTGTTCGAAATCATTCGTTTTGCTTATCTTCTGGCGAGTGACTTCTCCTTCAATCCGGTATACACGCGGGGTGCCCTCCTCAGCAGCCTCCCCGGGCATACCACCACCCAGACTATTAGGCTCGTAGTTAACCGGACCGCTGAACTGACCAATCTGCATGGCTCCGTCGCGTTGATTGTTGGCAACCTCTACAAGGGGGCGGTTAATGGGAAGTTCCAGGTAGTTCGGCCCCAGCCGATGGCGCTGCGTATCAGCGTATGAGAATGTTCGGCCCTGGAGAAGCTTGTCAGCGGAAAACTCGATTCCGGGAACAATACTGGCGGGACAGAAAGCCGCCTGTTCCACTTCGGCGAAGAAGTTGTCCGGGTTACGGTTGAGCACCATTTTACCCGCCGGCATCAGAGTAAACTTGTCCTCGGGCCAGGTCTTTGTGGGGTCCAGAGGGTCAAAATCCTGTTTCAATTCGTCAGCGATATCCATCAACTGGACATTGAGCTCGTACTCAACCTCTTCCCCCTTGGCGGTAGCATCATGAAGGTCACGGGTGAGATAATCGGGGTCGACCCCGGCCAGTCGGGTTGCTTCATGACGGTCTAGATTGTGCACGCCCAGTTTCGGTTTCCAGTGGTATTTCACATATACAGCCTTGCCCTCGGCGTTCACCCACACATAGGTATTGACGCCAAAACCCTCCTGCATCCGGTAACTTTTCGGCGTGCCACGGTCAGAAAAAAGCCAGATAATCATGTGGGTCGATTCCGGCGTGAGGGATATGAAATCCCAAAAGCGGTTATGTGCCGAAGAGGCTGATGGTATATTGGTATCTGGCGAGCCTTTGAAGGCGTGAACCATATCAGGGAACTTAATGGCGTCCCGGATGAAAAATACGGGGAGATTGTTGCCAACCAAGTCGTAGTTGCCATCCTCAGTGTAGAACTTGACGGCAAAGCCACGGGGGTCCCGAACCGTATCCGCCGAGCCTCGCCCTCCAGTGACAGTCGAAAACCGCACGAACACGGGGGTCTTTTTCTCCGGGTCCTGAAGGAATTTAGCCTTGGTATAAGGCTTCATGCTCTGGTAAACCTGAAAGTAGCCATGTGCTCCTGCACCTTTGGCATGGACAACCCTTTCCGGGATGCGTTCCCTGTCAAAATGAGCCATCTTCTCAATAAACTGGACGTCCTGTAACAGTACCGGACCGCGTTCGCCAACGGTCAAGGAGTTCTGGTTATCAGTTATCGGGACACCTTGATTTGTTGTGAGGTGTCTTTTTTTCATGATACCCTCCTTCTACTATTGTATTGGTGAAAAAGCACTTTCGTTCACAATGTGAGCCTCCAACCGACTCAGTTACTCGTTTATTCTTTACAATTTGGCCTATCATACCTAAGAATTATTTCACCTACCTTCGGCTTCCCTTTCCATCTTTTCAAGCCTCGTGTAGTAATCTGGGAATTCATTGAGATGAGCTAAAGCAATTTTCCCGGTCATCATAGGATCATCGTTAGTAACATTGGTATGTGGATCAACCAGACCGTGCTCAAGCTCGACATCAAGGCCCATCCTATATTGCTCAACATCGAACTTGCTCCAATCGATACCTAAGGCCTCGCCAATACTCTTGGCTTCTTCGGTAGTGAAGTGCTTTTTGCTTGTCATGTACGCCCCCTGAGTTTCTATTCTCGGGATAATTTTAAGTCTTGGCAATAACGTTGTCAAAGCTAGCCAAGGCAAATCAAAGAGCGAAAGTCAAATCAGAGGGAACCAGGACATTACAATGGTTAGAACCACTCGTTCTGCGAGCGGTCATATCTAACACTAAGCCAAATTGTATGCTATGGAAATCGTTGGATTGGTTCAGGTTTAACAACATCTATGAACTTTTGGAACATCACCCTACCATCCATATCCCACCAACTGGGATAGTCATGAGCATATTGTGTCTTGT
>Ga0209979_1004380_pt1 | contig 11731 bp, 12 predicted proteins | sample AnhtaG_FD_183114 | JGI IMG/M metagenome (GOLD analysis project Ga0209979, IMG submission 183114) | Deep subsurface microbial communities from Anholt, Denmark to uncover new lineages of life (NeLLi) - Anholt_01485 metaG (SPAdes) (version 2) | ecosystem: Environmental > Aquatic > Marine > Oceanic...
GCCCCGAAGAGCCGACCACGATCGGGCTGCGCAACGCAAGCCCCATGTAAGTGGTTGCGAGACTGCCCACGACCTGCCCCTCCACGCCTCTGTCCATACCCCGACGGGGGCGAAACCATTCCCGTCCGGTCCTCGTCCGTCTGCCGCGGTATCGTAGTCCAAGTCCGTGGCCCGATGGAAGCCGGACGATACGTCACTGGTCTCTTGTCGTTCGTCTCTTGTCGTTCGTCATCGTCATCTGGGCAGAAGGGCCACTCCGTCGGCTCCGTCCTGGTTCCCGGCTTGCTTGGGCGGCGCGTCTCCCTATCTGTCATTTATCGCACGTCGACGACCGCGTGGGCCAAGTCCGTGTAGTCCCCGTCGCCTAAGGGCGGTGCCAGCCGCCCGGCGTTGCCCTCGTATACGGCGAGACCTTGGTGACGAGATTCTCCTCCTCGTCATAGGTGTGCTCGCACGCGGCCATGATGGCGCCGCCGCTGTCCTCAGGCTCCAATCAAGCATTGTGCCCCAGAATTGCCACGTACCGCGCGTCAGTCATTGCCGACGGCTCAACGCTTGCTCGCACGTGTTCACTCTCTCAGAGGGTGTTTGAAAAGTCCGATTCTGCGGTCATCGGGCCAGTCTCTTGCTCATCAAGTTTATCATGGCGATGAGGATCATTGCCTCACTATTGTCGGTTCGCTGCTCGTAATCTTTGGCGAGTCTGCGGTATCGCCCAAGCCAGCCAAATGTGCGTTCGACTATCCAGCGTTTGGGCAGCACGGCGAATCCTTTGACGTCGTCGTTTCGCTTGACAATTTCGAGCGTGCGCCGCAGATGTTTGCGGGTCCACTGGACTAGCTTGCCCGCGTAGCCTCCGTCGGCCCAGATGAGTTTGAGCCGGCAGAACCCTTTGCGCAGGTGTTCGAGGACGAGTTTGGCGCCGTCGCGATCCTGCAGGGAGGCTTCGTGGACCACGAGGGCGATAATCAGGCCCAGCGTGTCGACAACGATATGGCGTTTGCGTCCGTTGATCTTCTTGCCGGCGTCATATCCGCGAAGCCCCCTTTTCCCGTAGTCTTGACGGACTGGCTGTCGATTATGGCCGCACTGGGCGTGGGTTTTCGACCGCAAGCGCGGCGCAGTTGTGCGCGCATGGTGTCGTGCATGCGTTTCCAGATGCCGGCGGCCCGGAAGTCGCGAAAGTACCCGTAGACCGTGCGCCAGGGGGGCAGGTCGTGGGGGATCATGCGCCACGCGCACCCGGAACGCACCACATACCAGATGGCGTTGAGGATCTCGCGCATATTGACCGAGCGCGGCCGCCCGCCGGGCTTGGCCGGGGGGATCAAGGGGGCGATGCGCGCCCATTGCTCATCGGTCAGATCGCTGGGATAGGGTGTCCGGCTCATGACGTGTCTCCCTTCTTTGACGCATTGGCTGAGTGCGCAAATGCGCCGGTGCGCATGAGGGTGAGGTTGATGTCCGTGATTTGGCGCACCAGGTCGAGCAATTGCTGGTACTGGCGTAGGCCTTTTTGGATGGTAGTCCGTTGTTCTTGCGGCACATAGACTTGCCGTTGCCGTGCGTCCCGGTAGAGCACGACATACGAACGCGGACCATGCTTCTTGCCTCGATGGCATTGGCAGTTCTTGCGGGCACACGTGCTGAAGCGTTCGAGATAAGAGCCGTGCACCACCAAGCTCAAGTTGGCCATTTTCTGCAAGAGCCGTTGGCGTTTTTCGATTAGTCTGGCGGTCTTTGTATCCATAGGGGTTCTCCTTTCTGTGAGAGGTATAGCATATATAACAAGTGCTATACAAGAGCGCAAAACGAAAACCCGGGATGTTTTCCCGGGTTCTTTCACGCTTGACTCAGCCTATTTTACCCTTTTCAAACACGCTCTGAGGCGCGTTCCCTTCCACAGTCGCACGAAACACAGGATCAGATCGAAGCACCTCGCTGATCGCGTGACGCTTTGAATCCATGCCGAAGTGCGTGTACCGCCGCGTCATGTCCAGCGTGCTGTGTCGAAGCATGCCCTGGACGAGAAGCGGATTGACGCCTTGTTCCTGCAATCTCGTCGAGAACAGATGCCGTAGCGAATGAGCCCGCGTGAGTTCCGGACAGCCAATCTTCCTGGTAACCTTCATGAACTCCTGCCGGATACGCTTCTCGGGTATCTGGCCCATCGCGCGCAAGAAGGGCCTGATGGCCTTCGCGATCTCCCGTTCGCTGTCCTCGCCCTGCGTCCGCGCTTGCTGGGCCACTTGGTGAAGGCGCCGCGTCAGCGCCTGAGAGGAAGAGAAGGTCTCACAGGGCCGCTTCCTTCCCTCGGTGAATGCTCTGCTCAGGAAAAGGGAGCCCTCCTTGCGGCCGTTCACCCGGTGCTCGAAGAACGCTCGGAACTCCTCCGGAATAGGCAGGGCTCGCTCGCGCTGGCTCTTCACACTCCAGAACATCTCCGGCTTGGATCGGATCTCGAATCGGGCGTCCCCCATGTGCATGTCGGAGATGAGCAGGTGGGTCAACTCGCCGACGCGCAGGCTATAGGCGGCCAGCATAAGAGAAATGGGGCGTTGTCAGTCATCGCAGGCGTCAAAGAACGCCCGCTGCTGCTCCGGAGTGAGGATCTGCACGCCGCGGTTCTCGCGGTCCCTGACCTTCTCTATGCCGAAAACGCTGAAGTGGTTCTCTGCAAAAGGAATGGCGGAGAGGGTGGGATTCGAACCCACGGCACACCTTTTGGGCGTGCACACGCTTTCCAAGCGTGCTCAATCGGCCACTCTGACACCTCTCCAGCGTCCGCTGGGATTATGGGGACGACGAGCCGAAGATGTCAATCCGGGCGCGCGGCTTGGCTCGGCGGTGCGTCGCCGGTTCTTGCTTCGTGCCGGCCCGCCGCTGTTGGCGCGGGCCGCTTAGTACACATATCCGCAAATATGGTGACGTTTCTACGGCTGGACGTCGTGCTCGTGCTCGGAGCGCGAGCGTCGATTACGATTACGATGCGAGCACGGGAGGATACGTCATCGGACTTGGGAAAAGGAGTACTTAGCTTGTCGGTGTTGAGGACGGGGAGGGACGGGAAGATGGAGATGCCGATGGAGAACGGGGGAGGACTGGGGACGTGTGGGGCGTTACCGTTGACGCGAGGATGGAGGCGGGGGTCGGGAAGCGGTCGCAGGGTGCGGGTCGGTCTTTGCGCGTGCCGCGACGGTTGGCGTATAATCGGTCCCTTGTTCCAAACACAGGAGAAGGTCCCATGAGCGATGCCACCGAACTGACGGGCGCAAGCTTCGATTCGACCGTGGCCAGCGGGGTCACTCTAGTGGATTTTTGGGCGCAATGGTGCCAGCCATGCCTGATGATGGCGCCGGCTCTGGATGAACTGTCGGCGGAGTACGAAGGTAAGGCCACGATTGGGAAGGTGAATGTCGACAACGAGGGGGACCTGGCCCAGAAGTTCGGCGTCAGCGCCATCCCCACGTTGGTCGTGCTCAAGGACGGTCAGGAGGTCAAACGCTTCGTCGGTGTGACGCGCAAAGAGGACCTCGCGAAGGCCCTGGACGACGCGAGCGCCTAGGCCCGCCACGCTGCAATAGCGCATAGAGGCAATACCGCGGGAGGCCTTCGCTCGGGACCGACGAGGGAACGCCTCCCGCGTTGCTGTACGTGGTCGGCGAGACCTCAGCAGCGTTATGGGGCGGACCGGCCGCTCGAGTGAGCCCATTCCGCACGGGTTCGGGACGTCTAATTGACAGGAGTGCAAGGAACGATGACACCGAAATCAGTCGCCGTAGCCGGGGCAACGGGCCTTGTGGGCAGCCATATGTTGAAGGTGCTCGAGGAGCGCGAGTTCCCGATCTCGTCGATCAAGATGCTCGCCTCGGAACGCTCCCGTGGGAAAACGCTGACGTTCCGCGGGGAAACGGTCCCGGTCGAGGTGCTTGGCGAGGACTCGTTCAAAGGCGTCGAGATCGCCCTGTTCAGCGCGGGCGGGGCGACCAGCAAGGAGTTTGCGCCCTGCGCGAAACGCGACGGGTGCGTCGTCGTTGACAACTCGAGCGCGTGGCGGATGGACCCAGACGTGCCGCTCGTGGTGCCGGAGGTCAACCCCGAAGACGTGGAATGGCACGACGGCATCATCGCCAACCCGAACTGCTCGACCATCCAAATGGTGGTCGTGCTCAAGCCGTTGCACGATGCGGCCCGCATCGAGCGCGTCGTCCTCTCGACCTACCAGGCCGTATCCGGCGCGGGCGTCAAGGCGCTCCAGGAGCTGATGGACCAGACCAAGGCCATGCTCGAGGGGAACGACCCCGTATGCTCGGTTTTCCCGTATCCGATCGCCTTCAACTGCATCCCCCAGATCCCGCAGAGCGACGCCTTCACCGAGAACGGCTATACCACCGAAGAGATGAAGATGGTCAACGAGACCCAGAAAATCATGGGGGACGAGAGCATCCGGGTGACCGCCACGACCGTGCGCGTGCCCGTGCACACCGGCCACAGCGAGGCCGTCAACATCGAAACACAACGGAAGCTCACCGCCGACCGAGCCCGCGAGATCCTGTCCAAGGCCCCCGGGGTGGTCGTGCTCGATGACCCCGCACAGCAACTGTACCCTCTCGCCATCGACTCGGTCGGCAAGGGCGAGACCTTCGTCGGCCGCATCCGAGAAGACATCTCGCAGTCCCGCGGGTTGGACCTGTGGGTCGTCTCGGACAACCTGCTCAAGGGCGCCGCGCTCAACGCCGTGCAGATCGCCGAACTGCTCTGACCAAGCCTACCGGAATGCGCGGCGAGGTCGTGGCATCCCTTCTGATGAGGGAGAACTGTGGGGAGCCAATGAGACGCGCATGCTCGTGAGCACCATTGACTGTCAGTATCTCGGGCCGGAGCACGCGGCCAGCTACTTGCTCATCCAAGGCGACGAGGCGGCGTTCGTCGAGAACAACACCGTGCACGCCGTGCCCCTGCTGATGCGGGCGCTCGAGACGCACGGCATGTCCCCGGAACAGCTGGCATACGCCATCATCACCCACCTGCACCTGGACCACGCGGGGGGCACGTCGGCCCTCGTGAAGCGATGCCCCAACGCCACGGTGCTGGCGCACCCGCGCGCCGTGCGCCACCTGGTCGATCCGTCCCGGTTGATTGCGGGCGTGAAGGCCGTCTACGGCGAACGCGGCTTCAACGCGATGTACGCGCCAATCGAGCCGATCGACCCGGCGCGGGTCCGGGGCATGGAAGAAGGGGAGACGGTCGCCCTCGGACGGCGCACGCTCACGTTCCTGCAGACGCCCGGTCACGCGAAGCACCACATCGCTATCCACGACTCGGGCTCGAACGGGGTGTTCACCGGCGATACGTTCGGCTACAACTACAGGCGCAGCCGCAGCAGCAAGAGGCCCTTTCTCCTGTTCCCGACGGCCCCGACCGATTTCGACCCGGACGCCGCCCGCGAGAGCATCCGGCGCATTTTGGCGACCGGCGCGGAGCGGGCTTACCTCACCCACTTCGGCGAGCTGACGGCTATCGAGGAAGGCGCCCAGGTGGTCCTCGCGTCCATCGAGCGTATGGAGGGCATCGTGCGCGACGCGACGGCTTCCGGGCTTACCGGCGGGGAGCTCCAGCACTTCTGCGAAGAGCGGGTGCGGGCGGCCTACGCCGCACAAGCGGCGTTCTGTTGCGCTACGCTGGACGAGGACGACTGGGGGCGTTTCGATGCGGACATACCCGTCGATGCGCAGGGGCTGGCCTTTCTCGTCGAGAAGGCGGCGGAGTCGGCGTGAGGCTGTTCCAATCCGTCTTCGATTGTGAATAGCAGTCGGAACAGCGGGAACGGGAATGGAGGATTCAGAATCCGCGTGCCCGCGCCCGCTAGTACAAGGACTCTTTCAGGATTTGCTGGGCCCGTTTCGCGCGGTAGTCCTCGAGCTTGTTGCGCAATTCGGGGCGGTTCAGGGCGAGGATGGCGACGGCCAGCAGGGCGGCGTTGACGGCGCCGGCCTTGCCGATGGCGAGCGTGCCGACGGGGACGCCGGCCGGCATCTGCACGGTGGACAATAGCGAGTCGATGCCCTGGACCTTGCTTTCCATGGGCACGCCGAGCACGGGCTTGACGGTGTGCGCGGCAATGACGCCGCACAGGTGGGCGGCCCCGCCGGCCCCGCCGATGAAGACCTCGCACCCGCGCTTCTGCACGTCGTGCACGTACTCGACCGTCTCCTTGGGGGTGCGGTGGGCGGAGAGGACGCGGCACTCGTGCGGCACGCCGAATTCCTTGAGGGTGTCCGGTGCGTTGCGCATCACGTCCCAGTCCGACTTGCTGCCCATGATGACGGCGACCAGCACCTTGTTCTGCTCGTTCATGGCCTGCCCTTCCTTGATGCCCCGATCCTATCGCTACAGGACGCCGTATTGCGACAGCTTGACCATCGCCTCCGGCGTGCGATCCGTGGCCGGCTGGTAACCCGGCAGCGGCACTATCTGCGTGTGGTACGCGTCGAGGAACCAGCCTGGCTGCGGGAAGTACTCCGTTTCCATCTCGGCCGGCGGCACGATCCAGTTGTGCGCGCCGATGACGCACACCGGCGCGTCCAGGTAGTCGAACGCGATCTGCGAGATCTGGCCCGCGATGGTGTGGAGGTAGCTCCCGCGCTCGCAGGCGTCGCTGCCGATGATGAGCTTGCCGGTCTTCTTCAGTGAATCCACCAGGGGCTGGTGATTGAAGGGCACCAGGCAGCGGCCGTCAATGAGTTCCACCGACAGCCCGAATTCGCCCTCGAGCCGCTGGATGGCCTCCGAAGCCACGTACAAGGTGGCGCCAAAGGTCAAGATCGTCAGGTCCGTCCCCTCCTTCAGCACAGCGGGTTCGCCCATCGGGATCGTGTAGTACGCCGCGGGCACCCCGTCCGGCCAGAAGATCTCGGTCTGGTTGTAGAGCCGCTGGCTCTCGAAGAAGACCACCGGATCGTTGCCGCGCAGGGCCGTGGCCATCAGGCCCTTGGCGTCGTGTGGAGTGGCCGGGAACGCGACCTTCAATCCGGGGATGTGGGCCGTCAGGGCCGTCCAGTCCTGCGAGTGCTGCGCCCCGTACTTGTTGCCGACGGACACGCGCAGAACCACCGGCATGCGGCAGTAGCCGCCCGACATAGCCTGCCACTTGGCGAGCTGATTGAACACTTCGTCGCCGGCGCGGCCCAGGAAGTCGCAGTACATGAGTTCCGGGATGGCGCGGCCGCCCTCGAGGGCAAACCCGACGGCCGTGCCCACGATGGCGCCCTCCGAGATCGGGGCGTTGAACAAACGGTAGTACGGCAGCGACTCGGTCAGCCCCTGGTACACCGCGAAGGCGCCGCCCCAGTCGCGGTTCTCCTCGCCGTAGGCCACGAGCCGCCAATCGTTGTAGAAGTGGTGGATGAGGGCCTCGAAGATGGCGTCGCTGAACGTGACGGCCTTGGACCCCTTGAGCGCCTTGCCGTCTCCGTCGAGGCCCTTGCGCGACTTCTTGGCGATCTGCTGCACGCGCGGGTTGTCTTCGATCTTGGGGATGCGCACGTCGGTCTCGTGCTTGAGGCCGGGAAGCTCTCTCTCGGGCGCGTTCGAGAACATGAACTCGGCGAGGCCGCTGTGCGGGCCGAGTTGGAGCCGGGGCGAGAGGTCCAGGTCCGTGGCCAGCTTGCACGCCTTGAGCACCTTGCGCGTGGCGTAGGCCTTGACGGCATCGAGGTCGTCTTGCCCGGCAACGCCCGCGTCGATCAGCTTGCCGCCGAACTCGAGAATCGGGTCCACGGCGCGCCACAGGTCGATCTCTTCGCGCACGCGGTAGGCCGACTGGTCGCTCGGGGAGTGGCCGGTCTGGCGGTAGCACAGCACGTCGAGCAGCACGGGGCCGCCTTCCTTCTTGATGATGTCGATCTTCCGCTGGTAGGCGTCGGCCAGGCTGAGCGGGTTGTTGCCGTCAACGGTCTCGGCGTGCATGTTCTCGGGGTTGACGGCGGCGCCAACGCGGGCGAGCCGCTCGAAGCCCATGGTCTCGCCGATGGGCTGACCGCCCATGCCGTAGAAATTGTCCATGAAGTTGTAGATGATGGGGAGTCCGCCCCGGTACTCCTTCTCCCACAGTGTCCGGTACTGACCCATGGCCGCGAATCCGAGCGCCTCCCACACCGGCCCGCACCCGATCGACGCGTCGCCGATGTTGGCCACGACGACGCCCGGCTGCCGCAGGACCTTCTTGCACAGCGCGGCACCGGTGGCGATGTCGGCGCTGCCGCCCACGATGGCGTTGTTCGGGTAGATACCGAAGGGGCAGAAAAACACGTGCATCGAGCCGCCCATGCCTTTGTTGAAGCCGTGCTCGCGGCCGAAGATCTCGGCCAGCAGGCCATAGAGCAGATAGTCGATGCCCTGCTCCTCCTCTTCCGTGCTGCCGAAGGCCGGCTTCTTGCCCGTGCCCGCGATCGTCAGCGGCGTCCAGTCGGGCCCGTTCTGCTCGACGAGGCGCAGCGCCGTCCCGCCCATGTACTCTTCCATGATGGGGCGCAGCGACGTGCCGGCCAGCTCGAGCACGGCCCGCAGCCCTTTGGCGATCACCTCGCCGTGGCTGCGGTGGCTGCCGAAGATGTGGTCCTCGACTTTCAGGTGGAAGCTCTCACCCACGGCCGCCCCCTCCTGGCCGAGGGACAAGTGTGCCGGGCCCTGGTGCTTGTACGGCACCCCCTCGTAGGCCCCCAGCTTCTTGATCTGGTCCAGCATGGTCTCGAACTCGCGGATGAGGACCATGTCGCGGTAGATGCGCAGGCAGCTTGCCGGCGTGACTGCCGGGTTCTTGGCCAACTCGTCCTCGAGGGTTTTCGTGTACGCGTTGACGGGAATGGCGCCCAGCAGCAGCGTTTCGCCTTTCCGCGCTTCTGCCGGGTCAACTATCAGACTCTTCGTCATGTCGGGACCTTCCTACTTCGGTTTCCGCGCAGTTCCACCCCCGAGCGAAGCTGTGGTTTGGCTGGGCCCTCGGGAGTCATGCAAGCGCAGGGATTATAGCAGAGCCCCCTGAGCGGGCGCACGCTCTGCGCTCGGCAGAAGCAGCGACACGTCAACGCAGGTCACTGCTCGAGCGTCTCTTTGAGCTTCTGCAGGCGGTCGATGGTGGCGTCGTCGAGCCGGTTCTCGAGGCGTTGGTGGGTGTCGGGCCGCTTGAGGTGATCGAGGGTGGCCTGGGTGTGGGCGAGTCGCTCGCGGACGCTCGCGATGAAATTGTCGGGCGCCATCACGAGGGCGCCTTGGCTTTGGCAGAAGCTGCGGATGCCGTGGTCGGCGCTGACCACGATGAGATCGCGGGCGTTGGACGCGGTGTAGACGATGCGCTCGATCACGGCGTCGGCCGATTTCTCCCCGTGCGAATAGAGGACCTCGAGTCCGGGGACCCCGCTGACCGGCGCGACGGGCGCGGTGTGGCGTCCGCGGCCGTCGAAGACGATCTTGGCCTGGCTGCCGGTGGTGGCGCAGAACGCGGCCACCTTCTCGACTAAGGCGTCGCGTGCGGCCTCGAAATCGCGCAGGGCAATGGGCTTGAGCAACGAGGAATGGTAGATGACGTTGTAGCCGTCGATGTAGTAGAGGGCCATCAGATTGTGGATTCCCAGTAAGCGTTCAGCCAAGGATGAAGGATGAAGGATGAAGGATGAACGGGAACCTGCCCCGAGGGTGTGCAGAGATGTGGCCGGAGCTGGCGCAAACGTGCGAACGCGCAGATGCCGCGTTCAGGAAGTCCTCCAGACACCCCGGCGCCAAACACGGAGTCGCGAGGAAACAAAGGCGTCCGGCCATAGTCCCGGCGGTGACTTCGGGTTCTTAATTTCATCCTTCATCCTTCATCCTTCATCCTTCGGCTGAACGCTTACGATTCCCAAATTCTGAATTCCGAATTCCCGACCTTCCGGCCGCCGCCTATTCCTTGTATTCTCGATGGACGCGGGGGCCGATGCCGACGAGGATGTCGTAGGGGATGCTGTCGGCGTGCTGGGCGAGCTCCTCGACAGTGATGGTCTCTTTCCCGTCGGACCCGATAAGGGTTGCCGTATCGCCCGCTGCCACGTCCACGTCGTCGCCGACGTCGACGACGATCTGGTCCATGTTGACGCTGCCGCGGACCGGACATCGCCGGCCGCGAATGAGCACGTCGGCCTTGTTGGAGAGGCAGTGCTTGTAGCCGTCGGCGTAGCCCACGGGGAGGATGGCGGCCCGCATGGGCTTGGCGGTGGCGTAGGTGCGGCCGTAGCCGACCGTGGCGCCGGCCTCGAGTTGCTTGACGAGCACGACGCGGGTCTCCCAGCGGAGCACCGGTCGCAGCACCGAAGACCCGGCCGGCGGGGCCGTGGGCCACACGCCGTAGGTCATCAGCCCCGGGCGCACCATGTTCAGGCAACTGTCCGGGTAGTTGAGGATGGCCGCACTGTTGGCGGCGTGGGCTACCTCGTAGGGAACGCCTTTCTTCCCGAGCTGTTTCATGAGGCGGCGGAAGCCCTTGATCTGGTTCAGCGTGAAGGGGTCCTCTTTGAGGTCGGCCACCGGGAAATGCGTGGCGATCCCCTCGATGTCCACGTTCGAGATGCGCGTGATGAAGACGAGATCGGTGATCGCGTTGTCGACGTCGAAGCCCTGCCGCCCCATGCCCGTGTCGATCTTGCAATGGATGGGGACGACCTTGTTCGCCTTGCGCGCGACCTGCCCGAGACGTTCCGCGGCCGCGACGTCGGAAATCATGAGTTGCAGCTCGTGCTCGACGGCGAGCGGCAGCGCGTCTTCGCAGGGCTGCACGAGGACCAGGACGGGCGCGTCGATGCCGGCCTCGCGCAACGCCACGCCTTCATCCAGCGTGGCCACGCCCAGCATGGCGACGCCCCAGGCGACCGCCCGCCGGGCCATCGGCACGAGCCCATGGCCGTAGGCCTCGGCCTTCACGACCGACATGATGGCGCAGTCGGACGGGATCAGGTTTCGGACCATGTCCAGGTTGTGGTCGTAGGCGCCGAGATCGATGATGGCCCGCGAGGGGGATGCGTCACTCATAAGTCGCTGCCCAGGTTAAGCGCGTCCCAGTTGATGCGCATGAACTGGACCCCGGAGTAGATCGTGAATACGGCCACAAAGGCGATCGCCCAGCACGACGCGGCCGCCACGACCGGACTGGCATAGGACAGCAGCGTCGGCAACCAATCGATGCCCTCTTGATACGTCTCGAGGAAGCGCACAATGACGGCGGCCGCGAGGAACACGAACACATAGACCATTTGGATCACGGCCTTGGTCTTGCCCCAGATGTTGGCGCCGATCACGCGGCCCCCGCTGGCCGCCAGGGCGCGGGCGCCGGTGATCAGGAATTCCCTGGCAATGATGACGACGACCGTCCAGCCGGGAACGCGTAACTCGGGCATGGCCATGAGCATGATGAGCGCCCCGACCACCAGCACCTTGTCGGCCACCGGATCGAGCAGCTTGCCGAAGTTCGTCACGATGTTCCGCGCCCGCGCGATCTTCCCGTCGTAGTAGTCCGTGAGCGTGGCGACGATGAACAGCAGATAGGCCAGCACGTAGCACGCGGTGTGGTGAAACGACATCAGGCCCACGAACGCCAGCGCCATGATGAAACGCGCCACCGTCAGCTTGTTCGGAAGGTTCATAGCGCCGTCATTCTACCAGATCGCCACCCCCAGCGCAGCCAACGTAGCGCAGGCTGTCAGCC
>Ga0209979_1004381_pt1 | contig 11731 bp, 11 predicted proteins | sample AnhtaG_FD_183114 | JGI IMG/M metagenome (GOLD analysis project Ga0209979, IMG submission 183114) | Deep subsurface microbial communities from Anholt, Denmark to uncover new lineages of life (NeLLi) - Anholt_01485 metaG (SPAdes) (version 2) | ecosystem: Environmental > Aquatic > Marine > Oceanic...
GCCTTCCTGACCATGAAATATGAAAAAAGAAGCGACAGCCGCAATAATCATCAATAGATTTGCCGTTATTTTCTTATCTTTAACATCTTCGATTGCCTCTTTTACTACACCTGAACTTGAAAGAAATATTGACACAATAGCTAATATTTGATCAACAATTATCAATTCAAAAGCTATTTCTATAAAAATTGAGAGTGCTAATATTATCCCTGCGGGTATAAGGAAGTACCAAAAATGTTCTTCAAAAAAAGATTCTTCCTCAATTTCTTCACAAAAAGATGTTGAACACTCTATAGTAGTAATTGACAATCACCTAAATTAAAGATATATTTCCTCACATTAGAACATAACATTTATGTACTATAAAAGCAATGATTTATGAATGATATCTATTAAGGAGATTTCTAAAAATTTTTTATTTTATATAGATTTTTTGTCAAATTCAATGATTTTCTATTCCTCCTCAGGTTCAAAACTAATTATATTACCATAATTTAATGTTAAAGATGGATCGAGAGTTTTTTTAATTAGACGCATTTCATCGAGTTCTTTTTGACTATACATAATTCTTAAGTACTCTTTTTTTATCTTTCCAATTCCATGCTCTGCAGATATACTTCCACCATATTCTATTGCTCTTTTTGCAAATTTTTCGTAGATTTTTTCCCCTAATCGCAAATCTTCCATATTTTTTGGGAGTATATTAACGTGCACGTGATTATCTCCAAGATGACCAAAAATAACATATTCTAAATTTGCATTTTGTAGAACAGAATGATAATATTTCATCATATTTCTGAAATTTCCTTCAGGTATACTCATATCAGTTCCGAGTTTATGTAATTGGGGAAATTCTAGTTTGCGTTGAGCAATTATCGCATTAATATTTTCAGGTAAGGCATGTCTAAAATGCTTAAATCGAGCAAAATCTTGATTTTCATAACCTGACCAACCATCTGATAAATTAGTTTTACATTTTTCTGCAATACTATTTATTTCACTAAAAATTTTATCTAATTTATCTTCAGAATATGGTAAATCAAAGAATATTGCTGATTTAGCATATATTGGAATTTGAGGCATACTTATTGAACTAGGATCTTCATTTTGTACCTTTTTCAAAAGATTTAATGCTTCGTATGAAAAAAATTCTATGAATTCCGGAGATATAATTTTATTTTCTCGTATTAATTCACCGAAACTTATTGCATCTTCTTCAGAATTAAAGAATAGAATATTATAAATTAAGGGGTGTTTTTCAATAATCCAAATATCAATTTGTGTAATGATACCTAAAATTCCTTCGCTTCCAATAAATAAATCAATAAAATCCATATTCGGTTTAGAATAAATTCCAGCGGCATTTTTCACTATTGTGTTGAATATATAATTTGGAATCTTAAATTCCAATTTGTTTCCATCCGATTTATTTACAACAAAATAACCCTCATTTGAAGCAAAATACTTTCCACGTTGAATAGCTAAAATATCACCGGAAGATAAATTAACTCTTAATCCCTTAATCCATTCTCTTGTAGGACCATACTTCAGGGTTCTAGCCCCCGAGGCATTCGTCGCTACAGTTCCACCAATTGTTGCAGACATCTCTGTTGGATCAACAGGATAATGAAATTCTTTATTTGACTCTTTAAACTTTTTTTTAGCACCGGGAGTTAATTCTTCAACATTATCAATTTCCTTCTTTTTCAACGTATCATTTATTTCGTTCAGAGTAACTCCTGGGTCAACACGAATGAAATAATTCCCTTTATTTTTATCTAAACCAATTCCAATAGTTTTATTCATCTTCTCGGTTGATAAAACAGAACCAGAAGTAGGAACACAAGCACCAACAATTCCTGTCCGAGCCGCACTAATATATGTCCGAATTTCATTTTTCCGTAAGAAATCTAATATTGAAACAATTTCTGCCTCAGATTTTGGAAAAAATAACCAATCTGCAACTCCATTTAGTTTACTTTCATCCATAAGGTATGTTGAAAAATCCATTAAAATTTTAGTTTTGCCATGAATGGAGTGAATTTTATCTAAAGAAATCTTTTCTTTAATTTCTTCTGAATTAATAATATGATTAGACACTTTTTCAACCTATCTATTGATGATAAATTTTTTGAAATTTAAAGATATTATAGTTGAATAAATATATGTAGGGAAAAAATGTTTAAGTTTTAAAATATCTTTAATTAACTGTTTTTCATAAAAAACTGGAAAAATATATACTTAATATAATAATTTGCATTAAGAAATCATTTAATAACATAAACTAGTTTTTCTCCTTCTTCCTCTTCAAGATTTAACTCTCTTCTAATTGCACTTCTAATCAAATACCCCCCGACATGAAGAATTGAATCTTTCAAAATATTATCTTGATCCATTGAGGCATTACAAGGATATGCATGATGAGCTTTACTAATTCTTTCATTTAATGATAATTCCCCACTTTTACCATTTTTGAAATACTTTGATTTGAGTTGTTGGCAAACATAATAACTGCTCCCACATGGGGCTGATTGTAGTACGCAGCTATCTTCAATTGATTCCCCATCTTTACTTAGTAAGATAGAGACAATTGGAACTCCTATTTTAAAATAATCTATGAATTCATACACATAATTATGTTCTTTTGTTAGGTGAAAACCAATTTTATTGTATTCATTTAACTCTCTACTTAAAGCACAAAATGGTTTGGGAAAGGCTGCCTGAATCCCATACTTTTCAAATTCTTCTAAAACTTGAACTTGAAGCCCAGCGGGAACCCACTTAGGGTTTTCTATGGGTACAATTACGGCTTTTACACTTTTCTTGTCTTTTAGATAATACGGAAGACCAGATAATAAATCTTGATGGATCCCTACTACTAAAACAAAATCAACTGGAGGAAGATTTTTAGGCAAATATAGTTCAGGTTCTTCAATAAAATCAGGGATATTTTCACCAATCTTTTCATAAAAATAAATAGAACCTGCAAAACTCTTTAAATGCTCACGACACTTATCACATTTTACATTTTGCTCTAAGTCTTCACAAGCTTTACAGAATTCCTCATTATTTATGAGATTGCCAGCGAATTTTTGTGCTAACATCTCAGTGTCTGGGTGAGTTCCATACAGTATTCCAATCTTATAATTTTTATTGCTCAACATTAAAAGACATTTAATAAGAGTTTTTATTGTATTTTTAATAATTTATATCAAATTTAACTATTTAGCTGAACATGTTCAATATATCTTAATTTGTGTTTTATTTAGTACTTTCATAAGTATTTGGTTATTCTTCATATGATGAGAATTATCTATCTGATTAGTAAAATTATTATTAAAGTTAGATAAATCAATATTTAAGCAGATAAAATTATATTAAAATATTAATATTTATCAATAAAATAATATCCATCAAGGTAATAAATTAAATATATATGCTAGAAACAAATAACACTGAAGAAAAAGAATTATTTGACACTATACAGGTAGTTTGTCCAACATGTAAGGAAAGAAAAGAGCTTAAAATCCCTACAAAAATAATAAATCAAAGTAAAACATTGACGACGGTCTCTATTCCTTCAGGTGCCGTATGTAAGCATAGTTTTCAATCTTTTGTGGATAAGAACTTTAAAGTTCGTGGATATCAGAAAGTTGATTTTGAATTTGCACATATGGAATTTTATGAAGGAGGAGGAGAGTCTTCAGAAATCGTTAAGGATGATCAAACTACAAGTTTTTCCTCATTACCTCTATTTCAAGAGATAGTTAAAATTTTAAGAGGTTATGTAGACGATAAAGAAATTTTAGGAAGTGGTATTTTTACCGTTGATGGAAATGTTTTATATTCTTCGCTTCCAAGTGCTACATTATTTTCAATAACTAAAGAATTTGAAGTTCGAAGTGAGAAAAAACTAAGTAGCTTAAAAAAAATGTATCTAGAACTAGAAAATAATCAGAAAATATGTTCTAGTTATGTTGAAATCTTAGGGACCAGATTTGCGCTAGTCTTATTTTTTTCCCATATGGTAAAGTTAGGAATGGGTAACTTATATCTTAATGATTTAGTTAAAAGAATTAAAAAGTTAGAAAGCTAGAGAGTGTATGGTATCAAAATATTTTTAATCCTATTATTTAGCTTCGAATGTCACAGGTTTTATTGCTTTCTCAGGGCAAAGTGTTTCGCATCGTAAACATCCCTGACAATTTGCTATTTCTCTAAATTTAAACCTTATCCCTTCAATTTCTTGATTTTCTTTATTTTTTACTTTATCTTTGTAAAAAAGATTTTTAGGGCAGGAATTTCCATTTTCATCTAAGCATTCTTCACACATAGAGCATTTTTCATGATCAACCTTAATACTAACTACCTGGTCTTCAAATTCGATTGATGTCACTTCAACCGCATTTCTAGGACAAACTTGAACGCAATTTAAACATGCTTTACACTTGGTGTAATCTACTAATCGAATATTATGCTCGAAATATATCGCTTTAGCCTTGCAAGCACGTAAGCACCGTTCACACCTTAAGCACAATTCCTGATTTATCTGTACAGGAATAAATTTCTCTTTAATTCTTATCAAACCCTCCTTTTTTCGATTTCCCTACTTTCTGATCTTTCCTTAACATAAATTGTTAATCTTGCACTTAATTTTCCTACCTGTGCTTTTATTGAAACCTTGTCTCTAAGTTTCGTATAAATAACTCTAAGTAGCAAACTAATTATTAAAAAGGTGAGTGGCATAAAAATCCAAATAGTTAATGCATTTACTCTTTCAAAAAGTAAAAAGTATAACATATTATGAGCAAAATAAATAGTAAAAGAATAATATGAGTAATAAAAGAAAAATCTGTAGCTTTTTTCTACATTTATAGCTTCAAATTCCTCAATGATTAATAATACTGAAGTTGAAATTAATATTACTCCCAGGGAATAAACTGTTGATGAAAATGTTGCATGTGTTAAAAAACTAGGAAAAAGAGATAAAACTCCAATTATTATTAGAATCGGCCCTATTATTAACGATGGAAGCAGAATCTCATTTTTTAGTGCCGATCTTCTCTCTTTTTGATCATTTATGAGATATATTTCGTAAATTACATCTCCAATTACTGTTCCTATTAAAAAAAAACTGAAATAGCATAGAATGGGATGTAGACCTTTGGAATGGTATAAAAAATGGTATAATCCTCCAAAAATGTTAACTTGGCCTTTATAAGGTAAAAGCAATAAAAGGATATAATAATGGGTTATCCAAAAACCCACGGCTATTAATAATCTAAACGATTTTGAAATTTTTAATAATGGGAACGCTAATAATAGTGAAATCGCTATTGTAAGTGGTATAAACCATTTCCAAATATTTAAAGGATCTAATGTTCCTATTGCTGTAATACTATTGTATAGTAGAGCTATGATTAATATAAGTAAAGCTCGAAATAGATATTCACTTTTTACTTGCTCTACACCATATTCAGTTGAAGCTTCAGCTTTTATAAGTCTGTTCCTAAAAAATATTACCGCACTTAATCCTGAAACAAATAAGAATCCAATAGACACAATATCACCAAAAATCGAATGAATTGCTGAGGTCAACCAACGATCTTGAGATATTATCCACCAGGAAAGCATATGCCCAAAAACCATCATAAACATGCACCAACCGCGAATAATATCAAAAGTCTTAATTCTTCTCATGATAAATACTAAATATTGAATATTTATGAGATAAGATTGTAATCATAATTTTCCTAAGATCTTCAATTAAAATTAATTCTTACTCTTATTAACTTCTTTTTTGCGAAATATCAATTATATTGTTTTCTTTCTTACTATAAAAAAAGAGTATGATACATAATTATTAGTTCTTTATTTTATTTTCTCTAACAAGGTCGGTGAAATTATAATAGGACAATTCAGTCGATTGGAGCCTCTCATCCGTAAATTTTTAATCGTGCGCATGCCGCACTGCGTCTGAAACAATTTGTTCATGAACTTGTTACAGGACTCGTTTACGACTTTAATGGACTTAGTTGGTTTGACCTTGGGGAATAATTCGGGAACGTGTTGAAATCGAAACACGCTCTCTTCATTGTCAATTAAGGTTTGAACGGCACTTTTCAACCAAGGATGGGAGGTATCGGTAATGAGTCGGGATAAGAACGCGAGAGAAAAAAAATAAGCAATAATTGATTATATTTTAAGACTTATTTTTAAAACCTCGAATCTTCTATTGATTATGGGACTATTTACCTTAAAAAATATAATAAGTTTTGTTTCCATGGGTCCATCATTTTTACAGTCAATAGTAAGAAATGTTCCGTTATATGTGAATTATGATTTAACTTGGCAATGTAACTTAAAATGTAAGCATTGTTATTTTTTCTCATCAACAATGGAATTAAAAAATAAAAGAACGGAATTATCGGACGAAGAATGGATTAAGGTTTTTAAATACCATAGAAAGTTAGGAACAAAAATAGCTGTTTTAACCGGTGGAGAACCTACTTTAAGAATGGATGTTATAAAAGAAGCGATTAAAATTTTTCCCTCAGTTCAGGTTGTATCAAATGGAGTTATAAAATTACCTCGATTTAATGGATATAAACAACCGAAATACTGGGTAAGTATAGATGGTACCAAGGAAACTCATGATAAGATAAGAGGTGCAAGAGTTTTTGATAAAGTCATACAAAATATTCGGGAGAACAATCCGGTCGTTTCATCAACCATCATGACATTAAATTATAAAGAAATTGAAGATATTGTTAAGATTGCTCACGATAATGGTGCTTCTGGATTAGTCTTTCTATTATATACCGACTATCCTGACAGCCCACTTTTATTGAAAGGTAATATATTAAAAAAGACAATAAAAGACATTTTAAAAGTAATGCGTGAATATGGAAATTTTGTTTTTTATTCCAAAAAAATGTTAGAAGTATACCTGTCAAAAGAATTTGTGCCACATTGCATATTTAAAACTGGTCAAGTAAAAAGTTTCTATCCTGATGGAAAACAAAAGTTTTGTGTCATGGGAAATTCACCACTTTTATGTGCCAATTGTGGATGTGTCGTGCCAATTGCTGCTTATGCCTTATTTAAGAAATTTGATTCCGGTACAGTTGATAAAACGAGAAAATTGTTTAATTTCATGTAATTTTTACTATTTTGCAAAATCATTTTTTATTTATGAGAATCAAACTTCAAACCTGAATGATTAAACTAAATAGCTGAAGCATTAAAAAAAGCGGGTAATGCAACGGGAATGCTTGGAAAATGGCACTTGGGAGATAAAAGCCCTCATTTACCTAATGATAAGGGATTTGATTTTTCCTACGGTGCCTTCTACAGCAATAACATGAAGCCCTATGAGATTTATAGAAATAAAAAGATGGAGATTGAGGCTCCGGCGAAGATCTGCAAGAATATCAAAGAGAGATGCAAAAACCACTAATTCTGTCGTTCTAAATGAGATAGATTTAATATTTAGCTAACATTTTAGAATCATACTCTAAAAAAATGAGATTTTAAAAATATTTGATTTTAATCTCTTTTCAACTTAGATTGTTGTTTTGCTAGGAATTCCCATATTTTTTTGCCATGTTTTCCTGTGTATTGATTGCTTGGCTGATGCCCACATGATCTACAATTAGGATCGTACGTTGAATTTATTGTTCCACATTTCGAACATGAATAATAATTTATCATGTCTTCCATCCATTTTTCATATCCCTCCTTTACAATATGTTCTTGAGCTTCCCATAACTCAAAACGATGTGGTGCTGCTGCCTGAAATTCTTTTAAATCATTACATGGATATTCATCGCACTGCCCGCAGAAATCTATTCCTTTTTCTTGGACACAAGGATACAGTTTGCAAGTATCACAATAAGGAATACGCTTATCCGACCGACAGCCATTGCATTTCATTTCTTCTTCAGATATACCAAATTGATTAGCTATTAATTTAAGACGCTCTGGATCTTCCTGTGTAGCGATAAATACAGTGCATGCAGGGCAAAAAAGACCACAAACTGCCGCATGTGTCTTGTTATATTTCATGAAAAGAATTAATATTTGTTGGCTCTTTAATCTTTTCCTTTCCCTTTATAGGCTCGTGAGATCAATAATTAAAATATGATTTATACCAAATTTTAACAATTAAACGGAACCAAAGACTTCCTCTATACAAAAAAATTAAAAAATAGGATTGAAAAATAAAATAAAAATTGGTTATTGAAAGTACTGTGTATACTCTTTACCCGCTCCTGGTAACTGTTGCTGTTGTTGATATTGTTGGGCTTTCTGTGCTAATTCTAACATCTTAGCCTTGATTTCTTTTCCCTGCTCTATTAGAGAAGAAGTGTTTATCGTTAATTCATAAATTTTATTTAACACTTCCAAAATACTAGCGGCTCCTTCAGGAGTAGGAATTTCTAAGACTGGTGTGAATAAAGCATAAGCATGCAATCTATTTGTTAATGCCTCGTTTAAGATAGTTGCTTCAGGTCCGACTATAATGCCTTTCTCAACCTTAGTAATTCCAAATTTTTCAAGATGCTCCATCATTTCTTCTTCAGCAGCATAATAAACCGGGTATTCATCAATCATACCTCTCTGGGGGATTCCTTGAAAGATTACTATCTCTTTTGCTCTAACATCTTCAGACAACGCCCAGTTACAAATTGTTTTAGAAAGGTCATTGTATGCAGATACAACTTGGAAAGGTACTTCACATATACCGATTAACAAGTTATGTTGTGGGGAATAAAGCACTCTGAACGGGTGTTTTAATACTCCTGCATAGAATACCGATATGGGTGGGAGATACTCACTAGTTATAAATCCAATTTCCTTTGCATCAGGGAGTTGTTCAATAAGAGTATTAGCAACAATAGGACCTATGAGGCCGATCCCTGCCAATCCTAAAACTAGGGTAGCCCCTTCTTTGATCTCCACTGTAAGATCATCTATAACGATGGAACTCCTTTTTCCCTTTTCACAGATATATTCCTTTTTGACCAAAATATTCACTTTTTTTAATTTTGTTGTCTTTAAAATTTGTTGATTAAATTTAATACTAGAATTCTACCATATTAATATTAATTTTATTTTTTAAAATATCTACGGATTTTCTTTGGTAAATTAATAATCTTAAATCTATTTATAACATAAATTCAAATACACTAGAAACTCACTGAAAAAATCTTATATGAAATTCTACATTAAAAGAATAAACTAAAGTATAAGTGAATATTATGGAGAAAAAAGATATTACTGAAGGAATTGAAGCCCCCTTATTTAAATTAGATTCATATAATGCGGGGACAATTGATTTGGCAAATTTTATAGGAGATCAAAAAATTGTACTAATTTTTTCGAGATATTTTGGGTGTCCTATTTGCCAAGTAGATCTTAAGGAACTGATGACCCGTAAGGCTGAGATTGAAGCTAAAGGGGTAAAGATATTATATATCACACAATCAGGTGAAAAAGTAGCGAAGGAATATATTGAAAAAGAAAAGATTGACTTTCCTGTCATCCTAAGCTCTAAAGATGAATTATATGCTGATTATGGTTTAGGATTAATGACATCTGAAGCCGTCAAGCAAATCCCGCTTAAATTAAAAGATGTTAGGAAATACGGGTTTGAACATGGGGAATACGAAGGCAACGAAAAGCAAGGACCAGGACAGTTCGTCATAGATGAGCAGGGCAAAATAATTCATGCTTTAAAAGGATGGTTAGATGTTGATAAATTACTTTCTGTACTCTAATTATTGAAATCTAAGAAATTATTACAACTTTTTTCTTCTACTTTTCTAAATCCGCCCCTCTAGGAGACCGTGTAGTTTTGCTGGCTAAAGGAGCCCGATTAAAACATATAGTAAAAAACTCTTTACTAATATGAGCGATTTCCCTTCCGTATTGTATTGAAGTTAAAAAACAACAATATAAAAAGATTAATTATTTAAAACCAAAAAACAAAATATAATTTAATTCCAATAGTAAGTGTTGATTATGAAAAAAAAAAATAGGATTTATAATAATTTTGACAATTAGTGTTTTGTCATTTTTGTCTTCTAATGCGATAAGCTCAACTACATTAGAAGATTCCAGTGTTGGTGTAGAAGAAGGTGAAGTATATACTTGGCAATGGAATTATATTGCTTATGAATTACAGTTATGGACTTCACTTCGACAAGGTGATACAATTAAATTGACCATAGAAAAAATATATAGAGGGGCATATCTAAGCATAAACCATGCGCTGTTAATGAATATTACTATGGAGGAGAATTTATGTAATGTGGGGATTACTACTACTAATCATCCGGTGTCTGTAGCTTATAATAAATCATTACAGTTTATTGAACTTGAAACACCTTATATCATACCTATCCCATTGAATCTTACACTAATTGCTGAATACTATGAATCATTAGGCGAAAATTGCATAATTGAAGGGAATAAACTTATTTTTAATAGTACTAGTGGCGCTATCCAGGATGAACACACATATAATTCGGATGGTATTCTTACCGAATATGCATGGATATCTAATAATAATCTGGGAATGAGAATGGTGCTACTGGGACCAGGTGGTGGAGGAGATTTCCCTCTCACAATAATAATTATTGCGAGTATATCAATCGCAGGGGGAATAGGAGTAGCTGGAGTTTCAATAATTCTATTGCGGAAAAGGAAACGAGCTAGAGAAGGGATCTAATTGAAAAAATAATTCCTTTTTTCTCTTTTTATATTTGGCAGCTTTTCACTATTTTTCTTTCCCCAAGCTAATAATAATTTATCGAAGGAAGAATCTGTCGAAAAATTAGAAGAATTAAAATTATCTGCGACATATTGGACCACGACCGAGGTGGTCTCCACCGAGAGTACGGGAGTTCAGGGGGTCCAACGATTGCGGTGGACGGCGCCGGGAACGTGCATGTGGCATGGTATGATTATACGAATTATGGCGGTTCGGGAACGGATTGGGATATATTTTACAAACGATGGAACGCCACTAGCAGCACATGGACCACGACCGAGGTGGTCTCTACCGAGAGTACGAACGGGTCTCAAGGTCCAACAATTGCAGTAGACAGTGCTGGAAACGTGCATGTAGCGTGGGAAGATTCTACGGATTATGACGGCTCGGGGGCGGATATTGACATGTTCTACAAGCGATGGAACGCCACTAGCAGCACGTGGACCACGATCGAGGTGGTCTCCACCGAGAGTGACTGGTCTTCTCTACACCCCATGATTGTGGAAATCATGATGGATGGTGCCGGGAACGCACATCTGGCGTGGGGTGAGTATACGGATTATGGCGGCTCGGGGGCGGATATTGACATATTCTACAGAAGATGGAACGTCAATAGCAGCACGTGGACCACGATCGAGGTGGTCTCCACCGAGAGTACGGGGGATTCTTATAGACCAACGATTGCGGTGGATGGTGCTGGGAACGTATATGTTGCGTGGGGGGATTCTACGGATTATGATTGCTCGGGAGCGGATTCTGATATATTTTACAAGCGATTGGTAGAATTACCTAGTGACCCTAGTGAACAGTTCGATATGGCAATTATTATTACAGCATCTATTATTGGGGGAATAGGATTAGCTATTGCAATAACTATAATATTAATTAGAAAACGCAAGTAATTAAAATCTAAAACTTTTATTTTTTTTTTTTTCTCAATCTCAAAAAAAAATT
>Ga0209979_1004382_pt1 | contig 11724 bp, 10 predicted proteins | sample AnhtaG_FD_183114 | JGI IMG/M metagenome (GOLD analysis project Ga0209979, IMG submission 183114) | Deep subsurface microbial communities from Anholt, Denmark to uncover new lineages of life (NeLLi) - Anholt_01485 metaG (SPAdes) (version 2) | ecosystem: Environmental > Aquatic > Marine > Oceanic...
ACAGGATGGAACAATGGCATTTTCTATTTCCCTCCAATGCTGGCAAAACTAGCAGCGTCCTGGGCTGGTGCCAAGATAATTAGCGACTAGCTCCATGGCGCAGTATTGGCCACACATGCTGCAGCCAGCCCCTGAGGTACCATGCTGGGCCCGAGCTTTCCCTGCCTTGGTCGGATCCAGACAGAGCTTAAGCTGTTCCTTCCAGTCAAGGTTCTTGCGGGCGAGGGACATCTTCAGGTCCCACTCCAGAGCGCCCTTCACTCCCTTTACGATGTCGCCGGCGTGGGCGGCGAGGCGGGTGGCGATCACACCCTCCCTGACGTCCTCTGAGTCGGGGAGGGACAGGTGCTCTGAGGGGGTGACATAGCATAGGTAGTCTGCGCCGACTGAGGCAGCAATGGCCCCGCCGATTGCGGCGCTGATATGGTCATAGCCGGCGGCGACATCGGTTACCAATGGCCCCAGAACATAGAATGGCGCTCCCTTGCAGACTATCTTCTCCAGTTGTACGTTGGCTGCGATCTGGTCCAGGGGCATGTGCCCCGGCCCCTCGACCATCACCTGTACCTCGGCTGCCCGACTTTGTTCCACCAGCTCTCCGATGGTCAGCAACTCCTCCATCTGGGAGCGGTCTGAGGCATCTGCCAGGCTTCCAGGTCGGAGCCCGTCGCCAAGGCTAAGCGTGACGTCATACTTACGGGCGATCTCCAGCAGACGGTCGTAGTGCTCATATAGAGGGTTCTCCTGCTCGTTGTGAAGCATCCAGCCGATGACGAAGGCACCGCCGCGGGAGACTACGTCTGTTACCCTCGGCGATTTCCTCAGACGGCTTACCGCTTTTTGAGTTACGCCGCAGTGGACTGTCATGAAATCGACCCCATCCTCTGCCTGCTCCTGGATCACGGCGAATAGATGGTCAACTGGCATAGCTACTATTGATCCCCACCTGTTGATGGCCTCGATCCCTGCCTGGTAGAGGGGAACAGTCCCCAGGGGAAGGGAAGTCGAGGCGATGATAGCGCGGCGGATAGCGTTGATATCGCCGCCGGTGCTCAGGTCCATTACCGTGTCAGCCTGGGCAGAGGCTGCCACTTGCAGCTTCTCCAGCTCGGTATTGACGTCGCCGTAGTCCGAGGAGGTGCCGATGTTGGCGTTGACCTTCGTGCGCAGCCCTTTCCCTATTCCACAGGCCTCTACCCCTTTGTGATTTATGTTAGCCGGGATCACGATAGAGCCATCGGCCACCCCTGCGCGCACCGCCTCCGGGTCGAGCCCCTCCTTCTCTGCAACAGCCCTCATCGCTGGCGATAAAGTGCCCTCTCGTGCCAATTCTAATTGAGTCATTCCCACTCCCCCCTAAAAACGAAAGGCCGCGAACCTAGGTTCGCGGCCTTTCGTTGTCTGTAGCATCCGCTTTCCTACGCTCGAATTACCGAGATCAGGTTCCAAGGGTTGGTGGCACCGCCACCTCTCAGCCTCTGAGCCCCCCCAGCGGTTCGATATTCACTGTTAGTTAAGTATACAGCGAATCTTGTTAGAATGCAAGCAACATTATCCGAGCAGTTACTGCTCGCTCACAGCCTCATTCCCCCAAATGGTCTACGGAGTCGTATCTGATTCTATACAAGTGTACGCACATACGGCTAAGAACCGATTTAGGATGTGAAGACAAAATAACAAAAATCCTACGAATAGATTACAAACAGAACTTTTCTGAGGGGCTGGACAGCGGGGTGGTTGATGTGCTAGAATAGCTCTTGTCCAAGACAACATGTCTGGAGAGGAGCGAGAAATCTGGCAAGGAGGGCATAAAGTGACCTGATGCAAGAAGTATCGCATGTAAGCAGGGGGGCCTCTATCTGCACTTTTATCCGTGGGTAGATAGCATCTTGGTTTTCCCTTATAGTCCTCTTATAGTCCTCCAATAACCTCTTTTGGTCTTCAGTTCCCCTCAAGTACTTTTTCTCGGCATGCAACGCAGCGAATTACCCCTCTATATTGGCAACGTATGTCCTGGATTTGTTGGCGTAGAGGTACAAGCCCCTTAACCTGCTTCTTAGGTCTCAGATGAAGGAGGTGTGAGCAAGATGGTCGTCATTAGTCACGAGGTCGATGTAGAGATCGACACGAAGAGTGTATGTAACTATCTGGGATACAGCGCTGATAGCGAGCCACCGGCGCGTATCTCGTCTTTGATCGAGGAGTATGCAGAGGAGGCTTACCACCTTATTGTGCCTTCGTACTCATATGTCATCAGGGATAGCGAGAGGGTTCATGGCTCGCGCGTTTTTGTTCAGGGCTCGGCCAATCTTCTTTCTCACCTCATTGTGTTTGAAAGCGAGGTCATCGCCCGGTTGCTAAGGCAATGCTGTAAGGTTGCGGTGTTATTGGTGACAATAGGCAATCACCTGGAGGAAACGGCCTCCCGGCTAGCTGAAGATGGACTTATACTTCAGGCGTCTGTGCTGGATGCAATAGGATCAGATGCTGTTGAGAAGGTAGCTGATTTTGTTCAAGGCATGATAAGGGAAACAGCTCGTGGGGCAGGATTTGTTATCAGCAGACGTTTCAGCCCTGGCTATTGTGACTGGGACATAAGCCAGCAGAGGGGGATCTTCCGGGCTGTGAATGGTGATTCGGTAGGAGTTCACTTGACTGATCGGTGTCTAATGATCCCACGAAAGTCAATTTCAGGCATTGTCGGCATTGGACCCTCGGAGGGCAACGTAGAGAATTATAATCCGTGCAAGACCTGCGATAAAGACGATTGTTGCGGAAGAAGGTAGAATCGAGAGATATGGTTCGAAGAGGACTAGCCGGGGGTAGCTTCAAGCCCCTCAGCGAAGAGGCCATACACAAGGTTCACCAGACCGCAATGCAGGTAATCGAGGAAGTAGGCTTTCAGGTAAACTCGGACACTGTGCTAGGATTCTTCAGGGGAGTGGGGGCCTCGGTAGACCAGGAAAGGCGCTTGGTGCGCCTGCCTCAGCAAAGGGCCATGGAGCTCATAGAAAGGGCACCATCGGAGGTCAGGCTCTGTGGCCAGGATGAGAAGCACGACATCCTCCTCGGTGGAAACCGCGTCTATACAGGAACCGGGGGAACCGCTCTCTATGTCTACCACCAAGAGACCGGGGAAAAGCATTTGGCTACCCTGGACGACTTAAAGCGCATCGCCAAACTGGTCGATGGGCTGGATAACATTCATCTTTTCCTGCTGCCTACCTACCCCAACGAGTTGCCCACAGAGCAGGTCGATGTAAACCGCTTCTTTGCCGGTCTGGACAATACCACCAAGCATGTCATGGGAGGGCTTTATACCTTCGATGGAGTGAAGCAGGTGACACGGATGGCGGAGATCATCGCTGGCTCCGTCGAGAGACTTCGGCAGCGTCCTATTATCTCCATGATAGCCTGTACCATAAGCCCGCTGAAGATGGATGGGGAATACGGTGACTTTATGGTAGCCATTGCCAAAAGTGGCATACCCGTGGTCTGTCCTGCCGAGCCGCTGTGCGGAGCTACCTCACCGGTGACGCTTGCCGGGAACCTGCTGGTCCAGACCGTTGATTCCTTGATGGGCGTGATGCTTACCCAGATTGTCAATCCGGGGACACCGGTTATTCTTGGCTCGGTAGCTAGCAACACAGACCTCAGGGACCTCAAGTATCTGGCTGGCTCCGTTGAAATGGGCCTCGTCAATGCGGCTGGCGCCCAGATGGCTCAGTTCTACAAACTCCCCTTTTATGCCACCGGAGGCATGACCGACTCCAAGGTGTTGGACGCACAGAGTGGCTACGAATCCGCGATCACCAACCTGCTCTGCGCTCTGGCCGGGGCCAATTTCATCCACGATGCTGCAGGACTCATGGAATTCGCTCTGACCGTCTGTTACGAGAAGTATGTTATAGATAACGAGATACTGGGAATGGTGATGAGAGCTGTCGAGGGCATAAAGGTAAACGACGACACCCTGGCCTTTGATCTCATCAAAGAGGTAGGCCCGGGGGGCAATTTCGTCACTGCAAAGCATACCAGGCGGTTTATGCGGAGCGAGCACTATGAACCCTCTCTCAGCAACAGGGATAGCAGGGAGGATTGGGAGGCTCGGGGTGGAAAAACCACCTGGGAGAGGGCAGCGGAAGAAGTGAAAGGGATTATTGGAGCACATCATTACAGCTTACCTGAAACTACCAGAGGCCAAGTGCTCTCGGAGATAACAGGCATCGTAGACTGATAGCAGTTCACGGGGATCGGTGTACAGGGGTCAGGGTAGTAAATGAGTTTCAAGAGGTATCGAGATCTGGAAGTCTGGCAGAAGGCGATGAATCTGGAAGTGGATTGCTATCAGATAACAAAGAGGAAATATTGGACAAAACAGCGGAAGTCGGTCGGATGCTTAACGGTTTGCGTAGGTCTTTGGAAAAGAATGGCTGATTGCTGACCCCTGTGAACTGTTTCGTGGAATAGTATGCTGGTAATCGGTGAGAACATCAATGCATCAAACAGGTCTGTAGGGGAAGCTATCTCTGGCAAAGATCGGGAATTCCTGGAGAATCTTGCCAGGTCACAGTCTGCTGCTGGGGCCGATTTCATCGATGTAAACGCTGGTGCTGGCCACGGGGCCTGGGAGCATCCAGAAGCCGCCATGGAGTGGCTGGTGGAGGTAGTCCAGGCGGTTACGGATAAGCCGCTAGCCATTGATAGCGACGTCCCGAGTGTTGTAGAGGCGGCCCTGCGCAGATACAGTGGTAACAGACTGATGATAAACTCGGTCAGCGCTGAGCCTGGGAAGCTAGAATCTGTCGGTCGTTTGGCAGTGGAGCGCCAAGCTATGCTGGTGGCTCTGGCCATGGGAACAGGGGGGATACCCAACAATGTCGAGGAGCGACTGGCTGCCTGTGAGCTGATAATGACGCACTTGACTCGGCTAGGTTTGAGGGAGGAGCAGATATTCTTTGACCCCCTGGTGCTCCCCATTGCTGTGGATTCGACTCAGGGGCTGGTTACTCTAAAGACCATCGAGCAGATCAAGTCCCGTTATCCGTCTGCCAAGACTGTGATGGGACTTAGTAACATTTCCTATGGGCTGCCTCAGAGGGGAATGGTTAACCGATCCTTTCTACTGATGGCAGCTTATGCGGGCCTCGATGCCGTCATCCTTAACCCCCTCGATGCTAAGATGATGAGCGTTGTCAGAGTTGCTGACATGCTCACCCGAAAAGACCCCTCATGCAAAGGGTATATCAGAGCCCATAGGAGGGGCCTTCTGGTAGATTAGGAGAGATGCGGGGGCGTGACGAGAGCGATCAGATATGGTGTATTTTGGGGGGTTGGCTGTCCCTTTGGCAAACCTAGGAATCACTAAAATCAGAGGGGGAATCTGGTGGAGGATACACTCGGCCTCATAAAAGAAAATGTCATCCAGGGGAGAGTAACTCGGGAGGATGAGGGGTTGGAGGAGGGGATGGAAGGACAGGCTGGAGTAGCTGAGCTTACCGAGGAAGCCATCGCCCGCGGCATAAATGCCGAGGACATAATCAACGAAGGGCTTACTGCGGGCATGGTCATTGTGGGGCAGAAATTCGAGGCTAAGGAATACTATATCCCAGACATGCTAGCCTCCGCTGAAGCCGTGGGAGCAGCCATGCTGATATTGGAACCCTACCTTCGCGAGAGTGGTATGAAGCCTAAGGGCAAGATAATTGTGGCCACAGTGAGAGGAGACCTTCACGATATCGGGAAGAACATTGTCTCCATATTGCTGAGGGGAGCTGGTTATACGGTCAACGATCTGGGAAATGACCTTGATACTCAGACTATCGTGGAGGCCGTGAGAGAAGAGAGACCTCAATTCCTGGGCTTATCCGCATTGCTAACCAGCACTATGAGGCATATGGGGGATGTCATCGAGGCGCTGAAGGAGAGCGGGCTTAGGGACAGCGTGAAGGTCATCGTTGGCGGAGCCCCGGTCTCGGAAGAATTCGCTGTGAGCATAGGTGCGGATGGCTACGGGGCAGACGGTTTTGATGCGGTACGAGTAGTGGAATCTCTGACCTCTGCTTAGGTGTGCTCCACCGATACTTTCCAGATAGCCTCTAAAGGCTCACCCCACAGGTTTAATACTCATCATCTGAGTTCAAAGAATATTCGAAGGCATATAGGAAGGCTTTTGGGCGAATAGGATGCCATTCAAGACGGAACTGAGAATCTAACGAGGAGAGATAAGGTGCCCAGAGAAGGAGTTCTAATTGACACCCCTTACGAGAGGATGACCGAGGAGCAGGTAACGCAGATTCACCAGGCTTCCATGGAGATTTTGAATGATCCTGGCCTGATATGTTTCAATCGCGAGGCTGCGGAGATATTCCATGGCAACGGTGCGGAGGTTACGTCAGTTTCTCCCAGCGACCACCCGAGTTGGCTTGTGAAAATTCCGGAGAAACTTGTTCTCGATGCTCTCGGTAGCGCACCCAGGACGGTCAAGTTAGGCGCTAGGAACCCGGACAACAGTCTGATAATGAATGGTGAAGAGGCCAGGGTACACTTCATTTCCGGCTCTGAAACCAATATTTGGCTGGATGTTGATTTCCCCACATATGTTAAGAAATCTGACCCCAATACTGAGATTAGAGTGCCCGAATTTCACCCGCGACGTGGTACCGTTGCGGACCTTTGCCAGTCAGCACATGTCTGTGAGCATCTTGAGACCCTGGATGGTTACATCCGTACTGTAAACATCCAGGATAGAGACATAACAGAAGATAATAAGGATGTTAACAAATTCTTCGCCTCCTTGAATAATACCACCAAACATGTTATGTCAGGGCTAACCAGCCTGAAACAACTGGATAACGTGGTCAACATGGCGAAGCTAATAGTTGGAGGTGAAGACGAACTTAAGGAAAACCCCATCATTTCCTTTATCACCTGTTTAGTCAAGAGCCCTCTGCAATTCGTTGACGATACGACAGACACTTTTATTGCGATTTGCAGGAGGGGGCTACCCATAGTGGTTTCCTCGTCACCCCAGGCTGGGAGCACTGCTCCTATCAAGGAAGCGGGCATTATGGCGCAAATAAACGCTGAAGTCCTGGCGGGCATAACATTGAGCCAGTTGGTCAATCCGGGAACACCGGTAATCTACGGGAGCGTGCCCGTTCGAGCGCGCATGGATACCCTTGGCGACTCCTACGGTGCTGTTGAGACCAGTCAGTACAACGTCGACTGCGTTCAAATGGCACGATTCTACAAGCTGCCTAACTACTCTACTGCGGGTGTCTGCGACACAAAGACGCCGGGGACACAATCCTCGGTAGAGAGATTGTTCTCAGATATACTGGTCACCCTGAGCGGTCCCCAGTACTTGCATTGTGCGTACGGTCTCCTCGACTGCAACTCAGTTTTCTGTCTTCTCCAGGCTGTCCTGGACGATGCCCATTTCCAGATGATCAAGTTTTTCCTGAGCCCGCCGCGGATCAACGAAACAGAGATCGCTGAGATCCTGAAGCAAATAAGAGAAGTGGTGGCAATGCCACAGAAGCTTTACATTAGCTATATTCGCCGCGTGATGCGTAGCGGGGAACTTTCGGCGCCTTATCCCTTTGAAGGGGATGGGGAGACGGATGATGTGTTCGCACTAGCCTACGAGAGGATGAAGGAGCTTCTTGCGAAACCTGTAGAGCACATAGATCAGGCTACCACTACTAAGATATTCCAGGAGATTCCTGGCCTATTGCCCAGGCTGAACGTATACGAACAAGTATAGTGACCCTTCATGGGGATGGATAAATTCCAAAGCTCGAATGACAAATAAAGCCGAAAATCCAAACGACAAAAAGGTCTACGATCTGGAAGAGAGAACTGCCCTATTTGGGGAAAATGTCATTGATTTTGTTAAAACGTTACCACAGGATCGGGTTAATAATGAACTGATCAGCCAGATTATTCGTTCTAGTACAAGTATAGGCGCCAATTACATGGAGGCTGATGGGGCAGAATCGAAAAAAAGATTTTCGGCATAAAATTGCTATCTGTAAGAAGGAGTCAAAAGAAACAAAACATTGGCTAAGAATGATTGCACGGGCAAATCCAGGTAAAAAAGATCCATGCAAGAGACTATGGAAGGAAGCACAAGAACTAACGTTGATATTTTCTTCTATTCTGTTGCCCAAAAGGAATAAATGACGAATTCAAAGCTTCAAATGACAAATGAGGTTCAAAGCTGGAATGATGGGAGAGTATATGAGTCCGAAAAAAGATTGGTGGATAAGTAAAGGTGGTGAAGGAAGAAGAGCATTTGACATTTGCATTTGATTTGAACTTCTGATTTTGGAATTTGAACTTGCTCGTGAGATTTGGATTTTGTCACTTGATAGAAGAGTATATGAGTTTGGAGGAAAGATTGGTGGATAAGTAAAGGTGGTGAAGGAAGAAGAGCATTTGACATTTGCATTTGATTTGAACTTCTGATTTTGGAATTTGAACTTGCTCGTGAGATTTGGATTTTGTTATTTGACATGTAGCTAGAAGAGAGACACTATCTATTATCTAAACAAACGAGGTGGTAATGAGTGAAGACGTTGTCGCGTTACTAAAGGAGAATGTTATCCAGGGAAGAAAGACTGTGGATGATGAGGGAGTAGATGAGGACATGTCTGGTAAGCCCGGGGTATTGGAGCTAACGCAGTTGGCACTTGAGAAGAACATCTCCCTGGAGGCAATAATCACCCAGGGTCTGACTGCAGGGATGCAGGTTGTGGGAGAGAAATTCCTCACGAAGGAGTACTTCATCCCAGACATGCTAGCCTCCGCCGAAGCAGTGGGCGCGGCTATGGATATTCTGAAGCCACACCTTGAAGCTTCGAATGTTGAAACAAAGGGGAAATTCGCCATAGCCACGGTAAAAGGTGATATCCATGACATCGGAAAGAATATCGTCGCCATCTTGCTCAGAGGGGCGGGCTACGAGGTAGAAGACCTGGGCACCGATGTACCTACGGAGAAGATCGTTGAAGTTGTCAGGCGAGACAACCCCGATTTCTTAGGGCTTTCCGCTTTGCTGACTACTACAATGGTGGCCATGGGAGAGGTAATTGAGGCGCTGAAGGAGAATGGCCTCAGAGATAAGGTCAAGGTTCTGATTGGGGGAGCTGCAGTCTCTGATGAGTATGCCCAGGAAATAGGAGCGGATGCCTATTGCGTCGATGGTTTCCATGCCATTAGGGTACTCGACTCGTTCCAATAAGTGAAGGCTTATTTCAGATATAGCCATCTTGAAAAAAGGAGAGTAATTGTGGCAGGAATTGCTGGAATTCAAGGAGCTGACAATGGCGTGCTGGATCGTATGCTTGAGAGGATCAAGCATAGAGGTCCGCACGAGACCTGGACGAATCGGGAGCAAGGGGTGAGCTTAGGATGCTGTGAGTTAAATGTGGGAGCGGATTGCAAGGATGGCTCACATCATACATCCGATGGCACGAGAGCGGTTGTCCTTGATGGACGCGTATATAATCCAGAGAAGCAGGATAAGACTGATGCCAAGGCTGTGCTGGCCCTGTATGATAAGTACGGCACCCAGTTTGCCAAGAAGATAGATGGGGACTTCGCCTGCGCTATATCTGACGAGGGTCAGATGATGCTGGCTCGTGATTGGGCGGGCATAAAGCCTCTCTACTACGGGCACAGCGATGGGAGCTTGTGCTTTGCCTCTGAGGCAAAGAGCCTGGTGGACATTGCTGACGATGTAAAGGAGTTTCCGCCTGGCTATGTGTACTCTAGGGAACTGGGGTTCCAGCGATATACCTGCGAAGCTGTAGAGACCCCTGAGTTCGAGAGCTATGAGCAGGCCAAGAAGGTAATCCGCCAACTGCTGATAGAGGCAACAGAGAAACGGATGAAAGACAGCGCCGTAGGAGGGGTTCTTTTAAGCGGCGGTCTGGATAGTAGCCTCATAATCTACATGGCCCATCAGATAAAGCCAGATATCGAGGCTTTTACAGTGAGTATGGAGGAAGGAAAGGACCTCCCACTGGCCAAAGATGTAGCCAAATACCTGGGCATCAAGCATCACATTTTGATGTTCGGCGAAGAGGAGATAAACGAGATATTGCCTCAGGCCATCTATCACCAGGAGATGTATGAGGAAAGCTGTGTGCATGGGGCGATCGCCAACTTTCTGGCAGCGCGGTTTGTCAGCCCACATACCAAGTGCGTTTTCACCGGAGAGGGAGCAGACGAGTTTCTTGCTGGGTATGACGGCCAGTTCAGGCAGGGAAAGAACCCTGAGGAGGTCGCCAGTATAGTCGATCAGCTCATCAATGTTGCCCATAACACAGCCTTGCAAAGGCTAGACAGACTGGCGGCTGCAAACTCCATGGAAAGCCGTATGCCTTTTCTTGACGCCAAGGTGATGGATTTTAGCATGAAGATTCACCTGGGACACAAAATTCACGGCTCGGAGCAAGCCGGGAAGTGGGTTCTGCGCCAGGCCTTCGAGGGTTGCTTGCCCGACCACATCATTTATCAGCCAAAGCGGTTCTTCGCTCAGGGTTCAGGTGTAGCGTATATTATGCGCTCACAGGCTGAGAAGCAGATATCCGAAAGCGAATTGGCAGAATTCAACAAGGTAGACGGTAACCCATACCTGTCTTCTGTAGAGGAGCTGTATTACTATCGAATATTCAAAAAGACATTGCCCCATCCTGCGTTCGACAGGCTGGTAGGTAGGTGGGATCCCCTTAGGCCGGACTTCTTTCTGAGGAAGGCGGGTTCATAGCCTGAATCTGTGAATGCAAGACGTCTTCTTGTATCCCATGAAGTGGACCATCTTGGGCTCCGGGGGGTGCATGGTCATCCCCAAACCACTTTGCCGATGCCGGGTCTGCCAGGAGGCCAGGAGGAAGGGCATTCCCTATGCCAGAGCAGGACCATCTGCTTTTCTTCATGATGTCAACCTCTTAATCGACACACCGGCGGAGATTGTGAGTCTGTTGAATCGTTCGCCCATCCGCCGTGTAGATTACCTCATCTTCACCCATCTCGACCCTGATCACACGGAAGGGTTCCGGGTAGTGGAGCAGATTGCGCTGGATTTTCGCACCTGGCGTGCTTATCCGGAGAAGCAGATCTGTTTGCTGCTTCCTGAGCAGCTCAGCGGCCGACTAAGGGAGATCCGGTCTCAGTTTGGTCCCCTGATCGAGTTCTACCAGGAAAGCGGCTTTGTCAGGCTCATGCTTTTTGAGGACAGGCTCCAGATCGGGGACGTTCGGATCACGGCCATCCCGGTTGACCGGGGCCGCCAGGTGGCCTTCGTTTACGTCTTTGAGAAGTCAGGGCGCAAGGTGGTTTACGCTCCCTGCGATATCAAGCCCTTCCCGGAGCATCGGAATGAGGTTCAACGAGCCGATCTGCTGATCATCCAGCCGGGGATATTTGAGAAAGGGCTGAAACATGGTTTCAGGTACCCGGCTGAACATATCTCCAGGACCACCCTCTACACATTTGAGCAAACCCTGGACCTGGCCAAACGCCTCCAGGCCAAAAAGGTTCTCCTTGTTCATTTGGAGGAATACTGGAACCGCAGCTATGACGACTATCGCGCCCTGGAATCGGATAATGGGATGGTCCGCTTTGCCTACGATGGCATGCAGCTAACGGTTTGAAACAGAGGCGTTTCTCATCATTCCGCCTGCCGGCTCCAATGGGGGTCTGGGAGCGAAGCTC
>Ga0209979_1004383_pt1 | contig 11723 bp, 12 predicted proteins | sample AnhtaG_FD_183114 | JGI IMG/M metagenome (GOLD analysis project Ga0209979, IMG submission 183114) | Deep subsurface microbial communities from Anholt, Denmark to uncover new lineages of life (NeLLi) - Anholt_01485 metaG (SPAdes) (version 2) | ecosystem: Environmental > Aquatic > Marine > Oceanic...
CGAGGTAAACATCTCCATCCCCTATTATGTAGTTGAAAAAGTTATAGACGCTCTAAATAAAAGAGGAAAAAGCGTTAAAGGCTCGAAAATACTTATTTTGGGGGTTGCTTATAAAAAGGATGTAGACGATACAAGAGAGTCTCCTTCCCTGAAGCTTATCAAGCTTCTTTTGAATAAAGGAGCTATAATTGATTACAATGACCCTTATATTCCTTTACTGCCGGAAACGAGAAAGTATAAATTTCTTATGAAGTCTGTAGAACTTACAGAAGAATCTATCAAAAGGTATGATTGTCTTCTCATTGCTACCAATCACTCTGTATACGATTATAAATGGATACTAAAGAATGCTAATCTTATTGTTGATACGCGTAACGCCATTAAAGAGTCATCTTCTAAAGTAATAAAGGCTTAAAAGGAATGAAACTTATCAATGTCGTTGGTGCAAGGCCAAATTTCATAAAAATCGCTCCCATTATTCGGGCAATTGATAAGCACAATAAATGCATTCATCTCTTACATCGCACCTCTCACACTTCACGTTCCATCTCTCAGCTTCTCGTCCATACTGGCCAGCACTATGATTATGAGATGTCAAGGGTATTCTTTGAAGACTTAGATCTCCCAAAACCAGATATCTATCTTGGAGTAGGCTCAGGAACTCATGCTGAACAAACTGGGAAAGTAATAATAGAGTTTGAAAAGGTTCTTCTTAAGGAAAAACCAGATTTGCTAATCGTGGTAGGTGATGTCAATTCTACCTTAGCTGCTGCTTTAGCTGCCGTAAAACTTCATATCCCTGTAGCTCATGTTGAAGCAGGTCTTCGCTCCTTCGATAGAGAAATGCCTGAGGAGATAAATCGAGTTTTAACTGATGCTATCTCAGATTATTTATTTACTCACTCCCCTGAGGCAGATGAGAACTTGATTAGAGAAGGAATACCCAAAGAAAAAATCTACCTTGTTGGTAATGTAATGGTTGATAGCCTTCTCTATAATAAAGAAAAGGCTAAAAAATCTGATATCTTAGCTAAACTTGGATTAATGAATAATCCATCGATAACTCACAACTCATCACTAATTACTAATTACGCCTTATTAACCCTCCATCGTCCTAGCAATGTTGACTTTAAGGATTCTCTTGCAGAGATTGTTAGTGCCTTGGTTGAGATATCTAAACATATCCCCATAATTTTCCCTACTCACCTTCGAACTATAAAAAACTTAAAAAAATTTAATCTACTTAGCTTTTTCAAACAGGTTAACATAAATCAAAAAGAAAAAATTAACCGAGGTGTTTATCTTCTTCATCCACTTGGTTATCTTGACTTTTTAAATTTAGAAATGCACACAAAATTTGTAATTACCGATTCAGGTGGAATCCAGGAGGAGACGACTGCCTTAAACATTCCTTGCTTGACCTTAAGAAATACAACAGAGCGTCCAATTACCTTAGCTCAAGGGACTAACACTCTTGTTTGGAATGAAAAGGATAAAATCATAGAAGAGGCTATGAAAATCTTAGAAAATGGTGGTAAAAAGAAAAACTGCCCCACATTCTGGGATGGCAAAGCAGCAAAGAGAATCCTAGAGATCATCGCAAAGAGAGGTTAAGTTCTACATATCTATTTACACCTCTTACCAGACGGTGGTATAATAATAAGTGTGTAAATTCAGAAGAAAGGGAAGCCTTTATGAATATTTCCATTATCGGTTCAGGACATGTGGGATTAGTTACTGGAGCCTGTTTAGCTGAGGTAGGTCATCATGTCATCTGTGTTGATAATGATGAGAAGAAAATTGACGTATTAAAAAAAGGAAAAGTGCCTATTTATGAGCCGCAGCTTGAGGAATTAGTCAGAAAAAATATGGATAAAGGGAGGTTGTCCTTTTCTACTTCTATTGAAGAAGGAGTACACAGGTCAAAGGTTATTTTTATTACTGTGGGAACACCTCCTAAAGAAAATGGAGAAGCAGATTTATCTTCGGTAGAAAAAGTCTGTAGTCAGATTGCCAGAAGTATGAAAGAGTATAAGCTGATAGTGGAGAAGAGCACTGTCCCTGTACAGACAGGACGGTGGATAAAGCGGCTCTTTAGAATGCATAACAATTTTTCAGATTTTGATATTGCCTCAAATCCTGAGTTTTTAAGAGAAGGAAATGCTATAGATGATTTTCTCAATCCGGATAGGATAGTAATTGGGGTAGAAACTGAGAAGGCAGCTAGCATCCTGAAGGAACTTTATTCACCTATCTTTAACCGGGCATCTAATTCGCATCGGAAATCTAAAGATTCTGATTCTATTCCCCTGATAGTAACAGATCTGGAAAGTGCAGAGTTAATTAAGCATGCCTCCAACTCGTTCTTAGCTACCAAAATCTCCTTTATTAATGCTATAGCCGATATTTGTGAAAGGACAGGAGCCGATGTGGAGAAGGTAGCTAAAGGGATGGGGTATGATCCGCGAATTGGTACTTCTTTCCTCAAAGCAGGGATAGGCTTCGGTGGTTTTTGTTTTCCTAAAGACCTTCAGGCTTTCATAAGAATCGCCGAGAAACTCAACTATGATTTTGGTCTCCTTAAAGAAGTAGAGAAAATAAATAAGGACAGACCAAAACTATTGGTGAAGAAGATAGAGGAGGCCTTGTGGGTATTAAAGGATAAAGTTATTGGTGTCCTCGGTTTAGCTTTTAAACCCGGTACTGATGATATGAGATTCGCTCCTTCTCTTGAGCTGATAAATTTATTGCAAAGAGAAAAAGCGAGGATAAAGGCTTATGATCCAGTGGCTATGGATAAAGCTAAAGAAATTCTAAGGAATGTGGAATATGCTCGGGATCCCTATGAGGTGGCGAAAGGAAGCAATGCTTTAGTTATTGTTACCGAATGGGATGAATTTCGGAAGATGAATCTGGAAAGAATAAAAAATCTACTAGTAAATCCTGTTATCGTGGACGGAAGAAATATTTATGAGCTTCAGAAAATGAAGCAATTGGGTTTTATTTATAAGAGCGTGGGCCGATCAGGATAAAACGATGAGAGTATTAATTACTGGAGGAGCTGGTTTTCTTGGTTCTCATCTGTGTGACTATTTACTGGATAAAGGGCACCAGGTAATAGCTTTGGATAATTTTATCACTGGGAAAATAGATAATATTGCCCATTTGGCGGGAAATGATAATTTCAAATTCATAAAGCAAGACGTTACCGAATATATTTATTTGAAGGAGGGCTTAGATTATATTCTTCACTTTGCTTCTCCTGCCAGTCCGATTGATTACCAGAGATATCCTATTCAGACTCTGAAAGTAGGCTCCCTAGGAACACATAAAGCTCTCGGTTTAGCTAAAGAGAAAAGAGCAAAGTTTTTACTTGCTTCTACCTCCGAGATTTATGGAGATCCTTTGGTTAATCCTCAAAAAGAAGATTACTGGGGAAATGTCAATCCTATTGGCCCGCGGGGAGTGTATGACGAGGCAAAGAGGTTTGCTGAAGCTTTGACGATGGCTTATCATCGCTATCATAGGATTGATACCAGAATCATTCGTATATTTAACACCTATGGCCCCAGGATGAGAAAAGATGATGGAAGGGTCGTTCCTGCCTTTCTCAATCAGGCTCTAAAGGGGAAGCCCCTGACTGTTTTTGGAGATGGCTCCCAGACGAGGAGCTTTTGCTATGTCTCTGATTTAGTGGAAGGGATATATAGATTGATGATCTTAGAAAGAAATGAGCCTATAAATCTGGGTAGCCCCAATGAGATGACTATTCTCGAATTTGCTAAAAAGGTAATTGAGATCACGCATAGTAAAAGTGAAATAGTCTATAAACCTTTGCCAGAAAGCGATCCCAAAGTTAGACGACCGGATATAACTTGTGCTAAGAAATGTCTAAAATGGGAGCCTAAACTTGAGTTAGAGAAAGGACTAGAGAAGACATTGGATTGGTTTAAGGAAAGGGACAATAAAATAAAAGGGGGAAATATCAAGGATTGATAGGGGACTTCTTAAACAAAAAATAAGAATCTATATTACTCCACAATATCTTTCTAAAGCGAGGATAAAGGAATGAAGAAGGCACTTATTACTGGTATCACAGGACAAGATGGCTCTTATCTTGCAGAGTTCCTACTCTCTAAAGGTTACGAAGTTCATGGGATAATTCGCCGGGCAAGCACTTTTAATACTTCCCGTATTGATCATATTTATGTAGATCCTCACAAACCAGGCGCAAGGCTTTTTCTTCATTATGGCGACCTTTCTGATTCAGAACAGATTTCTAATATCATCTACAATATAAAGCCCGATGAAATTTATCACTTAGGTGCCCAGAGTCAGGTACGAGTAAGTTTTGATATTCCTGAATATACAAGTAATGTTACTGCTTTAGGAACTACTCGAATACTGGAAGCAATAAGAAGAAGTGGAAATAAGATAAAATTTTATCAGGCATCAAGCAGTGAGATGTTCGGTGTATCTAAACCACCCCAGAACGAGGATACACCCTTTAAACCTCGCAGTCCCTATGCCTGTGCCAAAGTCTATGCTTATTGGATGGTGGTAAACTATCGAGAAGGCTACAATATCTTTGCCTCCAATGGTATTCTCTTTAACCATGAAAGTCCTCGCCGTGGAGAAACCTTTGTTTCTCACAAGATTACCCGAGCTGTCGCCGCAATTCTTGCTAAAAAACAAGACTATCTTTATTTAGGTAATCTTGAGGCTAAGAGAGATTGGGGATTTGCTCCTGAATATACAGAGTTTATGCATAAAATGCTTCAAAACGACAAGCCTGAAGATTTGGTCATAGGCACAGGTGAGGCTCATTCGGTAAAGGACTTTGTAAAAGAGGCATTTTCTTATGTCGGCCTTGACTGGGAAAAATATGTAAAGATTGACCCACGGTATTTTAGACCTACAGAGGTAGGAGAGCTGGTTGCTGATTCTACCAAAGCTAAAGAAAATTTGGGTTGGCAGCCAAAGATAAAATTTAAAGAGTTGGTAAGAATAATGATAGATGCAGATATGCGAAAGCTAGGCTTAAAACCGATAGGAGAAGGTGATAAAATCCTAAAAGAGAAATTTCCTCATAGATGGTGGAAGGTAGATTAAGGCTAAGGCTAAGGTTGAGGTTGAGGATGAGGATGAGATGAGGTATGATTCGTTTGAAGAGATGCCAGTATGGCAGAAAACTATGAATTTAGCAGTTAAGATTTTTAACCTCACGGAAAAACTTCCTAAAAAAGAAGATTTTGGTTTAACTTCTCAGATTCGGCGCTCAGGACTATCTGTTTCAGGGAATTTAGCTGAAGGATTTGGGCGAAAACACACCAAAGATAAATTGAATTTCTATTATAATTCCCGTGGTTCTTTATCTGAGACAAAAAACCATATGATTTATGGACACCGTATAGGCTATTTCACTCAGAAAGAATTCACAGAAAATACAAGTCTTATAGAAGAAATATGGAAAGAATTGAACTCTTTAGTTGCCTCTTTAAAAAATAAACCTTAACCTAAGGAGTTGCAATGTGTCATTCTGGGCTAACAAACGAGTAACCGTAACTGGTGGAGCTGGTTTTTTAGGTTCTCATCTTGTGGAAAAACTGAGACAGCGCGGGTGTGAAAACATTTTTGTTCCCTTAATAGAAGAATATAATTTAATAGACATCGAAGCAGTAAAAAGGCTCTATCAAGATGCAAAACCAGACATTGTCATTCATTTAGCGGCGGTTGTTGGGGGAATCGGTGCCAATCGTGAGAATCCTGGGAAGTTCTTTTATGATAACATAATGATGGGTACCCAGATGATGGAGCAAGGTAGACAATTCGGAATAGAAAAATTTGTTGCTCTTGGCACTATTTGTTGCTATCCTAAGTTTACACCTGTGCCTTTCAAAGAGGAGGATTTATGGAATGGCTATCCTGAAGAGACAAACGCTCCCTACGGCTTAGCAAAAAAAATGCTTTTAGTTCAATCGCAAGCATATAGACAGCAGTATGGGTTTAATTCTATATTCCTGATGCCGGTAAATTTATACGGACCCGGAGATAATTTTGACCCCAAATCATCCCATGTCATTCCTGCTTTAATCCGAAAATGCTTGGAGGCCACGCATTTTCAAGCCAAAGAGAGGGCTGAGGTTGAGAGTCTTTCTATGTCTCAACCTAAACCTCAACCTGAACTTTCTATTACTGCCTGGGGAACTGGCAAGCCAACCAGAGAATTTTTATACGTGGAAGACGCAGCCGAAGGTATCCTTTTAGCTACTGAAAAATATAATAAGTCTGACCCGGTAAATCTTGGAGCAGGCTTTGAAATTTCAATTAAAGATTTGGTAGAGTTAATTGCTAAATTGACCGGTTTCAAAGGAAAAATCATCTGGGATACTTCTAAACCCGATGGTCAACCAAGAAGATGTCTGGATACTTCGAGGGCAGAAAAAGAGTTTGAATTTAAGGCAAAGATGGATTTTGAAAAAGGGCTAAAGAAAACAATAAAGTGGTATAGAAAAAACATAAGTCAAGGTCGCGGTTAGGGTTAAGAAAAAATATTGTATGAATACTTTTCTCAATTTTATCCTTAACCTGAGTCTCTTGTTTCTCTCTGTAATTGCAAAGAGGAAGAAATCAAAAACATAAGAAAGGTTATTGAGAAAATTTTAGAAAACTAAATGGGTGAATGAGTAGATAGAGGAAAGGGTAAATGAGTGAAATAATTATTACATATGAGCCAGATAATTCCCTAAAAAAAGATTATTTATCTATTTTTAACGAGATTTATAATGAATTGAAAAGAAACAGGTGAATGCGTAAATGCGAGATTTAAAACAAGTAAATCGGAAAGTTCGGGAAAATCAGACTCTAGCTAATGCTGAGGAGCTAAGAAAGGCTGAGGCGGTACCGACGATCATCATTGAGCCAACTCGCAGATGGTTATCCCTTAAGCTGAGGGATATATGGCAATACCGGGAACTTCTCTACTTCCTTACGTGGCGGGATGTAAAGGTTAGATACAAACAGACCGTAATTGGATTCCTGTGGGCAATTATTCAACCTTTATTGAAGATGGTGGTTTTCAGCATTATCTTTGGGGGTCTAGCCAAGATGGACTCAGAAGGGTTCCCCTATCCCATTTTCCTCTACGCAGGACTTCTTCCCTGGCAGTTTTTTGCCAGTGCTGTCAGTCGTAGTGGCGAAAGTGTTGTTGGAAGTGCAAACCTCATCAAAAAGGTTTATTTTCCAAGGCTTATTATACCCATTGCTTCTGTTGGAGCTTGTCTTGTAGATTTTGCCATATCATTTATAATATTAATTGTCTTGATGTTTTACTACAGTATCATCCCTACACTCTCAACATTTATGGTTCTGCCATTAGTTCTGGCAACGATATTTACCGCTTTGGGAGTAGGTATGTTTATAAGTGCTCTTAATGTTGCCTATCGGGATTTTCGGTACGTTCTCCCATTTCTTGTCCAGATCTGGATGTTCTTAACACCTGTCATTTATTCCACTGGAATCATCCCCGAGAACTGGCGTTGGCTCATTCTGCTGAACCCGATGGCCGGGATTGTAGATGCTTATCGCTCAGCAATTTTAGGGAAGTCCTTTGAATGGGGGAGTCTCGGAATCTCAATAGGAATAGCAGTAATCGTATTTCTCTTCGGCTTGATATATTTCCGGAAAACAGAAAGATATTTTGCCGACATTGTTTAGGAGTAAGATATGCCTGATGTAGCTATAAAAGTGGAAGGTCTAAGTAAGCGCTACCGCATCGGCCAGTACGTTGGAGGCGGGGCGTATCAGTACAGGGCTCTGCGGGACGTTTTGACTGATGTTATGTATGCTCCTTTCCACCGTTTGCGAGCAAGAAGTAAACAACGAGCAGTAGCCAGTAATCCAACAGCCATGAGCCATCAGCCATCAGCTAACTTCATCTGGGCTCTCAAAGATGTCTCCTTCGAGGTGAAACAGGGAGAGATCGTTGGTATTATTGGGAGAAACGGTGCAGGGAAAAGTACACTTTTAAAAGTGCTTTCCCGGATAACAGAACCCACCAAAGGCCGGGCAATGATAAAGGGCCGTCTGGGAAGCCTTTTGGAGGTTGGAACCGGATTCCATCCTGAACTCACCGGCCGGGAAAACATATACTTAAGCGGTGCAATCCTGGGGATGACTAAAAAGGAGATTGATAGGAAGTTCGACGAGATAGTTGATTTTTCCGGGATAGAAAAATTTCTTGATACTCCGGTCAAACGCTACTCCAGCGGTATGTGGGTCCGGCTGGGTTTTGCTGTCGCTGCTCACCTTGAACCAGAGATTCTCTTAGTGGATGAGGTGCTCGCTGTGGGAGATGCAGTATTCCAGAAAAAGTGCTTGGGAAAAATGGGAGATGTGTCAAAGGAAGGCCGAACGGTGCTATTTATCTCTCACAGTATGCCGGCGATTACACGGCTTTGCCAGCGAACGATTCTTCTAGATGAGGGGCGCATCCTGCAAGATGGTCCCTCTCATCAGGTTGCCAGTGTCTACTTACAGTCTGATGTGGGCATCACAGCGGCACGCGGGTGGCCGGATCGGAGCAAAGCGCCAGGCAATGACATCGTACGTCTTCGTGCTGTTCGTATACGTGCAGAGGATGGGCAAATTACGGAGGCGGTGGATATCCGACGAGCTGTTGGAATTGAGATAGAATATGAAGTGCTCAAACCAGGTCATGTGTTATTACCTAATTATCACTTCTTTAACGAGCAAGGAGTTTATCTGTTCGTAGCCGGCGACCATGATCCCGCATGGCGCCAGCGACCCCGACCTATAGGGTGTTATGTGAGCACAGCGTGGATTCCGGGTAATTTCCTTTCGGAGGGAACTCTGATTGTAGGTGTCGCTATCAGTACAGTGAGTCCAGTCATCGTCCACTTCTACGAACGCGATGCTGTCGCCTTCCGGATCGTTGATAGCTTTGATGGCGACTCGGCACGTGGAGACTATGCTGGGTCAATACCTGGTGTCATCAGGCCCCTGCTGCGCTGGACCACTGAATTCAAAGATGTAGTTCGCCAGCAAAGGATTGTGCAAAAGAGCAATGGGGGAGGCGAATAGCAACCATGTACGAGCAATTTACGGATCATATTCTAAGCGTAATGAAGGGAAAGATTCCCGCTCCTGCCAGAAAGATATACAAGATATATAATAGATGGATTGCTCATCTCAGCGCTGCTTCCCGGGAGGTTGACTCTCCTGTAATTGAGCTACAACGTGTATGCCGGTTTGTAGGATTAGTTAGGTCAGTGCAGGATATTAAGATTGCAATCGAACGATCCTCATTCAAGAGGCTGCAGGTTGATTTTCGTAATCACAAGCTATTTGCGGGAAAGAGTGTTGGAGTAAAAGGTGGGCCGGTAAAATAGCGGGAATTCTTCGATAATCGATTGTTCGCAGAGTTTTGGCAGGTAGTGGGTGAAATGAGCACATCGGTTGGCTATGAATATAGATAGCGTATATTCGCTGTGACTAGTTTAGCAATCAATAATTGAGGAGGTAAACCATTATGAAGGTCGTTATCCTTTGCGGTGGACTTGGTACGCGTCTTAAAGAAGAAGCAGAATTTCGTCCTAAACCAATGGTGGAAATTGGTGGCAAGCCAATTCTTTGGCACATTATGAAGATTTACGGACACTATGGGTTCAAAGATTTTATTCTTTGCCTCGGGTATAAAGGTGAAACAATAAAAGAATATTTCTACAACTATGAGCTCATAAACAACGATTTTACAATAGAACTTGGTGATAATAAGGACATAGAAATACATAGTGACCATGGTGAAAAAGGCTGGCGAGTTACTTTAGCTGATACTGGTGATAAGGCACTTAAAGGTGCCAGACTAAAGCGGGTAGAAAAATATATCAATGGTAAACAATTTATGATGACTTATGGAGATGGGGTAGCCAATGTAGATGTTCATTCTCTTTTGGTCTTTCATAACAGCCATAGGAAATTGGCAACTGTGACTGGAGTCAATCCTGCCTCGCGTTTTGGCAAGCTGAAGACTAAAGGTAATCAGGTTGAGCGCTTCAGTGAAAAACCAAGAACGAGTTCAGGACTCATCAACGGTGGATTCTTCGTCTTTAATAAGGGCATATTTGATTATTTATCAACTGATGATAACTGCGATTTGGAAATCGGTGCCTTGGAAAAAGTTGCACGCGAAGGGCAGCTCATGGTTTATAAACATAGAGGATACTGGGCATGTATGGATACCTTGAGGGATATGGATTATTTGAATAAATTGTGGAATGAAAATAAAGCTTTCTGGAAGGTTTGGTAATGAGCAGCATTTTCAATAGTATCTATAAAGGAAAAACAGTCTTAGTCACTGGAGATACAGGTTTTAAAGGCTCTTGGCTTGCAATATGGTTACTAAATCTCGGCGCAGATGTTATCGGATATGCACTTAATCCGAAAACTGAAAGAGATAATTATGTCATCTGTAATTTGGGTGATAAAATAACTCATATTGATGGAGATATCAGAGATTACCAAACACTATTAAAAGTCTTTTCAAAATATGAGCCGGAAATAGTATTTCATCTTGCTGCTCAGTCTTTAGTTTTGGACTCATATAAAGACCCCCTTTACACTTACAGCACTAATGTTATGGGAACGGTAAATTTCTTTGAAGCTGTCAGACATACACCATCTGTAAAAGTGGCTATAAATATAACAAGCGATAAATGTTATGAGAATCGTGAATGGATTTACGGCTATCGTGAAGTAGATCAAATAGGTGGAAAGGATCCTTACAGTGCTTCAAAGGGAGCGTCTGAGATAATTACTTCTTCATACCGGTGTTCTTTTTTCAATCAAGATAATACTGCTCACATCGCCTCTGTAAGGGCAGGGAATGTGATTGGTGGTGGAGATTGGGCAGACCACCGGATTTTCCCTGATTGCATGCAAGCTTTACTTAATCATAAACCAATTGTCATTAGAAATCCAGAAGCTGTCCGACCCTGGCAACAAGTTTTAGAACCTTTGAGTGGCTATTTGATTCTTGGTTCACTTTTATACTCAGAAGGGAAAAAATACTCAGGTGCCTGGAATTTTGGACCTTTATCCAAGAACATGGTTTCTGTGAGACAGCTTGTTGAAGAAACTATTAAACAATGGGGTACAGGTAGATACATTGTTGAGAATGAGACAAATAATAGCTTGGAAGCGAGCTTTCTACATCTTGATATCTCGAAGGCGGTAAATATGTTGAATTGGTATCCTGTATTGGATTTTTGTCAGACCATAACATTTTCGATAGACGAATATAAGGTTGATGATTTATCAAGTGAAAAAGTCTTCAGCCAAAGAATCGATCATATTAATAAATATATTGAATTGAGAAATAACTTTGAAAGGTAATAAAATGCTTAGGTGCAGGGCTTGTAATAAAGAATTGAGACAGCCTTTTTTATCGCTCGGAAACTCTCCGCTTTCCAATGCTTATCTTTCTAAAGATGATTTGAACCGAATGGAGCCCTATTATCCTTTAGATGTATATGTCTGCGAAAGATGTTTTTTGGTGCAGTTAGAAGAGTTTGAAACTGCAAAAAATATTTTCTCATCAGACTATGCCTATTTTTCCTCTTTTTCAGAAAGTTGGTTACAGCATTGTAAAAACTATACTCAAATGATGATTAGCCGCTTTGGTTTTAACAAAGCTTCTTTTGTAG
>Ga0209979_1004384_pt1 | contig 11723 bp, 12 predicted proteins | sample AnhtaG_FD_183114 | JGI IMG/M metagenome (GOLD analysis project Ga0209979, IMG submission 183114) | Deep subsurface microbial communities from Anholt, Denmark to uncover new lineages of life (NeLLi) - Anholt_01485 metaG (SPAdes) (version 2) | ecosystem: Environmental > Aquatic > Marine > Oceanic...
TAAATGGGAGAAGTATTGGAAAGAAAAACTTGGTATCAAGGGTTACTTCGATATCCAGATTGTTTCGGTCACAGCATAATGCCGAACATTATGAACGTTACCAATTAATTCGGGGACAGGTACCGAATTAATGGTACCTGTCCCCGAATTAACTGATTGGCGGCCGAGGAGAATGGATTGACCGAGTCATTGATTGTGTGTTAGGTTTATTAATGGAACAAGGAGATGACCGGAAAAAAATTTATGAACACAGTAGCAAATGGGAAGGAGGACATTCTACAGATTTTTCTGAACATCCTTAAAAGAACTAAAACAGCTTATTGTATAGTCGGCGGCCTTGCTGTAAATGCTTATGTCGAACCAGTCGTCAGCCTTGATCTTGATGTTGTAATAGAGAGTAAGGATATTGATAAGGTTAGCAAAGAAATCGTTGACAAGGGATTTAAGGTCGAAAGGTTTGAGCATAGTGTGAATTTGACCAGTTCTAAGTCCGACTTAAGAATACAGATTCAAACTGATTCTCGCTATCAAGAATTTTTATCCCGTGCTTCTTCGAAAGATGTGCTTGGATATAAAATGAATGTAGCCTCCATTGAGGATGTCATACAGGGAAAGGTTTGGGCTTATTTAGATGAGAAACGTCGTATGAGCAAGCGACAGAAAGATTTGGCTGATATCATCCGCTTGATAGAAACATATCCTTCACTTGAGCACCTTATTCCGTCCGTCATTCTTGAAAAATTTAAATAGTCAAAATAATTGCAGGCTAGATCCTCAATGGTGCTGCGGACATACCTGATGTCTTTTCCCACAAAAGTTTAGCCACACAAAAAGGAAGAGAACCATTTAGTTTTGTATCCTAAGAATTAAGTAATCAGGTATCCCGGTACCGAATTATCACCTCCATTTAAATATAGCTATCGGTATGATGGCTGGCAAGCAAAAGGTAGAAAAATACCCTTTTAAATTAGGAAGCAGTTGGGATTAAAGATATGAAGGACGAGGGGAGGAAATGTCTCTCAGAAAAAGAGACGGGAAGGATTTCTCTATTTGGAAGGAAGTGAAAATTATGTAAAAATTGGTTTTTCCATCTCTTCTGTGATCCATGCCCACTTTTTATTAAAGAGCTCAACACATGCATCTGCCACAACAGGATCATAGTAGTGGCCTCTGTATGTTGATATTTCTTCCAATGCTTTTTTTGTTCCTAGCGCGGGTCGGTAAGGCCGATGAGAGGACATCGCCTCGACAACATCAGCAACAGCCAGGATCCTCGCCTCGATCAGGATTTCTTCTCCCCTAAGACCAGCAGGATATCCATCTCCGAGCATCCTTTCATGATGTTGAAGTATCATCTCAGCAACCGGCCAAGGAAACTCAATCCCTTTTAAAATATCGTATCCAACTTGAGGATGGCTTTTGACCATTTCCATTTCCGCATCACTCAGTTTTGTTGGTTTGCTGAGTATTTCTGCTGGGACATAGAGCTTACCGATATCATGAATGGCCCCTGCCATCCGAATTCCATCGATCTGGTCTTTGGAAAGCCCCATCTCCGTGGCTATTGCACAAGCAAGATTCGCCACTCGCTGCTGATGCCCCGCTGTGTAAGGATCCTTTGTTTCGACTATTCTGGATATAGCCTGTATGATCTCCTCCAGAATCCTTTGGACTTTTTCAAAGCTTTGTTTGAGTTCCTTTTGTGCTAACATCCGTTCTGTTACATCTCTAAGGACCAAAACACTGCCCAGGTTATTGCCTTTGCGGTCTTTAATCGGCGCCTTGCTGTAATCCACCGGAATTTCTGTTTTTTTTCTGTCGATAAGCAATGCCTGCCCGGCAAAGCTAATGGGCGTTTGCTCGTTTGGTTCCACCTCATCATTCATTTTTATACGGAATCTATCTTTCAATTTTTTCCCGAGAGCCTTTTCTTTGTCATCTCCGGTAAGGGATTCTGCAACCAAATTCATGAAGGTAACTTCCCCTTTTTCGTCTGTGGCGATCACGGCATCTCCTATACTTTCAAGGACAGTCGATACCCAATGTTCTCTCTCCCTTAGCTTCTGCTCCATTTTGCTTTTATAGAGAGCCATTTCGATGGTGGACTGAAGATCCTGTTCTTCAAAGGGCTTAAGAAGATAACCGAAAGGTTCGGTAATTTTTGCCCGTTCCAGCGTTTCTTCGTCCGCAAATGCCGTCAAATAAACCACCGGTATATCGAATCGATCATGGATAATTTCGGCCGCTTCTATCCCGTCCATTTCCCCCTTAAGCTTTATATCCATCAGAATAAGGTCGGGTTGAATATCGCCCGCCTTTTTAATGGCTTTTTCCCCTGACAACGCTACATCGGGGGCCTCGTAACCCATATTAGTCAACATACTCTGTATGCTCTTGGCAACAAGATTTTCGTCTTCGACTACTAAGATTTTTGGTTTCGACAATGTTTTACTCGCCATTGAAATAGGGTGTGTTCAGACCAAGCCAAAATACAGGAAAATACCAGGTCAGGAGCCTCCTTTGAACAGACTTTTAACGGGGCTCTTCGTTTAAAAGAATAGTTTATTTTTCAGAAATATACTCTCTCAGGCTTCTCGATCTTCACTTCTTGAAGGGCGATGCCTCTTCCTCTTTCTCTGTCAATTTAACTACGCCATAAACAATGGCCACTGTGGATGCAACGATGACTGCTATTCCAGCAGGCGATAGAAAGAATCCGATCAGGCCCTTCTTCTTTTTCTTTTCTTTTTCTTCTTGAGCAGGATCTAGGGCGATGGATATTTCTGCTGTTTCGTTAGCCTTGATTCCGATCAAATTCTCGATATTGAAATCTTCTCTATCTGTGGTTATGCCCGCAACATATAACCCTTCATAAACTCTCACAACTGTGAAATGACCATTTTCATCAGAACTGCTGCTCTCGTAATACAAACCAGTGGACACGTTTCTAATCTTGAGGACGGCCCCCTCCACTGGAGTTGTTCCGTCGTTTTGAAAGATATTGCCGATTAACTTGCCTTGGGCATTGGCACTGTCGGAGAAGAGATGCGGAGAGAAAAACAAGAAGAGAGAAAAAACCAGGCCGATAGCTACATATTTCGATCGTAATGTGTTAAACATGCATTCCTTACTTTTAAACCTTAAATTAAATCCACGTAAATACTCAGCATATCTGTTGTGCTTAGATTTCACCTCCTTTTATAGTACTTCTACACCTGAGATGTTGAGCAAGAAAGGTGCCAAGCTCTTATTTTCATTGGTGTTTTTAAAAAATAACTATAAATCTATTAATTTCAATAGGTAACATGACTTTTAGAGAAGCAAACGCCTTTGACATTGTGTTATCAGATTATGGAAGGCAGACCATAACTATGGCTAAAAATCCACATATAATGGGGAAAACAAATTCATGATTCTTTTCAAATCCAGCTTTGCGCTTTTGATGGTCTCACATACAGTTCTTGGAGAAAGGCAGAATAGCTCAGAGATCTGCTTTTGCGTCAGATCAGAAAAGTAATGAAGAAATAGGATATCAGCATCTCTCGATTTCAGTCTTTTCATCGATTTTAATACCCATTCGGTTCTGTCCTTTCTCTCAAGCCGATCAGCAGGATCAAGGGGTTCAACGGGATAGGGTGGGTATTTCGTATTTTTGTACTTATTTCTTAAATAATCCGTGATCTTGTGGGTTGTGATGGAATAAATATACGTCCCGATAGAACTCTCTTCTCTGAACTTCTTTTGTCTTATGGCTTCCAAAAGCCCGATGAAAACTTCGGTACTCACATCTTCCCAATCTGGATTAGAATATCCTAAAGATTTGCTGACTCTGAATCTGACTTGCGGCCAGTATGTCAGGATGGCTTTTTCCAGTTGGCAATCTGACATCTGATTCGAAATATAAGATACTCTATGCCTGCAACCAATCAATAAAAACGTTATCTCTGAGAATAAAAATTCTGTTCGTGTACCCGTTTGTATGAAATCTTGAAGAGATCAACGGCTCTGTTAACAGGAACTATCTCGAGTCAGATCCGGGGCATGTTCGAAGGCATGTTTCACCATATTAAACTCGTCTCGGTTCTAGGTACATTTTCTAATTCTCTCAGCATTTTAAAGATTTTTAGGATTATCGCAGTTTTTTAGTCCGCAATTAATCGCTTCAGCACACCCTCAAGCTCATTGTATTCGCTGCATTTATCAAAGAAATAATCCGCACCTGCGGTCATAAACATCTCTCTGTATTGGGAGTCGAAACAATTCGTGAACATGATGACTTTAGGAGGGAATTCACTGCTCTTCATAGCCCGCAGCGGCACAACTCCATTCTCTTTGGGCATTTGGATATCCAGAATCGCCACATCTGGCTTGAGTCTCTCTACAGCTTCTGTTGCCTCAGCCCAATCGCCTGCTTCCCCCACAATCTCGATTCCTTTAATATCAGAAAGGTAACCGGCCAAACATTTGCGTGTATTCTCTGAGTCGTCAGCAATAAACAAACGCATCATCCCTCACCTCCTTTTCTATTCGAACTTATAGCCCTTTTCCCTGAAAAGCTTTAAACAGGCCTCGACAACATCTTCATCATACGCAAGCCTATTTTCTTTCGAAATTTCTCCCAGAGCCTTATCTACTCCAAGGGCTGGCCTGTGAGGCCGATTATCAGACATAGCCTCGACAACATCCGCCACAGCTAAAATCCTGGCTTCCAATAAAATCTCATCTCTCTCATGCCCGAATGGATATCCGGATCCGTCCATTCTCTCATGATGCTGAAGAATGATCTGAGCAACTGGCCAGGGAAATTCTATCTCCTTCAAGATGTCGTAACCCACTTGAGGATGATTCATTATGGATGAATATTCACTGCTACTCAGTTGCTTTGGCTTATTCAGAATTTCAGTGGGCAAATATATTTTGCCGATATCATGAAGCGCCCCTGCCACAAGAATACAGTTCTTCCGTGTTTCGGAGAATCCCATTTCTTCGGCTATTGCACAGGCCAATCGGGCCACACGTTTCTGATGCCCGGCCGTGTACGAATCTCGAGTCTCGACCACCAAAGACACCGCCTCGATCGTACCCTCTATGACTTTTCTTAGTTCTTTTATCCCTTTTGCTATACTGCTTTTGGCTCCCGTCTCCTCTGCAATCTCCCTAATGACCAAAATTTCCCCGATTATGTTGTATTTGTAGTCTCTGACCGATGAATGACCGAAATAAACCGGGACTTCTTGCTTTTTTGTGTTAACGAGCATGGCTTTTTTGGAAAGCATTACAGCCGACTCCCCTGGTCTTCTTGTCCCGGGAGATTCATCGTCGGCCAATACATCGCCCTCATCCTTGAAACTGATCATATTTTTTAACGCTTTGCCCATGACTTCGGTAAACATCCAACCCGTTTGGGCTTCGGCCACAGGATTCATGAACGTGATCAATCCATTTTGATCTGTTGCAATCACAGCATCACTTATGCTCCTGAGCACTGTGAATGCCCAATTCTCTGTTTCATCCAAGTTTTTTTTCATCTCTTTTTTAGAGAGAGACAATTCATCCTTACTTTCCCTCAAGGGGAGATGAATCACCTAAGACCGTCTTGACTATGCTCAAGAGCTGCTCGTCATCGATAGGTTTCTGAAAAAAAGCCGCCACTCCCGCCCTGAACGAACGTTTAAACACCGTCGAATCATCCTGAGCTGTCATCATAACAATCGGGATATCAGAAAGATGAACGCTACTATCCAACTTCCTCTTAACAGAAAATCCATCGCCTCTAGGTAAACCAATATCCAGGATGATTAAATCCGGTTTATCCCTATGAGCCATTTGGATGGCAGAGACAGCATCCAATGCATAAATAGTATCGTAAGAATTCGCTCTTAAGCGTTTACTTAACGCAATCACTAAATCTTTATCGTCTTCCACAATTAGAATTTTTTTCTTGCTCATTTCAATTCTCCATGGAGCAAAATATTACTTTTTTTTCGATCTGATCCAACTGGGCACTGAAGTCTTCCCTGGAGATATCTATTTTAGAAAAGGAAACAGAAATCTCGATGCCGGCATTCTGAAGAACATCACAGAGCGCCAACTGCCCCTTTATCCGCTTTATGATTCCATTTGTTTCCTTTTTGTTCGCGTTGGCTACCAAAAAAAAGGTTTGCCCGGGTCCTGGTGAATTTGTCATGGGCAGGAGCACCTCCGAATCTTGAAACAGAGAACTCCGAAGGACATCCTGTACCATTTGGATTATGTTTTCCCATATCTGGTCCGGCAAAGGCTTGTCTGGTGGAAATATTTTAATGGTACAAAGTGTTAGAAAACCTCTCTGTAAGCTATCGTTAGTAAGGATGGGCGCGAGCAGCTTTGCAAGAGAATATACAGGCAAAGTGAAATAAAAGGTGCTGCCTTTTTCCGGCACGCTTTCCACCCATATTTCGCCATCATGACGAAAAACGATCTCCTTGCAGATAAAGAGTCCGAGTCCCAAACCTTTACGGTTTGGCACCGGGATTTTCTTAGCTTGGTAGAGATATTCAAAAATCTTCTTTTTCTCATCAGGATCGATACCGCAGCCAGTATCCGCTACCTCCACACAGACATAATCAGGATCCTTGTGATATTGAGAAGCCCTGATAGCAATCGTCTCTTTTTCGGGTGTAAATTTTATGGCATTATCGATCAGATTGCTCAGGACCTGTCTTATCCGGACCGGGTCTGCATAAACCGAAGGAAGATCATCCTGTATTTCAGAATGAAGCAAAAGCCCTTTTTCTGCAGCTCTTTTCTTAAAAGCACTTATCGTCTTGGAAATTTCTTCTGCAATAGACAGAAGATGGGGATCGATGTTTATTCTTCCTGTTATAGCGCGAGTAACGTCCAGAAGATCTCCGATCATCATGCTAAGCTGGTTGGTGTTCCTTAAGACTATTTCCAGATCTTCCTTTTGTGTGGGATTAACTTCACCATCCAACTCATCTAATAGGATGGTTACAAATTGATGAATAACACTTAGCGGTGTGCGGAGCTCATGAGAGATATGTGAGAGAAATTTATCCCTAGTCTGTATCTGTTGCTGGTGTGCCTTCTCTAGCTTCTCGATTAACCGTTTTCGATCGGTAATATCTCTGATAGAAACCAGATAGCCGGGTTTGTTCTCCCATTCTGTTTCCACGACGTGCATTTCTCCAACCCCAGGTTTTCCGTTTGCGCGGGAAATTTTTATTTCTGCAGATTTTACTTTTGCAATAGGATAGCGAAATTTTTTACCGATATATCTTTTGTCATTTTTGCCCATGAAAGCTAAACCTTTGGGATTGGCAAATCGAACGATGCCGTTTCTGTCGACTATGATTAAGCCGTCATTGTTTTTTTCCACAACACTGCGAAAGCTCGCTTTGGTATTCTCCAGCGCTTCTTCCATCTGCAGTTTTTCAGATATGTTACGGAAAGCGAACACGACTTCTGCAATGTTCCCTTTCCCGTCGCTGATAGGAGCCCCATTCAGAGCAATCGGGATTTTTTCTCCATCTTTGTTTTTTAATAAAAGATTATTGCTCAAATTGAGAACTTCTCCTTTTTTCATGACTTCTATCACAGGATTTATGCTTCTTTTGCCCTTTTCATTTCTAGTGATCGTAAAGACTTTGTTCAGTCTCCCACCTAGAGCTTCATCCTTGTTCCATCCTGTAAGCACCTCTGCCATCAGGTTCATGTAGGTCACAAAACCTTTGATGTCTGTGGCAATCACAGCATCGCCGATGTTTTTGAGAGTTGTAGACAGCCATTCCTGGGTCTTCCTCAATTTCCTTTCCATCTCATGTTTGTGGAGTGCTATTTCTATTGCCGTATGCAATTCTTTTGTTTCGAAAGGTTTCAGGATATATCCGAAGGGATCTGTTATTCTGGCGCGTTTGAGCGTTTGCTCATCCGAGTACGCCGTGAGATAAACAACAGGGATGTTGAAATTCGAGCGTATTTGATCAGCCGCTTCAATCCCCTCCATTTTGCCCTTCAACATGATATCCATCAGGACTAAATCAGGCCTCAGCTCTTCTGCCTTTTTAACAGCTTCTTTTCTTGTGGACGCTATCGAAGAAACGGCATATCCAAGTTTTTTCAAAGCTGATTGGATGATTTCAGCCGTAATCCTCTCGTCTTCGACGATTAGGATGTTTGCTTTTGCCATTTTCTTCAAAGAGTGAATTCAATCTTGAACAAGGTTCCATTTTCCCTGTGCAGTTTGATGCTCCCATCAAGCTGTTCGACCAACGTATTGACTATTTGGAGGCCGAGTGATTCTGTGGTCCGAAAATCTAGCCCCTTTGGAAAACCTCTCCCATTGTCACGGACAATCAGAGTCAATTTATTCTTTTTATCTGAACTCAATCCGACATAAATCTCACCATTTGAGTATCTTTTTCCAGTCTTTCCTTTGCCATCGGAAAAGGCATGTCTGAGCGAATTCGACACGAGTTCATTGATGATCAACCCACAGGGAATGGCTACGCTGATATCAAGAAGAACGTTTTTGATATCCATTTTTTGCCTGATAGCGTCTGAATCCGCCCCGTATGAATGGAACAAGCTTTTTAAAAGTCTCTGGACATAATCCCCAAACTCGATCCTGGCCAAATTTTTTGATTGATAAAGTCTTTCGTGAATAAGAGCCATGGCTTTTATGCGGAGTTTCGTTTCTTTAAACATTTCAGCAACATTCTCATCCTCGATCTGTGCTAGCTGTAGGCTCAGCATCCCATAAATAATCTGCAAATTGTTTTTGACCCGGTGATGAATCTCTTTGAGAAGAATTTCCTTTTCTTTGAGCGAGTCCCTAAGCTGCTCCTCTGTTCGCCGTTTCTCCTCTTTAAGATGCTGGTTTTCAATAAGCTCATTTAACCGGATTACCAATTCATCGATGTTGAGAGGTTTAGTGATGTAACCAGACGCTCCCTTGTTAATCGCCTGAACCGCATTTTCCACAGAGGCATGCCCGGTCACCATAATCGCATCCATCTCTGGTTGTGCTTCCTTTAGCATGGGTAACAGCTCTTTCCCTTCCGTATCAGGAAGTCTTATATCCAAGAGAGCCACATTAACGAAACTCTCATTTGCCTTTTCGAGAGCTTTTTGTCCCGTCTCTGCCAGGTCAATTTCAAATCCTTTTTTTCTCAGTATCAATGCCAGACTCGTGGCAGAGCTTTCATCATCATCAACGATCAAAACGCGCCCTTTTCTGTCTATCACTTCTTTAGCTCTCCTCTATAGTTCTCCTCACTTTGCTTCTGTTTCGTCTCACTGATGCTTTCAATCACTTCAAATACCTTTTCCATCCCAACAGGCTTGTAGATAACTCCATGCGCTCCCTCATTGAGTGCTTCCTGAACCAATTCCTCGACAGCATAAGCCGTCATCATCACGACCATAGTTGTAGGCGAAATTTTCAGCTTTCGTTATCATCTGCTATCAGGACCCTCACTTTCTCTATCATGCTTCAAAACCCTATCAGTCTAAGGCATCATAACTGGCAACTTCACTATGAAGGTGCTCCCTTTCCCCACTTCACTCTCCACCTCGATAGTGCCTCCATGCCTCTCAACAAGAGTCTTTGCGAGTGCCAAACCGAGGCCAATACCCTTTGCTTTGGTTGTGAATAGAGCTTCGAAAATCCTGTTTATTTTTTCTTTGGGTATGCCCTCTCCTGTATCTGTAAAAGAAACAGCTATCCACATTGGCTGCGGAGCATAGGATTTGATTATCAACTTGCCATTATCAGACATCGCCTGGATGGCATTGAGTATTATGTTTCTAAAGACTTGGGCGAGTTGATCTGGATCAGCCTGGATCTTCGGTAGTTCATCATTCAGCAGCTTTACCACGCCCACATTATTCGGCACAGCGGTACATAAAAGTGCATCCTGGATAACTTCATTGATATTAATTCTTTGTTGAACCGGCTGCTTTGGACGAGCAAAATCGAGGAGGTTGCTGATGATCCTCTCGGATATGGTAGCCTCCTTCTCCAGCATTTCAAGCGTCTCTTTTATCTCTGGGCCAGGTTTTTCCAGTGCCAGATTGAGAAAAAAGGCCGCATTCTTGATAGCACCCAGGGGATTGCGCAGCTCATGAGCTACGCCACCAGCTAACCGTCCCACCATAGCCAGCTTTTCAGTACGAACCAGCTCCTCCTGAGCTTCCCGCAGCTCTTTGGTGCGCTTCTCCACCTTCTCTTCCAACTTCTCCGAGTATTCCTGCAGCGTCTGCGATACTTTTTTAAGGCGCGTTACGTTAGTGATCACTGAGAAGCTTCCTATGTATTGACCTTTTGTATCAAAAATTGGCCTTGGCGAGATGATCGTATGGACTTTATCCTGATCCATTCTGGTCCAGGCAATCTCATAAGACTCAATTTTGCTTTTCTCCTTTAAGGATATTTGATTTTTCAGCATCTCCCGATTAGCCGCATCGAAAAATTTTGAAATGTGTTGTCCGATTATCTCTGAACGAGAGTATGCCAACATAACACATAGGGCATCATTCACATATCTAAAAACATCGCTCTCATCCAGCTCCATAAATCCTTCATTCATGGTCTCGACCAAAAGTCGGTAATGTTCCTCACTCTGCCGGAGCTTTGTTTCTGCTCGTTTGCGCTCTATGGCATAACGAATAATGCGAGAAAGCGTACGGCCTTCGACAACACTCCCCTTTACCAAATAATCTTGCGCTCCCATCTGCACGGCATTCAGTGCGGTTGTTTCATCTCCAAGTCCGGTTAAAACAACTATCGGTACATCCTTAGCGTGAATGTACAGCTTAGAAAAGGTGTCAAGTCCCTGACTATCCGGCAATCCAAGATCTAAAAGCACCACATCAATTTCATTTTTAGAGAGGCGCATCAATCCAGTCTGAAGCTGTCCCTCACAGTCTAAAACATAGTCTACACCTTGAACTTCACCCAACATCTCTCGAATAAAGCGGGCATCCCCTGGATTATCCTCGATGAGCAGGATCTTGATAGTTTTACCGCTTTTCATTTTCCATGTGACGGGAGTTTCACGATTGAAAACCAAAAGCTGTTGACATTCTTGATGACATGGATGAACTGATCCAGATCGACAGGTTTGGTGATATAACAATTGGCATGCAAACCATAACTCCTGTGGATGTCCTCCTCAGCTTTAGATGCTGAAAGCACAACTACAGGTATCCGCTTTAACTCATCATCACCTTTGATTTCAGCTAACACTTCATGACCACTTTTCTTTGGCAGATTAAGGTCGAGGATAATAAGGTCTGGATGAGGTTTATCGGCATATTTGCCTTTTTTTTGAAGGAAAGAGATTGCCTCTTCTCCATCCTCGACAACATGAAGGATATTGCAAACCTTCCCTTCTTTCAAAGACTCAACAGTCAAACGCACGTCAGCGGGATTATCCTCCACCAACAAAATCTCAATCGGTCGCCCAACAGTGGGATTTTCCATCATCTGCAATCTCCTTTATGCAGGGATCGTAAAATAAAATGTCGACCCCTGTCCTAGATCCGAATCTACCCAAATTTGCCCTTCATGGCGTTCCACAATCCTTTTGCAGATCGCCAGGCCCATTCCTGTACCGGGATACTGCTTTTCTCCGTGCAAACGCTGAAAAATAACAAAAATGCGATCCTTGTATTCCGAATCGATGCCGATTCCATTGTCACTTATTGAAAACATCCATTTA
>Ga0209979_1004385_pt1 | contig 11721 bp, 10 predicted proteins | sample AnhtaG_FD_183114 | JGI IMG/M metagenome (GOLD analysis project Ga0209979, IMG submission 183114) | Deep subsurface microbial communities from Anholt, Denmark to uncover new lineages of life (NeLLi) - Anholt_01485 metaG (SPAdes) (version 2) | ecosystem: Environmental > Aquatic > Marine > Oceanic...
TAGCGAGCCTAGCCTCAGCACGTCTCCGGTAGGTAAAACCCACTCCACAGCTAAGGTGTTTCGGCCATTTACACTACAATATGCTGAGTTATATCCGGCACCACTTATAGCAGCAACGGGAAGTGCAGAGGTCTGTGGGCCGGCATTTATCACGTTGCAGGTTAAACCCCTTTTCATTAACTCGGCTTGAAGTTGCCCAGAAGTGACATAAGGCTGCACCACAGCATACATGTTCTTTTCATTGATCTCTAGGATTTTATTCATCCGCCTCAGGTCTAACTGGATTACCCCCTCGGTTCCAGGTGCCGCCCAACTACCAAAACCGGTACTAAATGCTTTAAATTTTATCTTGTACTTGTTACAAGCCTGTATGTAGTCAACGAAAGTGGGACAATTAGACCTTCGAAAATAGCAGACACTTTAAAGGTCATGCCCCTGCTCCCTGGCGGTTCTATTATAATCCCTTCTGACTTCTAATGTCCTGCTTTTGATCTCCTTCCTTCTCTGTATTATTTCGTGTTGTTTGCCTGTGTAGACATCATAGGGTGTGACATTGCCCAGTCCTTCGTGGTAACGCCGGTAGTTATAGTATTCGATGAAAGCCCTGATCGCTTCCTTTAGTTCATTGGGCATATCGTAAGGCATCTGGTTAATTTCTCCTCTTATGGTGCGATGGTATCTTTCAATCTTACCGTTAGTCTGAGGATGGAAGGGCGAGGCGGTAATGTGCCTTATCCCTACCAGATGCAGGTACTGGTTGAATTGCTGAGAGATGTAGCCTACCCCGTTATCCGACAGTAGCGCCGTCGGGTCCTCCAATGGCACATCGGTCATGCCGGTAAGGTCTACCGCCTGCTGCATCACGTCTTCCAGAGATCCCCCGGTCATGTCTATCTTAAGGTCCCAGCTCAGAATAAAGCGGCTAAAGTCATCCATCACCGTCTCCAGATAATACCAGCCCCAATCGATTACCCTCAGATGACAGCAATCGCTAGCCCAAAGCTCATTGGGCCGTTTCGTCTTGCGGCGGTACTCCTTAGCCGCCTTAAAACCAATTATTTCCGCCGGCTTGATTAAGCCCTCCCTTTTCAGAATGCGGTAAACTGTACTCTCGGAGATATAGGTGTGCCCAGAATCGGTTACTTTCCAAGCCAATTGCCGACAAGACAGTTCCGGTGAAGCCCGCGCCTCAGCCAGTACCCCGGTTTCTTCATCAGGGCTTATCTTATTCCAGGGTAGAGACGAACCACCCTTCCTGTCCTCAAGCCTTCCTTCTGTTTGTCTCTTTAACCAGCGATAGTAGGTGCTCCTGGGTAACCCCAACTGAGCCAGAGCTCTACGGCAGGGTAACTCAGATCCGGTCACTAAAGCGATAATCTCAGACTTTTCCTTAGCACTCACCCGGGCATACCTCCCCTTTATTCCAGACCCGGTATGGCCGTTTTTTTAAGTACATGCACCTGGAGAGATAGCTCAGCTACCAGCTGCTTGAGCCTGGCATTCTCACGCCTGATTTCCTGTATCTCGGTCCTGGTGGCATCCCTGGTGATATCTCTGGTGAGCCTATCCTTGCCAGCCTCCATGAAGTCCTTTAGCCAGGCGTAGTCGGTGCTGGGACGAATGCCTTCACGACGGCAGGGGTCCCTGATGGGAGTGTCCCGCCGAAACCCTTCTAACACGATGCGGATCTTTTCCTCAGCGGTGAACTTGCAGCGGGTGATACGCTTGATGTCCCGTATGAGTTGCTTCGTTTCTTGTGTCCTGGCTTCAGCTTGCCAGATTCTGTCGGTTATTCCCTGGGTCATGGTCCTGCTCCTTTTCAGTCATTACTCTACTTCTTTCGGAGAGCAGGAGCAAGCCCCAATGTGTCCATTACTTTATGTCTTTAATGTGTCCCATTTTCCCTGACGATTTACAGATAATGGCCAGTGACCGAATTGGAATTCGGGCTCGGGCAGTTGGTGGACATCTGCGCTATCTTGGTCTACCCTACCGCAAGACAGCCAAGATATTCAAGGATATTTTGGGTCTAGATCTTACTCATCCGTCATTTTTGGCTTTTAACACCGAGCAAGCACAAAACGGAGCTTCAATTTATGCGGGGATAAAACAGTCAATCCGTCATTCACCCTATGTGAACGCTGATGAAACGGGTTGGCGGGTTAGCGGCCAGAATCACTGGTTGTGGGTCTTTACCAATAAAGATGCGGCGTTGTATCAGATTGACAAAAGTCGCGGCAGCAAGGTTGTCGATAATATTTTAGGTAAAGAGTATCACGGGGTTTTGATTAGCGATTTTTATTCGGCTTATAACAAACTTCAGGCCCTGGCAAAGCAGCGTTGCCTGGGGCATCTTCTGGCTGAGATTAAGAAAGTCCAGGAGAAGAATAAGCTGGTTCCAGAGAGTATTGATGGCATGTTTTGCCAGGAGTTGAAGACGGAATTAAAACAGACGATTGACGTTTGGAATGAATATCATGAAGGGACGAAGGTTTTTGAAGATTTGGTTAAGGAAAAGGAGCGGGCCATCTCAAGGATGGTGGAATTACTATCATTACCGATTAAGCATAAAGATGCGCGGCGTGTCCGTAAGCGAATAATAAAATACAATCAGGAGTTATTCACCTTTCTGGATAATCCCCTGGTTGAGCCGACCAATAATCGGGCTGAGCGGCAATTGAGGCCCAATGTTATCATGAGAAAGATAACTTTTGGCAACCGCTCAGCTTTAGGGGCTTCAAACCAGGCGGTGATGATGAGTATAATTCAGACCGGTGTCTTGAATGGTATTGAACCTTTAGATATCTCCCTAGCTTTGTCAGTAAAGCCTTTAGCTTCATTTACGGAATTGCCAAAGATAAGGTCGCCATGAATTGAAAGAGCCGAGGCTAAACCTCGGCTCTTTCAATACCCCCGTTAATATCAACGTCAAGAACCCTCAGTTTTTGGAAAAACTTACCTATTACTCGATGTTCTGCCACCATTATACACCATGGGGTTACTCGACCCAACATGCCGCCTTACCCATCCGAGCTATCCAGGCGGATGCTAGCTTAGAACTTGAGCCTATCTTTAAGGGGGAATGCCAGCTTCTAACATCAAGCTCTTCATCCTGCTACAATGCAGGCCAACCTAATGCTGGGCATCGGCTTGGTCATCAGCAACAACACCACAGTGCCACCGCCAAGCTGCTCGAAGAACGCCCTCTATATCGGGTACTATTGATAATAAAGCAAAACCCGTGGTATTCCTGCCCGAACCGCTGCCCTGCACCGATAATAGACTACCCTTTGCCTGCGACAAACTCCTCCTTGACCTTGGTCATGATCTCGGGTTCAGTCAAGAGGTCAACAGCGGTCATCGCTATGACCTTGGCCCCGTCGAGGAGCGCCTGATGGCCTGTGTCCGACGCGGCGGCCGCGCAAAACTCTGGCTGATGCACGTCCACTCCTGAGGGAGCGATGGACAAGTTGAAACTGACTGCCGGCACCAACACACTGACATTGCCCAAATCAGTGCTGCCATAGCCTTTTTCGGTCTCGGCTGGTACTACCTCGCGTCCCAGTCGCCTTATATTCTCAGCGCCTAAACCGGCCATGACTTGGTTCGTGCGCAGCGCAAGGTAGTTTACATCGCGCAACTGATAGCTGAATTGAGCCCCGGTGGCTAGAGCTCCTGCTTCAAAGCACTTGAGTACCTTCTGCCACAGCTCAGCGAGGTAGGCATCGTCCTCGGCTCTCACCAAGAAGCTTCCTGCCGCATAGTCGGGGACCACATTTGCCGCCTCACCGCCGTTAGTGATGATACCATGGATACGAGACTTCTCTTTAACGTGCTGTCTCAGTGAATTGATATGATTGAAAGATAGTATCAATGCCTCTAAGGCGTTGATACCCTCCTCGGGATGGGACGAGGCGTGAACCGATTTCCCCCGAAACTCGACCCTGACACCCATAGCCGCTAGGGACCAGCTAGAAACGCGGTTTGCATTGGCAGGATGCATCTTCATCGCTGCGTCCAAATCACGGAAGGCGCCCCGGTTGGCCATTATTGCCTTCCCCCCTTCCAGCTCCTCGGCCGGGGTGCCGTAAACTGTTACCTGTCCTCCCACCCGATCTATCACCAGCTTGGTAGCGACCCCAGCACCAACGGCTGCCGTGCCCACAATGTTGTGGCCACAAGCGTGCCCCAACTTGGGTAGGGCGTCATATTCAGCGAGAATGCCCACATTCGGCTTTTGCGAACCGTAGCTGGCTCGGAACGCCGTAGGCAACTGGCAAATCCCTCTCTCCACGTCAAATCCATTACTTTCCAGATAGCCAGCGAGCCACCCTGATGCCTTGGTCTCCTTGAGGCCCAGCTCAGGGTTGGCATGAATCCTGAGGCTCAGCTCGACCAGCTCCTCCCGGCGAGCATCCACCTCCGCTATGACCATACTCTTCAACCCTTCGGTATTCAAAGCTCACCTCCTTCTCGTGTTGGGGCATTTCTAATGCGAAACCCCTATATTAACTTCCTGCCGAGGACAACAATACCCCTCTGCCCAACGAGTTGTAGTTTAATGGTAATAGTTTAGTTTTTCCAAAGTCCACCGGGCTAACCTTACCTATAGTATATCACCCCCCAAGCTGTCAAGCGTTTTTTTGAGTTTTTTTGAGATTTTCATGAGAATTGGGGAAAAGTCAATCAATTTGTGATATTCCTCTGCACTCCGTCTCATTTTTATGATAACATCAAATCATGGATGAGACAACAACTCTTCAAGGGCGGGAAATAACGCAGGATGGTAGTCGATATTGACCTTTGCCTTAAGCCACTCGGCATATTCGTAGGGCCGCTCCAGTAGAGGCAGAGCATTGGGCCGGTCGATAGTCTCAAACAGCTCCCTTCGTGACTTTCCCATCCGGCGCAGGGGACGAGTGTTGAGACGCTCCAGACACTCCCGGATAGCCGCATTAAGCTCGGCCAGGCTGTAGAAAGTACGCTGGCGTAATACCGCCAGTATCCATCTTTTGGCAATCAGTACTCCAACTTCAACTTTTGCCTTGTCCCGAAGGTGGCGGGGGCGCGCCGGCAGGACGGCGCAGCCGTAGTGCTCAGCCATCTCAGCATAGGTCGGATTCAAGTCAGGCTCATAGAAGCACGGGTCGTTTACCCCGCTCTTGAGATTGTCCGGCACCAGCATCCGGGGCACACAGCCGAAATACTGAAAGGCGCGCATGTGGGAGCCAATCCAGCTGGGCAGTGTCTGGGACAGAGACGCCTCGGCATAGGTGTAATTCGAGGCGCCCCACACGGCGACAAACAGCTGGGTGGGAATTAACTCGCCGGTGACCGGGTCGACGATAGCCAGGCCATCGGAGTAGTCGATAAATACCTTCTCGCCAGCCCGGTGCTCCTGGCGCATGCAGTAATCAAGCTTGCTGCGCCAGCGGCGATAATACTCGCGGAACTGGGTGTACTGGTAGCCGTCAGGGTGCTTCTCCTTGTACTCCAGCCACAGCTGGGTGAGTGTCAGGTTTACGTTGCGGTAGCGGCGCAACTGGTTGTAGATGTACTCGCAGTCCGGCGGCGGGCGGTGGACCGAGCTCGGCAAATGCTCGGTGGGAAAGAGACGGGGTTCCAGCTCAGTTTCGCTGAGCCCCGCCGCCTCAGGCCAGCTCAGCCCGGCTGCTCTGGCCCTCCTGAGGTAATCGCCCACGGTGCTGCGGGCGACGTTGCAGCTTCGCGCTATCTCCCGCTTGCTGAGACCGCTCAGCCGACCGGGAGGTAGTTCTCAATAACAATAAATAGGGGCCACATCGAGTGGCCCCTATTCCAGTTTCTTGAAGTTCAGGATTTACCTATTCGGAAGACCTTGGTTCCGCAGCTTGGACAAACACCCTGAGTAGCAGGGCGCTTATTCTTCATTGTGATAGCCCGCGGATTTTTGATCTCAACCTTCTTTTTGCACTTCATGCAATATGCCTGCATTTTTACCTCCTCGTTTGTAAGATTCTGAGTAGAGAGTATCACGTAGCACATTAGCAGTCAATAGGTGTGAGGCTGTTTAATTTTGAAAAGCCTGATTTTTAGCTTCAAATCCAGGGCTTTTCAGCCTCCTTTTTGTTCCTTCACCCCCAGCTACATGGTAAAATTAACCAGGTAGCAGGAGGTATCTTATGAAAACAGCTAATCAGCTCACTTTTACCACCTATGAGGCTTCTCTTAAGCTTAAGCTCAAGCCCAACGACCCTACTAAAATCATCTTCGATAATATCGATTGGTCTTTTATACATCGCTTAGTCAGTGATAAATATTCACCTCAAGGGGCAGAGGGTTACGACCCCATTTCCTTGTATAAGGCTCAGCTTTTAATCTACCTGGGTGAAGTTAGTTCCGACCGCAAGCTTGCCTCAGCCCTTCGCTATAATGCCAGGCTCTGCCTGCTCTGCGGCTTCAATTTCCTCAAGACCCCCTCTAACGGCACCTTTACCAACTTCCGTAACCGCCTCGGTGAGGACATATTCTATGAACTCCACCACCGGTTGATTGCCCAGGCCATTGTCCTAAAGGTAATTGTCGGTGGCGATACCGCTATAGATTCTACTCATCTCTGGGCCTACTCAAGTAAATTTGGGGGAAAGGCCTGCTCCTGTAAGGGAAAGTGCCATTGCCCCCGGGAGTATTCCGACCCTGATGCCCGGTGGGGAGCCAAGAGCAAGGACTATCTCTTCTTCGGCTACAAGGTTCACCTTATCGTCGATGCCAAATCCCAGTTACCTCTGGATGTTAAGGTTACCCCAGCCAACGAAGGTGATTCACCTCAGGCTAAACCCTTACTCATGGGAGCTAAGGAAAGGCATCCTGAAATCAAGATAGATTCATCCTCTATGGACTCTGCCTATGATAGCTATGAAAACTACCGCTTCGCTATCGAAGATATAGGGGCAGCTCCTATCATCGCCCTGAACTCCGGGGGTAGGGTTGATACTATCACTGAGGGTTCTCTTTACCTCTCCGATGATGGTGCGTATACTTGTTTTGCCGGTTTCAGGGGAGTTTACTGGGGTAAAGATAAGAAGCGTGGTCGCCTCAAGTTTCGTTGCCCGGCGGCTCTGGGCAAGTGTCAATGTCTTTTTCGCTCCACCTGCTCCCTATCTCCCTACGGAAAGACCTTCTATCTTCATCCAGAGCGAGATTATCGTTTGATAGGTCCCATCCCCAGGGGGACTGACCTATGGCAGAAAAAGTATAATGCTCGCACCAGTGTGGAGAGAGCTTACTCTGAAGAGAAGGGGAACCACCATCTGGCAAACCCCAGGGTAAGGAGACTAGCCAGGGTAAAGATTCACGTCTACTTGGCTCTATGTGCCCAGGTGATAAAGAGAATTGGAGCTATGATAATGGAGAGGCTTACCAGACCTCATCCTATACCATGCCCTGTAAGGGCTTAGAGAACCTTAACAAGGATGCCTGAACCTTGAGCCTTAGGAATAGTGTTGCCTTAAAGAGCCGATTATGCTGTTGTTAAGGTGCTATAATCCTCAAAATGAGGAATTTGACGATGTAGAATGTAGTCACAGTCAACTTTCTTGAGTCTTAAAGCCTCCAAAAGACACCAGGATAGAACTAATCACCAATTCTTAAACGGCCTCGGTTTTCTAAACATTTCATCGGAAAGTTTACTGTCTTCGAGTGATACTACCTCAATCATGCTACCACAATCATACTACCACTGTTTACTACCATAAATGGTAGTAAATCATATCTACATTTACTACAACATCCTTTGCTACCTCTGGCTGTACTACCTATTACTGTCACTACTATTATCACGGCGAAACGGCTGCCTGGATATCGATAAGCATCTTAATGTAAAGAACGACTTTAAGAAGGAAGCAGCCCTGTCCGAAGTACCGCTCAAAAACGGGTTCTTCGGGGGCAACCAGCATAGGTTAATTCGCTCTATCGCCCACCTCTCCATTGACCATCAGCATCCGTGAAAATTCTATGGTAGAAGGGTAGTGAAATTGTAGCCCATTTACTACCTTCCGTGGTACCTGTTAGAGGTAGTTTTTATGGTAGTCGCTTGTGGTAGTTTCCGTATCTGGAGATGAAGGTAGTCCCTATAGTATCTCCATGGTAGTTCCCCAAAGCTAGCTCAGGCGTGATAAGACAAATGGTATACCCTATGGTATCCCTCAGGGACCCAGCCAAAGCTAACTCAGGTATGGCAGACCAAAAGGTAGTAAAGGTAGTCGTTTAGAGGTAGTAACGGTAGTTAATTGGAGAGAACTGTAGCCTTGACGGTCGATTTTGATAATCAAGGTTGGCAAAGGAGGGTTTTACTGCGCCACGGCTCTTCTGATTGCCATAGATTACTGGAGTAAATGCCCCCTTTTATGCTAACCTTCTCAATTAAATTTACCACCTATACCCTCACCGCCAAAATGCGTTATCATAACACCAGTTTACCGGTTTCTATTCACCAATGCTATATCCATAGTTACGAGTACAGTACTATAGACCAACTATAGTATTGACAAGACCATGATTTTGTGTTATGCTATTCTAATAAAACAGATTTTTGGAGGTGCAGGCGATGTCAGAGTTACCGGTATTAAAAGACTGGAGAGCAATTATAGAAAAGCAATTGGGCAAGGCAGCTTATACTGAGAAGGATATCATCAATATATTGTACATGTGCCAGGACTATCTGGGGGAGATTCAACCTATCAATCAGTGGATAGGTCAGCAGCAGGGATTCGTAAATCAGATGCAACGTATTTTCAGCGAAATGTACGTGGCTATGTTTGACAAGCAACCCCCACCCCGCCCCACAGAAGCACCAATCCCAGAAGTGCTTCTGGGCACTCCCGAAGATAGGAAGCGAGCAGTCCGAGAGGTGGCTCTATCGATAACCAAACCTGGGGGTGATGTCAGCGACGAAGCAGTCTTTGAAGAACTGAAGCGCCGCGGTATGAAGATTGATGCCTTCAATCCTACCGCCACAATCTCGACCATCTTGAACGGGTTCAAGCCTCAGTTTGAAAAAGTCGAAGGCAAGAGAGGCGTATTCAGGAGGCAACAATAGCCATAGGTGCAAGTAATATTCTGGAATAACTATCTAACAAATTGTTAACGCAATGGCAAGATTGAAGTTGAAGATCACGTATGAATTGATGGAGCAGATTAAAGCGGAGGCTAACCGGCTCTGGCCGGGACATGGCATGGCCGGTGTCAGCCGGCTACTTCGAGATAGCCTGAGGCGCTTTTGGAGATATTGTAGTGGCAATGGTAGAGCTAGAGATCGAGGTAGACAACGACCTGATTAGCAAGGTGGATGACCTTGCGCTCCATTACTTTGGTGACGCTGGTGATGTCTCCAAGGCACGGGTCGTTGAAGCTGCTTTTCACATGCGTTGCCTATGTTCACGCCTAGTGGAAGGGGGTGAGAAGGAGGTCGATGAACCCTTATATAGATTAAAGGAGAGCGAGCGAACGCCGCTCTGGAACGGATTCTGGAAAAACATCTGAGGAGGTAAGAAATGAAAGTTGGAGCAATCTGGGCAAGGATAAGTACAGAGCCACAACAATCCTTGGATAGCCAAGTAGCGCGAGCGAAAGCGGAGCTAGAAAAGCGAGGTTATCTCGTTCCGCCGGAGCGTATCCTCCAAGTCGATTGGTCATCGCTGGACCTTTTCCGCTGCCCGGAATTTCAGAAGCTTCGTAGTTGGATACATGGCAAGGAGATGGACGCCCTAGGCATCCTAGACCGTGACCGCCTCAATGCAATAGGGTTGCAAAGACTAATATTCCTGTCGGAGTGCAAGGATGCCGGAATCGAACTGGTCATCTGTCAGGGGCCGCCTATCCTGGACGAGCCAGAGGGCCAGTTGGTTGAATTGGCCCTAGCCATAGGGAAGGAGAGGCAAGTCCTTCGGGCACAGCAGGGGTCGCGAGATGCCTTAAGGGAGCGAGCTACTGTCAAGGGTTTACCTACCACATGCCAAGCCCCCTACGGGTATCGGTGGAATGAAAGCCGCACGCGCCTTTTGGCAACGACTGAGTGGGAGAATAGAGCATTAATTGTGAGACTCTTCTTGGAGGGAGCAGCAATTAAGGGCATCCAACGGGAACTTCACGAGCGCACCATACGCAGCCCCAAAGGGAGGGAATGGTGGCCGGAGCCAACCATTTGGCTCATTCTTTTGGATACTGTCAATTATGGAGAATACCGTGCATTGCGCCGGGAAGCCATTGAGCCAAAATTGCGCCGTGGGACAGTCGACGGCAGACCAACATATGGGAAGAGTTCATCAAAGAAGCTCCTAGGGATTCCGTTACCGAACATAGAAGTGGAAAGACCCATCATTACCAAGGCGCAGCACGATTGGATATTGCAAAGGTTGGAGCAGAACAAGCTTAACGCAAAGCGCAACGGGAAGCGTGATTACCTCCTTAAGGGGCTGATTCAGTATCAAGGCGATGGCCTACGCTACTACGGACGCCATATTCGAGGCGATTGCTGGGCGTATGTTTACTCGAGAAGAGGGAACGGACACGAGAACCCTAGGACGTACTTACCTGGGCGTAGGCTGGAGGCACAGGTTGAAACACTAGCAAGAGAAGTACTAACCGGCCAAGAAGTACTGGAGCACGAGCTCGGCTGGAGGCAATCGGTAATCTCAGAGAGTATAGCCCAGACTGAGAACGAACTGCGTAGCCTGGAGCGAAAGTCTAATGCCAACGCCAATGCAGAGGTGGAACTGGTAGGGCTCCGCATTCGAGGCAAGGTGTCCGATGAGGCATACGAAAGGCAACTTGCCTTACTCCAGGCCGAAAGACGATGGATCCTGGAACGCCGTGAGCGCCTGACAGGTGACCTAGCTAGACTCCAAAGGGAGTCGGCCTCCTTAGTAGGCTTGGAGCAGCTAAGAGCCCGAGTGGAAGAGAAGCTAGCATCCCAAGATTTTGTGGATAGGCGGTTTCTTTTAGAGGCTCTTGGTACGAAAGTGGTGGTTACTACTGAGGGGCGGATTGAAGTAGAGTTCGCCATCACCGCCGAGCCGCCGAAAGATGCAATTGCATTTAACCTTCCCCTGAACGCTTGCCCACGATATTCAGTTGTTCCACTTATCCCCCTTTTAGCATCGCTGGTAGTGGGCAAGGCTACCAGTTAGCCTAGTAGTAAGCTACCGTCTAGCTGCTACCCGCTAGCCTAAACGGTGCTTCCACTATATATAATCGTTTGAGGGAGGCAAAATCTTACGGTCAAAGTAGCCTTTTTGCTCTTTTTACCTAAATCGCCAAAGGTATTGGCGTTCTTTGTTGGTTAAGGCATCTCCATTGGCTATTTTACGGACAATATCTACTAGCCTCTTTGGGTAGCCTAATTCCCAAACACTACGGTCAAGCCAAGTTTCTAGGTCAATAGCCTTGTCGTCTGCTAGGGTGTCAATTAACTCTACCTTGTTACCGTCCTCATCCTCTACCACAGTATTGAGGCTTATAATCCTACCGTTGCGGTATTCGCTTCTCCAGTAATCAGCAACCCTACAAGAGGCAATCCGCAGCATAGCTACATCGGATAACTGACCACCGCCGTCATTGTCTAGCCTCAATTGAGCTTGGGCAAGGCTCAATATAATGGTATGGTTTAAGTCCTCTCTATCCTGTGCCCTTGCCTTGCGTTGATACCTGTCAGCTACGGTGATATACTTACCATAGTCTAGCATT
>Ga0209979_1004386_pt1 | contig 11719 bp, 7 predicted proteins | sample AnhtaG_FD_183114 | JGI IMG/M metagenome (GOLD analysis project Ga0209979, IMG submission 183114) | Deep subsurface microbial communities from Anholt, Denmark to uncover new lineages of life (NeLLi) - Anholt_01485 metaG (SPAdes) (version 2) | ecosystem: Environmental > Aquatic > Marine > Oceanic >...
AGGACCTTGCCCACCAAGGGCTATGAACTGATATTGTTTCGCACCCACTCCACCAACATCCTGAACGAGACCCAACGCGGCCCCGTGTTCCTCTTCACCTCGGAGCCCTACGACAAGCATAGATATGTGCAGGAGCAACTGGCAAACCAGATCGGCTCAGCCAAGGTTCTCTACGACGATAACGCCCCCCTGTATTTCGCCGTCGTGTCGGGATTTGTGAGGCAAGGCATGATAGGCCGCTTTGAGGACACCTTGATCATCATCGCCGGGTGTCAAAGCCTGGGCACGTTGGACATGGCCAGGGCATTGGTTGAACAAGGTGCCTCAGCGGTTATCGGCTGGGACGAGTGGGTGGATCTAGCCCACAATGACAGTGCGATCCTGCATCTGCTGGAGGCCTTGACCGCTCAAAGGCTGACCGTTAAGCAAGCCGTGGAGAGGACTATGGGCGAGGTTGGGCCGGACCCCACCTACAATAGCGTCCTGACCTACTTCCCGCCGGAGCGAGGGGATTATACTGTGGGCCCAGCTGGGCCGTTCCCCTGAGCCATTGGCTGACAGGGAAGGGCAGAGAGCGACGTCTTTTTCCGAAGGACGAGAATCCACAGAAGGGAGGATGACAAATGACAGCGAAAGCCTCACGATTGGCTAAGCTTGGGCTGAGCGTGGCAGCAGGCCTGCTGGGCTTGACGCTGGTGATGACAGTCCTGGCTGCGACGGGCGCCGCGGTTGCCCGGGAGGAGCAGCAACACGGCGTTGTGCTGCCTGTGCGGGTGGAGGGGCCCGATCACCCCGACGCAGTGATGGCGGCAAGCTCGGTGGCCACGGTGACGGTGATGGCCAATCCCACCAGTATCCTGGCCGATGGTGTCTCCACCTCCACCATCACGGCCACGCTGTTGAACGAGTTGGGTGAATTGGCCACGGACGAGCACGGCGTGACGGTGACCTTCCACACCGACCTGGGCATCCTGGGCTCCAATATGGTTACCAAGACCACCAAGACGGGCGTAGCCACGGCTGTGCTAACTTCAACCGCAGACCCTGGCATGGCCACCATCACGGCCACGGCCGAGTCCGAATTCGGCGTGACCGAGGTATACTTTTCCGCTCCGTGCTCCGTCGTGGTGAGGGCCTATCGCACTGTCATTCCTATTGGCAGCTACACCTCCACCATCACGGCCACGGTGAAGGATAAATGGCTTCATCTCATCTTCGATGGCCAGGTGGTGACTTTCACCACCGACCTGGGCATCCTGGGCTCCAATATGGTTACCAGGACCACCAGCGGGGGTGTGGCCACGGCTGTGCTAACCTCAGAGACAGAGGCGGGCACGGCCACCATCACGGCCACGGCCGACTCTGTGAAGGGGACGACGCAGGTGGTCATCACGGATATTCTCCCTGGCGACCTCTACTGGGTGAAGGCCACGGCACATCCTGCCAGCATCCTGGCTGACGGTATCTCCACTTCGATCATCACGGCCACGTTGTTGGACGTGCTCGACCAGCCCGTCACCGACGAGACGACGGTGAGATTTACCACCAACCTGGGCAGGCTGGGCACTAGCGACTGGGTGACTGGAACCACGACCAGCGGAGTCGTAACGGCGACGCTTACCTCGGGCACGACGCCGGGAACGGCGATGATCCATGCCTGGGCAGACAACAAGTTCGGCTTGGCCTACGTGACCTTCACGCCGACGGGCACGCCTACACCCACGGCGACGCCCACGCCTACGCCTGCACCCACGCCGACGCCTACGGCCACACCCGTAGCCAGGCTGTTCTTGCCCCTCGTCACCAAGGGTTTCCACTGAAGCTGGTAGAAGGTTTAGCCCTGGGCCTTCACGCTGCGAGGGAACCGGACATCCCTCGTCGTGTGCCTACTGTAGCGCACTCTAGTGGGCTCTGCGCCAGCACGCCCCGCTGGCGAGTTCTTCAAGGTGCTCTATTTAACCTGACCGGGGGAGGTTGCCTTTTTTCGGATCTCGAACTGTTCTGAGGGCACGTTGCAGGTGAGGGGGATGATCCCTGCGGTGAATTGGCGCGGTAAGCTGCTGCCGATTCTGGTTGTGGTGATATTGATCTTTGATGTGGCTCTGCCGCTAGCATCGGCACATGGCACCTATCGCACCAGCGAGATGGGTGGAAGCCTGGTCTGCGATACAACTGCTTTGGGCGGCTCATCAGACTCGTTTACCCAGACCGGATTCACCAATGGCACCAGGCATTACTATATCACCTTTGCGAACGATGCGGTGCCCCGTTATTCGTCGGCAGTGGCCTCCGCACAAGGCAGCGCCACTCCAGCGGCCGTTGCACCAGGTGACATATTGATAAACGAGGTGGCATTTAAGGAGGATAACGACTGGATCGAGTTCTATGTACTGAAAGCGGCAAATTACGAAGGTTTAACGATTTATCATAAGGGTGGAAGCGGAGTAAAAGAGTTCCCCAAGATCACGGCTTCGGCGGGCGACTATATCGTCTCGCATTTTGACGGCGACCCCGCAAATGATGAGAACGCCGCTACTCGAAAAGGGTCGAATGGCTATTGGGACATTTATACCGGCGACACAGGATTAACGGGCACGGACAATGTGGTGAGAATCCAAAGGGTGGGGACGGAATCCGTTCGTGAGGCCGATACCATTGATGCTGTGATCTGGTCAGATAATAGTGCAAAATTTACAGCAAGCCAGGCGGTGGCTAACGCTCTTGTCGCCCCTGGCCATTGGGATGCTGGAGCAGTCTTTTCGGGTATTCGTGATTCTGACGCATGGACAGACAGTGATGACGTCAAGGCAGGCAAGTCAATAGGCCGGGATGCGTCTTCCACCGATACCAATGGCAAGACCGATTGGTATGTGTTCACCAGTCAAAGTCCTGGAGAGGCCAATCCCACCCTCGGTGTCCCAGGAAGTGTGCTGATCAACGAAGTAGCGCCCAGCGAGACTGGCGGGTATGATTGGATCGAGTTCTACAATGGCTCAGGCAGCAGCGTTGATATTCAATATTGGGTGGTCGAGGAGCAAACTACTGGAATAAAGACCTTCTCTTCCTATTTCATGGCCCCTGGAGAATACGTCGTCCTGAACCTTAACAGGGATCTACCCGATGAGATTATGAGCGATGTCAATGGCAACGGGCATCGTGACTTCTATAGCGATGATGAAGGGCTAACACGCACAGATAATGCGATCATCTTAGAGGATGGTGCGAGCACCATTATCCATGCCTTGGCCTTCGCCAATAACGATGGTACTTGGGCAAGCGATCAACAAACGGCCTTTAATAACACAGTGAACGCTGGTCACTGGGAGGGGACACTAGATGGCGGGGCAGGGGTAAACGAGGCCGAGAGCGCTGATTGGAGCCAAGGGGACGAGAGCAGGTCCTTGGGAAGGGATAGTGCCTCCGCGGATACCAATCGCAAGGCCGACTGGTACCTCCTTGACTACCAGAGCCCCGGTGAGGTCAATCGCTTCGTGTCGGCTCGGGTTGGCACGCACGTCCAGCTACCGTGCATCCGCAATGACGATGGCTGGAGCACCTGGATATAAGCTCAAAACGTGGGCATAACAGATACCGGGGTAATCGTGTTCTTCTGGGGGAACTATTCTGGACTGTGTCCCTCTGGGGACCCTGGGCCCATAGGGCACGCATGCAAATTTGTTCCCGAGGATGGCGTTTGGACTTTGAAGGCCGCCATTCCCTCGGCGGCCAAGTCGGCCATAGCCTATTCGGTGAGGCAAGACAAGTTCGAAGCGGCCTGCGAGAAGGCTGGTAAGGTCGATAAGTCCAAGGAATGGCGCGAATGGGTGGATAAGTATCACGAGAAGTACCCCGGTGAACCCTTGGCGGTGACGGTCAGCCGCTCCGGCCCCAATGATTTCGGCACCACCGTGTCCAGCGCGTATACCGGCACCTGCGAGAAGATGGTAGGGGGGAACCATCCGTACGGCTACTTCGTGCCCTACGCCATGAAGGCGTATCACGGCCTGGATACAGAGATAGTGATCCAAAACTCGGGGCAAGAATGCACCTCGGTGTGGATCTACTACCGCCAGCAAGGACTCGCAGCCTTCGCTTATGCGCAGCACATCGAGAATTTGGCGCCTGGCGAGTCCGCCCGCACAAGGCTGCCGGCGGTGCCACAACTCAACGATACCGGTCCTTGGTTAGGGGTAGCCTACATCACGGCCGGCGAGCCGCCGGGCATCGTCGTAAACCAAACGAGCTTCGATCTCTACCCTGGCTCGTATGATCGGGGCACGCTGCTGAGCCATCGGGCTCAGCCTTGGAAGCCCCCCAACGAGACGACTCTTTACGCAGACCTGGTCTATAGGGAGTTCAGCGGTTGGAGTGCCAGCATCCAGGTGCAGAACGTCAGCCAGAGCGGTCTGCCCACTTTCGTCACCGTGGACTTTATGAATGTAAGTGGGGATGAGATCCTTTTTCTGGGCGAATGGGTCGACCGTGGTTGTTCCAAGACCTTCTACCTGCCGGCGATTGTAGAGCTGGGGCTTGATTACCTGGGGGCTGCTGTCATTCGATCACACGATCAGATACGGTATCCAGACAACCATGAAAGTGCTGCGCAGCCGATCATTGTCGTAGTGGACCTGAAGGGAGGAGGCGATGCAGAGGGGATGGACGCACAAGGGGGAAGCTATAATGCCCATTCGCTGAGCGAGAAGGAGTGGGTGTGGAGCATCGCGCTTCCCTTTTTGGCCAGAGAACATCAGGGTATGACCTCATTGATCGCTATTCGTAACAACTCCAATTGTAACATCATAAAGCTTCTGGTGGTGATTAAGGATCAGGCCGGCACGGTGGTGAGCCAGCTCGATGAATTCTGGCTACAGCCCAGGTGGATGAGGATGATCGACCTAGCCAGTATAGCCAGTGTGACCTGGGGCTGGGTCGGCGCGGGCGAGATACAGGTTATAGAGGTGGAGCAACTATGTGAGGATGAACCGAAGGCTCCCGTTATGCCTTCCGCCGTGGTGGTGATGCGTGGCACTGGTCCCGGTGACACCACCGGGGTCTACGCGGGTATCCCAGTGAACATTCCATAACCGGGATAACTTGCGCCCTGGACGTTGCAAAGGGATACTTTAGGAAAGGCCAACGATCATGCAAACCAAATTGAGCGTCTTTTGCGATAGGCTGATCGAGGCGGGTTGGCTGGCAGCGGCTATTGTGGCGCCACTCTTCTTTAACTTTTGCAGCAACCGCATCTTCGAGGCTAGCAAAGTCACGCTGCTGCGTTCCATCGTCTTGTTGATGTTAGGGGCTTGGCTCATAAAGAGCCTGGAAACCTGGTCGTCCAATCGAGAGCAAGGGGCGCAGGGAAATGGTCAGAAGTCCCTCGCTTTTCTCCGCACCCCGCTGGTTATCCCCGCCCTGTTCTTGATGACCGTCTATGTTTTGACCACTGTTACCTCTGTCATCCCTCGAGTCAGCTTTTGGGGCTCTTACCACCGTCGGCAGGGCACCTACGCTGTCCTCTGTTATGTCGCCATCTTTTTGTTGACGCTGCAAACCCTGCGCACCCGCTGGCAATTGGAGCGCTTGATCACCGTCATCCTCCTCACCAGCTTACCCATCTCCCTTTACGGGATTATCCAACACTATGAACTGGACCCTTTGCCTTGGATCAGAGGAGGCGCCTATCGTGTCCAATCTACGTTTGGCAATCCCATCTTGATGGGCGCCTATCTGATCATGGTCATTCCCGTGACCGGGGGGCGGCTTCTCCACTGTTTGCGGCGCATTCGAACCGAAGGGAGGAAGCTTCTCTTGGCGGGTTGTTATCTCCTCCTTTTGGGCCTCCAGTTGACCTGCTTGCTGTTCACCCAGAGCCGCGGGCCAGTGATGGGTCTTCTGGCAGGACTGTTCTTCTTTTTCCTCCTGCTGGCCATCTTCAGCGGGCAGAAGGGCTTGGTGCTGACGGTGGTCGGTTTCACCATTCTATTGGTTCTATTCCTGGTCATCCTGAACCTGCCCAACAGCCCGCTGGCGCCCATCAGAGGGATGCCCTACATCGGCCGCCTGGGCCGTATGCTGGAGACGGCGTCAGGCACGGGCAGGGAGAGGGTCTTGACCTGGCAAGGGGCCATGGAACTCGTTGCCGCCGACCCCCTGAGGGCGGTCATCGGCCACGGGCCTGACTCCATGTACGTCGCCTTCAATCCCTACCTCTCGGCTGAGCTGGCGGACAGCTTTGGGCCGGGACGAACGGCTGACCGTTGCCATAACGAGACCTTGGATGCCTTGGCGATGACAGGCCTTGTAGGCTTTGCTGCTTATCTCCTGCTCTTCGGCAGCACTTTCTACCATGGTCTGAAGGGACTGGGTTTGATTAGAAACCGGCGGCAGGCGGCCGCTTTTGCCCTTCTCTCGTTGGCAGGGGGATCTTTGGGCACGCTGATCCCTTGGCTCCTGGAAGGGACGCTGAAGTTTGCCGGGGTGGGCTTGCCCCTCGGCCTGATCGCGGCCATGGGCCTCTATTTGGTCGCACATGCCTTTTTCTCCGGCCACAGGGCGACCGATGGCTGGCATCAGATCTTGCTTATTGCCTTGCTCTCAGCGCTGGTCGCCCATTTCATTGAAATCCAGTTCGGCATCGCCATCGCCGCCACCCGCACCTATTTCTGGCTCTATGCTGCGCTGTTGGTCATCGTCGGCTACTTTCTGCAAACAGAGCCCACATCGATCCAGGCTATGGCAGAGTCGGCGGACGCGACCTCGCGAAAACGCCGCGCTAGGCGACGAAAGGCAAGGAGAAAGAGAGGCAAGAGTACCGCCCGAGGCCTCGGCTCCATTCCATTAAGCGGCTCAACCCTCTCGTATTCCCTGGCCATGGGACTGATCCTCATGACCATAGGCTTCGACTTTATCATCCCTCGGTTCGATTTCAGAGCCAATGGTCCCCTCATCTTTGGCCTCTTCTTTGCTGTGTGGCTACTCGGCGGTTTGATTGTGACGGCCGAGGTGGGCAGGGAAAAGGTGTCTTCCCAAGGTGGAGGGCCTTCCCCTTTGCTGACCTACTGCGTGATCAGTGTGGGTTGGCTTCTGCTTTTCATCATCGTTCACGCGGCCATAGCGATCCCAGGAACCGGCATCGAAAGAGTCATAATTGTCTATTACCTGTACCACCTCTTGGCCATCTTGGCCATTGCTGCCTCCTTGGTGATGGGGTTCACTCTCTCCCTTCCCCTTTGTCGAGGCCGCACTTGGTGGCTCTATCCCATCATAGCAGTAGGGGTCATCTTTCTTGTCCTCACCACAAACCTCAACGTGGCCAAGGCCGACATCTACTACAAATTTGGGCTGGCCGCGGAGAGCTCGCAGAGAATTGATGAGGCCATTGCCATCTATCGTCGCGCTGTGGAATTGGCCCCTCACGTGCATCTCTATCACCTTTCTTTGGGTTGGGCCTACGGGCTGAAAGCCATGGGAACGTCGGATGCTAGCCAGCAGCTTGCGTTGTTCGAGTATAGCTCCAACGAGTTAGAGCGAGCCAAGGAGATTAACCCTCTCGACCCGGACATTATGGCCACCCTGGGGCACGTGTATTGGAGTTGGGGCAGGCTGACGCCTTACCTTGCGCAGCAGGCACAAAGGTGGGAAGTGGCCCTAGTGCATTACCGGCAGGCGACGGCATTGAGTCCCCAGAACCAGGGCCGACGTCTTAAGGACAATATGGTCCAAACCTACCGTCACCTGGGGGATGTCTACACGGCCACGGGAAAGCTGGATCAAGCGATAGTGGCCTACAAGGAGGCCATCGAGATGGCCTCTGATGACTACCTGAGCCACAGGAATCTGGCCATAGTCTATCAGCAATTGGGGCTGATCGAGGAGGCCATTATCGAGGCCAAGGCAGCCAGGGAGCTAGCGCCGGCCGAAGAAGGGGCAGAACTCGATGCCTTGATTGCCCAGTTGGAGGTGCAATAGCCATGATGGCATAGGTCTGGAGCCACCAGGGTTTGTGCCTGGTGGCTTTTTTATCTGCCAACGGATGGGAAACGCCTAAAGGGGATGGACCTGGGTCGGACGTAGTGGGCTCTCTCCGTCTTGCTCTTTGTGGGCTGTCCGCCCGCATTTGCAAAATCGGGGCAGCGGTGGTATAATAGGAATCGTTGCCAGGAATTCGAAGGGGAAGAGAAGGTAGGGCTGTTCGGTGCTTTGGATTTGAACGGGGACACGCATCCCGCGTGTGACAGAGAAGTGGAGAGGCGACGTCCTTTAGTGGCACAACCACTACTGGCTCACTGTCGAGAATCAACTGAAGATCGGGTGGGACAATGCGCCGCACTATACTCATCCTGTAAACTTTCCGCATCACAGGCACGTTGGGTGAAGGGAGAACAGGCAGCCCTCTTTTGAGACCTGCCCGGAGGATGCGAAGTCATAATCCCTGAGTTGCCCAACTGGTGAGCAAGGTCTTTTCCCGAAGTGCAAGAACTCACGCAGAAGGGAGGAGGAAAAATGATAGCAAAAGTCTCAGGATTGGCTAAGGTTGGCCTCAGCGTAGCGGCGGGCCTGCTGGGCTTGACGGTGCTGATGACGGTCTTAGCTGCGGCGGGGTCGGAGGCCACGCGGGAGGGGGAGAGTCCCGGTGGATACCGCGAATTGTTGGGCGCAAGCTCGGTGGCCACGGTGACGGTGATAGCCTATCCCACCAGCATCCGTGTCGGCGGCGACGACACCTCCGCCATCACGGCCACGCTGCAGGACGAGTCAGGCAACGTCGTTACGGATGAGGATGGCATCACGGTGACCTTCTTCACCACTCTGGGTGTGCTGGGCTCCGACATGGTTACCAAGACCACGAGCACTGGCGTGGCCACGGCTGAGTTAACCTCGGAGGCCCAGGGAGGCATGGCCACCATCTGGGCCTTCGCCAACTCCAAATCCGGCTGGACCCAGGTAGCCTTTTGGACTCCGACCACCGTGACGGTGGTAGCTAGCCCCATCACCATCCCGATTGGTGGCTATACCTCCACTATCACAGCCACAGTTGTAGACCAATACGAGAACCGTGTAGACCCTGTTACGGTGGTTTTCACCACGTCTTTGGGCACTATCTCGCCGCTGACGGGCACCACCAGCAATGGGGAGGCCCTCACCACCCTCACCTCAGGCTCCACACTGGGCACTGCTACGGTGACGGCGACCGCCAGTTCGAAGGTGGGGAACGCCTTGGTCACTTTTGTAACCAGGATCTTCCTGCCCCTCGTCATGAAGAGCTACACCCCGTAGCGCATGCCTTCACATAGGGATCGGGCGGGGCTGGCCTCAATTTGACCAATCTTTTCAAATGTGCTATGATTGATGCCGGCGCCGCCCGATTCTGACACTATTGTCCCCTTCCATCCCGCTCTGCGAGCGGTGCTAAGTTTTCCCTGCAAAGCTTCTGCCGGCTTTGTCGTCGGGCCGCCAAATTTGGGGATGAGCGCTTTTGAGCGTGGCCTGACTGTCTGAACTAGGACACGACCGAGAAACCATTTCGAGGAAAGGAAGGTGCACATCCATGAAACGTCTAAGCTGCGTGGCGCTAGCGGTTTGCTTGACCTTCGTGTTGGTTGAGGGTGCCTATGCAGGTGCTATTACCAGTGCTCGTATGACCGATGCCCCCAGTGGGCCAGAAATGCCGAAATGCGATCCCGATCACCCGACACTGGCTTGCTTTCCTTCGGGCATTAGCGTTGTTTACGTCGTCTTGGAATATGCCGAGATGCAGGATGAGCAGATCAGGGTAGAAGTTTACTACGGTGCGGACAATATCCCACTATTCGAGCAAGCCAAGAACTACACTGGATCCGGCTCAGAGTCCATAGCTGTACCCTCTCCCACAGGCATTTTCGCCGATGGCTTATATGTGACTAACTTGGACATCGGGGGGCTTCTGAGCAAGACCATCTATTGGCAGGCTACCGAGGCCGTTGGCGTGGTGAGCCCTACGCCGCCACCCACGGAGACTCCTACAGCAACTCCGATGCCCTCAGCTACGCCTGCGCCATCCCCTACGCCCACGAGGACGGCGACACCCACCGAGATGCCATCCCCTGCGCTCACGGGGACGACGATACCCACCGAGACGCCATCCCCGACACCGACGGACACGATGGGGCCCGTTCAGACTCCTACCGCAACCATCGTGCCCGCAGAGAGCCCCACCGCGACTCCAACTTTGGTAGAAACACCCGCTGAGCGGCCATCTCCTACCCCGACGGAGACGCCTGCGGGGCTCATCGTCACCGTCCCGGAGACCGTGACCCCTCCCGTGGGTGACATAACGAGTGGGCGCGTGAGCGATGCTCCCGATGGGCCGGAGATGATCAAGTTCCCGACGGGGACGACCACTACCTTTGTCCTCTTCGAATACGCCGGGATGGCGGATGAGGAGATAAAGGTAAGGGTTTATGACCAAGTAGGCAACATCGTGTTCGAGCAGGCCAAGAACTACGGTGGATCGGGCTCGGAGCGCGTAGCTGTCTCCTCTCCTGCGGGCGTCTTCGCCGATGGCCGATATCTCACCAACCTATATCTGGGGGGTTTCCTGGCTAGGTCTATGATTTGGGAGGTGGGCGAGGTTGTGGTATTACCGTCCCCCACGCCGACTCCCACGAGTCTGGCCACCAGGGCGGTTCCTTACATGATTGTGGCTCTCCTCGGGCTTCTGTTGCTCTTCAGCGCGGGGTGGATCATGCGTAGGATCAGGACAGCCAGGTAACCCGGCCCCAGCCCGCGCCATGCTGTGCTGAGACAGACATGGGGCGGGGCTAGACCTCATTATCGGATGCGACAATATATCCCATGTGCAGGATATGGCTCTTACAGGCAGGCCGTAGAAAGGGGTGAGCAATCCGTTGCCAAGCACAAAACTGACGTCGGGCAGGGAGGCCCAAGCTAAGAATCGAAAGAGCGGGCTCGTTTACAAAGGGCTCGCTGTGCTGGGGGTGGTGGCTATCTTCGTGGCTGGGGTGTGGCTGGGCAGGATCTACTCAGCGGTCGGTGGGCCTGGCATCTCCATCATCCGGCGATTGAGGTCGCCTCAAGCCACGTGGCCAGAACCAACGCCCTTTTTCTTGTCCCCAATGCCAACCGTGGGCGCAGATGTGCCGCGCATCACCCCCGAGGAGCTCGAGGAGAAGCTGGACGGCGGAGATGGTGTGGTGGTCGTAGATGTGCGCAGCGAGGAGGCCTTTGATAGAAGGCACATAAAGGGGGCCATCTCCATACCTTTGCGGAGCATAGCAGTCCGTTATGCTGAGGGTCCCAGCGATAAAGAGATAGTTATCTATTGCGCTTGACCCAACGAGGAAGAGAGTGCCCGTGCGGCACAGATCCTTCTCGACAACGGGTTCAGCGACGTTAGGGTTCTGAAAGGGGGGCTGGCTGAATGGGAAAAGGCTGGATATCCCATTGAGTAGCATCTTCAATACATGAAGGAGGCTGCGAGCTATGAAGCGCGTCATCTTGACCGTGCTAGTTCTATGTTCCAGCGGCCTGTTGATGGGCATTGCGGCTGCTCAATGGGCGGTGAATTCCCCTGATCTAGCACATAAGGTATATCTACCCTTCATCTGTAAGAACTATGTCGGCCCACCTAGGGTTTCTGACTTCCATATGAGTGATTCATGCGCTGGGCCGTCAATGGATGAATTCCCCCTGGGCACCCAGTGCGTCTACGCGATTTTCA
>Ga0209979_1004387_pt1 | contig 11715 bp, 9 predicted proteins | sample AnhtaG_FD_183114 | JGI IMG/M metagenome (GOLD analysis project Ga0209979, IMG submission 183114) | Deep subsurface microbial communities from Anholt, Denmark to uncover new lineages of life (NeLLi) - Anholt_01485 metaG (SPAdes) (version 2) | ecosystem: Environmental > Aquatic > Marine > Oceanic >...
ACCAAATGCGAGATTGTAACAAACGAGTTAGGAGAAACAGGAAAAATCAATATAGCCATCTTGCTCTAAAATAGAAACACATCCCATTTTCTTCTGAATGCAACAGGAGACAATTGTTCCTATTTACCTCCCCTTAAAACCCTTTATTTACAAGGCTTTCCTGAGCACGACAAGAGACGGTTTTGTAGTTAAAAAGGAGAAAAAGGGAAGAACAGGAAAACTGATTTTTAGCTAAACAAGAGAGATAAATATAGATAGAATTAGAGTATTATCGGTTTTTATGAGAAAAAATGGCAAGGCTCTAAAACGTAGAAAATATAAGGGTTTCTGCGTTTTTTTGTTATATGGGATAGTGTGAGTGGTTCTAAAATAGGGAAAAAATAGGGCAAAAAAGGGCGAAAAGCTCTATTTTTATGTGTCTGAAAGCCTTGCAAAATAAGGGTTTCAGCGAAATTTTGTCATAGCAGCGTTTTTTGAGGTTGGTTAAGGTGATTGGTCATATTTTTTAAAATAGGCGCTTAAAATGGCTTATTTTAGATGTAGATGGAAAGCCTTATTTTATAAGGGGTTGAGTGAGGTTAAATTTGAAAGTATTATGAAAAAGAGGAATTTTAAGAGTTTTGTAGAATATATGTAAACAGTATTATAACAAAAAAATAATTTATGATTGTAGAGGTTATATATAGAAGAAAAAAGTAATAGGATTTTATTAATAATAAAGGGAGGTAGGTCAGGCGTTCATTTGATTCGATCAAGGATCTTATCTATAATCTAGGACACTTCTTATTTGAATATAACCACTTAAGAAGACACGGGGGAATTGCTTATCAGACCCCTTACGAAAAGTTAGAAAAAGTTACCGAATTATTGAGTTAGTTCAACTGTTCCTATTTTCTCAACCAATACCTTTTTATTGCGGCAGCATTTTCTGATGATTCCCAAAGAGCTGGAAGATTCAGCGAGAATCGACGGAGCCGGGCCGATGGCTTATTTTATAAAAATATTACTCCCTCTTTCCAAGTCGATGATCGGCGGAGTATCGATTATTAATTTTATTTATGCCTGGAATTTCTATCTCTGGCCTCTTATTATTACCATGGAAGATAGGATGAAAACAGTCCAGGTAGGAGTAAAGATGTTAATCGATGCCGAAGGAGCGAGTAATTGGGGAGTGATCATGGCCGGCACAGTTTCAGCGGTGATACCCACACTGGTAGTATTCTTCATACTCCGCCCCTTTTCGTAAAAAGCCTTACCCGTTCGGGTATCAAGGGATAGATTATACCTTGAATTAAAAAAGTACGACATAAACATCGTTTCACATTTTCCCTTAAGCCCCTATATTTCTTATCAACTAATGATTATCAAAAAATCTGCAAATATAAATAAATTTTGCTTGCCTTTGAGGTTTTTTTAGTGCACTTTTGATTTTTAAATGACAAAAGTCTATGAATTTATTGACAGGATAAAAAAAATATGTTATACATATATTGTATACAATATCTATAAATACAACTTGAAATTAAAATAAATTTTCGTCAAAAGTGTAATTAGCTTTAAAATTATTTTTCTCCAAGATTAGTATAAAGAAAAAAGGATAAAGGGGGGATGAAAAGAGACGATAAAAAAATGTATTACAATTATAAACAAGAAAGAAAGTTTATGAAAAATTATTGGAGGATTATTATGAAAAAATTATTTTTATTGATTGTTGTTACATTATGTGTTTGTATGAGTTTTGTGCTTTTTGCGAGTGCTTCCTATCCTGAAAGAAATATCACAAATGTATTGGTGTGGAGTGCTGGAGGCGGTACCGATGCTTGTAACCGAGTTGTTATGGCGGAAATGGCTAAAATATTAGGCGTGAATATTAATGTTGTCAACAAAACCGGTGGAGCAGGTGGTTCTGTGGGGATGAATTATGCTTACTCACAACCTTCTGATGGTTATACTCTTTGTGGCCTTTCTGAATCTTGCGTAACTGCTGGAGTACAGGGAGGTTTTGATAAAAGAATGGACGTCTGGGAATATTTTATCATTGGTGGCTCACCAGATGTTGTTTCTGTTTCTGCGAATACTCCTTATATGACACTAAAAGATTTAATTGAAGCAGCTAAAGCTGATCCTGGAACGATAAGGGCTGGTGCAAGTGCTGCTGGCTCTATACACCATTTAAATCTTCTTGCATTGGAAGATGGCTCAGGTGCGAAATTTAATTATATTCCTTATACAGGATCTGCTCCTGCACAGAATGCTGCTATGACCGGAGAAGTTTCTGTAGTAGTTACTTCAGTTGCTGAACAGGCTCAGTTAATCCGTGGAGGTAAATTAAGACCTCTGGCAGTATTAATTCCTGATTCTTTTGTTTTAGCTGGGGATACACTTCCTTCTGCTTTTGATTCTTATCCCGGACTTTCAGAGTATTTGCCTATTTCACAGGCTATTGGCTTTGCAATAAAAGTGGATGCACCGGATGATATTAAAGCTGTATTGATAGATGCATTCGACAAAGCACTTATGACAGATACTTTTGTAAAATGGGCTGAAGATAATTATTATGTTGTATCTGGTGCAACTGGAAGCGAAGGTGTAGAAATATTTAATAAACTTGAATCATTATTTGCCTGGACTCTTTGGGATTTGAAAGCTGCAAAAGTTGATCCGTCAACTTTAGGGATACCTAAACCTTAAAAATTGTTTAAACTATACTTAATTTAAAAAGGGCGGCTGAATAAATTAATTTATTCAGCCGCCTAAAATTATATAAAATTTATGGGATTCAGAGATTAGATTATGAAGAAGAAAGAACTGAGAAAAGCGGATTTTATAACCAGTGTTTTACTTTTGCTATTTAGTGTTTGGATCATTATGGAAACCCTCAAAATGCCAATGAAGGATACTTTTGGAGGCGTGCAAAATGTTTGGTATGTTTCTCCGGCTTTATTTCCCTTAATTATTAGCATTTTTATTATGATTTTAGGAATAGTGCTTTTGATTCATTCTATAAGTAGTGGTGGAGCAAAGAATTTTTTAAATAATTTTTCAATTAGATATAGAGGTATATCCGAGAAAAACATTAGATTTATTAGCATTTTATTAGCCTTACTCTCCTTTGTCTATTTAAATGTTCCTCGTATTGATTTCTTTATTTCTATTATTCTCTTTTTAACTTTTTTTATATCTGTCTTTTATTTTGATGATAAAGATCTATTAAAAAAATTAACTTTGTTTTATTTTACCGGAAGCATAATTTTTATTATTCTTTTTGTATTTGGTATTTCCAAAATTCTTAATTCTTATTATAAATATTCTACAGACATTCTAGCATTATTTTTCTATATAAGTTATATAATTTATAATTGGACAAAGGTAAAAAATAATCATATTTATAAAAAAAGACTTATAGTTTCTTTAATGGTAGCTCTTATAGTTCCACTAATTCTTTGTCCAACTTTTAGATATTTTTTATTAGTTCCTCTTCCTAAAGAAGGATTAATAATACAAATGATGCATAATATTTATTACTTTTTAAAATAATAGGAGTTAATATGTTTATTTTTGAACAGCTATTTGTTTTTTTTCAACAAATATTTATTTTAATTGCTAATCCCATTAATGTATTAATCCTTTTTGGTGCAGTCCTATTAGGAATTATCTTTGGAGCCATGCCTGGTTTAACGGCCACCCTTGGTGTAGCCTTGCTTGCTACTTTAACCTATGGGATGGATACCAGTACTTCTTTGGTTGCCCTGCTATCCATCTATGTAGGAGCAATATATGGTGGTTCCTATGCTTCTATTTTGATCAATATCCCAGGTACAGCTGCAGCAGCAGCTACTGCTTTAGATGGTTACCCTTTAGCATGTCAGGGAAAAGCAGGAAAAGCCTTGGGACTTACTACTACTGCTTCTGCAATTGGTACTTTTATAGGCATGTTATTCGTCATAACTATGGCTCCCCTTATTTCTGCATTTGCTCTTAATTTTACTTCATTTGAGTTTTTTTTATTGGCTTTCTTTGGAATAATTATTAGCGGAACTTTAACCAGCCATGATTTAGCTTATAAAGGTTGGATTGCTGGTTTTTTAGGTCTATTTTTGGCTTGTGTAGGGAGAGATCAGCTTCAATTTTATCCTCGCTTTACTTTTGGACTTAATGAATTAGATGGTGGGCTTGAGGTTGTACCGGTTCTTATTGGAGCATTTGGTATTCCCCAGATTATTCAAGTATTAAAAGATAAAATAATTTGTAGAAAGGCAAAACGTGTTCAAAGGATTTTACCGGAGTTTACTGAAATTCTTCACCACTTCCCAGATATTATACGTTCAGCATTAATTGGAGTAGGGATTGGAGCAATTCCTGGGATAGGGGAAGATATTGCTGGTTGGGTATCTTATGGGGCGGCTAAAAATTCTTCTAAACATCCTGAGAGGTTTGGAAAAGGTGAGGTCTCGGGAGTAATATCTGCTGAAACTGCTAACAATGCTTGTATTGGAGGAGCTATGATTCCTCTTTTAAGCCTTGGTATCCCAGGAAGCCCTCCTGCTGCCATGCTTTTAGGGGCATTTATGCTTCATGGAATTCAGCCAGGTCCTATGTTGACTTTTGATCGTCCACTTTTTATATTCCAGGTAGCCGCCATACTTTTATTAGCTTCCTTTGCAATGTGGATAACTGGTATGTTATTAGCAAAACAAGTAATAAAAGTACTAAAAATTCCACATTCTCTTTTTATGCCTATTATCGCTGTACTATGTGTAATAGGTTCATATTCTTTAGGTTTACGAATCTTTAATCTTTATTTGATGGTTCCTATAGGGATTTTAGCTTATTTCTTGACTGAGATGGAATACCCTATCGCACCTTTGGTTATTGGAGTTATTTTAGGTCCTATGGCTGATGCTAATTTAAGAAGAGCTTTAATGGTTTCTAAGGGAAGTTTTTTACCTATTATTACTCGACCGGTATCATTAATTTTAGTATTGGTTATTTTGCTTACTGTATTAAGTCAAACAAGATGGTATAAAACTCTAACCAAAAAAATAGTAATAAAGTTATTCGCGAAAAAGAAAAATAAATAAACTACTTTCTAATAATATTTAAAAACAATTTATAAAAGTAGAGAAATATTTTATGACTAAGAAAATAATTTTGGCTTTAGCTCCAACTGGTGGATGGGGGAAAGATTATAATAATCCTCTTGAACCAGAAGAAATAGCCAAGCAAGTTATTGCATGTGCAGAAGAAGGTGTGTCTTTAGTTCATCTTCATGCCCGAAATAGTAAAGGTGAATTAACTACAGATTTAAGCAATTTCTCAAAGAAAATTGAGCTAATTACTAATGAGTGCAGTGTAATCATTGAAGCCTCCACCGGAGGACTTTCCAATTTAACACCTCAGGGAAGAGCATTACCTCTTCAGAATGAAAAAGTAGAACTAGGTTCATTAAACATGGGCTCTTTAAATTTTCTTGACAAAGTATACATAAATACAGTACCGGATATTCGTTATTGGCTACAAAGAATGATAAAAAATAGGGTAAAGCCATCTATGGAGATATTCGATACTTCCAATATTGCTATTTCCGACCTTTTTATTAAGGAAGGCCTGATTAAACCACAATATAATTTTAATTTTATTTTTAATTATAAATGGGGCATGTTCTTTTCAATTTCAATTCTTGAACTTTTAAAATCTATGCTTCCCAAAGAAAGTATATGGGGTACTGTTTTTGGAGAAAGTAGAGATTTTAAACCTCATATACAAACTTCCTTTCAAGGGGCAACCATGATTAGAGTAGGTTTTGAAGATTCCAGGATTTGTAATTACAGGGAAGCAAAATCAAATCTTGAGTTAGTAAAAGAAATTCGAAGAGAATTAGAAATATCAGGTTTTGAGTTAGCTGATCCGGAAGAAGCAAGAAAGTTACTCGGAATAATATAATATAATTTACTTCCTACTTTAGTATATAATTTTTACTAACCCAAAGCGAAAAATATTATTATCAGATTTTGGACATCTGCTTTACCAATAAAAAATTATTTTCTATAAAGAAAATATATTCCTTTCAATAAATTTCCAGGTTGTTAAATAATCTTCTCCCGATATTAATTTATTAAATTCATTTCTATTTAAGTTGCTTAACAGTTTACATAGCTTGTTTGTAATGCGGGCATTAGCTTCAAAGGTGCCTTTAATATCCCATCGTGTAGGAGAGGTATCAGAAGTTATATAATCATTATAATTATACTCTTGAAGATAGTAGAGAAATTCAACATAATCCAAGAAGTGTTTGGTGCCAACAAAATAATCCCAATCCCATTGACCATTATTATCATTGATGTGAATATAAAAAGGAAATGGACTTTCCGCAATTAAAGAAACAACTTCTGCTGGATTTTCGTTACCAAACATTACTGAGTGTCCAAAGTCAATGGTTACTCCCATCTGTTTATTCCCAATCTCATTAAGCAAACAAAGGGTTTTAGCTGCGGTATCTATGAAACATCTCCCTCTGGTCTCAGCTGGTTTATACTCTATAAAAAGGGGAATTTCAGGGAGATAACTTGCTGATTCACCAAAGGCATCAATCAGGTATTTCCATGATTGTGCATAATTACAATTAAAACTAAATTCATATCCATCACCTAAGGGACAACAGGTTACTTTATTTGCTCCAACTTTCCTGGCGAAGTCTTTTGCATCTTTAATAAATTGCACTGCTTTAGCACGAACCTCTTTTTTATTCGAGGTTAAGCCTCCATTCTTGAATTCAGGCTCTGCTTTTACATTTACATTTATAGCAGCAATATTTATTTTATATTTGGATGTTAAAGTCTTAAGCTCATCAGAGTTACTAACCTCATAAGGAAAAACTAATTCCATGCCATCCATTCCCTCTATTTCAGAGACCATTTTAAATCGTTCTTCCAAAGTTTTATCTTCATTATATTCATGGAAACGATCCTTTGTTTTACTTAAGAAACTACTAATTACTGCTTGTTTTACCGGATAATCCATGATTATTTGCCCCCTTTTTTTTGTAGATAAGTTCTTTTACTTTATTAAAAATATGTTTTTTTGATATTCCATATTTGTCAATAATTTTATAATAATTTCCGCTTTCAGCAAAGGTATCATTAAGACCCATGTTATCAAAAAGAACTGGTTTGTTTTTTAAACAAAAGTTGGAAAGTTCGTAACCAAGACCATTTCTTTTTTGATGATCTTCTACAACCAGTAAAGCTCCTGTTTTTGAAATAGAATTTAGGAGACTTTTTTTATCAAAAGGTTTAATAGAATACATATCAATTACTTCAATAAAGATATTTTCTTTTTCCAGCTCATCAGCTGCTTCCAGTGCTTGAAAGACAATATCTCCATAAGTTACTACAGTTACATCTTTACCCCCTTGAATAGTTTTACTTCCTTTAAGCTCAAAAGTGTCTTCTTTGGAATAGATGTTAAAAAGAGGGTCTCGCATAAGTCTTACAAAAACAGGGCCTGGAGTTTTTATAGCCACATCGAATATTTTTTTTGTTGCTTCTGTATCAGCAGGAACAAGTACTTTCATATTGGGCAAGAGGGTCATAATACCTATGTCTTCTGTTGCCTGATGAGTGACTCCATCTATAGCAGGAGTTACTCCTCCGTGAGAGGATAAGAATTTGACATTTAAATTTGGATAACAAATGAAGGTACGAATCGCTTCAACAGCCCTCATGGTGATAAAAACACCATAACTGCAAACAATCACAGTTCTTCCATCAGCAGCCATACCGGCAGCAGCAGCCATAGTATTAGATTCAGCAATACCCATATTAAAATATCTATCAGGATATGCCTCACCAAATAAATAGGAATAAGTTGAGTATCCAATATCTGCTTCAAAAACTACAAAATCCTTATCAATTGCACCGTATTCTAACATTCTTTCGGAAAATGCCTGACGTGTTGCAATGTCTGCTTTACTTAACTTCATTATTACTTTCCTCGATCTCTTTAATAGCTTTTTTATATTCCTGTTGATTAGGTGCTTTTCCATGCCATTCTCTTATGTTTTCCATAAAACTTACACCTTTACCCTTTACTGTATTAGCTATAATACAAACAGGTTTACCTTTTATTTTTTTTGCCTTTTCTAAAGCAATTAAAATTTCTTTCATATTATGACCATTTATAGTTATAACATACCAGTTAAAAGCCTCAAATTTTTTATCGATAGGGTCCATAGGCATAACTTTTTCAGTAAAACCATCCATTTGTAAGTTGTTTTTATCTACAATGGCAGTAAGGTTGTCTAATTTATACTTGCTGGCAGAGGCAGCTGCTTCCCATATTTGTCCTTCATTGATTTCGCCGTCACCGAGAATTACATATATATGGTAAATTTTTTTAACTAATTTTCCTTCCAGAGCCATTCCTACTCCAAGACTCAAACCCTGGCCTAAAGATCCTGTGGTAATATCAACTCCTGGAGTCTTTAGCATATCAGGATGACCTTGCAAGATACTTTCAAATTTTCTTAATGTTTTTAATTCTTTAATAGGAAAGTATCCACGCATGGCAAGACAAGAATACCAAACCGGACAAGCATGTCCTTTTGAAAGAATAAAACGGTCTCTGTCAGGCCAACGCGGGTTTTTGGGATCGATTTTTAAAATATCAAAGTATAACGCTGTCACAATATCTGCTGCAGATAGAGCTCCACCAGGATGTCCTGACTGTGCTGTAAAAATCATATCAATAATATTTATTCGAACTTCTTTCGCTTTTTCTTTAAGATACTGAACCCTTTCTTCAAGATTTTGAAATTTGTTATTCATGTTTTTTCCTTAAATTTCTAGATTAATATGTACATTTATATTTATATAACACATTCTCAAATATGTCAATATTGTATACAATATTTATTGACTTATGCAATTAGTTATTATATGTTGATAGAAAGTAAAAGATAAATTTTAACCTATAAAATATATTTAAAAATTCTAAAAAATTATCTGATAGTTAAAAAGATGAAAGATAATAACTAAATTTAAAATAATGGAAAATATTTTAAATAATTGAATTTATTAAAAAAGATTGAAAAGGAGAAATATCCCATGCCCATTATAGATTCTAAGACCGGAAAAATTAGAAAAGATTATACAGTTGAACAATTGATAGAAAAAGCCTGGGAGATGAGAGCTTACAATATGGTAGCGATTACAGCCGCTGGCTCTGGCCATACTGGTGGGACCTTATCCATTATGGATATTGCTGCTGCCCTATACCTCAAAAAGATAAGGCATGACCCCACTAATCCTGCCTGGGAAGAAAGAGATAGAGTTTTCTGGTCAGTTGGTCACAAAGCCCCAGCCCTTTATGTAGCTCTCGCTGAGGCTGGCTATTTTCCCTTGGAAGATACCGTGAAACTAAGGAAATTATGGTCTGGTTTTGAGGGTCATCCTAATAGATTAAAACTACCTGGAGTGGAGCTTTCTTCTGGCTCCTTAGGCCAGGGTCTGGGAGTAGCCATAGGCTGTGCCCTAAATGCAAAATTAGAGAAGAAAGACTATCGAGTTTATTCTATCTTAGGAGATGGAGAACTAGACGAGGGTTCCCTCTGGGAGGCTATTATGTGTGCCTCTCATTATAATTTAGACAATCTTACCGCTATTGTGGATAGAAATGATTTACAGATCGATGGTCCTACTGAAGAGGTAATGAAATTAGAACCTCTTGCTGATAAATGGCAGGCCTTTGGCTGGCATACTATAGAGATTGATGGACATGATATGTCTCAAATATTAGAGACCTTAGATAGTGCAGAAAAGATTAAAGGAAAACCTTCGGTGATAATTGCCCATACCCTAAAAGGTAAAGGAGTCTCTTTTGCTAAAGGAGTAGTAGGTTATCATGGTATAGCCCCTAAAGATGGAAGATCAGGGAAGGAATCCTTAGAGAAAGCCTTAGAAGACATTGGAGACCCCCAATTTAGCGAAGAAAAAGTAGACCATCTCTTAAAGATAGCTACTGATTATCAAGCAAAAGTAGATCAACAGGTAGAAGATTCCCTGCCTAAATTTTCTCGCAATTACTGGTGGAATGCTACCTCTTTAATGCAGGTCAAGATGGAACCTACACGTAATGGTTTTGGGCAGGCTATAAAAGAATTAGGTAAAGATAAGAAAATTGTAACCCTGGGGGCAGATATCACCTCTTCTATCAGGATGGATGAATTCTATGCCTCTCATCCCGAGAGAAAGAATAGATTTTTCGAAATAGGTATCGCCGAGGCTAATATGACTCTGGTAGCCTCAGGTCTGGCCAAAGAAGGAAAGATCCCCTTTATCGGTTCTTACGGAGTCTTTGTAACCGGTAGGAATTGGGATCAGCTTCGGACTACCGTCTGTTACAATAACTATAATGTCAAAATAGCTGATGCCCATGCTGGTATCTCCGTAGGAGCTGATGGGGCTACCCACCAAGCCTTGGAGGATATTAGTAATCTCTATTATCTACCCCATATGCACCTTGCTATTCCTGCTGATGTAATAGAGACTGAAAAAGCGACTCATGCTATAGCCTATATCAAAGGACCAGCAGTAGTGAGATATGCCCGAGAGGCTACCCCGATAGTTACTACTGATAATACCCCTTATCAGTTTGGTTTAGCCAATGTCATCCGCTACCGAGGCGAAAGGGAGAATTTTATAGAGGCCTTTGAAATAAAACTCTCTTCTGATTATGTCTCAGAGAAAGAAGATCTTACCCTGATCGCCTGTGGTCCGATGGTGGCTGAGGCTATGCGAGCTGCCTATATCTTAAAGGAAGAATATAATATGGAAAGCCGAATTCTCAACATTCATACCCTAAAGCCAATCGACAAAAAGGCCATTATAAAAGCAGCTGAAGAAACAGGTATAATAATCACCGCCGAAGAACATCAGGTAGGTGGTTTCGGAAACATCGTAGCCGGAGTGATAGCCCAGGGTAAAAGCTATAACAATCCACTACTAATGGATATGATCGGAGTAGAGGATAGATTTGGCGAGTCTGGAGCTCCCTGGGAGTTGACTAAAGTATTTGGTTTGACTGCTGAGCATATTGCAAAGAGGGCTAAAGAATTGTATGATAAAAAACCAAGATAAATAAAATTGTATTAAAAATCCTTTGCGAAAAATAAGAAAAATTTATCCTGCTAAAAAAATTATCTTAAAATGTATTGATAAATTAAAAAATATTTAATATTAAACTAATTAGCGAAAGTAAAATTAATATCGTAAAAAGATTTAATAGGTATTTGCCAATGTTTAACAATCTTACCATCTCATTAGGTATTATTTTTTTTGGATTAATTGTGGGTTATATTATTCAACAATTAGAGCAAAGAAGAATTATTCGACTACCTATTAGCTTGGAAAGATTGCGGAAACTCCTCCAAAAGATCGGGCTTTTGTTCTTTATGCCCATTTCTTTTATAGGGGCATTGTGGATAATTAAAATGGATAATATTAAAATTGCTGCCCTGCCATTTCTTGGAATTTTTGCTCTTCTTGTTGGGGGGTTATTAGGCCTTACTGCCGCAAGATTTCTTCGACTAAAACAAAAAGATACTGGATCTATGTTTACCTGTGGGTCGTTTACCAATATTGGTTCTATTGGGGGATTGATTTGTTACCTATTTTTAGGAGAAAAAGGGTTTGCCTTCGTTCCCATCTATAAATTATT
>Ga0209979_1004389_pt1 | contig 11710 bp, 11 predicted proteins | sample AnhtaG_FD_183114 | JGI IMG/M metagenome (GOLD analysis project Ga0209979, IMG submission 183114) | Deep subsurface microbial communities from Anholt, Denmark to uncover new lineages of life (NeLLi) - Anholt_01485 metaG (SPAdes) (version 2) | ecosystem: Environmental > Aquatic > Marine > Oceanic...
TTGGTTGCCATCCTCGACACTGGCATTGACAAAGACCATAAGGATCTAATCGGTAAGGTTATGGCTGAGATTAATTTCAGCGACAGCCCGGTAGCAGATGACCTTCACGGCCATGGTACGCATATTGCCGGCATAATCGCTGCAGATACGGACGATGCTATGGGTGTTTCTGGGGTAGCTCCAGGGTCTCTGATGATGAACGTTAAAGTGGCGGATGATAGAGGCAGATGCGATGCGGTTGCAATAGCTGACGGCATCGTGTGGGCCGTGGAGAGCGGCGCTGCAATTATCAATATAAGCCTGGCTCTTTCCGAGCCATCGGAGGTCCTGGAGGAGGCGATAACCTATGCCTGGAACCATGGGGCAGTAATAATTTCAGCTGCAGGCAATAGCGGTGGTTCAGCTCCGCAGTATCCGGCCTACTATCATCAAGTTATTGCTGTTACTGCCACTAGTGAGGATGACTCGCGGGCACCGCTAGCTAGCTATGGCGACTGGGTAGATGTTGCCGCTCCAGGGTACCAAATCTACTCTACACTGCCGGACAACGAGTATGGTTATAAAACCGGCACCTCCCAGGCTGCAGCCTATGTTGCCGGGCTAGCTGCGTTTCTCTACAGCATAGCTACTGATAGCGACGGCGATGGCTTGGTCAATGACGAGGTCAGATCAGCCATCGAAAGCAGTTGTCAGCAAATCGATGGCAACGGCATGGGAAATGGCTTAGTGGACTGGGCGAAGGCGGTTGCCCTGCTCGATACGTGAAGCGAATTTGCTCCCATTGTCGCTCTCTCCCTGTGCTTTGGTACTGAAAGCGCCCTACCTATAGGAGCAAACAGGCTTCCCAGCGACAACGGTCAAGCCCGGCCAAAGCCTATATTCAGTCCCCCTACTCCTTCTCCAGTTCGAGGATGGCCACCAGTCCGTGTCCACAACCGATTCCCCGCTGAAGCCTTATTTCCAACTCCCTGAGGGCATAGCCCAGACGTGGCTCGATGATGTTGGCTCTAACATCTCCCGTCCCTGAGTGGTGGACGGCGGCGATGAGCCGACGCATTTCAGCCATGGCTATTCTCAGAGCCCGGGGGTGATGCTGTCCTATCTCAGCCCTTGGTAAAGCTTTGGCCCTATCGTAGTGGCCAAGGAGGGCGATTACATATTCAACGAGAGCATTCCAAGAGTTGTGGAACATAGTGTAGAACTCGTTTGCCTCAGGGAACCCGTCTTTAGGAACATAGCTGATTAAAAGGCTTTCGAGGTCGGTCCGTATGTTGGGCTCGAACAGGGAGTTGACCTGTTGTCGCATCGGCTGGGCATGGGGATTGTAGTCGCCGGTATCTATGTGGCGACCGACCAGTACAGAGCGATCGAATAGCTGTCTTAGCCTGATCTTGACCCCTGATCGACGCCTTGCGCTCTGGATGATGGACAAGACCTCGCGACGGGTGAGGAGTAATAGGGTCAGTGAACTCAGCTCCCGGTAGTCCCTCTCATCCTTGGGATAAATATAGGAAATCACATATTCCATCCACTGCTCGTGCTCCAGATCATTGCTCCACAGCGATTGCCACTCGTAGGAATAGCGGCCGAGCCAGTCAGCGATGATGAGGGAGCCATCCCGGCCATTTTGGGCAAGCTTTGCCAGCAGCTTTGCATTCAGCTCGTGGCCGTTATGGGAAGGGCTCCCATAGGATGCAAGGCAGATGTCATAGGGTTCTTCAGACTCAAGGTCTAGTTCATTGAAGTTGCTCTCAATGAAGGTCATGTTGCGCTGATGGCCATATATAGCATTGGCCTGGGCTATGAGTCCGGGGTTGAGGTCGACCCCCTTGTAGAACTCCAGTAGCCCGGGCTCGATGGCTATGTTGGCATGGGAGGAAAGGGCGGTGTCCCCCCGCTTGACCCCCATAAGCAGCTCATAGCCATCGCCGCTGCCACAGCCCACGTCCAGGATGCGAAGCTTTTCGTCCTTCTGCCTTTTACCGTCTACCATCCTCTCTATATAAGGCTGGATGAAGAGCCGCATTACCTCATCCTCCCACAGCCGCCTCACATTGTCGTACTTACCGGTGAGGCCAGTGACCTTCTCATACTGGCCGCTCCTTATAGCCTCATCATAGGCCGATCTCTGGTATGTCACGGCCCACCTCGCAACCCTTGCTGCAATTCCTCCACCACCCTCACTGCGTGGAAGGCATCGGCGCCGTAGCCATCGGCACCGATCTCAGCAGCGAACTCCGCCGAGATTGGGGCGCCGCCGATAATCACCTTGACCTTATCCCTTAGCCCAGCCTGGGCCAGGCTGTCGATGGTTTCCTTCATCGCCGTCATTGTGGTGGTTAGCAGCGCCGAAAGACCGATAATATCGGGCTTCTCCTCCCTGACTATGGCCACGATCTGCTCCGGGGTGATGTCAGAGCCCAGGTCCTTCACCTCATAGCCAGCTCCCTTTAGGATGATGCACACAATGTTCTTGCCTATATCGTGGAGATCACCCTTGACCGTGGCCATCAACACCTTCCCCTTGGATGTCATGCCCGATTTAGCCAGGTGAGGTGACAAGATATCCATGGCTGCCCCTACAGTCTCCGCTGAGGCCAGCATATCGGGGATGAAGTACTCCTTCGCCTCAAACTTCCGCCCCACTACCTTCATCGCCTCAGTCAGACCCTCCATAACTATATACCTGGGGTCTATCCCTCGGTCTAGTGCCTGCTGTACGAGTTCCTTGACCCCAGGTTGCCCTATCATCCCCTCTTCGAAGCCCTCGTCGTCCTTGTCCATGCGACCCTGGATCACGTTCTGCCTTACTTGCTCTATGATATCATCGCTCATGCTATCCCTCGCGGTATGAATTAAGTCTGGGCAGTATCCCAGGAACCTCCCTAAATACCCTATCGGTAATCTCCGGTGAGATATGCTCCACCGGACGCAGAAGCAACTCCTGCAACCTCTCATTGGCCCGGAGCAGGACCTCGTCCCTTGCCTTATCGCCCTCAAAGGGGTAGGGCAGGGTTACTTCCCCGGAGCGCATCTTTGGCCGAATGTAGCGTACAAAGAGCTTCTGCGGTGTAGTCATCACTTGGCGTATCTGCTCCAACGATGTAGCCACCTCGGCTTCATCCACCTTGGGTGCCCGGAGCATGGATTTCACCCAGCCGATGTGGGCATCGTCCAGCACTGCCTGAACCGGGCAGAAGGTGGCGGTCTTGTCCAGCAGGCCGAAGGCGTAGTGGATGTATTGAGCGCCGCTCAAGGCGATGACTATGTCGGAGAAGAGCTTCTCCACCGTGGCCTGAATGCCGGGGACCTTGACATCGGCGACTCCCGCCGTGGAGTAGCAGGGAAGGCCGTAGAAGCGGGCCATCTGGACGCAATCGACATTGTACTGATTGAACTCCGGGACACCATATGAGTCGGCCAGGTCTTCAAGTCCGGCTCTGGTGGGCACGCTGCCATAGATGACCGGAGACCCCGGCTTGACCAACTGACTGAGGGCCATACCGGCGAGGATCTCGGCATTAATTTGAGCTACCATGCCATCCTCTTTGATGGGAGCGGTTGACCCTCCCTGGGGGGAGGCCGAGATCACCAGTGGCATCCCCCTTCTCACTATCTCAATGCACTTTTGGGTGGTATCGTCCACCAGTTGAAGGGGGCTCTTGAAGACGCAGGTGATGAATGAAATGATGGGGTTACGCCTTAGCTCCTCCTCGCCGCCAGCGATTATCTCCGCCAGCCGGATCACCTCATCCAGCTTATCCAGGCTGGTTAGGCCAGCCATGACATGCTTGGTCATGTTGTTGAGGCAGGCAAAGAACTTATTGACATCCTTGTTTTCCTCAGTGATGTCCTCGTCCTGAATGTTCACCGGGCGTATGAAGCCGTCGAGGTTGTCCAGGTGCTCACCGAGTCGGGCGGCAGCACAGAGATCGGCCAGCATACCACGCCGCGGATGAAAGGTCGCCAGCTCAACCTCAACGCTGTGATCCGTTTTACTGACGAAGGTCTCCACCTGCATATCAAGCCACACGTTGGTCTCCGACCCGCTGGCGAAGTATACCCGGGGCTCGCTTCCATCCAAAATCAGGCTGTTCTCCTCCCGCCTGGCCCCCAGCTTTACCACCTTGGGAGTTGTCTTTAAGGCGCTGAGTACCAGCGCCTCGGGGATGCTCAACTGCCAGTGCCCAGCCGATGGCTCGCTAATGACCTTGGCCCCGTGGCTAGAAAAAATATCTGCCGCCTCACGGTTGTAGCACATGATGCCAGGATGACGCAGGATCTCTATAGAAGCACAGTGGATGCTCTCTATCTGATCCCGGTCGAGCCTCTCATATATCCTGTGGACCAAAACACCCTCTCTGGGCATGGCCTACTCCGTTATCCTTCCTCTTCGGTAGTCCTTGAGATAGCCCTTACAGAATGGGTCATAGCCCAGAACTACCTGTGCCGCCTTGATGTGGGCCATCAGCCTTGTGTCTAGGGGGTCCAGGATTACCGAGTCCAAGCCCAGGAACATGGCCATTGACAGCAAGGCCCGATTTATCGTACCCCTCAGCGGCAAGCCGTAGGAGACATTGCTCAAGCCGAGGGTGGTCTTAGCCTGAGGATAGCGGGTCTTAATCTGCTCCAGCGCCTTCAGGGTAACCATCCCCTGTTCGGTGTCTACTGAAAGGGGAAGGACCAGAGGGTCGATAAATATCCTCTCAAAGGGCACACCATAGGCCGCAGCTCGTTCCAAGATGCGATGGCAAGCCTTCAGCCGGCCCTCCACATCTCTGGGGACGCCACTATCGTCCATAGCTAGGGCGATGACACTAGCCTGGTGCTCCAGGGCCAGGGGCAAGAGGGCCTTAAGCTTCTCCTCCTCGGCGTTTACCGAGTTGATGATGGCTGTATCGCCTCGATAATGTATCAGACCTTCTTTGATCGCCTGGGGCGCTGAGCTATCTATTGCCAGGGGGGCATCGGTCGCTGCCCGAACCGTGTCGATGGTCCACCTGAGGTCCTCCACCTCCTGCTCCAATCCCTGACCCCTTCCTGCGTTCACATCCAAATAATGAGCCCCAGCATCCACCTGCTGGCGAGCAAGCTCCTGCAGGAAGGAAGCATCCCTATGGCCTATAGCCTCGGCCACCCGCTTGCTGGTGGCGTTTATCTTTTCACCGATTATTAGCATAACACCTCAATCTATAATCCCCGGTATCTCCTCAAGTATCCTTTGCCTTACCTCATCCGGGAGCTGGTAGCCGGGGGCAGAGAGTATCTCCTCAACCCTCTCATGGGCTCTCATGTATGTGTCCCTTTTGCCTTTGGCCTGCCACTCTTCCAGGTTATCCCTTTCGCTCAAAGTAGGCTGGTAATGCTCGGTGCGCATGTATTTCCTGGTATGCCTGGTGGAAACGAAGTGCCCCCCGGGGCCCACCTGCTTGATGAGGTCAAAGGCAAGGGAATCTTCATCCACCCTTATTCCCTCTACCGCCCGCATCACCATTCCTAGGATCTCGTTATCCGCCACATATTTCTCGTAGCTCACACTGAGGGCGAAGTCGAGCAAGCCCGCGGCATCATGGATGAAGTTAGCCCCGGCCAGGGCGCAGAGCAGGCTTGAGAGTGCCGACTCATAGCCGCACTGGGCATCGATGGTCTTAGCATCGGACATACCGGCGGTGGCGTAGAACGGGAGGCGATAGAACTGCGCCATCTGGGCGCCGGCGGCATTCAACAGCCCCATCTCGATAGCACCGGTGATGTATTTCAGGTCGCGAAGGTCGGTGCTGGAGGCCACTGAGCCGTAGATCGCCGGGGTGCGGGGATTCACCAGTTGGGTGAGACAGATCCCGATGAGGGAATCCACGTTCTGAATCACCAGGTTGCCAGCCAGTGTCACCGGGGAGGTAGCGCCGCACAGGGGCTCAGCGGGAACCACTATGGGAATGCCGGCCTCAGCAATGGCCACAATCATGTCCCCGTAGGCCCTATCCATCTTAAGCGGGCTTATGGCGCATATTATCATAGAGATGATGGGGTGGCGACGAAGTTTCTCTGCAGAGCCAACGATGATCTCCGCCATCCGGATCACATTCTGGATGCCCTCCGGAGTGTAAACCCCGCCCATAATGTGCTTTGAGGTATTGTCCAAGCCGGCAAAGAAGCGGTTGACATCCACACCCTCCACTGGGACATCGTTGGGATAGGTGGGTAACAGGAAGAAGTGGATGTTGTCCAGGCCATCGACGAGCTTGGCGATCTGCTTCAGGTCGTTGAGGGTGGCCCTTCGTCTTTCTCCCGACTGCGTGTCGATGACATGAAGAGCGGTGCCTCCGGTGCCAGCATAAACCCGAGCCCCACCCAGGGTTATGTGATGCTCCGGGTGGCGACCATACAGGGTGACCTCCGATGGCGCCCGGGAAACGAGCTCCATGACCGTCTCCCGGGGCAGCTTGGCGATACAACCCTGTACATCAGCCCCGGCATCTCGGAAAAAGGCTAGCGCCTTCTCCGAATTGACCTGGAAGCCTACCTCCTCAAACACCTTCATTGAGGTGTCGTGGATCTGGGCTATATCATCATGCGACAGCGGCTTGTAGCTGCCGCCTTCCAGTCCCTTTCTGACCATATCACCTTCGGCTTTGACAATCCATCTGGGTGCACAAGCGGCAGGGCGAAAATTTGATCTGACGTTTCTCCGACCGGCCGAGGCCGATGATGCCGGAGACCGATTTTCGGGGCATCATGAGGCATTCCTCGGTGAGATTCACCCCTAGGGGGGCCGAATTCATGGCCTGAAAAAGGACCCTCTGCTGGGTGATATCCCAGTCGCAATATCCAGGGCTAAATCGCAGCGTTGTCTCAGCGCCATTGGAGATTGCAAGCTGTCGAACTTTGTCCTGAAGATAGCAGGCCGTTTTCTCCGCTGCCTCGGAGCCTACGGCGTCGAGTATGGTAGCCTTCAGCATCTGTCCTTCCTTCGTCAATTGGGCCACTCTCTCCTCGAGGCGCCGGCCTATATTGCTCACGAAGAAGGCAACCTGCTGGCAGCGGGCCAGCACGAGGCTCAACACCTCGCTGGTTATTGTCAGGCCATCCTCCAGGATAACCCGGGGGCGGCGGATCCGTCCTATGTTCATGATCTGGTAGAAACAAGAGGGCTGGATAAGTCCATAGGCTTCCTCAATCTCCTCGTCTATTATGGATGAGATGGATCCGTTAGGGCCTTGATTTCTCGCGTAGCCTAGATAGCGGCACACCTCATCCTTGTCTATCTCTATTTCGAAGTCCCTGATCGCCTTGACCATGGAACCCCCTTTCCTTATCAGCTTGATCAATACGAATGCGATACCGTGCTAAGAGCGAAAATCCCCTTTCCCTGGATCCCATCTGGCTACCAAGTGGGCTACTGCCGGTTGGGGGAATCTATCTTTAAAAATTCGGTAGTAATATAACTCCTCTGCTGAATGGAGCTTCAGCCCCTCATCCGTCTGCCGATGAGACGTGAAGTCCGAGCTTGAGACCGTTTTTTCAGCCAGAGGGCCCATGATGGCGGACGACCCAGCCCCTGCGGCAAATGGTCGTTTAATTCGCCATACGATATTATCGGGAAGGCGTCCGGAAAACGCACGGCGCAGGATCCACTTTTCAACCTGCTCCTGGCCGTAAACCTTCCATCTGGCCGGTATCTTGAGGCAGAAGTCGGTCACCGCCCTATCAAGGAAGGGGGTGCGAAACTCCAACGAATGAGCCGACATCATCCGGTCCAGCCTTTGCAGCCCGGTGTTATAGGCCACTTCAATCAGCCGATCCATCATCTTTTGTAGCTCTGCCTCGTCCTTGGCCGTCTTCAATTCATGGTAGCCACCGAGGAATTCATCGGAGCCCTCGCCGGTGAGCACGCAGCCAGTATGCCTCGCAGCCAGACGCGCTGCGAAGTAGTTAGCTGCCGCTCCCCTCACACAGTCCTCCTCAAAGGACTCAAGGTAATAGATCACTTGGGGCAGGGCCTCAGCTATCTCACTTTCGGTATAGGTGTATTCGTGATGCTCGGTTCCCAGATAGCGTGCCACCTCACGTGCCCGCTCCCGATCCTCTCCATCGCCTATACCTACAGTGAAGGTTTTGAGGTTAGGCCGATGTTCCTTGGCCAGGCAGGCGATAATGCTGCTGTCCAGCCCCCCACTCAACAGCACCCCATCAGGCACGCCATCGGCCATACGCCTCTCTACCGCACGCTCCATCAGATCGGCTAGAATCCGAGCTGCCTGCTCCGGAGTGTCGAAATCGGGGGTCTCTTCACCGACAGTGGCATATTTCTCGAAACCCAGTGTGGAGGTGTATATATGCTGCGGCGGAAATTCTTTGATATCGTTGGTCACATGGCAAAGGGCCTTGGCCTCGGAGGCGAAGAAGAATTCACCGTCCCGCTGGCCGTAGTATAGGGGTTTCAGGCCCACCGCATCCCGAGCCAAGATAAGATTGTTACCATCGGCTATGGCGCAGGCGAAATCGCCATCCAGCGCCTCGGCAAACCTGTGGCCATGTCTCTCATATAAAGAGAGCAATAACTCGGCATCGGCCAACCCTGTGCCTTCTGCATCGTAAACATGGCCATCGAGCACAGCGGTCCTGTCCCCATGGCAAGCATAGGCCCTGGGCTTGGGCATCTTCTCCGAGGGCAGCACGCAGCAGCCCAACCTCACATAGTGCTCAGGGCTGAGCCAAGCCTCATGAGGCCCCCTGTGCTTTAGCCTCTGGAGCAAACCTTCCAGATTAGCACCGCTTGCCGTTATTCCTGCAATTCCTGCCATTATTCAAACCTAACTACTAAGCAAAACCAAGCGTTTACCCATCTAACCAAGCGGGGATAGCTCTGTTTTAAACTGGCTTCAATCAGCTTCAGACAACAAGAGGCTTGTGCCTCACTGCCGAATCCACCATCGTCCCACACACCCTCTAAAAAGCCATCCCTATTGGGCTCACTGAGCTGCCTTCCAGTGAGCGGTCGCTACAGAGCCAGTATTAGATTGTGGCTACTAAGGAGGGAAGTTCATGGGGGGGAGGGTTTTCAGCGGAGGAAGATAGAGGCCAGCTGGGGGAATATGTGGAGGAGATAATAAAGTGAGGGGGTTTTGCAACTCTACTGCAGTCCAAACTGTAACACGGATCCAGGCAACTTATTTCAATCCAAATGTCCTATACTCATACCTCGTCCCTATATTATTATATTCGCGGGTGTCTGTCAAGCGAGCCTCTATGATGGGAGGCAATAGGGCTCGCCAACCGAGGTCTATGTCCGCTGAGAAGAGCATCACCGCTCTCCCCATCTCAGCGGACACTAGCCCTCCACGACGTCCTTTTTCAGGCCTCTTCGCCTTTTCAAAGCTAATTTGGGATCATTGTAATACCTATCGTATCCAGTCCAGATACCAAACCAAAGGTTATTCTGTGGACACAAACAGGTTCGAAAGCACCACAAATTGCCCAATTATGAAGCACTGGACCTTGATAAACCCATCCCCCAAGCGTATACTGACTGAGGCTCAGTCAACCAAATTGTCAAAGATGGGCTAAGAATACAATGCTGGATCGGGCATCATTCATTCTTGTACAGGGTGACATGAAACGCGAACAGGTGGCTTCGATATCGGCAGGGGGGCAATAATGACAAACTCTTTAGCTCGATTGCGGGAGGACATTATCAAAGGGTATGATGACAGGGTAGTGGAGGACTTGAAGCTGGTGCTTGACGAAGGAAGCAGCCCGCTATATGTCATTAACTCCTGTCTCGTTCCGTCCATCATTGATGTTGGCATTATGTGGAATGCGGGCGACTATTACTTGCCCGACGTGATATTAAGCGTCGAGGCTTTCAAGGCGGCTAGCGCATCATTGAGTTGTTGAAAAGCCAGAAAGAGCGAACCATCGGGCGCGTAGTCATTGGCGTAGTTGAGGGAGATGCGCACGATCTGGGTAAGGATATCGTCGCCGCTATGCTTACATCTACAGGCTTTGAGGTCAGGGACTTGGGCATAAATGTCACCACTGAAACTTTCCTCTCCGCGGTGCGAGAGAGTCGACCCAATATTCTAGCCCTAGGCGCCTACATGAGCAGCCACCGTATTCCCGATAGGAGAGGTAATGAAGATACTGAACGATACCACGCTACGTCAGGTAGTGAAAGTCATGGTAGGCGGTATACCCATTACACGACGGATCGCCAAGCAAATGGGCGCCGATGGCTACGGGGAGGATGCCTTGGAGGCGGCAGCCTGGGCCAAGATGCTTGTTGGGGTTGAGGATACGGACAGCAGTGCTTTCTTGAATCGATCGCCCGATGTGGGTTCACTTACATGTCGGAGGGTACGAAAATAGGAGGTAATAGTTAGGTGATCCAGGCAGTTGCAGGCCAGAAGAGTGCTGAAACGCCGGAAGGCACGAAAGCGGGCAATAAGAACAGCAGAGCAAGGAGACAACCCGCCAGCGTATTTTGAAAGCCGCAATAGACGTCTTCTGTGATAAAGGGTATCTGTCAGCCAGCGTGGAAGAGATCGCTAAAAGGGCAAAGGTTAGCGTTGGAGCGGTGTTTTTCCACTTCAACGACAAGAGAAGCCTGTTCGTGAGCACCATCAGGGAGGCCAACCTACGGTATGTAGCTAGGCTGGAGGGAGCTGTTGACCGCATCTCGAACTCGCGCAAAGGCGTAATTGACAAGATAGAGGCCATAACCCAGAGCCACCTCAAGATAGCTATAGCCTATACGGAGTTCTATACCAGCGCCATACACGAGGTATTCATTATAGATCTAGAATTCGATCTCATCCCAAAGGAGTTGTGTCAGAGTATCATTGCCAAGCTGGAGAAGCTTATCGAGGAAGGGATCGATGAGGGGGTTTTCGCTCCGGGGGTCAACGCTAAGGCTGTAGCCCACCTCCTGTTTTACATACCTATTGTGACACTATCCCAAAGGGGGCTGTACGGCGATACCGAGCGAGGCCTCAAAGCACGGTGCAGCGAGGCAGTTCGCAGCCTGAGAAATGGGTTGCTGGCAGAGCAGGGCGAGCCATACCTGTCTGCACGTACGATGGCTGAGGTGTCATCGGTTGGGGAAGGCTAATAGTGGCCAGTCTATAGCAACGGTAAGCCGGATGGATAAAGAGGAAAAGGCCAGATTTCAGATAGTATATCAACCCTCGGGGAAGAGCGGTACATACAAAGGGCCTATCAGGCTCCTCGATGCTGCCCGTCGAGCTGGAGTAGGACTGGAATCGGTATGCGGTGGCATAGGCGATTGTGGCCGCTGCAAGGTAATAGTGACAAAGGGCCCCACCTCGCATCTGACCGGTATCGAGGAGACCCTTCTCACCGAAGAGGAGCTAAAACAGGGCTATCGCCTGGCCTGCTGCACCAGGGTCTACGGGGAGGCTGAGGTCTTCTTGCCACCTTCCGTCAGGCTGGAGCGGCAGCGGTTACAACTCGAGGCCGTTGAAATGCCGCTGGAGGTGGAACCAGTGGTGAGAGAATACCTGATTGATCTCCCTGCGGCAACCTTGGTCGATATCCGCCCCGACTTCAGGCGGCTCCGAGAGGCGCTGAAGGCAACCCACAGCGTGGAGCCTGAGCTGATAGATTACAGTGCCCTAAAGGCGGTCTCGCCAATGATCCGGGAGGAAGAGTGGTCTGTCAGGGTAGCGCTCAGAGGAAATGAGATCATATC
>Ga0209979_1004391_pt1 | contig 11706 bp, 10 predicted proteins | sample AnhtaG_FD_183114 | JGI IMG/M metagenome (GOLD analysis project Ga0209979, IMG submission 183114) | Deep subsurface microbial communities from Anholt, Denmark to uncover new lineages of life (NeLLi) - Anholt_01485 metaG (SPAdes) (version 2) | ecosystem: Environmental > Aquatic > Marine > Oceanic...
GCCTATGTTCCAGCGACTTCTGCAAAAGCCTTAGAAAAGGCTAGAGAAATAGGTAGAGAAGAGGGATTAAATTATGTTTATGTGGGCAATCTCCCTGGTCATCCTTTCGAAAATACCTATATCCTTGTTTTCTTCACGTTTTTATCTAAAAACTGGGGGAGGGCAAGGTGTTAAGTCAGTTGACAAATTTAAAAATTGATGTATTGTAATATCATATAACGATATACCAATATTGATGGTGATAAATGAAACAGAGAAAAACGGAAATGACAGCTATCTTAAGAAAAATTGAAACTTGCTCAAATTAGCATCTAACAAGGAAAAGAACAAAAAAGTTGCAACAAATTTGAGCGAAAATTTGTAAAATTCTCAAGAGTTTAACCTCTAGAATGCTTGTCTAGTAAGGGCTAGATAAAGTGGAGGTGAAGTCCAAAAAGGTAGGTTTCTGAAAACAAGAACTGATGAGCCTTTTCGAATTTCGTGAAAGGCACATAAGGCCGGGAGGGAGGTGAAAAGCAGGTAGGCCATTAACTGGGAAATAAAAGAGAGCTTTCCAGAAAGAGAGAAGCGTTGAAAAATTAGTTTCTCTTTTGGAAACTTCTCATAAAAGAATGAACTATGTTTTGAAAAGGAGGAAGTAGAGGTTATGAAAAAGAAAAAAATTCTTGTTCTGTTTACGGCGGTTTTGGTATTGATTTTTTCCTTTTCTTCTCTCGTGTACGCTGCAGAAAAAAAAGTGAGAATAGGTTACATTACCCGGTTATCTGTGCCGTGGTGGATAGTATGCGAGGACGGGTTTAGAGATGCTGCCGCTGATTTCGGTTTTACGCCAGTCATTTACCATCCGCCACAATTAACGGTTGAGGATCAGGTCAGGGTCATGGAAAGCTGGACAGCAGCTGGATTAGATGGTATTCTCATAGGTCCAAATGATCCTGCAGCACCAATTGGTGCAATAAATGAAGCTATTGATGAAGGGATACCTGTATTAACAGGTTACGGTGTGGACTCGCCTGACAGCAAGAGACTCCTTTTTTTGGGATACGACCCATACAACCTTGGAGTTGCACTGGGGAAAGGGATGTTGGTAGTGTTGGAGCTTACAGGGACATCGCCTCCGGGGAAAGTAAGCTACCATACAGGTGGCATGGCATCCACCGAAGATGTGGCAAGTTTTGAAGGTTTTAAAAATCCTGTAGAAGCGGCTGGATACACAGTAGTGGAACCGATTTTGGATGGAGGTGATCCAGCTCAGGCTATGGCTCTGGCTATGCAGACTATAGAACTTTATCCGGATCTTGTGGGGATGCTTGGGTACTACGATTATACGGGACCATCTTTGGGAAAGGCTGTCACAGATGCAGGAAAAATAGACGAGATCGCAGTTCATGCTGATGGACTTATCGGGGAAATGGTTCCATATATGAAAACAGGTGCCATAGATGCCACGATTGATTTAGTACAGTACGATGGCAGTTATCTGGCTGGTGAGATTCTATATAAGCTTGCCTTGGCTGGCCCGGAGAACTGGGACGCTGTCTTAAAAGCATATAAGCCAGAATATCCTGCAGATAAGGAGCGATTGTTAGAGTTCGGTTGGGTGACATATGAAAAAGTTAATGTCAAGAAGTGGCCTGAGATAGGTTGGATTATGACAATTAAAGAACATCAAGAGGAGTATCCAGAAGTCTGGAAGATCATCGGTTAGTTAGGTACAGAGAAAAACATAGTGCACCTCCAGCGGAATAGAACCAAAGGAGGTGCACTATATTTTTAGACATCAGCTTTTTTCACAGACTTTAAAAATTCTAAACAAGGAGTAATTTTAATGCGAGAAATAAGGCGAGAAATAATAAGAGTGGAAAAGATAAATAAAGGGTTTGGCAATATTTTTGCCTTAAAAGATATAAGTTTTACCATTCATGAAAAAGAAATTATAGGGTTAGTAGGAGATAACGGTGCGGGAAAGTCCACTTTGTTAAATATTCTAGTAGGATTATTTCCACCAGATGAAGGGAAAATTTATCTTGAAGGAAAAGAGGTGCGATTTTCTTCACCCGCAGATGCAAGAAGTCAAGGTATTGAAATTGTATATCAATTTGAAAATTTGATCGAAGGAATGAATATTTATAAAAATTTCTTCTTAGGAAGAGAAATTATCAAAAAAGTAGGTTTCATTAACGTGCTTGATAGGAAGAAAATGAGAAAGATTAGTGAGGAAAAATTATACGAGATTGGTATTAGAAAAAAGTCGGAACAATTAGTAGCATCACTTTCTGGAGGGGAAAGACAAGCAGTCGCTCTTGGGAGAGTGTTTCACTTCGGAACGAAGGTTTTGCTTTTAGATGAACCAACAACTGGTTTGTCAATAAAGGAAGTAGATAGATCTTTAAGAAGGATAAAGACAGTCCGCGATAAGACTTCTATACCTATCATTTTTGTAACTCACAATGTACGTCACATATTTCCTATTGTAGATAGGATAGTAGTACTTGACCGGGGAGAAAAAATTTGCAACAAGAAGACGGAAGATACAACAATCGACGAAATTGTCCAGTTAATAGCAAAAGAGAAAATTCACCTGCATTAAGGAGGTAAAAAAATGCAAATAAGGAGCTCACTTAAAAAATATCTTTCCATCACTGAGGTTAATAGATTTATTTTATTAATATTTTTGTCTCTTGGTATATTTATTATCAATCCTTTTTTTTACACTGCGGCGAACTTAAGACTTATAGTTATATGGGGTTCAATTTTTTCGTTAATGGTTTTGGGGGAAATGTTTTATTTGATTCCCGGAGGACTTGATTTATCCTTTGGAGGAGTCATTTGCATATCCAATGTGTTAGCTGCCATGCTTGTTTTACGGTATGGTTTTGAGATGTGGCAGGCAGTATTAATTGTTTTAATAACAGGAGCTGCAATAGGTTTAGCAACGGGTTTATTTAGTACTTATTTTTCACCTCCTTTTAGGTTTATCCTTCCAGTTTTTATTTTTACCTTAATGCTGAATTTTGTCCTTACTGGTGTGGGCAGGGTAATTACTAGGGCCTTTCCCATTTATGGTTTTCCCGCTTCTTATTCTCTTATAGCTAAAGCGACATTAGGACCGATTCCAATAGTTTTTATTTATGTGTTAATAATTCTGGCAGTTTTAGTATATTTTTTTTATTTTAGACCCATAGGCTGGCAATTTTTTGCTATAGGATTAAACGATAGGGTTGCTAGAAAAGTGGGTGTCCATGTGAAAAAAGTAAGAATAATTGCTTGCTGCTGCGGGTCCCTTCTCCAGGCATTTGCCGGCATTATTGTTGGTTCATACTTAGCCGTAGGGTCAGTCTTAATAGGTCCACCATATTTACTACCTATCATCGCTGGTGCTTTTATCGGGGGGATAAGTCTCGCTGGAGGAGAGGGATCGCCGTTGGGTGCGGTTTTGGGTGGATTCACTGTATATTTGATTGAAAATATTATAGTAACTTTGGCGATATCAGCGTTTTGGAAAGAAGTAGCAATTGGATGCTTCTTGCTATTTTTCGTTATGTTTGACTTTTATCAAAGACGAAGAACAATGGGTGAGTTTTCCTAAAAAATACCTACTATTTGCCTATGGTTAGCTACTGCGTAAGAAAAGTAGGTAGTTTACGCGTCCAGATGAAACGAGGAACAAGGACACCTTATTATCCTGGTACCTACAGGATTTAGGGTGCCCTTGTTCTTTTAGGCTCTTTGTCAGCAGAAGATGCAAGTTCTTCTTCAAGAGCGATAAGCCAATCTTGTTTGTTAGTAGCTAAAGATAGAAAAATGGATAATGGCTCAATATGATGCAAAAAAGCAGTGTGGTAAGCTATATTTAGTTTTTTAGGAAAGCTAAACTATTATCCACCTTCTTCCCCTGAAAGGTTCTAAGTATTCTTTCTCGAGCGTTCATTTCCCCTCAAGTAATTCAAGTGGATATTTTCCATATTGGCGAACTAAGTTCACCATATATTCATAGTTTTCTGGGGGTACATTTCCAGCTACAGAATGGTCCGAAGCTATAATATAACCGCCACCTTTAGCAGCATTAAGTCTATGTAAAATCTCCTTTTTTATATCCTCTTTTGTTCCACTAATAAGAACACGGACATCAATGCCTCCCCAAAAGGCTAACCTTTTACCATACTCTTTTTTTAATTTAACTACATCAAGCCCGGATTTAACTTCAAGGGGATTATAGCAGTCAATGCCAGCAGCAATTAAATCATTATAAATTTCTTTAGCATTTCCACATCCGTGATAAATAATTTTCACGTTATATTTCTTAAATTCCTTGTACATTCGCTCAATACAGGGAAAATAAAGCTTCCTCCATATATCAGGAGAATAAAACATGCCTTTATCATAAGCAACATCCCCCCAGATAACCATTCCTGTAAGTTCGGCGACTCTTTCTAATTGCTGCCTACCGATCTCAATCATAAAATCTGTAGCTCTTTCTGCAAAAGCTTTTAGCTTACCAGGAGATAACATAATATCCATAAAATGTCCTGGCATTCCCCGCGCTCTGGTTAAAACTTCATTAGGTTCACAAACACCTCCAAACAAACAAAAATCTTCCTTGTATGCTTTAACTGCATCCATATAACTGGGAAGCTCACCAAAATTATCTCCCATATTTATTAAATCTTGGCGAATATCATTATAACGCCGATCATCACGAGGGTCATCAAATTCAAATTTTTCGTAATCATCGGCACTTTTAATAGAGAAATCCAAATATCCAGGCATAGCTGCTCCTTCCCCCAATGACATTTTCACTACAGAGCCCCATCCCGACTTATAGATAATTTCTCTCTCATCTCTTTTAATAATTTCTGGCTTTTTGATCTTTGGATCCATATTGGGATTAACTACCAAAAGGTCCAAATCATAGTAGCGATAGATATCTACATTCTTATCCAATCCTTTTTCCTTAATCCAATTGTTAATAAATTGAGTCCAGAAGAAATCAGTAATGGGAACTTTATCAGGTTCCTCGTGATTTAAAGCTTTCAATACCCTTTCTCTTTTAACTTCAGCTTTAGACAAGATTGACATTTATTCCTCCTATTCTGTTCTCTTTGAATATTTATGCTAATCCACATGAAAAACTTCTTCCATCTCTGCCCACCATTCATCAGGTTTTTTTGTAGGTAGAGGTTCTTGCATGGGCATAATGATCTTCCACCACTCCTGGGTATGAGGATCATCAGCCATCTTTTTCATATCAGCTTTATAGTTGCTGCCTATATACTCAAAATAGGAAAATAGATAATTATCTTTAAAAAAAATAGAGTAATTTCTTATATTACACTCCTTAATCTTCTTTAGCACCTCTGGCCAGACAGAAGCATGATAACGTTTATACTCTTCAATCTTTTCTGGTTTTATCTTAATTACTGAACCTATTCTTCGCATATTTATCCTCCTTCTTTCACAGGCCAGTATTGTCAAAAGTTTTTTACTAATTTTCTCCTAAACTCTTTATTTTTAAGTGTTTTAGTGAAATTGACTTGCCTCCCCCCTACTTTTTGTAGTAGGATTAGGTAAATCCACCAAAAAGGAGGCAAGCCTGATGAGAAAGACCTCTCGTTTTGTTATCTGGATCTGCTCTAAGTTTATCCGTGAAGAAATAGAAGAAATTATCAAGGGCCTTTTGGATGTCTTAGCCAACCGCCACCCCGATGTTAAACCTAAGGATGATTTCAAAGAGAAACATCCTCATTATCGCGATTTCTTTGTTGACCCGAACCCACCACTTAAAGCTTCTCCTAAAACTACTCCAAAATTAGATTGGAGAAAACTTTTATCTGATTACGAGAAAAAGAGGGGTTGTCCTTTGAAGCCAGTTAATCCCAAAAACCCTGAAACTAAAGTACCTAAAGGTTCTGTCTGCAGGAGTTTATGATTGGTTGTTGAGCTTACCAAACTCATAGGCCGTCTCGTACATGACCAGAATATTCTCCAGGGGAATCTCTGGCAAAAGGTGCTGACTGGGTGCTATAACGAGGCCTCTGTAGCGTTTGAAAAGCTCAATTCGATGTAGAACCTCTCTTTTAACGTCCTCTAAATTGCCGAAGGGAAGAGTGTGCTGGGTATCTATGGAACCGTGAAAGATGAGCTTTCCCCTGTACTTTTTCAACAGTCTTTCGATATCCATCCCCCGAGCTCTAACCTGGACAGGCTCTATGGCATCAAGGTCTATTTCAATTAAATCAGGAAGAAAAACTTCCACACTTCCACAACTGTGCTGCATTATCTTAAGACTGTAGCTTTTGGCCAGGGAGTAAAGCCTTTTTATATGAGGTATTATAAGTTTTCTCCACATGGAAAGACTGATCAAAGGTCCCTGCTGAGTTCCATAATCATCTCCGGTAAAGAAAATATCCAGCTTTCCCTTTGATACCTCGAACATTCGTCGGGAGACCTCCCAAAAAAAGTCACATATTCTCTCCATCAAACGATAGGCAAGATCTGGCTCATCGTACATTAAAATGAGAAACTTCTCCATCCCTACCAGGTCCATTGCAACATTAGAAAACCAACTCCATCCTCCCCCAAGAACTGCATGTTCTTCAAATTTCTCAGTTTCCTCCCGGAAAACGCCATAGTCAAAAAAATCCGGTGAAGGCCAGGGATAATTTTCAATATCTTTCACCGAAGACATATTTTTTAAGGGATGATTAACAGGATAGCCAAAATCTCCCACTCCCGCTCTGGGAATTCCAAAGTAATCAGTGGGAGTCCCATCAGGGGCTTTAAGTTCAGGACCGATCCAGGGAGCTCTGGCCCAGCGAAAATCAACGTGAAGAGCCTCCATTAACTCTAGCTGTCCCTTAACCCCCAGCTTCTTAATTAAACTGTTGTACACTGCCTCACAGGCACAAAAATCAACTGGTACCCTATCGGGTAGCTTAAACTCATAGGTTTTTAAAACCCTTTCTTTAGAGGTCATCTTTACCCTTTTATGGCCCCAAAGCTCAGCCCCTTTATCAGGTGTTTGGAGATACTCCTCAATCTTCTCGGGTCTTATTTTAGTCGCCGAACCGACTCTTTGCGTATTTTATCCCTCCTTTATGTATTTTCCATGTTCTATTGCTGCATTAACCATAGCAAGGTAATTCTTTGGAGGGATCCCTTTAAAAATACTGGTGGAAGAACCAATAATATAACCCCCTCCTTCTTTTAATCCATCCAGATGTTTCTTGACCTCAACTTTTATTTCTTCCTTTGTTCCTGTAGTAAGTAAAACTACATCTATATTACCAAAGAAAGCTATTTTCCCGTACCACTTTTTCTTTAAAGCATAAATATCATTATAAGTTGGCTCAACAGGATGAATTCCTCTAACCCCAAGTAGCAGTAAAAGAGATATTACTTCTTTTAGGTCACCATCAGTGTGAGTAGTAACTATTTTACCTGCTTTTTTAGCCGGTGCTAATAGTTTTTTCATTCGGGAAATAACTAATCCTTTGAACATATCCCTATTAATCATAAGACCGCTACCGGTAGCAATATCATCATTGTAAAGTACCCAGGCAATATCATCTTTATACTTTTCACATACTGCTTCCATAGCTCTTACCTGGACTTCAAGTATTATATCCATAATATGTTCCACTAATTTCATATTATCATAAAGCATATACATAAAATCTTGGAAGCCAATGGAAAGAAGGGTACTATCAAATATGGAAGTGAAGTTTGCCACTACCCCAACGCCTGTACCTTCTGCTACTTCAAGATAGCGCTCAAGTCTATCAAGCTGCGCTTTAAGATCTGGGGGTTCTTCCATTTTCTTTAAGTCATTAGAGGATTTTATCCTACCATCAATATAATGACGTGTGCCATCATCCGCTTCTCTGAAGACATTACAGGGCCTATAGGAAAAATTTACGCATACGGCATCTTTACCCACTCTCTTAGCAAATTCCACATCATCATCTGGAGAGATAATGCTTTCTCCTTCTGCTGCATCTATTTGCTTTACTTCTTTACCCAAGACATATTCATATACTTCATTTGAGGTAATCCAGAGCTCCATTACAGGCACTCTATCCGGCTCTTTAAATTCTAGAGAGGTAAGGATTCTATTGATGTCAGGCCCTCTATATCCCATATCATTCTCCTTTTTTAATATCTTCTTCGTTCTTAATCACTGGCTCAAAATCTGATGCGCCAGTAACCACTATCTGTTCTCTGAAGCCGGTGCCACTTATCTTCCCGGACGTGACGCACCTTGGATTCGAACCAACACCAAGCGTTATGTGCCTCTGACCGCAAGCACAGGTCCACCCATTTGACTGCCCCCGCCGCTTTCCAATCGCGGTTCGTCTTCTTGGGTAGGTGCACGGGATAAAGAGTCACGTAAGGTACTTCTGTAGGAAAGGGTAGCCAGCCAGTAGAGCGTGCTCGTCTCTTGAGTTCGGCGTAAAGTTCAGCATGCACCCATGCCTCGGGGAGGTCCCATTGAAGGGCTTCTTTGCCGCGAGCACAAACCACGCTGAAGACATCGAACCATTCCGGTAGCTCTATCTTCAGATTTCTCATCGTCTAGACCAATGGCGTATAAGGGCTCTAGTGTATCTGAAGTCCAGCAGAGCCTGATACACTTCGATAAACATTGGCGCACACGGGGTTATTCCAACCACTGGCAACAATCTTTATTCACATTCCTGAAGTCCTCCCAACTTAGCCAACCTAATCTCTTAGACATATTCTGCCAATCACAATCTTTTCTATGTGGTAAATCCCGAGCTAAAGAACTTGGATTGTTCTTATATTCGTTGAATTTGTACCCGTATAAGCGGCTTGTTGGATTGTCTTTAAAAAGCTTCGGGGTGATCATTAAGAACAAGGTTTTTTCTGGGTCTCGCTTATCCAACGGGTCGCAAAGGGTATCATTTTTCTCCAGCATGACATCGATGCTGCGGGCAATCTGATTACGCATAACATCATAGGTAATGTCGCAAGATATATCGGAGAGCACTTTTGCTTCAGTTATCACCGCAAACCCATTTCGTGGGTTCAAGAGCAGAGCATCTACGTTGGTGGCACCTTCAAGATTCTTTTTGTTGTACGCACTATCCAAAACATATGGGATAAATTGCCTCTTAGCAATGTTGTTTAATAACCACTCCTTATATGAATGGGGTGATGGCAAATTTGCTTCAAAAAATAGACATAACTTGCCCTCAAAGCAGTCGTGCCAACTGTTTATCCCTTCAACTGGAGGTTCACTACCGTAGGCTGCCTTAAATAGAGAAATATATTGTTCTGTTCTGTTTCGACTATAGAAGATGATCATCATACATGCTGCAATCCAGAACCTCTCATCTTTTTCTATTTGGCAAGGCAATCTCGTCTTGCTTAGGGGTCTTGTACGCCTACTAGGGTTCTCGGCAAGATATTCGCCGTATCTTCTAATACTATCGTTGTAGTAGTTGAGATGCTTAGCGTTCCCACTACATTTGCCATTTCGTCTAACATCAGCAAAATGCGATAACAATTGCTGTTCAGTGAATGGTAAATATTTTTGCTGCATCATGATTTTGTACCTCCTAGTGTCAGATTACTTCTAAGGTTATCGTGCCTTGAGAAGCCGCCAAAAGCTGTTTCGGCCATCCTGAAAGGCGAACTGTAAAGCCCAACTCATACGAAGTCTTGTGAGTTGTTATTCCGTGTTTAGTTTTCTTAACTCTATAGGTTTCTTTCCTCTACATATTATTAAATTGTTTCGGACCATAATTGCCGCAATTGCAGAGGCGTGACGTGGAGTTAGCCGAGAGAAATTCTTCTGGATATATTCGCCCAGACCGCCATTTATTGGAGCTGTCATGCTTGAACCCAGAGGGTACCAAGTTTTAGAATCTTTAAAATAGTTTTCCAGAATATCGTCAATCAATTCGTCCGGCAGATTGAAATGAGTAGTTCGCCAAGAAACACGTTTTCCATGTTTATAATTTTCCCAATAAATGGGCTGACCGGAACCGCTTAAAGGATAGCATTTTTGCCCACCCAGCCTTACGGGAGTTGGGGCATCTATGTGCTCATCAGTTACTTTACTGCCAGGCTGATAAAAGTACTTATCAACAATCCTGCTTATAGGGCGGTCATCAGGAGTATAGGTAGTTCCATAATTAAAGTTCTTCCTTCGCAATGAAATCAAATTGGAATCAAAAGCTAATTGTTCTCGGGGGCAATCAAGTTTTCTGAATTGAGACAGAATTCCGTTTTCAGACTCTAAAATCTCTATTATCCGCTCCCTCAAGTTGCTCAGCATCTCAAAATAAGTAAAGGCGGTATTATTCAAACAATTTAAGATCCTGTTGCGTGAATGAGTATCGTAGGGAATGCATATGTCTGGTAGCAGTACACAGAATTGCTTTGCTTTATGAATGCTCGTTCCTTGGGGAGGGAAGTTCCATTGATTTTTCCAAAAATCGGTGTACCAATCATCACAAATAAGTGTCTTATTGTGTTTCAACGCTGCCGAACATAGTCTACTCCAATTGTTTTTCATTTCTTGCAAAACAGGTAATGCTCCTTTGAGTCGTTTTGGAACCCTACTAGGTATGGTATCTCCACTTACCCAATCTCTTAGTTTCGTATGTGATCTTTTATCTACAAACATCCTCAAGAACCCCGGCAATACATCGTCAAATGTAAGATTCTCCCTCAATTTCCAATGAGATGTGCAACCAAATTTTTTGCAAGCGCAGTCGCCAGTACATTCACAAGGGACATATTGCCATACTTCCATAAGTGTAGCTTGTTCTTGGATAGGATATCGATTTCTATTTCCGGATGCATTAGCATTGGAATCTACTATTTTTTTTCTGATGGTTTGAAAGCTAGCGTTACGTATCGTACTATCCCCTCCTCGTTACAAGATTTCATACGACGAATGGCGGATTTGCGAAGAGACCGCGAAGCACACCTTTTGGGTGCAGCAAAGTGAAACCGCAAACCCGCAGATGGGCGAACTCTGGTGCGGGGACGAGCGCACCGAATTTCCGCTTACTTCGTTCATAGGCGAAATACTCCAGATATGTGTCCCCTCGGCCGTGAAATCATCCAACTAAAATTATGCTTTTGCAGCGGCGTTGCATTAAAAACAAAAAACCCATTCTTTCCTTCGAAAGAATGGGCGATTACGACCAGGATATAACTTCGGTAACCCAGCTGCCATTTAAAAAGCCTGTGGTTTTGCGCCCTATTCTTTCTAACAGTTTGCCTTTGTCGGTTATATCTTTCTCGGCTCTTGAAGAATTATCAAAGGTCCAGTTCTTTACTAGCTATGTCCATGTGTACGGTAGCGCATTCTTATCATAGTAAACGAGAAATATTTGTCAATCAGTCCACGATAGAAAAGGGTATGAAAGCATAACGGTGGATTCTTTGGCTGTGTGTCAAGCAACCAGCGAAGATAGCTCTGAAAAAAAAGCAGAAGTGATTGCACCAGTCCTGCGCGGGGTTGTAAAGAGAGCACGTTCGTGGCAGATAAGAGGCGGTATATGTTACTCGGGGGAAAGAACAAGATAAGTAGTAGCCCAATTAAATATGTTTAGTGCCACTTGACCTCTTGTTATGATGTAAGAGAAAGGTAGTATAGTGAGTAAGAAACGACAGGAGGTTATAAACAATGATCGTATCCACCAGCCAGCAAAAGATTCACCTTGAGGA